>OCHG01000155.1_pt1 | contig 75553 bp, 53 predicted proteins | sample 1538801 | NCBI WGS metagenome assembly OCHG01 (sample SAMN04571727, study PRJEB22368) | human gut metagenome | biome: human gut; material: stool | host: Homo sapiens | place: Luxembourg | collected 2012-09-20 | reverse complement strand
GACCATTGGAGCTCTGGCGAGTGTCGTCTTGCTTTTTCTGAACGCCCGACCGGTGGTGTCTGACGAGCTTGCGAGGAGTTCCGCCGGTCAGTGAAAGAAAAAGCAAGATGACCGGCGGAAGCGATCGGGTCACCGGAGACGAACAAGTACCAGAATAATTCTACATTTTTAGGATAAACATATATAGAAAATCTGTAAGAAAAATAATTCCTACAGATTTTCCTATCGAAACCGGCTTATAATAAAAAACAGGTATGAACTCCATCGTAATATATAACGACCCAAACCTATTTTCCCAGCCGCTCTTCCACAAAGGCCCGCAATTTTTCCGCCCGGATGTTCTTGGCCAGAATCCGGTTATTCTCATCAAGTACCAGAATACACGGTACGGAATCTACATTGTACAACTTCACCACTTCGCTTTTCCAGCCTTTTAAGTCGGACACGTGTACCCACGGCATACCGTCCTTTTGGATCGCTTGCGTCCAGGCGGCTTTACGTTCGTCAAGCGATACACTAATCACAGCAAGGCCCTTGTCTTTAAAATCATCGTATAGTTTCACCATATTGGGATTCTCCATCCGGCAAGGTCCGCACCACGAAGCCCAGAAATCGATGATTTTCAATTTTCCTTTTACACTGTACAGCGATACCTGTCCGCCATCGGGTGTCGGCAAAGTGAAATCCGGAGCCTGGGCAGCTATATATTACAAGTAAATGTAGGAGAAAGGAAAAAGGAGAAGGGAGGTTTCCTTTCTCCATTCCCCGTTCCCCCTTCACCGTCTACTCTGAAAAAAACGGCACCATTGCCGGATTCCACATTCCTCACACTTCGGTTTCCGGGCCAGACAAACATAACGTCCGTGCAAAATCAGCCAATGATGAGCCGTCGACAAGATCTCCGCCGGAATATTTTTTACCAACTGTTTCTCAGTTTCCAAAGGCGTTTTTGTGTTATTCACCAACCCGATCCGGTTAGATACCCGGAAAACATGCGTATCCACAGGCATGGCCGGTTTGTGGAATGCCACTGCCATCACAACATTGGCCGTCTTACGCCCCACACCGGGAAGCGTTTGTAATAACTCCATATCCTCAGGCACTTTTCCCTGAAAATCCCTTTCCAGTTTTTGGGCCATTTCATGCAGATGCTTAGCTTTGTTATTCGGATAGGAAATTGATTTGATCAAATGATAGATATCCTCCACTGTCCCGGCAGCCATGGCCTTTGCATCGGGAAAGCGTTCGAATAAAGCCGGAGTCGTCATGTTCACCCGTTTGTCGGTACACTGGGCGGACAGAATCACCGCCACGATCAATTCGAAAGGGTCGTTATACTTCAATTCACTCTCGGCTACCGGCATTTTCCCGGCAAACCACCCCAATACGCCTTCATATCTCTCTTTTGTTGTCATATTTTATATTTTTATCCTTTCCAAAAAGTTGTATACGGTTCAAAATAATCCCACGTTTGATCGTCGTAAATATACATAAAAAATTGATTTCAAGCATATCCTCGTAATTTTAAACCGGCCTTTCCTGTTTATACTTCAACGTATTATTTTCCAAGCGGCCCGATAAAGATTTTCCGGATTTTCCGGGATAACAGCATGGTAGCAGATTACAGCAGTTCATTTCTGATTTCATATTTCTGTACACTTATTCTTTACACACACTTTTCAACAAACTTTTACACAAAAATAGAATTGCCGGATCGATAATCTTCAAAAGAATCGCTATTTTTACAAACAGAAAAAAGCGACACCTTCTAACAAGATTCACTTATGAACGCAATGACAGAACAAACCTATCGTCCGATCATATTGAGTAAATATACGGCTGTGTTAAAATCCTGCCGGAACCTGATTTCGAGCGAAGACATCCGGTTGATCCGTAAAGCCTTTAAGATAGCCATCCAAAACGAAACCGAAGCTTCGGAATTAAACTATCAGGAGATCGTCCGTATTTTGGATATTACGCTGATCATTACCCAGGAAATCGGCTTAGGCCGGACTTCTATCATTTGTGCCATGCTCCACAAAACAGTGGAAAAAGAAATGATCACCCTGGAGCAAATCCGGGAGATGTTCGGGGAAAAAGTAGAGCAAATCATCAAAGGACTGAAGGATATCAGCCACATTTATGCCACCCAGCGGATTGTAAACTCGGAGAATTTCAGAAAATTATTGCTCAGTTTTGCCGAAGATATCCGCGTACAGCTGATCTTCCTGGCCGAAAAACTCTATGCTTTACGGCAGGCTGCACAGCTTTCGGAGGCCGGACAAAAACAGCTGGCCATGGAAACCAGCTATATTTACATCCCTTTTGCCCATCGATTGGGATTGTACAATATCAAATCGGAGATGGAAGACACAGCTCTCCGCTATGCCAATCCCCAAATCTACCGGGAGATCGAACAAAAATTGAAGGAATCGAAAACCGCCCGGGAGGCTTACATTGCCGAATTTATCGCTCCGATTGCCGAAGAAATGAACCGGAGAGGTATCAAATTTAAAATGAAATACCGCACGAAGACGATTGCCTCGATCTTAAATAAGATGCGGAAAAGCCAGGTTGAATTTGAAGAAATTTTCGACATTTTTGCTGTACGTTTCATTATCGACAGTGTCGGCGAAAATGAGAAGCCCGACTGTTGGCGGGTATATTCTATCGTAACCGATAAGTATACGCCTAATCCCCAGCGTCTCCGGGACTGGATTTCTGTACCCAAATCCAACGGATACGAATCGTTGCAGACCACCGTGCTGGGGCCTGGCAAACGCTGGGTAGAAGTACAGATCCGGACGGAACGTATGGATGAGATTGCCGAGAAAGGATTCGCTGCCCACTGGAAATACAAAGGGGGATCTTCGGATTCGATTATCGAAAACTGGCTGAACGAATTGCGCGAAATCCTGGAAAGCAATAATGAGAATGCGCTGGAATTACTGGATGATATGAAAATCAACCTCCAGGATAAAGAGGTACATGTATTTACTCCCAAAGGAGATTTAATAACGTTACAGGCAGGAGCCACCTTATTGGATTTTGCGTACGCTATTCACACCAATATCGGGAGCAAGTGTGTTGGAGGTATTGTCAATCACCGGAATGAAACCCTGAAATATGTTTTGAAAAACGGAGATCAGGTTTCTATTATCACTGCCGCCAACCAGCAACCGAAAGCCGACTGGCTGAGTTTTACAGTCACTTCGAAAGCCCGGAATAAAATCCGTCAATACCTGAATGAAGAAATCAACCACCAGGCCGATATCGGCAAGGAAACACTGATGCGCCGTCTGAAAAACTGGAAAATCGAATTCAACGACGAAGTGATCCGCAAACTGATGCAGCACTACAAATACAAGTTCGCTCTCGACCTTTACCACGGCATCGCTATCGGCAAGCACGATCCTTCCGAAATCAAAGAGATATTGACGCAGGTGGAAGAAAAGCCGGCCCCTGTCGTTCCGCCTAAAGATATCAAAGTGGTACGTCCAAAAAAAATCGATGAAGATGTACTGCTGATCGATAAAAATGTGGATAATGTAGAGTATAAGTTCGCCCGTTGCTGTAATCCGGTATACGGAGACGATATCATCGGTTTCGTATCCATCGGCGAAGGGATTAAAGTACACCGCCGCCAGTGTAAAAATGCCCTGGAGCTGGTTCGCCGTTATCCTTACCGGATCGTCAAGACCCGCTGGACCAACGATGGAGCCACTTCTTATCAAACCGTCCTGAATCTGACAGGCAAAGAGGACGGTAATATCATCAACAAAATTACCGAATTGATCGCCAAAGATCCGCATGCTACCTTGCGGGCCATTTCGATCAATGCCGCCGAGGGGGTATTCGATGGTAATATCACTGTCCTGATCGATAATACCGAACACCTGTCCCAATTGATTTCCAGACTAAAACATCTGGAAGGAGTGGTGAGAGTCAACCGCCACGATTCGATGCTCGAAGACTAGTCCTCTTTGACCTCCAGGAGCCATGCATCCCGAAACTGCGGATATTGTCTACGGATACGGATAAGCTCCCGGGCAGCATCGGCGTGAGTATCGTCACAAACCGCACTAACGCGGTACATCCCTTCACTATTCTGCATAATCGAACAACCCAAAAATCCGCGGCACATCAGGTCCGACCGCAAGTTGATCGCATTCTGCCGGTAAATAAAACTCCCGACAATAATACAATACCGCATCAAATCGGCACCGTCCGTCAAACCGACTTTCTCCTTTTTCACCGTCACCGGTTCTTCTTCCACGATCAAGGTATCCTGTACTTTCTCCTGTACAGCAACTTCTACCGGTTGGGTAGATACATACCCTACCTCCGATCGTATCATTCTTTTATTCGACTTACAACAGGTCAGGGTCACCGCTAAGGCTAACAGACAAATCAATATTCGCATAACTTAAAGTTTTCTGACTTGTACGGTAAAAGAACGATTAAGTTACTCCGGGTTTAACTAGACATTAACTTTCTTTTCAATCAAAAAGCGATACCTTCGCAGAAAGAAAAAATGTTAAAAAGCTAAAACCTGATAAACCTTATCATCGATGAAAAACAAAGGATTTTTACTCTCATTATTCATTGCAGGGTCCTTGACTGCCAACGCACAGGATATCAAGGAGTGGCTGAGCCTGACACCTATAAAAATGGAGAAGCCGGCCTTGAGCCATGTAAAAAATGTCAAAGACCAGGTATTTACAGATGCCATGCTCACCGATTACTCCGGAGTAAATATCGGCAGCCTGGTTCCCGATGCCGATTCAAAGGAGAATCATTTTCACCGGCTCCGGTGGACGGTGGCCCCGATGAACCGGGATACCGTAACAGCCGGTGAAAAAACAGATCAACCGACGCTAAATTATTACGCGGTCTATTTCAGCAATTCCGAATGGATGAGCGGAAGTTTTCATTTCCGGCCATTCGGTCAGGCCGAAGTCTATATCGATGGAGTAAAAAAAGCCGGTTCTGCGGATAATAAACCCGTAGAAAAAATCGTTCACGGCGATTGGATTCCAGGAAAACACACGATTATCGTAAAAACGGCCACTCAGGGAGGCAATGTATTGTATGCTAATTTTAAAGCCGACAAAGCCTACGAACAGCTCCCTTTCGGTTTCTCTCTGTCCCCGCAACGAGGCAAGAATATTTACGATGTGCTCAACGGTAAACAAGTATCCCATCTGTCTGTCTCCCCCACCGGAAAATATGCCCTTGTCGGGATCACCAATACCGTAGATGGCCGAAGCAGTAACAATACCTACGTATACCGGATCGCCGACAAAGAAATCGTCTATACCTTTTATGGCAATAACGTACGTAATCTGCAATGGATTCCCGATCAGGACAAACTTTCTTTCCTGCAAGCAGAAGGCAACGGACAATCTTTATATAGTTACGACCTGGAAAAACAACTACAAACCCGTCTGATCAAAGAAGACCGGCAAATTCAGAGCTGCATCTGGTCACCCGATCGTTCTTATCTGATCTATTATGCCAATGAAAACTACAGCGATCCCAAATGGGAATTGCGTAAACTGGACGGCATACAAGATCGGCAGGACTATTTCCGTAACCGGAGTTATCTGTGTAAGTACGATTTCGCTACCGGCCTCCATTCCCGGCTCACCTGGGGAAATCTGAGCACTTCGCTTATGGATATCAGTGCAGACGGTAAAAAATTACTGATCTCCACTTCACGCCCGGCTTATACGGAATATCCCTATAACAAACAAGATATTTATCTGATGGATATCACCACCCAACAACTGGATACCCTTTGGAAGGACCGGCTTTATTCCATATCCTGTACTTTCTCTCCCGATGGCAAAAAACTGCTGATCAGCGGCGGCCCTTCGGCCTTCGGTAAACTGGGAGAAAACATCGGGAAAAATCAGATTGCCAACCAATACGATACCCAATTGTATATTTATGACCTGGCCACTAAAAAAGTGGACGCGATCACCCGCGATTTCAATCCTTCGGTGGAAGAAATGACCTGGCATAAAAACGGTAATATCTATATAAAAACGACCGATGCCGATTTCGTACGTCTGTATTGCTATGCCGACGGTAAATTCACCCGGATCGAATGCCCGGGAGACATGATTCTCCGGACCAGTTTTGCCAGCCATGCCGACCGAATGATGTATACCGCTTCGAACACCGATTATCCTCCCCGGATCTATACCTTGAACCTAACCGACAACCAAGCGGCTCTCTGGGCGGATCCCAACGAAGAGCAATACCGGAATATTGTTTTCGGAGAGATGAAAGACTGGGACTATGAGTATAAGAAAGGTACGGTGATCGACGGACGTTATTATCTGCCTGCCGATTTCGATCCGGCCAAAAAATATCCGCTGATCGTTTATTACTACGGCGGAACGACCCCCGTCTCCCGTAGTTTCGGCGGACGCTGGCCTTTCAACCTCTATACGGCCAACGGTTATGTCGTATATGTGCTTCAACCTTCCGGAACCATCGGATACGGACAGGAATTTTCTGCCCGCCACCAAAACAATTGGGGTAAAATCACAGCCGACGAAATTATCGCCTCGACCAAAGCATTTGCCAAAGCCCATCCGTTTATCGATGCTTCTAAGATTGGTTGTATGGGAGCTTCTTACGGAGGTTTTACCACCGAATACCTTACCACCCGAACCGATATTTTCGCCTGTGCTATCTCACATGCCGGCATTTCCTCTATCTCTAGCTATTGGGGAGGCGGATATTGGGGTTACGGCTACAGTACCAACGCTTCGGCACACGCTTTCCCCTGGAACCGTAAGGATATCTATGTCGACCAAAGTCCCCTTTTCAATGCCGATCAGGTGAAAGTGCCTATCCTGTTAATCCACGGTACAAAAGATGTCAATGTACCGACAAACGAAAGTATACAATTTTATACTGCTCTGAAATTATTGGGTAAAGATGTCGAATTAGTATTGGTTAAAGATGCCGATCATGCCGTGGTCGATTACAATCAGCGTATCCTGTGGAACAATACGATTCTCTCCTACTTCGCCAAATATCTGAAAGATCAACCGGCTTGGTGGGAACACCAGTTTAAAGAGCTGAATCTCTAAACGGAAGAAGAAAAGTAAAATTAAGTGTAATTTTTACTTTTATTTTTCAAAAGATTATTTATAAATTTGCAAAAAACCAAAAATCTATTTTAAATTTATATCATGAATACAACTACCAACAGAGCGGCGGACAACATCCGAATTCTGGCAGCCTCAATGGTTGAAAAAGCAAAATCAGGTCACCCCGGAGGAGCGATGGGTGGTGCCGATTACATCAACGTGCTATATTCTGAATTTCTGAATTTCGATCCGGACGATGGCGAGTGGGTAAACCGGGATCGGTTTTTCCTGGACCCGGGTCATATGTCACCGATGCTTTATGCAACGTTGAGCCTGATTGGTAAATATAGCATGGAAGATCTGAAAAACTTCCGTCAATGGGGCAGCATCACTCCCGGTCATCCCGAAGTAGACGTAAAACGGGGTGTAGAGAATACTTCAGGTCCTCTGGGTCAGGGACATGCCATGGCCGTCGGAGCAGCTATCGCCGAACGTTTTCTGGTAGCCCGTTTCGGTGAATGGATGGCCCACAAGACCTATGCTTTCATCTCGGACGGTGGCATTCAGGAAGAGATCTCCCAAGGTGCAGGACGTATTGCCGGTACACTCGGACTCGCTAACCTGATCATGTTCTATGACTCGAATAATATCCAGCTTTCTACCAAAGTGGATGAAGTAACCCACGAAGATACAGCCAAAAAATATGAAGCCTGGGGATGGCAGGTCATCACCATCGACGGCAACGATGCAGCAGAAATCCGTCAGGCCCTGAAAGTGGCACAGGAAGAAAAAGAACGTCCTACACTCATCATCGGACACACCCTGATGGGGAAAGGAGCTGTCGGTGCCAACGAAGAAGATTTCTCCAACAAAGTATCAACTCACGGACAACCGCTGAGCGCTGCCGGAGCTTCTTTTGAAAATACGGTGGCTAACCTGGGCGGAGATCCTCAGAATCCATTCGTTATCTTCCCGGATGTACAGGAATATTATGCGCAGGTACTGGAAGAGAAACGGGCTCAGGCCAAACAGAAAAAAGCCGAACAAGCTGCCTGGGAAAAAGCCAACCCGGAATTAGCAGCCAAATTCCATCGGTTTATGTCGGGAGAAGCGCCTGCTATCGATTATAAAGCTATTGCACACAAAGCCAATATAGCAACCCGTCAGGCTTCAGCCGATGTATTGGTTACACTGGCACAGGAAGTTGAAAATATGATCGTCAGCTCTGCCGACCTTTCCAATTCAGATAAGACAGACGGTTTTATCAAAGGAGGAGCCCGCAACCTAGTGAAAGGAGATTTCAGCGGTAAATTCCTGCAAGCCGGAGTTGCCGAGTTGACTATGGCTGCAATCTGTAACGGTATCGCCCTTCATGGCGGTATTCATGTTGCCTGCGCAACCTTCTTTGTATTCTCCGATTATATGAAGCCGGCTTTCCGTTTATCGGCTCTGATGCAGATGCCGGTTAAATACATCTGGACCCACGATGCCTTCCGGGTCGGTGAAGACGGTCCTACCCACCAGCCGATCGAGCACGAAGCCCAGTTGCGTCTGCTGGAAAAAATGCAGAACCACGCCGGAAAAATGAGCATGCTGGCTTTACGTCCGGCCGATGCAGCCGAAACTTCGGTGGCCTGGAAAATGGCGATGGAAAATACCGAAACTCCGACGGCTCTCGTATTGTCCCGTCAGAATATCAACGATCTGCCGGCCGTAACCGACCGTTATACCGAAGCTTTAAAAGCAGAAAAAGGAGCTTACATCGTACAGAAAAACGGTGAAAATCCCAAAGTGATCCTAATCGCATCCGGATCGGAAGTGGCCACCCTGATCGATGCCGCCAAGTTGTTACTCGAAAGAAAAGGTATCGCTTCACAGGTTGTATCGGCTATTTCGGAAGGTTTATTCCGTCAGCAGCCGACCGCTTACCAGGAAGAAGTCATTCCGGCCTCTACGCCTCATTTCGGCCTGACCGCCGGTTTATCGGTAACTCTGGAAGGATTGGTCGGATGTAACGGCAAAATCCACGGCGTAAATCACTTCGGATATTCTGCCCCGGCCAAAGTACTGGACGAAAAGTTCGGCTTTACCGGAGAGTTTGTATACAACGAAATTTGCGAAATGCTCGGAAAATAATTCCTTGACAACACCAAAAGAAATAGTTTTATAAAACATAATTTCTTAAAATGGTGAAAATAGTTAAAACGGTGTAATGTTTAGTTTTAAAACATTGCACCGTTTTTAGTTACAGGGAAATAAAAGTTTGCCAAACAATGGAGAAAAGTAAAGTAAACTCTAATTCTCCGTCACTCCAAATTTATGGTAGAATTAATTTTTTCTTTCTATTCCGATTTCGGGTTCTGTGTCGTCAGACCCGGTCGCCCGGACCGGTCCGGTAAGGCTTTCCTTCACTGACCGGCGGAACTCCTCACTACACAAAAAACTTTACGTTACGTTTCCATCAGACACCACCGGTCGGGCGTTCGGAAACCCTAACCGGACACTCGTTCCTGCTCCAATGGTCTTCCGCCATAAAACCCTGCATCTCACGTTAACACGACCTGGCAAAGGAAGAATTAGAAAAATTTTATAGAATAAAATACCGGCTCACCTCTATCGGATTATGGATAGTTAGGCGACCGGTTCCCTGAACACGAACACCGAAGACGAATAAAGAGCGGAATAATTCTACTTCTTTAATAGTTAAAAGGAGGCAACGATTACAACGGTTTCAGCAAACAAATCTACCTGCTGTAACCGTTGCAACTATAAAACGATCAATACCCCGGATTCTGTTCTGCCCCACCTAAACCGACTTCCGACTCAGGGAATGGCAAGAGCTTTTGCCAGGCTTCGATTCCGAGTTCTTTTTCACACAGATCGTTCCGTTTTAAAAAAGCGAAATAAGCGAATTCCCCCTTCAACAATTCTTTCCAGGTAGCTTTCAACTGTTGGTCGAAATCTGTCGCTTCAGACAAACGGTAGTTTTTCCGGACCTGATTCAGATAATCCATAGCTTTCGCCCGGTCACCGATACGATTCGTACATTCGGCCAGCAATAACAAAGCCTCGGTATAGCTACCGACAGGTAAATATCGGTGATCTGCAATCTCACTGGTATATACCGAAGGATAATCCAGCAGATCCAACCCGAATACCAGTTCTTTAGAACCGCTATTCAAGGCCTCTTTGCGGCTGGCATTAAAGGCATACCCTTCATTCTTCAAAAATATCTCCAAGCCCCTTTTCGCTTCATTGTATCTTCCCAATTGCATATACACTTTTCCCAGCATCAGTTCACCGATACCGATGTAATCCTGATATTCAGCACTTCTCCAGTCCAGTATCAGCCGATGGATCTCCTCCAGATCCGCAGCCAACTTCTCGTAAGCTTTTTGCTCTGTCAACCGGGGTGCCGCCGCCGTCGAAAAATGTTCCGGATAAGGAATGTTTCCCCACAATACGATCAGCGGATAATACATGATCGAACGCAACAACTTAAACTGAGGCGAACAGAGGTTACCCATTTTTTCCTTCTCCAGGATATCATACCCATTATTGGCCCTGGCAATAGCTTTATAAGCCACCTCCCAGGCCCGCTTCAAGTCTATATCGGCCATGACACTTTTTTCATGCCGGTAATATTTCTGCCACTTGTTTTGTGGTTCCGGGAAACATTGCGTATAATAAGCCTCTATCGTATACATATAATCACAGGCTTCACGGATACTCCCCAATATGCCGCTCACCGCTTCTTCGACTCCTTCAGGTACTTCGAACTTATTCATATCTCCGTCCTGAGTAATCAGCAGGGTGGCGCTTACTTCACCATCCAGGCTGTACAAAGTAATGCGTTCATCCCGGATCCAATATCCTTTTGCCGGCTGTACCGTCAGTTTAAGCTGCCCCTGCACCTTATCGAGCGTCACTGTATAATCCATTTCCTCTGACTTGAACAGGAATAATTTATCTACCTCCACCCCGGATTTCGGCACTTCTTCTTCCATACCGGGATAAGTAAAATCATAAAATAAATTAGCCAGGATATCTACAGCATATTCTCCCCCATCCTGACTTACCCGTAAAGTATCGGTCTTGAATTTCAATTTTTTATCGCCTACGATCCCTCCGAATTCATTTCCGGCTTCTCCATCGCCGTCCCAGTCGATAAAATAACTCAAATCGGGCACAGTAATTTCCAGACCGGTTTCCTTATACTTTGCAACTAATCCTTCAGCAACCTTTGTCCAATCGATACTCACTGCATTTTTACGGATTTCTTCCTTCGTATCGTCCGGAAGCGTACCGGTTTCCTTCAACTTTTCACACAACCCTTCCAAATATTCCGCAAACCGGGTCTCGGTTTTATCCTTCAACAGAGAAGCCGACACCACCAACAAACTACCCGCTCCTTTGATTCCATCTGTCAGTGAATAGGTATTCACCTCATCCATCTCGAATCTCTGCAACCCGAAGGCCTTCAACACTTCTCCATGTGCCTGCTGACTGACGGCTTTAAAGCGCTTTTCTCCACCGTTCAACTCCAATAATCGTCGGGTTTCCAGATGAGTGAATACATTCACATTCACCGATTTCTGATTCGAAAGATCTGCAATCGAACGCAAACTCAACGATCCGGAGGTCTGTTCGCCGGTCAGCTCATTATAAAAAGCTCCTGTCGCCACAATTTCTACATAAGGAGACCGGATATCCAAAATACCGAAATCGAAATTTCCCTGATCGTCCTGTACGGTCTTCGTATAACTGATTCCGGTCCGTTCAAGCCGTTCGCTCAATTCATAAACCGTAACCTCCGATCCTCTGACAAAAGGTCCTTTTTCTACCTTTCCTTTCAGTTCATACCGGTCTGTATACTGCACATCGTCCTTCTTACATCCTGCCAATACCAATAACAGCATACAAGTCCACAATATCATTTGCTTTTTCATTTCCAATCTCTTTATATCGTTCTACTTTCTTATCTGCCCGATTCAAATGAATCCGATTCTTTTCCGTTCGTTCATTACTCCTGCCACAAAAGCTTCGGTAAACATAGCCACATCCTGTTTTTGAACAGAAATCACCTCTTTTACTGTACTCGTCCGGTTACTCTTTGCCATCCGTTGCAGACAATTGCGGACAATCAGATCGGCTACGATCCGCATCAGGCGCGAACTGGCATGACTGCGTTCCTCGGTCGCAACCAGCGAACCGATAAAAACAGTCATATACTGACGGGCTGTCGCTGTCATTTTCATTCGTTCTTTCTCCAGACGACGTTTCAGAATAATCATCAACTCTTCTTTCGTATAATCTTCGAAGACCAGTACATTGACCAAATCCGACATGTGTTCGGCGTCTCCGTTGATGCCCGATACCCTGTTCCGGGGTTCTGCATAGATGATAATATAACTTCCGGGATGTTCGGCCATCTGATTCATCAGGAGAGCACGTACTCTTTCACGGAAGCCGACAGCTTCGTTCAATTTGGGTGAATCTTCATCGAAAAGCAAGATACCTCCGCTGGATTTCACCAACGCTTCCCCGATACTACGCTGAGCCTCGTCTTCCATCAGTCCGATCATTCTTTCCACCTTAAAATCGAATACCTGTCCCTTATCGACGATCCCCATGGCTTTGTAAAGACGGGCGATGATCCGGGCTACCGTTCCCTTTCCCATGGCCGAATTACCGGTCAAACACCATTGCAGGGACATCCGGCTGCTCAATTTTACCCCCTCGTGGCTATAATGACGCGCCAGCTCTACAAAATCACGGATCTGTTTTTTTATTCCCGTTTGTCCGACCATTTTATCCAGCTCTTCCAATGCCCGGCCGATCTCCTCTTCATCGAATACATCCCTTTCCAATTTTGGAAGTTCAAAACTATCGACCGGTATATCGTCTTTGCGGATGGTAGTCATCTCCTGACGGGTCAGCTCCCGTTCCTGACGGATTTTCATCGTCCGTTCGGACATATGACGAATAGCCGCTGCCACGACTTTTTCAACGAAAAGCGCATTACCGAAATTCTTATCTCTGTTTTCATAAGCTTTCCGGATCAGCTCACCGAATACTTCCCGTGCCTTGGGATGAAATACATAAGCTTTTTCTTTCAGTTTATTTTCAGCGATCTGCATCAGTTCTTCGGGCGTATAATCGTTGAACGAAAATACATAAGGAAAATAATTCTTTAAAGCGGGATTCATCTCCAGCATCTTATCGACTCTTTCGGGATATCCGCCTAAAACCACGATCGTATCCCCGCATTCCTCGGTCGATAAATTCGACAATAAAGCTTCGAACAGGGCCAATCCCCATTCACTCCGGGGCAATACATCGGCATGGTCGATATATAGAATACCTCCGGCCGCACCGTTCATCAACACTTCGGCTCCCTGTTGGGGAGTCAGCCCTCCATCGCCGGTGAGCTGACGTCCGTCCTGTACCGTCACATTCGGACGCAACAGAATACCCACCGAATGATAGATTTCTCCCATCATCTTAGCGACAGTCATCTTCCCTGTACCGGGATTACCGCTAAAGATCATATTCAGGGGAGGAAGGGTATCGTCGAAACCATGTTTTTGCCTTTCCCGGATAAAATATACGTAACTCAGATGTTGTACAATACTTTGTTTCAATGCCCTCAAACCGATCATCGCCTTGAGTTTTTCCAATGCTTTGCCAGGGTCTCCCTCGGGTAAAGTTACGATATCTTCCTCCGTAATCAGCATCAGGTCCTCTTTCTTATACTCTCCGCAGCGGTTCGCCATCAGACGGGCCGACATCCGGGCCGAAGCCTGTTCGAGCTGTTCGTCGATGTAACGTCCGTTGGTAAAATCCACCTCATTGGCCCGGCAAGCTATTTTCAACTGTTTATAAAATTTCTCTTCTGCTCCCGGCGTAAAACGGAATTGCAGTTTTTCCAGTTTGATCCGGGCGATTTCCATCAATTCCTCAGGACTATAATTTTCGAAACAAAGCCGGCGCGGAAAAAGCTTCTGCAAATCGGGAAAAGCTTCCAGCAAAACAGTCATCTCTTCATCGATATCGGAAAGAATAACCAAAACTTCCGGTTTTTCCCTGGTCAGTATACCGTACAATATTCCTAAAGCGATCACCCCCCGATCGTTCGGATCTTCGGGATGAAATAAATCTCCGGCCTGATCGACAAACAGAATCCCCCCTATACTGTTTTTCAGGGCCTGCCGAACCAATTGCTCTTCTGCAGCAGTGCCTTCACGCACCAAATCACGACGGCTGTAATGATTCACCCGGCCGTGACTCAAAAGCCCTAATTTCTGATACAATTCTCCCACCATCTCCGCCACGGTATTTTTACCGGTACCGGGATATCCGGTAAAGATCAGATGCAATTGAGGAAAAGTATCGCTGAAGCCATTCTCCCGCCGGAGACGGATAAATTCGACGTACTCTATGATCCGGGTTATCTCTTCTTTCACTTTACGCAACCCCACCAAACGATACAAACGGTCGAGGATTTCATCTTTATCTTTAGCGGTGTATACCGGATTCAGATTTTGCTTCACGGCCACTTCTCCACCATCGGCCAGTATCTCCTGCTCGAAATCATAAGGAATATCTTTATGACCTATTCCATAGCCCATCTTCAGGACCGTCTGTCCGAAACAGGAAACCATCACGGTATATTCTCCCGGAGTGACGAAATCTTCCTGACTCCCCAGATCGACAGCAAAACAAAGAATACTATTCCCGGCCTGATCCTTGATATATTGGGCGGATTTTACGATCTGCATGGCTTTGATACTCCCCCTACGGTCTACCACCCGGATAACGAATTCATATACCCACTCTCCCCCCAGCAGGTTTTGGGCCATCAGGAAGAAACGGATATTTTTCAATCGGGTGGCATCGAACATCCGGAAAGAATGAGGACGTTTCTGAGCCTCGGACTCGGTTTCTTCACAAAAACGGTCCAGACCGGCATGCAGGATGCGAAAATATTTTTCGGGTTTCCCCTCCCCCGGGACGATATACAGATCTTCCGATTGTCCGGCCACTCCGTCGATATCCGCCAAGATACGATATATCCCCTGTTTCCAGGCCTGTTCCGGTAAATCTGCGCGGTCTATCCACTCTTCATACACCGGCAAAGCATCCTGACGCTCTACTTTTATTCCGCTCTCTTTCACAGACAAGCACTGTCCTTTGCCGTTCTCCAGGCGAAACAAACGGACAGTCATCTTCCCCTCCCAGGGTTCGCCTTCAAACTGTTTATTCAATACTTCCGTATCCACATACAAACATTCTATTTCCTGTACGCCGAATACAGAACGATAGTCTTTCTCCCCCCGGTAATCATTTTCAGGACTACAGCTCACCCGCACACTTCTGACTACTCCATTCACTTTTTCCGATAGCGTATCGATCGATTGCTGGGCTTTATCTTGATCCATATGTTCTACTATTTACCTATTTTGAAAGTAATTTTGATCTTTTCAAATATAGGTAAATATTTAAGAAATCCAGCAAAAATACGGTTTATTTTGTGCGGTTGAATTCTTCCAGCAACGAACGGAAAGTTTCTTTCACAGACATAATTTTCGTAGCCTTGAATGCATTGGCTCCGGCAAAGGCATAACCATTTTCCATATTTCCCCGGAAAGCGTTGTACAAGGCCGTAATGATACAATACGGACTCTTACTGATATCACAGGTTTTAATACAATTGAAAGGGCACACTTTCGGTTGTTTTTTCCCCTCTTTGATCTTTTGGATAAAATTACTGAAGATCGCCCTTCCCGGCATCCCTACCGGACTTCTTATGATTTGAATATCTTCTTCGTGTGCATTCAGGTAAGTTTGTTTGAAAACATCCGAAGCATCACATTCTTCGGTAGTCACAAAACGGGTACCCATTTGTACGCCGTCGGCTCCCAACTCCATGATTTTTCGGATGTCGTCGCCGGAATAAATCCCACCGGCAGCGATCACCGGAATCTTACGGCCGTATTTTTCTTCTATCTCATGAGCTTCCTGAATCACTTCGGGTAAAATGGTTTCCAGTTGATAATGTTCGTCATCGATCTGCTCATTTTTGAATCCCAGATGTCCTCCGGCTTTCGGACCTTCTACCACCAAAGCATCCGGCAAATAATTGTAAATACTTTTCCATTTCTCACAGATCAGCTTGGCAGCCCGCCCCGAAGAAACGATCGGTACTAATTTAGTGGTACTGTCTTTTTGCAGAAAGGAGGGTAAATTCAGCGGCATTCCCGCGCCGGCAAAAATAATATCGGCTTTCTCGGCAATCGCCGTCCTGACCAGATCGGCAAAGTTCGAAAGAGCCACCATAATATTTACTCCAATGACTCCCTGGGTTTTCTGACGGGCTTTGCTCAGCTCTTCTTTCAGTCCCAATATACTCGCTTCCAGATAATTTTTGGACAAATTCTTATAAATTACCCCAAGTCCTGCAGCAGAAATCACTCCGACCCCACCTTCATTTGCAACAGCAGAGGCCAGACCTGAAAGGGAGATTCCAACTCCCATGCCTCCCTGTATAATCGGCACCTGAATAGAAAGATTACCGATTTTCAACGTTTTTAATAACATAAAAAGTGTATTATATAATTCTCAAAAGACCAAAACAAAAGGTCAACGACATCCAAACAGTCAGTTGACTTTTCCGATGCCGTTGACCTTGTTTTACCCTTATCTTGAAGTCAAAGATAATGATTCGATCTCAGGTATTTTTCTACTTTCCGGTATGTTGTAAAAATAAATATTACAGACGGTAATATACCTTGTCTTTGATGGTCTGTATTTGCCGGTTCAATACTTCTGCCGACTGTCCGCTCCCGTTCCCCATCACCCAGAGCGGAAAATCTTTCCCCCCTTTCACATAAGGAGGTTGTAAATAATTCCGGTCTAAAATCCGGTAACCGTTCCGCTCATAATAATGGATTCTCCGGGTAGCCATCTCCGTTTCTGCAGGCTCTACTTCGAGTAATCTCACCCCTTGCAGCTGTTCTTTCACCCAATCCAGAATCTGTTGTCCGATCTTTTTATTCCGCATTTCAGCAAAAACAGCCAAATGTTCGAGGTAATAAAAACTTCCGAAATCCCAATAAACAAACAACCCGGCAAGCTGACCGTCACATTCCACTGCATTGAAATACATGGCAGGTTCGGTATGCAGCAACTCTCCGAGCTGACCGATCTCCCGCCTTTCTTCTACCGGAAAGGCTTCGGTATAAAGGGCCGTTAATTTCCGGAAAGCTTCATCTTCCGCCTGCGTAATTCTTTTTAAAGTAACCATAAGAGCAATATTTAATGACTGAAATTGATTGGCTTTATCCATCGAACCGCTTTCCGCAATTTCAAAGGAATCAAACGCCGAGGCCTGAATCCGTCTTTACTATTGGCCAGAATGACAACCGATACCGCCGACAAAATAATCACAATCCCTGCCAATTGCCAAAAGCCCAGGCTTTCGTGCAGAAACCAGACACCCATACATACGGCAGTCAACGGTTCCATACATCCCAATACAGCCGTAGTCGTCGAGCCGACATGCTGTACCGATAAGATTAACGTAAAATCGGAAACCAATGTCGGAATCAAAGCCAATAATAACAAATATACTCCTGTTTCCCAATCCGGAATCGGATCTAAAGGTACTCCCTTCACCGATAAATTCAAACCGAACACCATAGCCCCTGCCAAAAGCACATAAAAAGTGAGCTTCAAACCATCCATCCGGTGTACACAGGATTTGTTTACACCCACAATATAAAGGGCATAAGTAACGACCGTTGTCAAAACCAGCAACAACCCTTTCAGACTCACCGTTCCGGCAGTCCCGTTATTACTCAGCAGATATACCCCTAAGATAGCCATCAAAGTAGCTCCGATGACCGGAACAGAAACCTTGTCTTTAAAAAAGAGGATCATAACGGTCGTCACAACCACCGGATAAAGAAAATGAATCGTCGTTGCAATACCACTCGGAATATACAAATAAGAAGTAGTCAGCAACAAAGCGGTCATAGCATAAAAAATACCCAATCCGGCCAGAGTGAACAATTCCCGTCCCGATATCCGCAGATCGTACCGCCGGATAACCAACCAAAGCCCCAATACCAAAGCCGAAATACCGAACCGATAAAACATTACCGAATCCACACCGATCCCATTACGAATCGCCGGAAGTGCAAAAAGCGGAATCAAACCGAATGTTGCAGAGGAAATTACCCCATATATTAACCCTTTCAACCGATACATCATACTTTCATTATTTGGATAACTCACCGATTTTCATGCAAATGTATACAAAATTACAGCACAAAATCCGATTTTAACAAAAACTAAGAATAATTTTTCTTCCCGAATATTTGGATTATAAAAAATAAACACTACCTTTGCACTCGCAATACAGAAAGTATTGACCAAGATTGCGGGGTGGAGCAGTGGTAGCTCGTTGGGCTCATAACCCAAAGGTCGTTCGTTCGAGTCGGGCCCCCGCTACTAAGAAGAGATTAGCAAATGCTAATCTCTTTTTTTTCGGATTCCGGGACGGACCTTTCGTCCGGAAATGGGACGAAAGGTCCGTCCCGGAGTTCTTCTTTTAAGGCTCGACAATTTCAACCGTAATTATTTCTCCCCGGCTTTGAGCCCGTCCCATCCGTTCGTCAACCGGATTTCATATACCGTAAAATGAATTACTTGTCCCCTCGTCTCATTCTCCCCCACCCAAATGCATCCTGCCGTATTTCCCCGATGAATCAACCCGGGACATCCAGCAAACGGGGAAGCTTCGGAGTTCCAAAATATATAGTGAAAAATTTGTATGAAAGAAATAAAGAGCTATCTTTGCTCCCGCAATACAGAAAGTATTGACCGGGATTGCGGGGTGGAGCAGTGGTAGCTCGTTGGGCTCATAACCCAAAGGTCGTTCGTTCGAGTCGGGCCCCCGCTACTAAAAAGAGATTAGCAAATGCTAATCTCTTTTTTTCGGATTCAGGGACGGAATTTCAAATGAAAAGATTGATATTGGCTTGCTCGGCTCTTTCGAGATAGGTAGCCACACCTCCGATTTTCACTCCGTCCAATAATTCTTCGGCTTTTATTCCCATAACCTCCATCGACATCCGGCAGGCGATAAACTCTACCCCATTCGCTTTCGCTTGCTCCATCAGAGTCTCCAGAGAATCTATCTTTTTATTTTTCATCATTCCCCGCATCATCCGTGAACCGATCCCTCCCAAGTTCAGTTTGGACAAAGCCAGCTTACGACTCCCCGAAGGCAACATCATACCGAACAGCTTTCCAGCCATATCTTTCTTTACCGGTACAGTAGCTTTCCGCTTGATCACATTCAATCCCCAAAAGGTAAAAAACAACGTCACTTTACGTCCGGCAGAAGCTGCCCCATCGGCTATCACGAACGAAGCCAACGCCCTATCCAAGTCATCACTAAAAACGACAATGGTCTTTCCGTCAGCGGAAACACCATCCTTCCCGCCTCCCTGTCCTCCTTCTCCTTTTTCCAGGGTAGCCGTAATGATTCCTTTTTCCTGTACCACCTGCACCAACCGATTGCCGGTCATTTTAGCCCATGACCCGACATCCCTGACAAAACCGGGATCGGTAGCTGTAATCTCGAGCCTCTCCCCGATCTTCAAACCCTCCATTCCACTTTTCAGTTTCATCACAGGTCCCGGACACTGCAATCCGCAAGCATCCACGGTCAGGTGTCGGCCTCCTCCACCCGACCGACTCTGTTCTTTCTGTAAAGTCTCCGGTAAAATCTCATTGCTCTGCCGGACGGTAACCGCTTTATACGTCTTTAAACCACCGCTCAGATTGTAAACTTCATACCCTCTTTGCATCAGGATTCGGGCAGCTATATATCCTCTTAATCCTACGGCACAGAACACGACCACAGGACGCCCTTTCGGAAGCTCTCCCAGACGTTCACGTAATTCATTCAAAGGAATATTGACGGCCCCTTCGATCGTATTCAGCTCACATTCCTCTTCCGAACATACATTCACTAAAGTCAGGGTATTCTTATCCCACGCTTCCAACTCTTTCCAACCGATCATTTTCACTTTGCCCCGCATCCTGTTATCGGCTACAAATCCCAACATATTCACCGGGTCTTTCGCCGAGGAAAAAGGTGGTGCATAAGCCTGATCCAATTCCATCAAGTCCTGAACCGAACCACCGGTACGAATGACTGCAGCCAACATTTCCAGGCGTTTATCCGCTCCGTCCATCCCAACCACCTGAGCTCCCAGTAATTTTCCATCTTCCGGGGAAAAATTAATCTTCAAAGTCATCGGAATACTTCCCGGATAATAACCGGCATGCGAACCGGCATGAACGATAGCTTCCTGCCAGGTTATTCCCAACCGTTCAAGTACCCGCGCCGACAATCCGGTTGCCCCGACCGTCAGATCGAACACTTTAGCGATCGCTGTCCCGATAGCTCCCTTGTAAGGCCGTATATTTCCATCCACGATATTTTCGGCACATATCCGTCCTTGTTTATTTGCCGGACCAGCCAAAAAAGAAAGCGACGGACGCCCACTTACAGGATGGGGAAATTCGATCGCATCTCCTACGGCATAGATATCCGGATGGGAAGTCTGCAAATATTCATTCACCCAAATACCACCGGTTTCCCCGATCTTCAATCCGGCCTCTTTAGCCAAACGGTTATCGGGACGCACGCCGATAGACAATATGACCAAATCGGCCTGTAAGGCTTTACCACTTTTCAATTCTACTTGCAATCCGTTCTCTGTTTTGCAGAAAGCAGCCACCGCTTCCTGAAGCAATAACCCCACTTTTCGATCTTTAAACTGCTGATGAACTACTGCGGCAATCTCGAAATCGACAGGTGTCATCACCTGATCCGCCATCTCGACAACAGTCACTTGTATACCCAGCTCATGAAGATTTTCCGCCATCTCCAGTCCGATAAAACCAGCTCCGACGACAACGGCTTTCTTCACTTCCTGACGGCCGGCCCACGCTTTGATCCGATCTGTATCAGCCACATTCCGGAGGGTAAAAATACCTTCGGTCCGAATCCCTTCCCAAGGTGGAAGTACCGGCTCGGCGCCCGGTGACAATACCAATTTATCGAACGACTCCCGATATGTCTTTCCTGTAGCCCAATCTTTTATAACGACCTGTTTATTTTCAGGCTCGATCGCTTTTACTTCCGATTTTATCCGAACTTCGATATTAAAACGGGCTTTGAAACTTTCGGGAGTCTGTACAAATAAACGCTCTCTTTCTTCGATCACCCCACCGATATAATAAGGTAATCCACAGTTCGCATATGAAATGTATTCTCCTTTTTCAAACAGTATTATTTCAGCCTGTTCATCCAATCTTCTCAAACGAGCCGCCGTAGACGCACCACCGGCAACTCCGCCGATAATCATATACTTCATGTCCGGTAATTTAAGAGGCTAAATAGGGTTTGATTATTTCTTCCAATCGAGGGACTCTGACTACCCCACTCTGGCGCCACAACATCCGTCCTTTTTTGAAAAGCATCAAAGTCGGTACAGACTGGATCTGATAAGCGTAAACACTTTTACGATTGGCAGGAACGTCTACATCTATCTTCAAAATCCGGACTTTATCCCCCAAACGCTCTTTCAATTCATCCAATATCGAATGCATCATTTTACACGGACCACACCAGGCCGCAAAATAGTCCACCAACACCGGTGTCTCACTATTTATAAACTCTTCAAATTTTTCCATAAGAACCTCCTTTTTATAATTAAATATTCAAACATATATTTATACAATAAATTAAAAAAATAGCTTCCGGTTTCTCAACCTCCAGCCTTCATCATACAACGCATCACGTTAGTCACCCGATCGTCGGCCAGACGATAATAGGCGTTACGTCCTTCACGCCGGATTTGAAGAATACCTTTTGCGTACATATCCGTCAAATGATGGGAAATCAAGGCCTGGCTACAAGCCATCTGTTCACAGATTTCCGAAACATTCAATTCCTCGTTTCTGGACAACAGACAAATGATAGCCAACCGATTCGGATGTGCTACCGCTTTCAAGGCATAAGCGATGTGTTCAAGCTCTTCTTTCGTAAAACATTGTGTTCCCATAAGACCATCTAAAGTTATCCTATTCTCTATTATTTCACAGCACAAATATATAAATATATATTTATATATAAATAGAACAATCAAATATTAATATTTTTTTAACATTCAATCCGTAATCTCAAAAAAAAAGAACTGCCCCATAAAATCCTTTCAAGACAGTTCAAAAATTCTACCTTGTCTTACCCATCTCCTTCATAAACATCATGTTTCCCACATGAATACAAGTCTGCTAAAATAACACAGGTAACCATTCCTTTTGTAACTATCGACCTACCTTATACATTAACATTTATACAAAAGTAAATCAAATAAAAAAAGCGCTTTTTGATAAAGCGCTTTTCTTTTATATAAAAGAAACATCTTATTTCTTCAATACTTCTTTTACCTGATCGGTGGTAACCATTTGTTCTTTGAACATATAGGCACCAGTTTTCGGAGATTTAACCATTTTGATTACTTTTGCATAACCACGACCATCTCCGGTTTTCAATGTTGCAACGGTTTTCTTTGCCATAGTTCAATTATTTTATTTCACGGTGTAACGTTACTCTTTTCAAATACGGATTGTACTTTTTCAGTTCCAATCTTTCAGGAGTATTCTTTCTATTCTTGGTAGTGATGTACCGGGACATTCCTGGCACGCCGGATTCTTTTTGTTCAGTACATTCAAGAATCACCTGCACTCTGTTTCCTTTGCTTTTCTTTGCCATCGTCAGTGATTTTAAATAGTTTTAATTAATCCAGCAGCAGTAGCATCTTTTAAACATGCATTTAAACCTCTTTTATTAATCAAACGAAGACCATCGGCTGAAACATTCAGGCGAATCCATCTGTCTTCTTCTGGCCAATAAAAATTTCTCTTGAACAGGTTGATCGAGAATGTTCTCTTTACTCTTCTTTTAGAGTGAGATACATGGTTTCCACCCATTGCTCTTTTTCCGGTTATTTGACAAACTCTTGACATCTCTCAGTATTTTTTATAAACGCTTTCCAAACAGGATGCAAAGGAAATACATTTTTTTCAGATAAGCAAATGTCTTACAAAAAAAGTTCGAATAATTTCCCCGTCATGGATTTATACCTGCCTCAAACTGGGAACAATAACTGTCCGCAGTCCCCGTTTTTACTATATTTATCCGTTTATTTGCACTTTAGCCTATTAAATAGCTATCTTTGTGTGTAAAGATCAAAAACAATTTTACCTCACTTTTATGAAAAAAATTATGTATGTCATTTGTTTTGCAGGAATAGTGGTGCAATCCTGCAATCAACACCAACCGGTTACGGACAATCCGTTTTTAATCCCATTCGATACTCCTTTCGAAGTGCCTCCTTTCGACAAAATTCAGAATCGTCATTACCTTCCGGCTTTCCGGGAAGGGATAAAAGAACAGGAAGCAGAAATTCAGGCCATCCTGAAAAATCCGGAAGCTCCCACTTTTGCCAATACCATCGAGGCCATGGAAAAATCGGGGCAGTTGTTAAACAAGGTATCTTATGTGTTTTTCAATCTCCGGGAAGCCAATACGAACGATTCGATCAATGCCATTGCAGAGGAGATTATGCCCGAAATCACGGCTCATACGGACGGTATAAATCTGAACGCCGAGCTATTTGCCCGGATCAAAACGGTATACGATAACCAGGACAAAGAAAATCTGACTACGGAACAAAAAATGGTATTGAAAAAATATTACAACAACTTTGTTCGTGGTGGTGCCAATCTTTCGGCAGAAGACAAGGAAAAATTCAAAAAAATCAATAGTGAACTGGCTTTACTGAGTTTGAAATTCGGAGCCAACCAATTGCATGAAACGAATACCTACCGGTTGGTGATCGATAATGAAAAAGACCTGAGCGGGCTCCCGCAAGGTGTCATCGCTGCTGCTGCCGAGACAGCGAAAGAAAACGGTTTGGAAGGGAAATGGGTATTCACTTTGCAGAATCCCAGTATTATGCCTTTCCTGCAATATGCAGACAACCGTAATCTGCGCGAACAGATCTACAAAGCCTATATCGACCGGGGCAGTCAGGACAATGCATACAACAATTGGGCCAACATCAGCAAAATGGTTTCTTTACGGGTACAAAAAGCCCGGCTGTTAGGCTTCCCCGACTATGCCAGCTATGTCCTCGACGATAATATGGCTAAAAATTCGGAGAACGTATATCAATTATGTAATCGAATTTGGGAAGCGGCATTACCGATCTCCAGGCAAGAAGCCCGGGAACTACAGAAAATGATCGATAAAACCGGAGGACGGTTCAAACTAGCTCCCTGGGACTGGCGCTATTATGCTGAAAAATTGAAAAAAGAGAAATACGGGTTGAACGAAACCGAAATCAGCCAATATTTTCCGCTGGAAGAAGTCCGTAAAGGTGCTTTTTATGTAGCCAACAAGTTATATGGCCTGACTTTCGAACAACTCGACAACCTTCCTCTTCCCCACCCCGAAGCCCTGGCATTCGAAGTCAAAGATGCCGACGGTAAACACATCGGAATATATTATGCCGATTATTTTCCACGGGCCGGTAAAAGCAGCGGCGCCTGGATGGACGCTTTCCGCCCGCAATCTAAATTATTGAATTCCAGTCCGGTCATTACCAATGTCTGCAATTTCACCAAACCGGCCGGAGATATGCCCGCCTTGCTTACTTTCGATGAAGCCTGTACCCTATTCCATGAGTTCGGGCATGCTTTACACGGACTACTATCCGAATGTACTTACCCCAGTGTGGCAGGCACCTCGGTTGCCCGCGATTTTGTCGAATTGCCTTCCCAGGTGATGGAAAACTGGGCCGGAGATCCCGAAGTTTTAAAAATCTATACCCACCATTGGCAAACCGGTGAACCGATGCCCCAGGAGTTAATCGATAAAATTCAAAACAGCAGTCATTTCAATCAGGGTTTCGTTGTGACGGAATTTATGTCGGCCGCCCTATTGGATATGGCGTACCACACTATTCAAAACAGCGATCCGATCGATGCGGAAAAATTCGAAAAAGAAGTACTGGATAAGATCGGTTTAATACCTGAAATCACCGTCCGCTACCGCAGTCCTTATTTCGGACATATTTTCAACGGAGGTTATTCGGCAGGCTACTATGCCTACACCTGGGCAGAAGTGTTGGATGCAGATGCTTTTGCTGCATTCAAGGAAACCGGAGATATTTTCAATCCGGAGAAAGCCAAAGCTTTCCGGGAAAATATACTCTCCCGGGGAGGTTCGGACGATCCGATGAAACTTTATAAACAATTCCGGGGCAAAGAACCCGGCATCGAACCGCTATTGGAAAGAAAAGGACTGAAAAAATAATGTTCTTTCGTGACCGGCACTTTACTGATCGGCGGAACTTCGTTCGGGATAAACACTGACTCCCGACCCGAGTTCCGCCGATTCATTTCTAAAGGATTCCGATCGAAACCAAGCCGATCTACCTTATTTCATTTCCTCTATCGCTTTCGTAATAGCATTGAACACTTCCTCTACCGGACAATTTCCTTCGACATCGATATGCACTCCCTTCTTCTTATAATGATTAGCCACGTGGACGGTTTTATCATTATATTCCCGGAACCGTTTAGCAATCGCCTCTTCGTTATCGTCAGCCCGTCCTTCGATTTTAGCCCGTTCGAGCATCCGGCGTTTTAATTCTTCGAAAGGGACATGGATACAGATCAATCCTTTCAAAGGAGTACCTTCCTTTTCCAACATCCGGTCGAGAATCTCAGCCTGAGCCACAGTACGGGGAAAACCATCGAACAGGAATCCGTTCACTCCCCGATGCTGAACCATACTATTTTCGATCAGTCTCACCACAAATTCATCAGACAACAATTCGCCCCTTGCGATAATCTCTTCCGCTATTTTACCTAACTCGGTTCCTTCCGCAATTTCCTTGCGGATCATATCTCCTGTCGAAAGATGGGCCAGATTATATTTCTCTACAATCTTTTTTGCCTGAGTACCTTTTCCTGCTCCCGGAGGACCAAATAATGCAATGTTTAACATGTTCGTCAATTTTTGTCTGTGGACGGGTCCACTTTTGTTTTATATGTATCTGATTAAAAATAAGCAATCATCCTCCTCCGACCATACTCCCCGGAAGAAATACGATCGGAGTTCAAAGATAAAAAAAATATGTAAAGCTTAAAAGTAAAAGGTTAAAAATCATAAAAACTCACATTTTATTGACCCTATTTTGAAACGTCCTCCCCCCAAACTACGTTATTCCGGTAAGTTTTGACATTAAAATACAAGTTCATTGACACCTCTATTATTTTAAATCAAAAGATAATAACAACAAACGAAATGTAATGTCAATATTATAAGTTACTTAATTATAAAAATGTTATGAAAAAAGGATTAATGTTAATTGTTTTGGTTGCTGGTCTATGTGGAATAACAAAGGCCCAGGCGCAAGTCGAGGAAGTCATTATAGAACAACGTCTTCCGGGATACAAAACCTCATTTGAAGCCAACCCATTCTGGCATAACTGGTTTGTTTCTGCAAATTTTGGAGCGAATGCTTTCTTTGCCGAACATTCCTCACAGGCAAAATTTAAAAACACGATTACTTTTATGCCTGAGTTGGCTGTAGGTAAAATGTTCAACCCCTGGTGGGGATTACGGTTACAAGGCGGTGGCGGAGCATTACACGGTTTCACCGATAATGCCGGAAGTATGTTACACATGCATTATATGCACATGAACATCGACTTTATGATGGGATTGATAAATTTCTTCGCGAAATACAACCCCGACCGTAAATTCGATATCGTTCCTTTCTTCGGTGTCGGAGGTATGACCCGGAAACATCAGCAATCTTTCACCATCCATGGCGGTATTCAAGCCAAATACAAGATTTCTGAAAGATTCGATGCCAACATCGAATTCCAGGGCATGATCTTCAACGATAAGATGGTAGAAACCGGTGGTTTCCCGAACGATGGGCTGGGTGGACTTACTGCAGGGGTTACCTATTATTTCAAAGGCAGAGGTTTCCGTACCGCACCGAAACAAGCTGTCATCGACGAAATGGCTGCCGCCAACCTGGTATTAGCTAATCAAGTGACTCAGTTACAGAACCGTCCGCCAGAGATCAAAGTTATCGAGAAAGAAGTGGTTAGACCGGTTGAAACGAAAAATGTAGAAATCGTAGAATCTATCCCCTCTACCATCCCGTTCAAATTCAATAGCGCCGTGGTTCAGGATATTTATGACCCGTTGATCTACAATATCGGAACTTTCATGAAAAACAACCCGGATGTCAAAATCCGCATCGTAGGTTATGCCGATAAATTCGGTCCGATCAATGTAAATCTCCGGATTTCACAAGAAAGAGCCGAGGCTGTCGCCAATATGTTGAAAAAAGATTACGGCATCAATTCTAACCGGATGGTTATCGAATATGTAGGTAAAGAAAAACCTTACTACAAAAACAACAACAAATGGAATCGTTGTGCCATGGTTGAAATCATCAAATAACCCTTCTGTTTCCTTAGGTATAAAGTCCGGACTTTACATCCGGACTTTTCTTTTAAATATTTTCTTCACTTTCCCCCAGCATTTCAGGTTTCACTTCATCCTCGTACCCTTCAAACTGCCAGCGGGCATGTCGGTACTAGCCGAAGTCCGACCGATAAAAGAAATTATTTTGTATTTTTGTCCGGCTAAGTCGAATTATATGCTTAGCTTTTCAGCATATGGCCCAAAAACAATATCAGAAAAAACATAAAAAAGCGGTTTCTTCTCACCGGCACCACCACAAGTTCAAGCTATTGAAATACGGGGTGCTATTTATCCTGTTTCTCGCAATCGGTATCACTCTATTTGTCTACTCGGTATATGCCGGTCTTTGGGGTAAGCTACCGGATTATGCCGAATTGCGGGATATCCGTAATGACGAAGCTTCGGAATTGTATAGCGAAGACAACTTGCTGATCGGTAAATATTATGTCGAAAACCGTACCAATGTCAATTTCAATCATATTTCCCCTTATGCCGTCAAAGCCCTGATCGCGACCGAAGATGTCCGTTTTTACGAACATGAAGGCGTAGACAAAATCAGTATGCTGAGGGTATTTTTCAAAACTGTTCTGCTGGGACACCGTAGTTCAGGCGGCGGAAGTACGCTCAGTCAGCAATTGGCTAAAAATCTGTATCCCCGGGACGAACAGCAGGTGACCTTTATACCGGTTGTGAAACTCAAAGAAATGTTTACAGCCCATCGTTTGGAAAACATTTACAGCAAAGACGATATCCTCACCCTTTACCTGAACACGGTATCTTTCGGGGAAAATACATTCGGTATCGAGAGTGCCGCTCAAAAATATTTTTCAACCTCTGCTTCCGATCTGACTATCCCTCAGGCAGCCACGTTGATCGGTATGCTCAAAGGACCTTCGCGTTACAATCCGCGTCTGCATCCGGAAAGGGCGCTCAACCGTCGCAACACGGTAATCGACCAAATGATGAAATACGATTATCTGGATGAAGAGACCGGTGAAAAAATAAAGCAGGAAGAACTACAGCTGCATTACATTCCGGTCAACCATTTTTCCGGTCTGGCTCCTTATTTACGCGAAAAAATACGCCGGGATGCCGACCGGATCCTCAAAGAATACAACGAAAAATACGGTACGAACTACAACCTATATAAGGACGGTCTTATCCTGAAAACAACTCTGGACGCAGAGATGCAGCAATATGCAGAAAATGCCGTTCAAGAGCACATGAAAAAATTACAGCAATCCTATTACATCCACCTGGGTAAACAAGAACCCTGGGACAAAAATCCCGCGATACTGAAAAATGCTATTCAGAACAGTACGGTCTATCAACGATTGAAACATCAGGGATTGGCTGAAAAAGACATACTGAAAATTCTGAATGAAAAAAAAGCGATGCTGGTATACAGCCCGGAAGAGGGAGAAATGCGGGTAGATTATTCTTCGATCGATTCGATCAAGCATTATCTGAAGATTTTGCATCCGGCAATGATTGCTGTGGAACCACAATCCGGGAAAGTAAAAGCCTGGGTCGGTGATCTGAACTATAAATATTTCCAATACGACCAGGTTGAAGCCCCGCGCCAGGTAGGATCGGTCTTTAAACCGGTCGTATACAGTGCAGCTATACATCAGGGGACCCGTCTGGACGCTTATTACAAAAATGAACAGAAAACCTATCCGGAATATGACGACTGGTCCCCACGCAATTCGGACAACAATTACGAGGGATATTACACCTTGAAAGGAGCCCTTAGTAAATCGATCAATACCATCGCTGTCGAAGTATTGCTTCAGACGGGCATAGACACCGTTATCGATCATGCCCGCCGTTTGGGTATCACCTCCGAGCTTCCTCCCTATCCTTCTTTAGCCTTGGGAGTAGCCGATATCCCCTTGCAGGAAATGGTTCGTCCTTTTATGACTTTTGCCAATAACGGAAACCTCCGTCCGATTTATTACCTGGAAGAAATCAAGGACCGCCAGGGTAATCTGATATTCAAAGCTCAGCCCGAAATTCCCCGGCAAGTACTGCCTGAAAACGAAGCCCATTTAATGAGCAATATGCTTTCGGCAGTCATCGACGAAGGAACAGGGCAAAGATTGCGTTCGGTATACGGTCTGCATAATGAAATGGCCGGGAAAACCGGTACGACCCAAAATCAGGTAGACGGCTGGTTTATCGGATATAATCCCCAGATAGTCGTCGGAATCAGAGTCGGAGCCAACGATGTAAACATCCATTTCAACACCATCCGTTTAGGACAAGGCGCCAATATGGCTATGCCTATTTTCGGCCGGTTTATGAAAGATTGCCTGGAGAGCCCGAATTATCAGGTTTGGAACAGACTCTCCTTCCCTTTTGCCTTACCATCTCAGCAAAAAGAAACGGAAATACCGACCTTCAAAGAACATTTGAACCTGCTCGAAAAGATCTCGAACCGTAAACTGGAAAAAGTGAAACATCCCGGAACTACCGAAGAAAAAACCAAAGAAAAGAAAGGATTTTTCCGACGGTTATTTAAGAAGAAAGAGGCGAAATAATACAAACTCCGGTTCCGTCCGGCCACACCCGCAGGTCCATAGACTTTATGAACTTATTCAAACCTACCATAAATTTGGAGAAACGGAGAATGAAAGTTTATTCTTCTTTTCTCCATTGTCCCCAAGAAAAGGTATCTTTATTCCGTCTATTCTTTCAGTCCATAAGCCTGTTGTGCCAAACGTTTCACAATGACCACAAAACCACCGGTCAAAAGCAGGTTGAGTACCAAACTCAATACAGAAATAATCAGAGCGGGACCGCCCAGATTATAGCCCATAGCGATGACAATAATTCCGGCCCCAACTTCCCCCCGGGTGAACATACCGACAGAAAGGGCGAGTCTCTCTTCCAATTGCCGATCCCGATAGAAAAACAACGGAAACATCTTTCCCAAATTCGAAAGTAAAGTAACAACGATCACATGCACAATCAATACCTCCCAGGAAGGCATAGGCTGTGCAGCAATAATCCCCACAGCTTCTGTAATCCGGTGTCCATGATCGATACCGATAAACTGAGGTGTACTCAACCCCACCAGAAACATAAACAGATAAGAAATCATTCCGGTTATCTTTTCGTCCCGGTTCCCGTGTTGATGGACAGTCTTCATCACCATTCCCAAGACAAAGGCAGGCAACAATACTTCGATATGAATCGCTCCGTCAGCTCCCATCATCCACTTGGTCAAAAGATAAATACTTTCCGTTACAGCTACGATACATACAGCATAAAATAAAATAGATTTCCAGGTTTGGGACAACCGGATCGTTCCCAGTTTTTTCCAACCGATCACTAATAAAAAAGTGATCACAATCACCACGGCAAATAACTGCCACTTAAAACCGATCATAAATATTTGCAAGGGAATCATCAGTAAGATCGTATCGAGATCGTCGAAGATCGCCAGCACCTGGGTCTTCTTATAGATCCACTCGCGCCGTAACCCGGCAGCAGCCAGCATGGTAAACAATATACCGGCAGAAGTAGGGGCCGCAAACCGGCTCAATAATAAATTCTCTTTCCAGGCATCCCAATTCCCGAACAAATCGGCAGGCAATAAGAACATATAATAAAAAGCGACCATAATCCAGGGCACGGCAGCAGTAGCCATAGCTATAAAATAATCGGCAGCATAAGATCTCCATTTCGTTTTATCCAATTCGAATTCCCGCCCGACATTAATCATAATAAATGCCAGACAAACGAACATCAAAGTCTTCGCTACCTTTTCAGCTGTCAGGAATGCCTCCCCCAACCAAACCGGTAAACACTGTGAAAGAACTAACCCTAAAACCAAAAATAAAGAAAACAAGAAGACTTTTTTCATTTACAACCAATTAATTATTTATGAATCAACAAAATACCCTATCTTTATATTTTCAGCAAAGATAAACCGCAGAGGCACATCCTCCAAACCTCAGACCGGAGAAACGTTAAAAAATTCTGAAAATAATTACAATTGTTGTAAAATTTTAAAAAATCGAAGCACTGACCAAGACGACACCCATAATAAACATGCCTAAAATAATACTCTGTACCGACACCTTCCGGTTCCCTTTCAGTTGGGAATTGGGAATCAGTTCATTCAGTGCAGTGGCTACCAATAGTCCGGAAAGAAAAGCTTTCAGTATTCCGGTTAAAACCGGATTAGAATATTTCAGAATAAAAATATAAGCCATCAGGGCTCCGATCGGTTCGAATAAGGAAGCGATCACACTGTAGAATATAGCCCGGCGGCGATTCATCGAATCACTGATTTTATTAAACAGGGCTCCGATCGTCATCCCTTCGGGAAAGTTGTGGACAATAATAGAAAGAACCAGAGGAATAGCCACCAAAGGAGTAGCCAAAAACGACAGAAAAGTCGCCAGCCCTTCGACGAAACTATGGGCGGTAATCGTCAGAAGCACCAATATCGCTACCCGCCGGTAATATTGAAGTGAAGCGTCGTAGCGTTCCACCTCTTTTTTCTTCCACAACTTCACCAGATATCCTAAAGGATACAACAAAACGATACCGACAAAAAACCAGACCGTACTGGTGATTTTCGTCTGAGCATAAGACAATTGGGAGGATAGGATGCTGATCGAATCGGGCATCAGCTTCATAAAAGCGGTATAAATCATTATTCCGGCTGCAAATCCCAAAATGACCGAGAGGGTAACCTGGTTGACTTTTCTGAAATATAACGACGTCATCGCTCCCATAAAAGTAGAAATCGCTGCAACCAGAGTCATAATAAAAGCTAACCAAATATCAGATGACGCAAAACTTGTCATGATCTATCCGTATTTCCTATTCATACTGAATCACCTGTGGTTTTGTTACGTGATAATCATAAAAACTGCCTCTGTTCCCACTGGAAAGTATCGCTTGAAAACTCCTGCCATCCTCAGGAATAGTAGGATAAACGGCAAAACGAAAAGAAATATTTTTAATGACGACATTATCGTTTCTCAGGTTGACTCCTACCCCGAATCCCCAATATGTTTTGCTGTGTACCAATTTTTTATTGTCGGCGGCAATCACACCGAAATCACAGAAAGAAGAAATGGAAACCCGGAATCCTTTTTTAATATAGGGCAAGAAAAAAGTAGTCGCCAAAGAAGACGACAGTTTTTGATTTCCTCTTAGTGTATCGGATGAAAATCCGCGAATATTCCGATCTTCCATATACAAAAAATCGCCCGGATAACGCCGGATTCCTTTCACATAATGTACGTCGTTATAGAAACGGAATTTAAAACTGCCCCAGCTACACAAATTACTGATATGACTGGCTCCCAATTTCAGCGTTCCCCGGGTGAAACCGTCTTCGTTGACATAAGACCCCAAGGCTGCTTCCAGGGCGTAATAACGCTCGTCGTATTTATTAAAATGGGAATAGTGACACTCTCCGGCGATATAGCCATAATTATCGAATTCACTCTTTTCATACCCCGTGGTCAGACTAAGCATCAATCCCGTAGGAATATCTTCCGTACGCCCGAAATCATAGATCAGATTGGCCTTATAATACTTCATTTTGATGTAAGTAAAAGCGGCAAAATAATCCCTCCGGTTATAATACAAATGGTTGGTATCGTCTGTAACCAAAGGACGATTGTTGAAAAGGGTCGTGAAAAAACGACCCGTCAGAAACATATTCTGGTTATAGCTATACCGGTAAGGCAACAAAAAAGATTTACCTAACCATACGTCCTGATAATGATAATTGAACAACTCTTCCAACCGGTTTACATTCCGGTCCGGTAAATCATCCGAATAAAAAACACGTCCTACTCCCATCCCTCCGGCCCATTTCATCCGGTTGGTCAGGAATTGCCTTTCGACATCTACGAAAACTTCTTTTTCACGGTAATCATTGCGGTAATATCCCCGGATGTTGATATGAGTCCCCCAAAGACTGTTTACCTTATATTCCAACTCATTTCCCCATTTTTTGTCTTTGGTTCCCCGGTAACTGAACTCATAATTCAGGACATGTCCCAATTTCATAAAGTTTTTATTTTCGAGTCCGATATCGAAAGAATTCAAGAAATTCGATTCGACCGTCGCTCCCCACGAAAGCTGATCTTTACAAATGAGGGTAACATTCACCTGGGCAGGGTTGTCCGGATCTTCCGTAACGATCATATTCGCATCATCGATATAATCCAATCTTCTCAACAAAATTTCATTTTGCACCAACTCAAAAGGTACCAATAACATGCCGGGTTTTATCGTCAACTGCCTGCGGATCACTTTTTCGGCCGTTTTCATATGGGTTTTGTTGGCTAAAGTTTTCAGCCATCCCATATCTTCCTCGAAATAAGTGGTATCGTAAACACTAGTCCCATAAGGAGGCAGAACAACAATAGAAATATCATGAATCACTTTCCCGGAATAAGCTTTAAACCTTTCCTCACTGTTCTGGGTACGCATAACATTCAGATAGCCGCGGCGGGGATTGACGAAGACCATTTTATAAAGTTCTTTCGTCCATTTCGCCTTATAGGCAAAGTCTTTAATCTTGGTATATTCATACCGCAGGGTATCCCGGATCAGACTATCCGGTAAATAGACCGGAGACATCTTCATCTGTGCCTCAGAAACCGGTAAGGTCATCAGTGGCAAGGAATCCCGCTCCAAAAGATGTTGTAAAGACTGTGCCTGTAAACTTTTCTTAACGGTATCCAGGCGCACAGAATCTTGTACTGCCGGAATCCTATGGTCTATAGCCAGTACCCTTCCAACCCAAAAACAAATGATGAGTGTAAATACGATTCTCTTCATCATTTTCCCTCACTCCTCTCTATTTTTCTACAATCAATTTTTCGAAGCCAGGTGAAATCCAGTTTTTCATTTTTCCCTCTTCCAGATAAATAAAAGCGCCTTCCAGTTCAGGATCGGCCAAAACAATCTGCCGGGCTTTTTGCAATCCCAATACCATAAAAGCAGTGGCATAAGCATCGGCTTCCATGCAGGTAGGGGCATAAACCGAAGCACTGAGCACTTCGGTCTGAACGGGATAACCTGTCTTGGGATTTATCGTATGGGCATACTTTTTACCGTCGTGCACATAAAAATTCCGGTAGTTGCCCGAAGTAGCCAAAGCCCCCTGACTCAGTCCGGCAATCATTTGTAACCGGCGGTTCCGAGCGGTCACATCTTCCTCGGGACGGTCGATTCCTATCCGCCAGGGCCGTTTTTTACTGCTTTGTCCTTTGGCTCTGACCTCTCCTCCGATCTCTACCATATAATCGTTCAAGCCTTTACGCTCGAAGTATTCGGCCACCAAATCTACTCCAAGTCCTTTAGCAATAGAACTGGCATCCAGCGTAATTTCCGGATATTTTTTCTGCAATTTCCCCTCCGTCAAAGTCAGTAAATCCATACCTACAAACTGCCGTAATGTATCTATACGGGCAGAATCCGGGAAAGAATTTTGTTTAAAACCGAATCCCCAGGCATTGACCAAAGGTCCGACCGTAATATCGAAAGCTCCTTCGGTTTTCCGGTTTACTTGCAAAGCCATCGCATACATTTTCTGAAACAGGGCATCTGTACTATCCGTCTCGTTGCGGTTCAGACGGGCAATAACCGATTCGGGATTAAACATGGAAAGAGAAGCGTTTACCGACTCCATTTGCCGGAGGATTTCCTCTTTCAAATCCTCGTCAGAAGCATAGGATATATGATAAAATGTACCGTAAATCTTTCCTTCGGTATACCGATATTGCTGTACCGGTGTACAACCTCCGATCCCTAACCCCCAGGCCAAACAGATGCAAATCCAATATTTTCCCATTTATTTCCGTTTTTATTACAATTACTCCAATTTAAAAATAATAGCCGAGATTGAAATACACCCCTAATTTCTGGTCCCAATTGGACATATCGAAGGTGACACTGATCGGTCCGATAATGGAATTATAAGCATAACCGGCACCTCCACCCCAAACATCGTCTCCTTTCAGAATATCGAAAAAGCTTTCCGACTGTTTGGCATAATTCCCGGTTAAAGTGATGTAATGCCTCATTCCCAAGCGATATCTCAACTGTAAACGCCCCACGACCACCGAATTATCGAACACCTGCAGATTATGGATACCGTAAAAAGGCAATTGCTGATTCATATACCTTCCGGCTACTTCTCCACCGACATAATTCAGATAAGGAATGGCTATATCGCGTCCGATCAATACCCTTCCGTACAAAGCCGGCAAAAGATATACCCTACGGGTCAGCCGGACGGTCGGTTCGAAATCGGCCGATAAGGCCGAAAAAGGAGCATGCCCGTCATAATTGACCATATTATCGGTGTAAAGTGAATAATCAGCCCGGAAACTCATCCCCTTGTCCGGAAAATATTTCTTATCGTAAGTATCGAAATGAGCTAAAGCATAGTAGCTGGCAAATCCCTGTGACTTCAGATTTTCCGCTATATAATCGGTATTGTACAGGACGGATTTATAATTGAAATATTCATACCGTAACCCCAATTGAAATTTGAAATTCCGGAAATAAATATCCGATAAATTCAGGTCTCCGCGATGATAAGAGAAAGTAATATTATCGACTTTGTCTTTTTTATCGTACAGATTGATATCGTTGTATTTGAACATATAGGATACGCCCAATTTTCTCAGCATATTACTGCCGAAAGAATAATCCACCAATACGTAAGGGTTTTTATTCAAACGTCCGGTAATCGACAGTCTGGACCCCCTCAACGCCCTATGGCTAAGGGTTGTATTCAACAGGATCGAAGCCATTTCTTCCGAGTCGAAACGGAATCCCAGATTCAGTGAACTGGCCGGTTTTTCTTTCAGCCGTAGCGTCAGGTCATAAATCTGATCCCCGTTGAGGGCATAGTTTACATTGGCAAAAGCCCCGGTACCGTATAAAAAAGAAATCGCTTTGTGTAAATCATCCATGGTGATGACAGAAAATTCTTTGATCCCGATTTGCCGTTGTATCCATTTTTCATCTTTTTCCTTCACTCCTTCGATAGAAATTTTTCCTATAATAAGAGTGTCTGTTTCCAAAAACCTGTTTTCGAGATGGGGAGCAGCATCTTCGTCCGGTTCAAGACCGATCTGTTTCTTCAAAGCCATAATTTTATCCCAATTGGCCCGGGCTACCCGTTCTCCTCTTTGAATCATCGTATCGATAGCCTCCGCAGTAAAACTGGCCGCAGTAAATCCTTTCAGATCCGGATTCATATACAAATCCACCATCGCTTTATTATTCTCATAACTCTTCATGCCCATAAAAGCCGTCAGCTGATCGACGATCCCCATGATATTATCCAGTCCTTTCTCATCTTTCAACCCTGTGCTGAGATCCACCCCGATGGTAATTTCGGCTCCCATATTTTTAGCCACATCCACGGGAAAATTATTCGAGATACCTCCGTCTACCAATACCATACTATCGATAGTTACGGGAGCGAAAACTCCCGGGATAGCCATACTCGCCCGCATCGCCAAAGGCAGTATCCCCTTGTCCATCACCACTTCTTTCCCATCGATCATATTGGCCGACACACAAGCGAACGGAATCGGTAAATCCCGGAACGGAATCGAATCGTGAAAACCGATGGTCAATTCGGAAAACAGGTTATAAATATTCTGTCCGCTCACGAAACCTGCCGGTACCGAAAGACCTTTTTCCTGGGAAAAAGAAAGGGAAATGAGGTATTTCTCATTGGATTCTTTCTCGGTAAAAGGCTGGTTGAAACGATATACCTTATCGCTCAGCAAGAAAGGCCAGTTCTGCATCCTGACCAAACTATCCAGCGCCTTGGCATTATATCCGACAGCATACAACCCTCCGACAATAGCCCCCATACTCGTCCCGGAAATATAATCGATCGGAATCCCCGCTTCCTCGAGCACTTTCAGCACACCGATATGAGCAACTCCTTTCGCCCCCCCACCACTCAGCACGACTCCTACTTTTTTACGCTGTCCCAGCGTATCGGGACAAATCAAACAAAAAACAATCAGAACAGATAAAATATATCTCATAAGCGTATTCCAAATAATTTGACAATCATCCTAGCTACAAAGCTATGAAAACATTTGAAGATTCGGAAATTTGAGGATTTCGAAATTATTCCTAATTTTGCTATCCGTGTAAAAAAAATGACCATGGCAAAAATACTTGTAATCGACGACGAACGTAGCATCCGTAATTCGATGAAAGACATTCTCTCTTTCGAAGGACACGAAGTCGTATTAGCTGAAAACGGCATGGAGGGATTGGTGTCGGTGAAAACTGAAAAACCGGAGGTGGTGTTCTGTGATATCAAAATGCCTAAAATGGAAGGAATCGAGGTACTGGAACGAATCAAAGAATTTACTTCCGATGTGCCGGTCATCATGATATCGGGACACGGCACCATAGATACAGCTATCGAAGCCATCAAAAAAGGAGCTTACGATTTCATCGAGAAACCGCTGGACCTGAACCGGATTCTGATTACGATCAAAAACGCAACGGACAAAAACCAGCTTATCGAGGAGACCCAAAAGCTAAAAACCAAAGTCAGTAAGAAATACGAGATGATCGGCCATTCGGATGCATTGAATCATATCCGTATCATGATCGATAAAGTGGCGGTTTCCGATGCCCGGGTACTCATCACTGGACCGAACGGTTGTGGTAAAGAATTGGTAGCCCATCAGTTGCACGAAAAAAGTCACCGTAACGACAGAGCTTTTATAGAAGTCAACTGTGCAGCTATTCCTTCGGAGCTGATCGAAAGCGAACTGTTCGGACACGAAAAAGGATCGTTCACTTCGGCGATCAAACAGAAGAAAGGGAAATTCGAACTAGCCTCGGGAGGGACTTTATTCCTCGACGAAATCGGGGATATGAGCCTGGAAGCACAGGCTAAAGTACTCCGGGCCTTACAGGAAAATAAAATCAGCCGGATCGGAAGCGACACGGATATTCAGATAGATGTGCGGGTCATCGCAGCTACCAATAAAAATCTGAAAGAAGAGATTGCCAAAGGACGGTTTCGGGAAGATTTATACCACCGTCTGAGTGTTATAATTATCGAAGTTCCCCCTTTGAAAGACCGTCCGGAAGATATCGACGAGTTAGTGACCTATTTTCTGGAAACCATTTGCAACGAAATGGGGATAGCACAAAAAAATATTACACCGGAAGCTTTACAAGCGCTAAAAAGTTACGAATGGACCGGAAATATCCGTGAACTCCGCAACGTCGTCGAACGTTTGATTATTCTCGGAAGCCCGACAATCACAGCAGAAGAAGTCAGCATGTATAAATAACCCCGACTCATGGATAAATTTCATCTCGTCATCACCGGCCGGAGAAATACCGGAAAAAGTTCTATCGTCAACACGATTTTACAACAGGACAAAGCCGTTGTCTCCCCCATTGCCGGCACGACAACAGACCCGGTAAAGAAAAGTTATGAAATCCCGGGGGTTGCATCGGTCGTTTTAATCGACACCGCCGGAACGGATGACGAAGGTGAACTCGGGGAATTAAGGGTAAAAAAAACGTTCGAAACCATCCGGCAAGCCGATGCAGCCTTACTGGTAATCACCGGCAACCGATTCGGTCATTTCGAAGAAATACTGACCGAAGAATTTCAAAAGTTAAACCTTCCTTTTTTGATCGTACACAATAAATCGGACCTGGAACCTTTACAGGAGCAACTTCGGGAAAAACTATTGCAAAAATACGGTACCCCGGTTATCGGTTTCTCCACTTGCCAGGCTAAAAGAGAAATGCTGATTCAAAAAATCGGCACTTTGGTAAACCGGCAAAATTCTTCCTCTCTGTTAGGGGATCTGGTTTGTCCCGGCCAAATGGTCATGCTGGTCACCCCCATCGATTCGGAAGCTCCGACAGGCCGGATGATCTTGCCTCAGGTACAAATGTTAAGAGAGATATTGGACCGGCATGGTATCGGTATTGTCGTCCAACCCGAAGAAATCACGACTTATTTTCAGCGGAATTCGTTACGACCGGACCTGGTAATCACAGATAGTCAGGTATTCGGCAAAATAGCCCCCTGGATTCCCCAGGATATTCCTTTCACCAGTTTCAGCATTATTCTGGCACACCATAAAGGCAATTTCGACCGATATCTGGCCGGGACCTCCCGCATCCCGGAACTGAAAGACGGCGACCGGATTCTTCTGCTCGAATCCTGTTCCCATCATGTTTCCTGTGAAGATATCGGCCGGGTCAAAATCCCCGCCCTTCTTCGCAAGTATACCGGAAAGCAGCTGGAATTCGACCATATCGCCGGCTTAGACCGGATCGAACGTCCGATAACGGATTATGCCCTGATCATTCAATGCGGAGGCTGTATGATCACAGCCACCCAATTGCGCCACCGTCTGCAACCGGCCATCGATGCCCGGATTCCGGTCAGCAACTACGGCATGACTATCGCCTGGCTCCAGGGCATTTTCGACCGTGCAACTCAGGTATTTACTTGTTATCGTCCCAATCCATCCGTTTAAATCCTTGCCCCATAATCTCCTGAGCATTCAGGATCATGGTAAAAGCATGAGGATCGATATGCTGGATGGCCCGTTGTAAGGTAGTCACCTCTTTGCGGTTGACGACCGTCATAATCATTTCTTTCTCCGAACGGTTCCACATCCCGTTGACCGGTACGATAGAGCCGCCCCGGTGTAATTCCAAAAGTATAAACCGACGTAATTCTTCTGTTTTTTCGGATATGATGAAAAAAGTTTTATCGCTGGAATACCCCCCGATGACAATATCGATTACTTTCCCCATAATAAAAATAGTAATCAGGGAATAAAACGGAGTTTTCCAATCCGGGAAAGCCACAAAACCCAATACCACGATAATCAGGTCGACAGTCATCTGCATCATCCCCAAAGGCCTGCGGGTCAATTTATGTAATACGGCAGCCAAAACATCCGTACCGGCACTCGAAGAACGGGTCTTGAAAATCAATCCGGCTCCGACTCCGATAACCACACCTCCGAAGATACTGGCCAACAATACCCCTTCCTTCGTTGCATCGGGATTGTCGATACCTCCTTTGACCAATTGCAGGGGATCATGTGCAAATTCTGCCGTATAGCCACACCAATGTTCCAGAGCCCACGGAAAACCGTCGGCAAACAAAGCTACCAACCAAAAGCAGATAAAAGTCCTCAAGCCGAAATCACGGCCTAATATTTTAAAACCGATCAAACTCAACGGCAGGTTAAAACACAATGCCGCCATACCGATCGGGAATCCCAGTTTCCAGTTCAAAATGGTAGAAATACCATAAATTCCTCCCGGAACGATCTGGTAGGGAGTCATGAAAAAAGTGTAACCGGTCGCTATCACCATAGATCCCAATAAAAGAGTTCCCCAAGTTTGAAACCACCGGGCCGAAAAAATTTTTTCCTTGTAGAAGGAAACTTTTGTAATATTCATAATCAGACAATTAAATTACACGCTGTAAAAAACGATCGCCACCTCCACCACCTCTCCCAATTCGCGCGCAAAGATACTACCCGCTTCAACAATAAAACATGACATTTGTCATCCTTTTACACGAATCGGAGAGGGATAAAACATAAAATACCGGGGTTATGCAATCGTTAGAACACTTAACAATTCTCAAAACGTCATTTTCTTCCGTTAAAAAAACTATCTTTGTCCATAAATGTCATAGAAAATAGCTATAATTGCACAAAATTTTGTGTTTTGTGCAATTTAAAGTCACAACCGCAAGATTTATGAGAACAAAATTAAGTAAGACAAAGAATAAAATCATACATGTTGCCAAGTCTCTTTTCTCAGAAATGAGCGTTTATAAAGCAACGATGAATGATATTGCTCAGGCAGCAAACATGAGTCGGCGGACTTTATATATGCATTTTAAGAGTAAAGAAGAGATTTATCACTATGTAGTCGAGGATCATGTCAAAGACATTAATGAGAAATTGCAGAAGGCCGCAGACTCTGCACTTCCTCCCGACCGCAAATTAAAATTATATATTTTAGCGCGGTTCAATGTGATCGACAATCTGGTCCGTCAGAACAAATACATCCGTTATGATTTTATTTTCAACAATTTGCGAGTTGAACAGTTGCGTAAGGGTATCGATATGAAAGAACGACAATTGCTAACCCGTATCTTGCAGAACGGTAAAGAGCAAGGCCTCTTCAATATCAATAATCCTTCCTCATTCGCAAAAACGCTGCTGATTATGTTCAAAAGTCTGGAGCAACCCTTTATTATCATCGGGCACCGGAAAAGGAATTATCAGTCGCTGCGTGAATATGTCGACTTACTATTTAATGGAATATTAAACAAAGGCTGAGGATATGGCATACTTCTTGTTAGCACGAAGGTTTGATGTCAAAATCACAGCTAACAGAAACATAATGCTAAATCTATGGAATTGTTTATCAACAAAATTTCCCACTATTTACCGGACTCTGTGGTTCCTAATTCTTACTTCAAGGAAGTAAACGGTCTGGACGACGAATGGATTTATTCCCGGACCGGTATCAAAAACCGCAGTAAAGCAGCTGCAAATGAAAACACCAATACGATGGGGATAAAAGCAGTGGATCTTGCCACTACCGATTTGCCTTATCCCATGGAGGAAATCGATTTAATCATCGCAGCAACCTATTCCCCCTACGATACCGTTGCTACCCCGGCCCATATGGTGCAACGCCGTTATCACATCGAGCACGCCAAATGTGTGAGTGTTTCCTCAGCCTGTTCTTCTTTTATCAATGCGATGGAAATTGCACAAGGCTATTTTGCTCTGGGGAAAGCGACCAAAGCCCTGATCATCGGAGCAGAACACAACACAGCTTATGCCAACGAAAACGATCCGCAAAGCGGCCACCTATGGGGAGACGGTGCTGTAGCGTTTTTTGTCTCTGCCGGGAATTATAGCGGGCATGATCCCCGAATTATCGATATCTATACCCAAGGTCTGGGACACATCGGCAAAGCAGCCGAAGCGGTGTATCTCCGCCCACAGAACGGTGGCATCGGAATGCCTGAAGGACGCGATGTATTTATCAATGCCTGTCATTATATGGTCGAAGCTTTAGAAAAGGTAACCCAAAGTTATGGTAAGACTGTCCAGGATTTGAATTGGATTTCTTCGCATCAGGCCAACCAGCGCATTATCAAAACGATAGCCAGGCAAACCGATATCCCGGAGGAACGTTTTCTGATGAATATCGAACAACGAGGTAACACCGGCAGCCCGAGCTGTGCCATCTCTCTCTCCGAAAACCTGCATAAAGTGAAACCCGGAGACCTGGTCGGCCTTACCGTTTTCGGCGGTGGGTATTCCTGCGGAGCAATGCTGTTACAGTTCTAAAAGCTGAGCGTATAATTAAAACGTCCTATAATCTGAAAAAGGGAGAAAAGAAGAGTAAACTTCAATTCTCCCTTATTTTTATTCAATATGTCCGTCGATATATTCTATGATGTCGGGGGAAGAGGGGAACGGTGCCCTTAAGGAAATAACCCTCCCTTTTTTATCCAAAAACAAGAAACGGGGTATTCCGGTGATGTCGTATTCCTTGCACAAGGGTGACTTCCAGTCGCCCGGGCAAATGAATTGCTTCCATTCCGGTTTGTCGGCTGCCAGTTTCTTTTTCCATTTCGCTTGATTCGAGTCCACCGAGATACTCAAAAATTCAATCTTTTTGTTTTTGGCATAATGTTTCACCAATTTCGCCACGTAAGGAATCTCCGCGCAACACGGTCCGCACCAGGTGGCCCAAATGTCAATGAAAAGCGCTTTCCCCTTGAAATCGGACAAATGCCACTTCTTTCCGTTGATATCCGTCATCTCAAAGTCGATGGCCTCCGCACCGGGAATCCTTTTGATATAGCGATCGTACAGTTTCTGCATTTCGGCGTGGGCAGCCGTATCCGTGGTAATCTGCTTGTAAATCCCGAACACCTCGGGCATTTCCTTAGGCGCCAATACCAGGTAATCGGCGATGTACTCGTTGGCTATCTTGTTAATGACCTCCTGGTTTCTGAAGAGTTTGGGCAAGGAGTTCAAAAAATAGGCGTTCCCATTCGCTCCCTCCGGGCGATGATGACGGGCATGCCAATAAACATACTTCTTTGACATCTCTATGTTTTCCGGGTCGTTCCGGTCAATCGTCTCCATCCAGCGGTTAAAGTCGGCATCTTCCTTCGCGTCTGCAAATGAATAACGGAATAAATCATCCTGCATACCCCGTTCGATTTTATCCAATGTCATCCGCCTGAAAGCAAGGCTTTTCACCTCCATCAAGTCGGCCTTTACCTTATCCACCACTTCCAGATACTCCTCGCGGTATTGGGCGAAACTGATGGCCTTCAAACGCTCGAAAGGCCACGGATTATACTGCCAATGCTGATGAGCTTTCGAGAAATAATAGCAATCGGCGTTATCCCCCGTGAAAACGACTTCCGGGACATAAAAACTGTTTTCACCGCGCTTTTCCGTATGAAAAGCAATGTCAAGCTCCGCCTCCATGCCATTTTCCAGGAAAAGGTCTATCGAAGACATATAATGCTCGAATATCAGGTAAGCCACAAACGGCTTTTCAACCTGCACGTTATAAACAAATTCCCCCTCATCGCTCACCGGAATCGCCACCTCTTTTTTCTCACCGTCCGCGTTGAGCCACATCACCGAGACCTCCCCTCCGGCAAAATCCTTGATTTTTCCCCGAACCCGGGCGTCTTGTACCTCTTTTGCCATACCGTTCATCCCCAAACACAGGAGGAGTGAACATAATACCATTGTCAAATTTTTCATCTTCTTATCTATTTAAATGTTTTTCCAATAATCCAATACATCTCTCGTCGGAGGGAAGGACAAACGAATAAGCGACAATGCGCCCCTCCCCGTCCAGCAGCATAAAATGGGGTATTCCCTCAATCCGATACTCTTTGTTGATGATTTCATGCGCCTTTTTATCCACGACAAACTGTTTCCAGGTCGGTTTTTCCTTCTCCAGAAACTTTTGCCAGGTTTTTATGTTATTATCCAGCGACACGCTGATAATCTCAATCCGGTCGTCTTTCTTGAAATGTTCCTTCAGTTTCGCCATGTGAGGCAACTCTTTTCTGCACGGGGCGCACCAAGTGGCCCATACGTCGATGAAAAGAAGTTTTCCCCGGAAGTCCGACAGGCGGCACTTTTCCCCGTCCACGCCTATCATTTCAAAATCCGGCGCCATACAGCCCTCCTTCATATTTCCGTTCACCCGGACATATTCTTTGTACTCTTCACTGATTTCCCTCTTCAATTCTTCGTCCGTACACAGGCTCATATACACCTCGTAGGGTTTCTGTAAATCCACGCTTCCGGCATACTTCAAGGACTTGCGGAAGTTGGAGGTCAGGTAGGCGTCCTTCATCTGCCGGTCCGTGACCAAACGTCCTATCCATTCCAAATTTTTCCACCTTTCATCGTTCTGCTCCCGCGTGGAATCCTGCTTTGAATACCAGGCAATCACGTTTTCCAAGATGAATTCGTTGCAAGCCAGCGAATCATTCAGATTGATGGTCTTCACGAAGGCCGCAAAATTCGGGTCGTCCGCCTTTTTATCCGTAAAGATATGCCACATGGAGCGACGAGTCAGAAAAGCGAGATTGGCCTGTCTCGCCAGTTGCAGGCGGCTTTCCTTGTCTGCAATCCGCTCTTCCAGCAGTTGCAACTGTTTCTCCTTTTCGTTCAATCTTGCTTGAAAATCCTTGAACGGGAGAGCCGTCACCTCCGGAGAATACCATTCCCGAGAGTCCATCATCGCATTCAAAGCCGCCAAATAGGCATTTTCATTTTCCCGGTCACCGGAAAAAACATATTCCAACTTTTTCTCCGGCAACAAGGTCAATTCAAGATTTTCCCGGTCGCCCGCAGACAAGAACAGGGAGACCGTCACAAAATGTTCCTTTACAAACACTTCATAAACCTCCCCCTTTTCGGAGGCGGCAGGATGGTACAGGAATTCTCCTTTCTCATTCACATCCAGCGTATCCCTTTTGGGGTTGCCCAGCTGTGATATCCGCACCACAGCCCCATTGTAATTTTTGATTACGCCTTTTAATGTTGTCTGATGACTTGACTGGCAAGCCATACAGACAACTATTATCAACAAAACATACAAACGGTTCATCTTTTTATTTTTTATATTCAAAATCAACAACTTTACCACATACATTGCTAAAGTGATTTTCCTCTTCCAAGGTGCCGTCACTCTTCATTTTCAAGTAATAGACAGAGCCGGATTTCGCTTTGACGGAACCATCGCTCACCCCGACATACAAACGCTCCGGGTTTTCGGAACGGTCAAATTCCATATAATCCACCGTACATCCATCGGCAAAGCCGTCATAAGTGGCCAGGATATTTCCGGTTACGGTACTTACACATACCACCTTGTCCCGGCAAGCGCAATAAAGGAAATCGACATCCTTGGAAGAGACGGCGAAACAGGTTGCCTCCGCCACAGTCCGGTCGGCTTCAACCTTCCGGACAGGGATAACCTGGTAATGTATGGAAAAGGAAGGCTCAAAATTAAAGACTCTTTTTTTCTGGGCGGCAATGATGAAACGCTGCCCGTCTCCATCCTCCATCACCGCCCGCACATCATCCCCGTAAGCAATCCCGTACACCATAGTGGCCTCCATTGCCGAGGGATTGAATGCCCCTGTCCCCGCTTCTATGTTTCCCATAAACCCATCTTCTGCGTGTACAAACCGCTTGTTTTTCTGGTCATAGAAAAAAGGCTCGTTCGACTCGCACATGGAGAATGGCGCCACTTCGTAATCCCCCTTTAGCTGCGGATCATATTTGAGAAACATATTTTCCGCAGAAACCAGGTGACGCCTATACGTCTTGCCGTTTATGATGACATATTCGACATCTCCGGAATTACTTTTACACAAACACTCCATCACGCAAGGCTCAGGCGCGAAATAAAACATCTCGGAGAAATCCATCAGATAAGAAAAATCCGCGGGCTCCACTACCCTCGACCTATCGGCCGTCGATATGACAACCAGGGCTTTGGTATTCTCATTTTCACCCGTGTAAAAAATGCCCCGGGGGGACTTTCCCGCCACCTCCCCGTTCATCTTATAATAGACATCCTCCGTGACCGTATTAATCACATTGATGAATGTCACATTGGCATTGCCTTCCACCTCACTCAACGCCATCAATCCCTTGGAATAGGAGTTGACAATCGTCAGATTCGCCTGCGTGGAATAGAATACCCCGGTTTCCTTGTCTGTCACGACATACCTCATCCTATATTCCCCGGTAGCGGACTTGATTTCAACATCCAAATCTTTCTTGCCGGAAAGCGTGTCCGGAGTCAGGACAGAATTCACTTGCCAGATATACCAGAGATACTCGTAACGTTCCTCCGGGAAATCCCCTTTCGCGTCGATTGTCACCGGGATTTTCAAAGAGGAGAATTGTTCCACGACGTACTCTCCCTCAATCCCTTGAATGACCAAATCATTCAACGGCGTATAATCATAATTCCCTTTATCTTCCGTACAGGCAGCTATACAAAGCCCCAAGATACACCCTATAATCAGTTGAATTTTTTTCATCGTTTCCTAATTTTAGATTTTATTTCCAAGGCTCAATGGCAATTCCGTCCTCGTCGTAAATCGGATAATTTTCATAGAAATAGTTATCCATATATTTAGCGTAAGCATCCCAAGCTTGATAATTGTCGTAAAACTCGTCCTCCGTCGGGGGAAAATCCATTCCTATCTCGTGGATGATATGTTCATGCTTTACTCTGGAATAAGTTCCAAAAACGTAATCCATATACTCATCCCAGTAGTAAGGCCGGGTCAGCACGTTGGATACAATTATCCGTACAGCCGTACGCGCCGTAAGTCCCAGTCCCAAGTCCTCAGAAGGCTGCAAATCCAGCGCCAGCTGGAAAGCCTCTTTCTCCAAACGAAGGTCCTTGTTGTATAAAACAACCGGAATATTCAGGCTAAAAGCCCCAGCCGGAAGGATGTATTCCTTTTCCAGAGCCGCATAATGCAACCCTTCCTGAGCCGTCGTCTTTTCCGCATTGACAGCCAGGCGGACGTGACGTTCATAATCCACGGTATTCCCCAGCAAATTGACTTGCAGGTTCACCGTCTGCGTATCACCGTCTTTACCGGCAAAAGAATAGACGATACTGTCTGACATATCCTTCCAAGAATTCTGATTTACTTGAAAATAGACAGTCCCGTCGTTGTCAAATCCTGTTTTGTCGTTTTCCTGACAGGCCGCCAATCCTATCAGCAACCCCACCATTATATAACATATCTTTTTCATAGCGTTCCTGTTTATAAGACATTACCAAATTCCAGTTCATTATCCGGCATAGGGAAAACATACGTTGCCCGGTTCATCGTTTGACTCGTAAAAGGAATGGCCGTCAGGTTTTGCCGTTTGTAAAAATAAAAGAGCTGTCCCTCGGCGATAAATTCCTTTTGGTACTCTTTCCGGAGTTCTTTCAACAAATCGGCGTCAGCCGGCAAGGCATTCCCCGCATACCCCCGGAAATCGCGCAATGTGTTCAGAAAACGGATATCCCCGGAAGCCTCTGCCGCAATCAGGTACATTTCCGACAATTTCAGCAAAGGAATCCGGTTGCCCGTGAAATACTTGTTGACATACTCCCTGCTGGAGCCATCGGGTATGCTGAACAGCCGCTTGCTCCGAATATCGAGATCCAATCCAGCGCTCTCAAAAATCCCCGATTTCCTTTCTTCCCCGATAACACAGCCATAAGTCGAAACGTCTTTAAAATATAAATCCGAACGTCCTTTTTTCAAATCGTAAACATACAGGGAGGTGATATACTCGTGCCTGCCCATACTCTCGACAAAGGAATAAGTTCTTTGTTCTACCTGCAAAATCTCATCCGTAATGCAGACAAAACGTCCCGAATTAATCACCTCTTCCGCACACGCCAAAGCGTTCGGCATATCCTCCTTGTACAAATAGACCCGCGCCATCAATGCCGTCACCCCGTAATAATTGAAACGGGATTTACGATACAGCCAGAAACCGTCATCCGTGATATAATCATCCACTGCATACTCCTCACTTTCCTCGTATTCTTCGAATGCCGGGCCAATCGGGTCCAGCGGGCGCAACAGTTCCTGAGCCTTCTTCAAATCCTTCAAAACCAACTCCAACACCGCAGAGACAGTCGAAGGTGCGACACTCTGGTTGGTCACCTCCTGCACGTAAGGAATCCCCTGGTCCTCCGCACCCATTTTATAGGAAGGCGCAAATCCCCGCAAAAGATCAAAATGCAAGAACGCCCGCAATGCCAACGCCTCCCCCTCTATCAAAGAACGGGTTTCCTTGCCCAGCACATCCCCATGGTCGGCAATATTCTGCAAAAGGTAGTTGCAATTGGCAATGGCATAGTAATTGGAACTCCAAAGCGTACCCACCATTTCCTTTATCATCTCATCCTGATAATCATATACCAGCGCTTTGCTGTAATCGGCACGAACCGACGAATAGGTTTGAGCCAACATATCCAAAAGCCCCATCGTGGAATTTCCGCCATAGGTATCCACACGTCCCATCAACGCATATATACCTGTCAAGGCGTCCCGGAATCCCGCTTCGGAGGTAAACAAATCCTCTTCTTTCACCTGAGACTTGGGACGTACATCCAGCCAATCGCAACATCCCGCGCAAAACAAGCATACCAGCAATGCAGCATATCCAAATATCTTTCTCATAGCATTTATTTTTTTAATTCGTTAAAACCTGACTTGCAACCCGACACTGAAATTGCGGGCAAACGGATAATCGATTCCCCTTTCCTGCTTTACAGAAGAAGCGTGGAACACGTCGTTCATATAAAACATCGCTTTCAAGCGTTTGATTCCAAAACGTTTCAAGCGATTTATCCCAAATTCGTATGACAAATTCAACGTAGCCAGTTCCAGGTAATTGTAATCTTCGATAAAACGGGAAGTCGGGCGAGTGACATAACCGACATTCATACCATTATGAGTCTCCGAAAATGCCGCAAAGCGCACCTGGTCGCCCGGTTTTTGCCACCGCTCCTCGAAAGCCCGACGGTCCACATTGTAACGCAAATCCACATCCTGTACCTTATCCACCAAGGTCTGGTTGTATATCTGCCCTCCAATCCGATAGCGGAAAGACATATTCAACGAGAAACCCTTCCAGGCAAAATTAGTTCCGAAAATTCCTTCCACATCCGAATCCGTACAACCGGCAATCACATAATTATCCGTGGACCATTCCGATACGATATCGCCATTCCGGGCTTTGAAAATTTCATTACCGGTAACCGGGTCGATACCCAGCGACTTGTTCACCCAAATGGAATTCATCGAAGCCCCTTCCATATAGCGGACTCTCGGACGATTTACGCCATCCTTCTGCTCTCCCGTCGTCGTCAGGTCGTCCTGTTTTTCATTGTAAGCCTGCAAGGCATTTGAAATCTTCAACAGTTTGTTCTTGTTATGAATCGCCGAACCGTTCACGCTCCAATAAAGGGAGTTTTTCTGATTTTTCAGAATAGTCACCTTCAGATTCAGTTCCCAACCCCGGTTTTCCACTTCTCCCAAATTATCCATATAGGAAGAGAAGCCCAAAGAAGGCGGCAAGGTGACAGACGTCAAGACGTCCTTGGAAGTCTTGATATAGTAATCCGCAGACAAATCAACCCGCTCTTTCCACAGTGTCAAATCCAAGCCGTAATTCTGCTGCAACGTGCGCTGCCACGAAAGTTCCCGATTTCCCATCGCCATCACGATTGCTCCAACGGAATAGTGATAACGTTCACCGGTCAGGTACTTATAGGTGGTTATCGACTGATACGGGTCATAGTTCTGGCTTCCGGTCAATCCGTACGAGCCCCTGATTTTCAATTGTTGCAGCCAATCTTTATCTTTCAAGAATTTTTCATGGTGCAAATTCCAGCCCAAACCAGCCGACCAGAAAGGCGCCCAGCGGTTATCCGCCCCGAACTGGGAGGAGGCGTCCTCACGGAAAGAAAGGTCCACTAAAAAACGCTCGTCCCAACTGTAATTCAAGTTTCCGAGAAAACCGACCAGGCGTGAAGTATATTCATCTCCACTCGGAGAGCCCGCCTTTTCGTATTGTGTGGCGAAACTGATGTAATCCAGATTCTCATTCGGGAAGCCCTCCGTCTTTACGGTAAACGATTTTGTCCGGTTTTGCTGCGCGTTCCAACCCAAATTAGAATTAATCACGTGTTTTTTGTGCTGCAAAAAATAGTTCAAGACAATGCTGGCATCATAACTGAAAGCGTCTCCCCGCGAAGCGGTATAAGAACCGCGACGGTCGAAATCATCCCCCGTATATTCCGCAAAATCAGTATGCTTGGCAGGTTTAAAGATGTCCCCGAATGTATTTTGAAATGTAAAAGAGAAACTGCCTTTCAATTGTAATTTATCTGAAATATACCAGTTCAAACCAAACTTGTCTGTCAAATCATTGTATCCGGATTCGTCCGTCACGTTCAAAGTCGCATTATACAAGGGGTTATAGAAAAACTGACGACGGCTTGACACAGGATGCCAACGGTCATCCTCATCCACCTTGTAAATCAGATTACCCTCTTCATCCTTGTATTTCACGTAAGGATTCATTTTCGTGTATTCACTGAAACTTCCATAAGGGGAATTTTTTGCCTTTATCCGGGAATAATTCAACTGATTTTTGAAAGTCAATCCTTTCCACATATACTGCAACTCCACACCCAATCCGAAACGTTCACGCCCGGACTCTTTCATCACACCGGGGGTGTTATTGTAATTCAGTTCCAGCGCATAACGGATATAATCGTTTCCTCCGTCCAACCGCAAAGAGTGTTTATGGGCAAGCGTCACACTATTCAACGGTTTGTCCAACCAATAGGTGTTCACTCCCTCCCGGATGTTGGCCAAACGCCGATTATATGCCTCATCCATATATACCTTGTCAGAAAATTTGTCCTGAGTGTAACTCAGGCGTTTTGAAATATCATACATCCCCGCCAGCGTCTCTATCTCCAGTTTCTCCCGGGCATTACACAAATTATAATCACTCAAATCAGCCGCATAAAAAGTTATGTCGCCATTATAACTTACCGACATTTTCCCACTGGCAGAAGCTAATGTGGTGATAACTACGACACCGTTAGAAGCCCGCGAGCCATAAATAGCCGTAGCTGCCGCATCCTTTAATAACGTGATTGTTGCCACCCGATAGGGATCCATATCGAATACTTTCTCCGCCGTCGTTTCAAACCCGTCAACAATAAATACCGGCATATTGGGATTTCCGGAATATTGGTCCCGAACGCCACTGATACTTCCGGTTCCCCGAATCTGAAAATCCGGAATGGCATTCGGATTCGAGCCCATCTGGTTGTCAGTCAACTTCACAAACGAGGGGTCGATATTCTGCAAGGCACTCAGAATATTTTGGTTTCCTCCCTGTTCCAGCTCTTTGGAGGTAATCGTACGGGCAGCTCCGGTAAAGCTCTTTTTCGTCTGGGTATAATATCCCGTTACAATCACATCCTCTAATTCACTCACAGTTTCCTGCAACACCACATGGATCTCGGTCCGCTTGCCCACCTTCACCTCTTTCGTCTCCATACCAACCATGGTAAAGACCAAAATATAATCTTCATTTCCGGTGGGTAATGACAATGAATATTTCCCTTCCGTATCGGTAGATGCACCCCAGGAAGTGCCTTTCACCATCACAGTCACTCCCGGTAAAACTCCCCCCTTGCCATCCGTCACCTGACCGGCAATCCTTATTTCCTTTTTCTGCTGATTCGGTTCAAGTTTACGGAGAATCACCATATTATCGACAATCTCATAATCAAATCCGTTCTGACGCAATACCTGATCCAATACCTGTTCCAACGTTGCTTCTTTCAATTCTAAAGTCACCTTTTCTGCGGTATTTAAAACACCTTTACGATACACAAATTCATAACCGGTTTGAGTAGTCAGAAAATCCAATACCCTCGTTATCTCCTGCCCGGAAAAATCGACGTTCAACTTTTTTAATTGTGAAAAACCATTGGCACTCACCGTATTCACAATACACACCAAAAACAGAATTTTCAAATTCATCACCAACAATTTTTGGGGTAATCTAATCCAACCGGAATTACCCAGATTTCGATTTTTTTTCATAGATTTGTAAGAGATTAAAATTAAACATGGACATCTGCTCCAACGGATGTCTGCATCTAAAAGGGGAATCTTGCCGGATTCTCCTTTTTATATCTATTCCCTGACCATGACCGTGCGATTCTGAATATGGAATTTCACTTCATCGGTCTTTTCTAAAATATTCAATACCTGCTGCAATTCAGTATACCGGGGTACACTTCCTTTAAAAACCTTGTCTTTCAATGCCGGATTCTGATAGAAAACTGTGATATCGTACCACCGGGCCAGCTTCTGCATAATTTGCTCCAGGGTCTGTTCTTCTAAAATAAATTTCCCCTTTTTCCAACTGATTATTTTGTCGACATCGACCTGTTGCCTGATCATCGAGCCATCACCGGTATTCAACACACACTGCTCACCGGGTAACAAAGTCATATCCCTGTCGGTAGTTGCTACTTTTACTTTTCCGTTTACTAATGTCGTATAAACCTGTGCTTCATCTTTATAGCCCGAAACGTTAAATTCCGTTCCCAATACTTCGATTACCTGATTGCGGATTTCTACCCGAAAAGGAAGGTGGGGATTTTTCTTCACCTGAAAATAAGCTTCCCCCTCCAATACGACTTTTCTTTCTTTTCCCGAAAATTCGACGGGATAACGCAAACGGCTTTCCGCATTCAACCATACCTGGGTCCCATCTGCCAATACCAAATCGAATTCTCCGCCACGGGGAATTTCTATTTCATTGTACACCACTTTCCCCGATTTCTCATTTTTTTCCTGCCGGCTATCGTAGGACAATTTCCGGTCGTCCGTTTTCGAAATCCGGACATCTCCTTGGGTAATCGTTTGTTGCAAGGTATCCAGATGAATGAGTTCACCGTTTTCCAAATGCAAAACAGCACGAGGTCCTCCTGCCAGAATAGGCCGGTCGACCGGAGGTTGTTGAAGCGAAGGCTGCCGGTGAAACAACCAGAAACTCCCCAACAAAATAAGGAATAGAGCTGCCACACCACCCGTCCAACGCAGCCGGACGATTAGCCTGCGGCGGGTAAAGCCGGCAATTTGTTTCTGCATATGCTGTAAAGGCTGCCGGGTATCGATGCCGGATAAACGGGAAACAGATTCCGATAAATAGCGGGTATCCTGCAATTTTTGGTACAGGGCCTCCTGCTCAGCAGATTGCCGGCGCCACTCTTCCAACACTTTATTTTCTTCTTCTGAAAGTGTCCCGATCCTTTCTTTCCCGATCAATTCGGAGATCTGAAAGACAATATGTTGCAATTTTTCCATTTTAGCTCCTCCTTTAAAACATACCTATAACGCAATCGATCTAAAATGGGGTAAAAAAAAGACAACTTTTTTTGAATTTTTTTCAAGGAGGATAAAAATATCCGAAAGTAACCGATTCAGGTTATCAGTGTTTTTCTTTCACTATTTCCCTCACCTTTTTCCAAAATGGTGAAAGGCTTTTCAAACAATCTTTCCCCCGAATGCCATACTCTTGAGCCAGTTCTTCCAGTTCTTTCTGATGAATAAAAAGGGCTGTCATCCACTGACGCTGATCGGCAGGAAGCCGGTTTATTTCTTTAAGAATAGCATTCCCCACTTGTTCTATCTCTGCCCTGAGCGAACGATTATCGATAGAATCTTTACTGTTATACAGTGCTCCGGCAGTTTGTAAATAAACTATATCCGTATACTGAGATATGGATGAATCCTGCTTATTTTCACTACTCATCAGCTTACCGAACCGGACAGGAGTATACCATTTGTATCGTATATTCAATTCATTTTGGATGGCCCAATGAATTGCAGTTGCAAGATATACATCACTATATTGCTCCAATACTTCAGCAGTCTTTCTTCCGGTCAATACCTGCATAGCGATTGTTCCGACCGACAACAGTTCTTCATAATCGATAAAATTCTGTTTACGGTCGATAAGATTTTTCTGCTCGGCCTGTGCAATAATCCGAACGATATCGAGATATTTTTGGGGAGGTACTGAAGAAAGCATATCCGAAGTAACGGAGACATTCGGGTCAAAAGTAATGTTCTTATTATATTCTATTTTTTGTCCAACTATACTTATTGATTGTCGCAAAAAATGTACAATAGGTATAATATCTTTGTAACATGCTTCAAATGTTCTTCCCTGTTCTTTTGCTATTTCACTCACAAACTTCTGTTCATAAATGAGTTGTCGGGCAAGATCGCGGTAAGAAACAGGAATACTGTCGATTGCCTGTAATAAAATACGGCCTGCGTTTCTAATTTCAGCCTGAAGACTACTCTCTTGAAACCAATCGATATGATTATATAGTGAAGCGATGTTCTGGTACATAGAAAGTAATACCATTTGATTTTGATTCAACCACTTATTTTCTTTCTTAATCTCCAGATTTTGATGAGAAATAATCTGAGCATACCATTTGTATCTGATCTGTAGTTCATTCTGAATAGCCCATTGAATCGCGGAAGCCAAATAGAAAGCATTGTATTTTTCCAATTGTTCGGGGGTTTTGTTCTTTATCATTGTCTGAACAGCAATTATTCCGATAGCTAGTAGCTCTTCATATTCAGGCATCTCACAAGCATTAAAGAAACGTTCATGCTCTGTCCGCGCCATCGCCTGAACAATATTGACATATTTATTAAGTCTTTTACCGGGATCCAACAATTTTGTTTCCGGTATTCCATACAGCTTTTTATATAACTCAGATTGATTCCGGTCAAACGCCGGATCTATCTTAACTACCTTATTCCAAGATTCGATAGCTTTATCCCGTTGCCCCATCATCAGGTAGATTTCCCCTTTGGAATCGATATAATTCGGATTGGCAGAATCCTGAGCAATCGCTTTATCGATATAGACCATGGCTTTTGTAAAATCCTGTTTTACATACTGACCTTTTGCATACATATAAGCCAACTGATTGTTAGCATCCGGAATTTCCGCATCGGCAGCCCGGACATAAAACTCATAAGCATTTCGATAGTCCCCGGCAAAATAATACAGTAAACCAAGCCGATAAGCCGCTGCAGCCCCTCCCTTTTCAAGCGCCTGTTTAAAGCAAACTATGGCTTCCGTTAAATTACACTCTGTATATACGCTATCAGCTAAAATATGTCCTTTCAGATACCAATAAAAAGCTTTGTTATCATCAGATGTCACTTTATCTTTTAACAGGTCATCGATCAAATGATAAGTTGTATGTCCGGCAAGTTCGATGTTCGTCGGATCCTGAAGCATAAATTCGAATCGTTTGTAAATGAAATCATAAAGCCATCCTTGTAATTTCCGGGTATTATCGGGAAGTGTCAGTAAAGTAGATTCAGGTATAGCCCCCTCAGCTATCACTTCCACATTTTCCCCCACTCGAAGAGATTCCAAAGAAAAACAACCATGAAAAGCATTTTCACTGATCCCGATGATGCTTTCAGGTAGCGTAACCGATAACAACCGCTTATTATTTTTAAATGCATTAGCTCCGATCGATACGAGACGATATTTCTCCCCCTTGTATTTTACAAATTCAGGTAAAACCAATTCTCCCTCAGGATCATTATAGCTAATTATACTTTTAGGCCAAATAGCAACTGTTTTTTCTTGAGTCGACAGTATTTTATAATAAATAGGATACCCGGTCGTAGAATCTGTAAAATCGTAAAAAGAATTCAGTCTTTTCTCTGCGTAACGACTACTGTCATCCGCCGAAGCCAGGGATAAAGCTTGTTCATAACAACTTCTCGCTTTTTCAAGATATTGAATCTCCTTGACCGAACGGTATTCATACAGATTTCCTAACATAATCAGTCCGGCATAGGATGGAAGCTGAGCGGCCTCAGTAACTTTAGCAAACAAGGTATCCGGATCATTCGAGTTTTCCCCTTCACGACAAAGCCATTGCCCTAATTGTGGCGTAAATTCGTTGGGAAAGGCTTTATTCAGCAATCGGTAAACTTCTACCAGCTTATGAGTAGTTTCGATACGCTGATCGTTATAGTCCCAACCACCCATTTCATAAAGACCGACTTGCTGACGAAGTTTATCAGCCATCAATAATAAATCCTGCTGAGCCTCGTTTTTCATAGTCTGTCCGGCCTGAATCACCCTTTCACCGGTATTCCATTTATTCAACTGCTCGTTCGTCTGACCGATCAGTTCCAATTCCTCATATAAACGTATTCCCTCATCGATCTTGCCTTCTTCCACCAATTGCAAGGCCCGGCTTATTTTATCGTCCATTTCGTTCCGGTCGATACGGGCAAAGATTTCAACATAGGTATTTATATTACTGAGTTTTTCCTGATAAGATTTTTCCAGTTGTTTCAATTTTTCGGTTAGTTCCAATTCATTGGCAATACTGGTTTCAGCCAGCTTCTTCTGACGCAGATAATCGTCGCGGTACGATTTTTCAATAATCCCGTAAAACTTTTTCTTCAAAGCCCGGAACTCACCTTCCCGGCACATCACCACCACAAAGGGAGTCTTATTATCGGAAATCCTCCATATCTCCAACGCTTCTTTATTAAAAAGGATGTATCCCGGTTTATAAATCTCATTGTACTTTACGGCCTGTCCTGGCTTTAACACGGCAAAATGAAGTTCGAAACGTCCTTGCTCGTCACTGACAGCCGAAGGAGAACCGACCACCTGAAGCTCTACCCCCGGCAAAGGTGTCTTTTCCTCAACCCCATTATATTCTTTGACATATCCGGTCTCTATACATTGCGATTGTGCTATCCGGAATAAAAAAAGCAGAACAAACAGTATGGTTATTGACTGATACTTCATCATAATCGTTCTTTTCATTTAATTTTAACCCGATCAGTACGCTGGAACAATTCTTTTAACTCAAGCCCACCCGCCGGTCCTACGTATTTTTCCGCATGGGATAAGGAGTAAGATTTTTGGCATCAGGACACTCGTCGACCCGTAAACGGGGAAGATAGCCTTCTTTCTCTATTCGGACAGACTTGGACAAAGTCTGTTCCTGTAAGGGAAAAACTATTTTAAAAATCCCACGGACATCGGTCCTGGTTGTCCGATTATCGACAGTAACAACGGCATCCTGGACAGGCACCCCCTCTTGTTCATCGTAAACTATTCCCTGATAGACACTGAACGTACTGTCACGTTTCAACTCCAATGTCACATAGGTCGTCATTCCCCAGGAAAAATGTCCCTGAAAACGTAAAGTATCGTAATAACCGGCATTAAATTCCAACATATACGGCCGTCCTTTATAATACGGCCGGATATTATCCAGGATTAAAACTGTATCCAAAGAACCGATATACTGTTCTGTACCGTTGAAAATAATTTTTGCACAGGAAGGCAACGGCAATCGGTGAGATAAATCTTTCACGGTGAGCTCTACCCTTGAAGGAATAGCAAAAAAATAAAAGATAATCAGCAAAAAAGCCAGCATCGTAGCGACATAACTACGACGTAACCTTTTCTCCCGCTGCCATCTCTGCCACAAACTATCGAAGCGAAGCGACAACATCCGGGCTATAACTTTAATAAAAGCCCGTTCTTTACCGATCTCCTGTACATTGATCCCCAGCAACTCCTTATCCTTGGGTATATTCTTCAATGCCTGGGGGAAACATTCCTCTACAGCAGAACCGGCATGAGGAAGTCCTTCAACAATAAACGGGATGATATTTCCCAAACGTCCTTCGTCGATAAATACCTGAATTTCTTTGTTCACCCATTCCGATCGTGAGGCATGAGGCGAACAGATAACAATAAGGAATTCAGAGCTCTGTAATTGTTTTTCAAGTTCATCGCTTAATATCCCCCCCCCCAAATCTGTCTTGTCCCGGAAGATTGGACGTAAATGCCTGGGCAATGACGGATTTGTCTTCTTTAGTATTGTAGGTAATTTATACCCTTCCAGTTTACGCTGAAGCCATTCCGCCCATTTTTCATCTTCACGCTTATAGCTTATAAAAGCATAATTATCGTAAATTCGTTTATTATCCATCGGTCCTCTTTATTATCCCAGGAAGAAAAAAAGAAATAACCGGGGATCCAATTTTTCCCGTAAAATTTCGAGCGCTTTGGCTTTCGCCTTTTTAACCGTACTATCCGAAACGCCCAATTGTTCGGCAATTTCAATATTTTTCAAACCTTCAATAAAACTTAATTCAAAAATCTGACGTTCTCTATCCGGCAAGCTGTGAATAGCATTGAACAACAACAACTGTGTCTCCTGGTCGATAACCGTATTGGCAAAAAATGCTTCATTTTCCAGCTGGGAAGAATACCGTTCCTGTGCTTTTCCTTTCCGGTAAAGGCTGATGATCTCATTTTTTACAGAAGTGTATAAAAAAGATTTCAATGTATAGATAGAATCAAAAGAGTCTCTTCTTTTCCAGGCATTAAAAATAGCATTTTGTACGCAATCTTCTGCCAGAAAATCATGCCGGTCACCTGCATTTTTTACAGCATACAACAATAATCCCGGATAAATTCTACGGTAAAACAATTCCAATTGTCCTTTTTTAAAAGCCTGCAACACTTGTAAATCAGTAACTCCCATCCTACTTAATTACAATCTTCATTTTTCACACTTCACGACATATACCTGTCCTGCCTGATACTTTTTTATCATCACCCGATTTCCTTTTTCGATATAATCTCCCAACAAAGAGACGGCATCATACACTTCTCCGCCTACTTCCACTTTCCCGGCAGGCCGCAAATCTGTCACCGCGATCCCCTGTTTGCCGATTTCTTCCCGTACCGACAAATCTACTCCTACATAACCGTCTTCCGGTTTTTGTTCAGCATGCAAGGCAAAAGCCCAACGACGGCTCCCGAATAATTTAGCCCCCAACCACATGCTCATCAACAAGGATACTAAAGAAGCACTCACCACCAGAAACAGGGAACGCACCAACGGACGTACAAAATCACCCAGGAAACGGAAAGAGAAATGATCTATCCCTGCAAAAACCAAGGCCACTATAATCAATACAATTCCGGAAATACCTGCTACACCGAAGCCCGGAATCACAAAAATTTCCAGAAGCAACAAGACGACTCCCACGACAAAAGCAATGATCTCCCAATACCCGGCAAACCCTTCGAGATACAAGGGAGCGAAATAGAGCAGGCAAGCCGTCAGGGCGGCAGCCAAAGGGAAACCGATCCCCGGGGTCTGCAATTCGAAATAGATACCACCGACAATGACCATAATCAACAATCCCTGTATCACGGGATTGATCAGAAAACCGATAATCCGATCGGTGACGGTAGGATGATAGCTCCGGATCGTATAGTTTTCAACCTGTTCTTTTTTCAATACTTCCTCCACACTTTCTGCCATTCCGTCACAAAAACCGTATTTCATGGCTTCCCGGGCAGTGAAAGTCACTACCCGTCCGCTATCGGTAATACCCTGGATATAAATAGACTGATCCACCATGGCTTCGGCGATATGCGGATTCCGCTTCCAACGATAAACCGTATCCCTGCCCTGAACCAACGTATCCCTGCCCTGAGCTTCTGCCGTAGAACGAATCATCGAGCGCATATAGGACTGATATTTATCGGGCATCGCCTCACCCGTTTGATTCACGACCGTAGCCGCCCCGATATTCGCCCCCTCGCGCATATAGATTTTGTCGCAGGCAATAGAAATCAATGCCCCGGCAGAGGCAGCATTATTATCGATAAATACCCATACCGGTTTCCGTGAGTTCAGAATCATACTACGCAAAGAATCGGCATACACGACCATCCCACCGTAAGTATTCATATGAATTAAAATATAATCCGCCTTTTCCTGCCCGGCCAGGTCGAAAGATTTTCGGGCCAGACGCCACACTTCCGGACCGATCTCGTCTTTAATATCCACTTTATAAACAACTTTTTCGGGTTCGGCAGCCCCAAGCGTGTTCAACCAGCAAATCCCCAGCACGAGCAAAACAAGCTTCCTGAACGTATATATCCCTGACATAAGCATCATCGGTATTTTGTAATAGGTAAACAAATATAAGCTTTTTTATCTTATCCAACTCCTTCCATCAAATTTTCTTTTATAAATATAAGATGCAGCCCGGCAAAATCAATCAAACAAATTTGTTGTTTTTGCTCCCGCCTTTGCATATATTTGTAACGTTTCATTATTTCAATCCCGGTTATGAGCAAATTTGTAATCACCTTAGTCGTTTTTTCACTCTATTCGATGAGTTTTGCCTCTACCCCTCCCATACGGCAAGAGCTAGGAAATAACTGGCAATTCAGGCAATACCATATCGGTAAATGGTTACCGGCCGAAGTACCCGGGACAGTACATACCGATCTGATAAACAATGGGATCATCGAAGATCCGTTCTATCGCGACAATGAAAAACACATCCAATGGATCGATAAAGCCGACTGGGAATATGAACTTCGTTTTCAGGTGGACGAACAATTGGCCGGGCAAAAACACAAACAACTCGTATTTCAGGGATTAGACACCTGGTGCGACATCACCCTGAACGGTCAGCCTCTTCTATCTACCAACAATATGTTCAGGACCTGGAAAGCAGATGTCTCCGGCCTGCTTTCCGATAAAGAAAATATACTGCATCTTCGCTTTCGTTCTCCCATCCGGCAAGGTATGAAAGAAATGGAAAAATACGGATTACCCTTGCCGGCTTCCAACGACCAAAGCGAAAACGGAGGAATGGGCCCTAACCGGGTGAGCGTTTTCAGCCGGAAAGCCCCTTATCATTTCGGTTGGGACTGGGGCCCGCGATTAGTCACTTCGGGTATCTGGCGGCCGATTTTCCTGGAAGGCTGGGATGACCTGAATATCGAACAGGTTTTTATCGAACAGCCGCAAGTCACTCCCGTACAAGCCGATTTGAAAGCATCTGTCCGTTTGACGACGGAACATCACGAAAAACTGATCGCAGAAGTAAAATGTGATTCCCGGATATTGGCGAAAAGCGAGGTTGAAACCCAACCGGGAGAAAACCGGTTAACCCTCCCGTTTACCATTAAAAAACCCAGGTTATGGTGGAGTAACGGTTTAGGAAAAGCCAACCTTTATACATTCCGGATCGATTTGAAAAAAGACGGAAAAATAGTTGCCAGCCGCGAAGTAACCACCGGTCTGCGTTCTCTGAAATTAGTACGCCGGCAAGATACCCAGGGAGAAACTTTCTACTTTGAATTGAACGGAATCCCTGTTTTTGCCAAAGGAGTCAATGCCATTCCCAACGATGTTTTTCTCCCCAGAATCAGTCGTTCGGATTACGAAAAAATGGTGACGGATGCCGCAAATGCCAATATGAATATGATCCGGATCTGGGGTGGAGGTATTTACGAAGACGATTATTTCTATGAACTCTGTGATCGCCACGGCATCATGGTCTGGCAGGATTTTATGTTTGCCTGTGCCATGTATCCCGGCGATCCTGAATTTCTGGAAAATGTAAAACAAGAAGCCGTCGATAACGTTATCCGGCTAAGAAATCATCCCTGTATAGCCCTGTGGTGTGGAAACAACGAAATAGATGCAGCCTGGAGAGGTTGGGGATGGAAAAGAGAATATACCCAGCAACAACAAGAACGGATTTTCAAGGCCTACACCGATGTCTTCCATCGGCTCCTGCCCGAAGTGATTGAAAAATATACCGATGGAGACGATTACTGGCCTTCTTCACCGATGTCGGGACCGGAAATCGGAGACCATGAAATCCGCCCTGCCAACCGGGGGGATAACCACTACTGGGGGGTATGGCACGAAAAGCACAAGTTTGAAGAATACGAAAAAAATATCGGCCGTTTCATCAGTGAACACGGTTTCCAATCCTTCCCTGAATTTGAAACCGTCCGGCAATACACTTTACCGGAAGATTACGACATCGAATCGGAGATCATGTCGGCTCATCAACGCAGTGGAATCGGCAACCTGCGCATCCGGGAATACATGGGCTGGTATTATCAGGTACCGGAAGATTTCGGGCAAATGCTATACATGAGCCAGGTATTGCAAGCCCGGGCCATGCGAATAGCCATGGAAACACATCGGCGGCATATGCCCTATTGTATGGGATCGCTGGTTTGGCAGCTGAACGATTGCTGGCCGGTAGCCAGCTGGTCGACAACCGATTATTACCACAACTGGAAAGCGGCCCAGTATGCGCTACGGGAAGCCTGCAAGCCGGTGATATTAGCTCCCCAGGTAACGGCAGACAGTCTGAAACTCTGGGTGGTAAACGATCTGCCAACTCCTCTCGCAGGAACCTATACCTTAGAGATAAAAGGATTCGACGGAAAACTGCATCAAACCCGGCAAGGCAAATATAAAATCAAAGCCAACAAAGCCGCCCCAATCGCAGCATCGTCAATCGCCGGTTTGCTGCAAGACAATTCACACCGGGAAACCATGGCCGTCATCACCATCCGGCAAGGCAAAAAAATCGTAGACCGCCAAAATGTATATTTTGCTCTACCGAAAGAGTTACTGCTCAGACAACCCGATATTCAGATTCAAATATCCGAAGAGCAAGGCAAAAAATACCTGACAGCCATCACCGACCGTCTGGCCTGTGATGTCATGTTTTACCTCCCCGGAGTAAAAGCGGTTTTTACAGACAACTATAAAGATCTGCTCCCGGGTCACCCCTTCCGTACAGAAATCCGCACAACCCTCTCCAAAGAAGAAATCGAACAGCAAATCCGATGCAGATGGGTTGGAAAATAGCTATTGCTTTATTTAACAGATTTATCGTTCATCCTTTCTACTGCAATAGTACCGGCAATTACCGACAATAATGACACAAAACAACAAGCGGCCAGGCTTAGGGCCGGAATCATAAGAGCCAAAGCGAATACAGTACCTATTCCTGTCACCAAACCGATATTTTTATTCACATAACGGACGCTCTGTCTGACATTAAAACGCTTTCTCTCGATAGCATAATCGATAAAGGCAAAACCGTAAAAATAAGCCGAGGTAAAGAAGATGGCAAAAGGAGCGATTACCCCCACAAGCGGAATAAATGAGCAAAGAAATAATACAAAAGAAATAAACAACTGAAAAATCATATTTCTCAGGGCGATCAGAATTCCCCGAAAAATCTCCCAGGCAAACTGCCTGAAACTAAAGGGAAATTCCCTTCCGGTAAGATGAGCTTCCGTCCGTTCGGACAGCCAGGAATATACCGGCGACATAACGACAAGCACAATATATCCGCCGAAAGCAACGAAAAGGAAGAAATACAGAATCCGCAATACAATCTTAATCAGCACGCTTGTCGTGGTCGTCACCCATTGCAGCCAGGAGATGCCCCCCACCCAGGCAGTAAGCTTAGCCTCGATCAAGCCGTACAGGCTATCTCCCGCTAAAGAAATCAGGATATTTCCCCCAATGAACAATAGCAATAAAATAATGACCGGAAAAAGTAAAAACCACCAGAATTTCCGGCTGAACAAAATTCCGAATGCTTTTCCATAAAGCTGTATCCCTGTAAAGAATCCCATTTTATCAAACTCAATTTAAATTGAAGACAAATGTAAGGAGGAAAAAGCAGATTTTCCGGCTATTTTTTCTATTTTTGTGAGCAAAAATAGTGCAGATTGTCTGATTGAACCAAATTCGTAGAACATAAATCTAATATTCACTTGTTATATACTATGCAACCATTAACAGCAATATCCCCGATCGACGGGAGATACAGAGATAAAGTCGAAAATTTGTCCAATTATTTTTCTGAAAGTGCTTTAATCCGTTACCGGGTAACGGTGGAGGTGGAATATTTTATTGCCTTATGCGAAATACCTCTTCCCCAATTGGCCGGTTTCAATCACCAGACTTTCGAGCAATTACGGGAAATATACCTCAATTTCACCGTCGAAGATGCCCAGCGGATCAAAGACATCGAGAAAGTCACCAATCACGACGTGAAAGCTGTCGAATACTTTATCAAAGAAAAATTCGATGCTTTAAATCTGCAACCATACAAAGAATTCATCCATTTCGGCCTGACTTCACAGGATATCAACAATACAGCGGTTCCCTGTTCGTTCCGGGATGCCGTTCACGATGTCTATTATCCTGTCATCGACGAACTGATCGCCAAACTCGAAGAGCTGGCCGAAGAATGGAAAGAAGTGCCGATGCTGGCCAAAACTCATGGACAACCGGCTTCTCCTACCCGTTTAGGGAAAGAGCTCAAAGTATTCACTTACCGGTTGAGCCGTCAGTTGGAGTTATTGAAAAAAGTAGCCATTTCCGGAAAATTCGGTGGAGCTACCGGTAACTTCAATGCACACAACATTGCTTTCCCGGAAATCGACTGGGCTGAATTCGGAAACCGCTTTTTAACTCAAAAATTAAAAATCGAACGGGAAACATACACTACCCAGATTTCCAATTACGATAATTTTGCAGCTCTGTTCGATAACCTTCGAAGGATCAATAATATTATTATCGACCTCGACCGGGATTTCTGGACTTACATCTCGATGACTTATTTCAAACAGAAAATCAAAGCCGGTGAAGTCGGTTCGTCCGCTATGCCCCATAAAGTAAATCCGATCGATTTCGAAAATTCAGAAGGTAACCTGGGCATCGCCAATGCCATATTCGATCACCTGAGTAATAAGTTGCCGATTTCACGTCTTCAACGAGATCTCACCGACTCAACCGTACTGCGGAACATCGGTGTCCCTTTAGCCCATACGATTATTGCTGTCAAATCGACTTTGAAAGGGTTGAACAAGCTTATTATCAATAAAGAAGCGATCGAAAAAGATCTCGAAAAAAACTGGGCGGTCGTGGCCGAAGCCATTCAAACCGTTCTGCGCCGTGAAGGATATCCCAACCCCTACGAAGCACTGAAAGCCTTGACACGTACCAACAATAAAATTACACAGGAATCTATCGCAGAATTTATCGACACACTCGATATTTCAGCTGAACTGAAAAAAACTCTGAAACAGATTACTCCCTCGAATTATACAGGAATTTAGTTAAAGAGTTGCTGAGTTATAGAGTTACTAAGTTATAGAGTTATAGAGTTATAGAGTTAAAGAGTTATAGAGTTAAAGAGTTATGAAGTTTTGGAATTTAAGAGTGCAACAACTCAGTAACTCAACAACTCAGCAACTCAGCAACTCAACAACTCAGCAACTCAGCAACTCAACAACTCAGCAACTCAGTAACTCAGCAACTCAGCAACTCAGCAACTCAGTAACTCAGCAACTCAGCAACTTTACCTATGCACGATTTAATCCTTATTCTCAAGCGTTTTATTCCACCTTATAAACTCCGGGTTACCAAAAGTATCATCTTCAATTTCCTCCATGCGATTTTCGGAAGTCTTTCCATCGCGATGCTGGGACCTATCCTGAAGATTATATTCAACAACGAACAGGATGTAACTGAACTTGTTCCTTTCGAATTTAACAGTGAATCTATCGGACAAATTTTTAATTACTACATCACAACGATCAAATACACTTACGGTCCATCGACAACCTTAATTCTGATCGGGGTGGTAGCCATCGTAACTACTGCTTTAAAAACCGGTTTCGCCTATTTGGGAGCTTATGAATTGATTTATATCCGGAATGGAGTCGTCAGGGACATCCGTCGTAAAATCTATGCCAAAATATTATCCTTACCTCTTCCCTTCTTTTCCGAAGAGCGCAAAGGAGATATTATCGCCCGTATGACCGGAGATGTACAAGAAGTAGAAGCCTCCGTGATGAGTTCTTTGGATATGCTCTTCCAAAGTCCGATTTTGATTATTGTCTATCTGACTTCCATGTTGTTTATGAGCTGGCAGCTCACCTTATTTGTTTTCATTCTTCTCCCCATTATGGGTTTATTGATCGGCCGGGTAGGTAAAAACCTGAAGCGCCGTTCTTGGGAAGGACAAACGAAAATGGGAGAAATTCTGGCTTTAATGGAAGAGACTTTATCCGGTTTGCGAATCATCAAGGCTTTCAATGCAGAGCCCAAAATGACTGAAAAATTCTCAACGGAAAACGAAAGCTACCGGAAAATACAAAACCGTCTGATGCGGCGGCGTTCATTGGCCCATCCGATGAGTGAATTTCTCGGTACGATCGTCGTAGTCATCATCCTGTGGTTCGGAGGAACGCTGATTTTGAATAATACCGGCAACTTATCGGGTCCAAGTTTTATTATCTATATCGGTTTGTTTTATTCTATCATCAATCCGGCGAAAAACCTGACTAACGCCTATTACAGCGTCCAAAAAGGATTGGCAGCGATGGAGCGTATAGACGTTATTCTGGCTGCAGAATCTTCTATACAGGAACCTGAAAATCCGCGAAAACTGGAACAATTCCAACAAGCTGTCGAATACAAAGACGTCAACTTTTCATATAACGAAAGTAAACAGGTACTCAAAAACATCAATCTGGTCATTCCGAAAGGAAAAACGGTAGCCCTTGTCGGCCAATCGGGTTCCGGAAAAAGTACCTTTGTCGATTTGTTACCCCGTTTTTACGATGTGAATAGTGGAAAAATTTGTATCGACGGTATCGATATCCGGGAACTTTCTTTTTATAATTTGCGGGAATTTATGGGGAATGTAAACCAGGATCCTATTCTATTCAACGATACGATCTATAACAACATCGCTTTCGGTATCGAAAATGCCACTTTGGAACAGGTTGAACAAGCTGCCCGTATCGCTAATGCACACGAATTTATCTTACAAACCGAACACGGTTACCAAACCATAATCGGTGACCGGGGAGGCAAATTGAGTGGGGGCCAGCGCCAGCGCCTGAGTATAGCCCGTGCCGTATTGAAAAATCCTCCGATCATGATCCTGGACGAAGCCACTTCTGCCCTGGATACCGAATCGGAAAAACTAGTACAGGAAGCTCTGGATAATCTGATGAAAAACCGTACCTCTATCGTGATCGCCCACCGCCTGTCTACCATCAAAAATGCCGACCTGATTTGTGTCTTCCATGAAGGAGAAATCGTCGAACGGGGAACTCATGAAGAACTCCTGAGTCTGAATGGTATTTATACCAAATTGTATAGTATGCAGAGTTTTTAGAGGGGATAGAGTTGCTGAGTTGCTGAGTTACTGAGTTACTGAGTTACTGAGTTACTGAGTTACTGAGTTACTGAGTTATTGAGTTGCTGAGTTACTGAGTTGCTGAGTTACTGAGTTATTGAGTTATTGAGTTATTGAGTTTATATATGAATTTAAATAAATAAATTATGGGAGGAGTAGTTAAGTTTGAAGAATTGAATATTTGGCAGGAAGCCCGAAGGATTGTGAAGGAAATATACCAGAACACTGCATCCATTAAAGATATGGGTTTTAATGAGCAGATACAAAGGGCAGCTATTTCGATAATGAATAATATCGCAGAAGGGTTTGAATCCGGGAGCAATCCGATGTTCAAACGCTTTCTCTGTATATCTAAAGGAAGCTGTGGAGAAGTTAAAAGTATGCTTTATATTGCTAAAGATTTAAACTACATATCCGAAGAAAAAAGTGAATTACTCCTCCAGGATTGCCAGGGCCTATCTGTAGCAATTAACAAATTTATCCATTATCTGCAACAACACCCCACCCATTAACTCAGCCCCCCAACAACTCTATAACTCTATAACTCTATAACTCAGTAACTCAGCAACTCAGTAACTCAGTAACTTAGCAACTCAGTAACTCAGCAACTCTATAACTCAGCAACTCATTATGACAACCGAAGATAAACTTTTAGGAAAACAAGTCGAATATCCCCAACACTATTGTCCGGCTATTCTTGTGGCGGTTCCCCGGCGGCTGAACAGGGAAATCTATGGCATAGACCACCCGGACCGTCTGTTTTGTGGTTATGACAGCTGGCATGCCTACGAAGCCAGTTTTATCCTGGATAATGGTATACCGGTAGCCGGGATGTTGAAAATTACTTACCCGGCTTCCAGTCCCTCGATTGTAGAAAGTAAATCTTTAAAATTGTATTTAGGTTCCTTTCATATGGAAGCTTTAGGCAAGACACTCGGGCAGGCTGTCGACCGATTCGTTGCCACAGTAGCTGCCGATCTTAGTGCGTTGTTGTGTACCGAAGTAAAAGTCCATTTTTATGAAGATGCCCCTTCTTTTCTGCCTTTTGATTTCAATGATTACACCCTGCTGGAAAAAGAGTCCGACACCTATGCACTCCAGTTTTCCGTCTATCAGGAAAACCCCGCCTTACTGACCGAAAACATCCAGGAAGCAGGGGAATTAAAAGTATGTAGCCATCTACTGAAAAGTAACTGTAAGATCACCCGTCAACCCGATTGGGGAAGTTTGTACATTCATCTGAAAGGCCGGACACTACCGGCTTATGCCTCTCTGTTGAAATACATCGTTTCGCTGCGTAATGAAAATCATTTTCACGAAGAAATTTGTGAGATGACTTTCAAACGCCTCAGTGATCTTTTCCAACCCGAAATTCTCATGGTAAGTTGCTTATACACCCGTCGTGGCGGGATAGATATTTGTCCTTGCCGGGCCAACAAACCGGATTATCTGCCGCATTATCTGCCCCAAGCCGATATACTGACCCAGCGGAATTTCCGGCAATAACCGCCTGCTTTCTTTCTGTTAAACCCCCGTTCCTGTTTTAGCTGTCATCACCGTTTTCACTGTATTTATAAATCTATTTGCCGAGTATCTTTTCGTACGTACCGTCCTTCAACACTTCCAATCCTTTCTTCAGCATATCGTTCTCCTCATTCATAATCTGATACATCTCGTTCATATTCCAAAGATCCCGGGCTATCAATGCTTTCAGCTGCAATTTAATGGTAGGCAAAAGAGGTTTCAGTGCTTTATCGTCTCTGGGGATATCCGCTTTTTCCCCTGCTTTTACAATTTCATCGATCATGGCATCGGTCACCTGAAAATTCTTCACAAAAGAATCGAAATCAGGATATTTCTTTTTCAGCTGATCCCTGTTTTTATCGATATAATTGGCAATAAACTCACCGATTACATTTTTAGCGATCAGCCGGTTAAAGTACAAATAGCTGATCGTCGTATCGAGAGGCACGAACACGTCCGGGATAATACCTCCTCCACCGTATACAGGGCGTTGTTTTACTTTCGTAAAATATTTCAGGGAATCATTCACTAAAATACTGTCAGCACTGACCATTTCTCCGCTCCGATACCGGTTATACAACTCGGCTTCATAATCTTCTTCGCCTTTCGAATAAGGTTTTTGTATACATCTCCCCGAAGGCGTATAATAGTGGGCTATCGTCAGCCGGACCATAGATCCGTCGGTCAGAGGAAACTGTCTTTGCACCAAGCCTTTCCCGAAAGACCTCCGGCCCACCAATACGCCCCTATCCCAATCCTGAACAGCTCCGGCAACAATCTCACTGGCAGAAGCCGAATTGCCGTCGATCAATACGACCACCCGTCCACCCTGCAAGAGTCCTATAGGCGTTGAATATTCTTCGCGCCGCCCGGAATTGACCCCGTCGGTATAAACGATCATCTTCCGTCCATCCAACAAGTGATCGGCGATACCGATAGCGGCTCCCATATATCCCCCTCCATTCGTCTGCAAGTCCAGTATCAAATCTTTCATCCCCTGAGCCTGCAATTTTTTGACAGCTTCCTCGAATTCATCGATCGTGGTCGCTGCAAAGCGGGATAACTTGATATATCCGGTCGTCTTATCCAGCATATAAGTAGCATCGATACTATAAATCGGAATTTTTCCCCGGATAATACGGAAATCCATATTTTCATGTCCTCTCAGCACGCCGACCTTGACAATCGTGCCTTCCTCTCCTTTCAAGCGCTTCCGGACCTCTGTATTCGATAATTTTTTCCCGGCGATATTCTCTCCGTCCACGGAAACGATCCGGTCTCCTGCCATCAATCCGGCCTTCTCGGAAGGGCCGCCAGGCACGATAGCCACAACAGCCAACGTATCCCGGAGAATAGTAAACTGAATACCTATACCGAAAAATCCACCTTCCAAAGGCTCGTTCATCTCATCCACTTCTTCCTTCGTGATATAAACCGAATGAGGATCGAGATCGGACAAAGCTTTTATAATCGCATCTTCCGTCAGCTTCTGCAAATTTACGGTATCGACATAAAAGGCATCGATATAGGCCATCAGCCGCTGATATTTTATGCTTTGTTCTCTCACCTGATTCTCCCGGTTTTGTGCTATCGTCCGGTTGAATAGTGCTCCTGTCAGCAGCAAGAGCCCTGTCAAAATAAAAAGTCTTTTCATCTTATTTAAAGTTACTTCGTTATCCAGGAATAGTTATATCTCTACTTCTTCTCAAGTTCCAATACTTCCAAATCTTTCATTTTCCCCTTTTCTATGACAAAACGGATGGCTGTCCTGACTTTATGGAAACCATACTTCCCGGCAGCCCCGGGATTGATGTGTAAACATCCCAGCGTCTTATCGAACATAACTTTCAGGATATGAGAATGGCCGCAGACAAACAGCTGCGGGTGTTCGTCGTACAATAGCGTCCGTATTCCGGCGTCATAATGTCCGGGATATCCTCCGATGTGGGTCATCACTGTTTTTACTCCTTCACAATCGAATATTAAAGTAGGGGCAAACATCGTCCTTATCTCTCCTCCATCGATATTACCGTATACAGCGCGTAAATTAAAGTTGGCGGCCAAACGATCGGTAACCGCTAAATCACCGATATCCCCGCAATGCCAAACCTCATCGCAATCTTTGAAAAAATCCAATATCTTGCTATCCAACCAGCCATGTGTATCCGATAATAATCCTATTTTCATAAGCTCTTATGCTCTTCTAATTTATAAAGCATCTTTATTTCTTCCGCCCAGTTTTCTTCATCGGGGGTTTCCAGAATCAGCGGCATACGATCGAAACGGGGATCTCTCATAATCCGGCGGAAAGTCTCTATACCCAATTCGCCTTTCCCGAGCACCTCGTGCCGATCGACATGAGAACCTTGCCCTTTTTTAGAATCGTTCAGATGCATACCTTTCAGATACTTCAATCCGATCACTTCATCGAAATGCTCAAAAGTTTCCTGAAAGCCGTTTTCACTCTTGAGGTCATATCCGGCAGCGAAAGCATGACAGGTATCGATACATACTCCAATCCGGTCTTTATCTTCAACTTTGTCGATAATATAGGCCAACTGTTCAAAAGTATATCCCAGATTAGACCCTTGTCCGGCCGTATTCTCAAGCACGGCACAGACACTCTTGGTCTTATCCAGCGTGATATTGATCGATTCGGCAATTATCGTCAGGCACTCCTCCTCACTCACTTTCTTCAACGAACTTCCCGGATGAAAATTGAGTAGTTTCAGTCCCAGTTGTTCACAACGCAACATTTCATCCAGAAAAGCACTCCTGGATTTTTCCAAAGCCTCTTTATCGGGATTTCCCAAATTGATCAGGTAACTATCATGAGGCAGAATCTGATCGGCCGTATAACCGAATTCCTGACAACGCTGATGAAAACGTTCCACATTTTCAGCCGAATAGGGTGCTGCCACCCATTGGCGTTGATTCTTCGTAAATAAAGCGAAACTTTTCGCTCCGATCCGATAAGCATTTACAGGAGCATTCTCCACTCCACCCGATATACTGACATGTGCTCCGACATATTTCATATTCCGATGTCTTTTAATAATAATCTTCTGTTTAACTTCAGTCTCAAGAGGTATAACGCCCGATCAACACAAAAGTTCAATAATTTGCAAAGTTAATTTTTTATACTAAATATCTCATATCCCTCTCCCACAAGATCGTAATCTATCCTTAAAATCTATCCTCCGGGATTTACAAACCTACAAAAAGTTAGCCGAAATCTTACTTAACGTCTACAAAATTGGAAATAGTTTTATTAAAATAAAAGCGGGCATCTTCAACAATGCCCGCTTTCACATCTTCCGTCTTTCGGTTATTTAATCAACTCTACGCTTCTCTTCACAAATTTATTCAGTGCTTCTCCTTTCAACAGACCGTTAGCGAGTAAGGCAAGGTCGATCAACTGGCCGACCACCTGATTACCTTTACCATATTCCTGCAACAGCTCTTGTTTTTGTTTTCTCAAGCCATTGATCTTATCGTCATATTCTTTCTTCCGGTCTTTGTCGACTTGTGGAATTTCATCTTCTTTCTTCCCTTTGTTCAGTTCGTCGATCTCTGTTTTCTTCCCTTCATTTTCTTTAATTTCGAAATCGATCGGTTCGAGTTTAGCCGCCATTTCTTTCTGTTCATCAGCCAGGATATTCTTTACCAGCTTATGATCGGTATTCACTACCAACGTAAACTGGTCATCCATAGCTCCATAGAATCCCATCCCCGGATTCATGGCAGCCATCTCTTTCATCCGCCGCATAAACTCAGAACGGGTGATTAAAACAGGATCGGCCGTTTCGCCCAATGCTTCGAAATTGACCACATACATGCCTCCTTCTTTAGGGAGTTGTGCATTGAAAACATCCTTCATCTCCTCCTGTTCAGCTTCGCTCCAATCGGTTTCCTTCGTTTCATTTTTAGGAATCAGTTTATCAATCACATCCGAGTCGACACGTAAAAATTTATGATCGGCATTTTTCTGCTCGATATGATTGATAAAATGTGTGTCCAACTGCCCATCCATCACCAGAACGTCATAACCTTTATCCTTCGCAGCCTGGATGTAAGTATATTGTTCCTGTACGTCGGTAGCGTACAGATAAACGATATGATTGTCCTTATCCGTTTGGTTAACTTTCACCAGATTTTCATACTCTTCCAGGGTAAAATATTTCCCATCGGTATCTTTGAGCAGCACGATAGGATTGGCCCGTTCGGCAAATTTCTCGTCTGTCAGCATGCCGTATTGAATAAATACCTTCAGGTCATCCCATTTTTTCTCGTACTCTTCCCGGTTGTTTTTGAAGATATCGGTCAGACTGTCGGCCACTTTCTTCGTAATGTGGTTGGAAATCTTCTTCACATTCCGGTCACTTTGCAAATAGGAACGGGATACATTCAACGGAATATCCGGCGAATCAATCACCCCATGCAGTAAAGTCAGGTATTCGGGTACGATCCCTTCGACAGAATCAGAAACATACACCTGATTGCTGTATAATTGAATTTTATTTTTTTGTATTTCAAACTTATTATCGATTTTCGGGAAATAAAGAATACCGGTCAGATTAAACGGATAATCTACATTCAAATGGATATGGAACAAAGGATCTTGTGCCATGGGATACAATTCCCGGTAGAATTTCTGATAATCTTCTTCCTTCAGTTCGGATGGTTTACGTGTCCACAGCGGATTGGTGTCATTGATGATATTATCTTCTTCGGTATCGACATATTTTCCATCTTTCCATTCTTTCTTCTTTCCGAAAACAATCTCTATCGGGAGGAATTTACAATACTTCGTTAATAAATCCTGTAGCTTATTCTCTTCCAGGAAATCCTTTTCCTCGGCATTGATATACATAATGATATCCGTTCCCCGTTCGGCTTTTTCGGTATTTTCCAGGGTGTATTCGGTATCTCCTTCACCGGTCCATTTTACAGCCTGCGCTCCTTCTTTGTACGATTTGGTCACGATTTCCACCTTATCGCTCACCATAAAGGCAGAGTAAAATCCTAATCCGAAATGACCGATGATCGTAGCGGCATCATCTTTATGTTTTTCCAAAAATTCTTCTGCTCCCGAAAAAGCAATCTGGTTGATGTATTTTTCCACCTCTTCCCGGGTCATTCCGATACCGCTGTCGGATACCGTCAAAGTACCTGCCTCTTTGTCAGCTTTCACCCGCACCCGCAAATTAGAAGCCTCCCCTTTAAATTCTCCCGAAGATGCCAATACTTTCAATTTTTGTGTAGCATCTACTGCATTCGACACTATTTCACGAAGAAAAATTTCATGATCCGAATAGAGAAACTTCTTAATAATCGGAAATAAATTCTGCGTTGATACTCCTATTTTTCCAGTTGCCATAGTATATCTGTTTTTAAGTTTTTAATTTCAAGTTTACGCAGGTAAATACACAATTGTTATGCCAAAAAAATGAAAGTGACAAAAAGACAGCCAAAGCTTCAAATCCATAGCAATCCCAATAAGAATAAAATAAAGCAGTTATATACATATTTACACTTATAAATGTAGGTTTATTTCGTTAGTAATTCGTCTTCGGTGATCGGAATTGTCGACCCGGTCGCTTCTGTCGGTCGTCTAACTTTTTCTATCACTGACCGGCGGAACTCCTCGCAAGCTCGTCAGACACCACCGGTCGGGCGTTCAGAAAAAGCAAGACGACACTCGCCAGAGCTCCAATGGTCGCCAATCCCGATCACCTCCGACTTACGTTATCACTGAATTGCAAACCAGTCTTGATTTAAGAAAGATTATTCTCACTGGAAATAATCCGGACAGTCCGGCTTCCTGCTGTTGCAAATTTTTGGTTGTATTTTCTTTGGCGGTTAGCTCTGCCGTGAGATGCAGGGTTTTATGCCGGAAGACCATTGGAGCAGGAACGAGGGTCCGGTTAG
>OCHG01000139.1_pt1 | contig 85343 bp, 71 predicted proteins | sample 1538801 | NCBI WGS metagenome assembly OCHG01 (sample SAMN04571727, study PRJEB22368) | human gut metagenome | biome: human gut; material: stool | host: Homo sapiens | place: Luxembourg | collected 2012-09-20 | reverse complement strand
AAGCGCAGAGAATCAACCATGCGGTTGACAAGATTCGTGTGGAGGTAAACCGCCGATACCAAGAACTGATGCAGACGGATGGGTATGTAACCGCTGCCAAACTGAAAGATGCCTATCTCGGCATCGGTATCAAGCAGGAAACCTTGCTGAAACTCTTTGAGCAGCACAATGCCGAGTTTGCGAAGAAAGTCGGGCATAGCAGAGCCAAAGGAACATTTAACCGTTATCAGACCGTCTGCAAGCATATATGGGAGTTTCTGCCCCATACTTACAGGCGTGAGGATATTCCCCTAAAAGAGTTGAACCTCACGTTTATCAATGACTTCGAGTATTTCCTGCGCACGGAGAAGAAGTGCCGCACCAATACCGTGTGGGGTTACATGATTGTGTTGAAACATATCATTTCGATAGCGAGGAATGACGGACGTCTGCCGTTCAATCCCTTTGCTGGGTATATCAACTCTCCCGAAAGCGTGGACAGGGGGTATCTCACCCAACAGGAGATACAGACACTCATGGACGCTCCGATGAAGAACAAGACCCACGAGCTTGTAAGGGACTTGTTTCTGTTTTCGGTGTTCACGGGGTTGGCATATTCCGATGTGAAGAACCTAACCACCGATAACCTGCAAACGTTCTTTGACGGTAACTTATGGATAATTACCCGAAGAAAGAAAACCAACACGGAATCCAACATCCACCTGTTGGACGTTCCCCTGCGAATCATCGAGAAGTACAAGGGGCTGACAAGGGATAATCGTGTGTTTCCCGTACCAAGCAACGGCAGTTGCAACAAGGTACTGAAAGAAATCGGCAAGCAATGCGGTTTCAAAACACGACTCAGCACACACGTTGCAAGACATACGAACGCCACGACCGTGCTTTTATCGCACGGTGTACCCATTGAAACCGTCAGCCGTCTGTTAAGGCATACCAACATAAAGACCACGCAGATATACGCCAAAATAACGAACCAGAAGATTAGTCAGGACATGGAAACCCTGTCGCACAAGCTGGAGGATATGGAGAAAAGTATTTGCAGTGTCATTTGATAACCTATAAAACCGAATACCAATGAAAGAGAGAAGAAGCGTCATTACAATGGACGGGCAGGGCAATATCGCCCTGCCGACTGATACCGCCAATATATGGATGTCCGAATTTGAACTTGTGGAACTGTTCGGGGTTATCGCCCCAACAGTCCGTGCAGGAATAAAGGCTGTTTACAATAGCGGAGTTCTGAAAGAATACGAAGCAAAACGCCACCTGCATTTGTCGAACGGCTGCGATTTGGATGTTTACAACCTTGATATGGTTGTCGCCCTTGCTTTCCGTATCAATACATTCGGAGCAGCAAAAGTCCGTAATATGCTGTTGGAAAGGATTATGTACCGGCGAAAAGAAAAAACATACCTGCTCACACTGCCATTCAGAGGTGGATGTGGCTGTTAGTACGGTAGGCACGAAGCGAACCAAGAGCAATGCTTTTCGGAATAATATACCTTTGTTTTTGATGAATTGATGAATAAGTATGTAATTATATTGAAATATAGACACTTATACTCTCATCGAATACTTATCAAAAGTATTTTACCGATGAAAAGAAGAAAACAAGACAGGCAAAGCAAGCCGACTCTGAAATGATGAGTTTCTCTTTTCGCAAGTGGTTTGATGAGAACTCGATGAGTATATAAGTGATTTAATAACAATGGATTGAATATACAATTCATCAAATCATCGGATTATTCATCCATCATCAGTTCGCTGGGAAAATGTGTGAGGATAATTCTCTATAGCAGAAGAAACACAGAAGAAATGCAATTATTTCCATTTGCAAAGTAGGCATACGGACTTGACGGTTTCAAGGTTGGATGGCTATGCTGCATCGCCCTTTCGTTTCGGATGGATTCTTGTCTTAAATCCGTCTTTCTAATGCCTGTTCCTTGTCTGAGTAATTTGAGTTGCTCAAAATCGGTTTCTTTTGTTTTGGAGGGTAGCAAGGGGTATGTTTTGAGTTACTCAAAACCTTTCGGATTACTCCCGAAAGTGTGTCCGCAGGAACACAGCAAGATGTCTTTTCAGCCGCTCAAAAAGATTTGAGCCGCCCGAAAAGTCTTGCCGTCCGTGCGGACAATCTCCCTTCCAAAGTCGGAAGATTAAATTTTTAGTAAAAAGGTTGTCATTTATAGCCTGCAAATCAAATAAAAGCAATAACTTTGCATTAAGTTCAATATAGTGATTATTATGGAGGATATAAATCGACTTAAATTAGTCCTTGTCGAGAAGAAGAAAACCGGCAAATGGTTGGCGGAACAATTAGGCAAAAATCCGTCAACCGTTTCCAAATGGTGTTCCAACATTGCGCAACCTGATTTGGCAACCCTCGTAAAGGTTGCTAATCTATTGGAGGTTGATGTACAAGAACTGATTAATAAGGTAAGATAATATGGCTAAGGAATCAATACAATCAGTAGAACCCAACATTGCAGATTTAGTCAATGGCTGGCTAAAATCTTACAAATTGGATTACAAATTAGAACAAGAGTCTTTAAATACTGAAATAGACCAAGCCCTTAATGACTATCTTTCTAAGAACGGTGGAAAAGGAGGGAACAGACCTGATGCAAAACTTCTTCTGCATGCTAACGATGGTCGATATTATCCTATTTTGATTGAGTATAAAGGATATAAAGACAAACTCGCTAAATTGGATGCCGAAGGTAATGTTACGAATAAGACCTCGAAAAACCAGCCAGATTTTACAACTATCAACTCGTATGCTGTGAATGGTGCCGTTCATTATTCTAATGCTGTACTGCATTACACAAGCTATACCGATGTTATTGCTATTGGTGTTACCGGATATAAAGAATCAGATGGGAAACTCAAGCATTTGATAGGTGTTTATTATGTATCTAAAAGCAATTTCGGTATTGGTCAGAAAATCGATGATTATACAGACTTGTCTTTTTTGAAAAAAGAGCATTTCTCAGCTTTTATTGAAAAAGTTAAGCATTTGTCGCTTTCTCAGGAAGAAATCGAAAAGCTGAAGGAACGTAGAGAGCAAGAAATTACGGCAAGTCTCGTAAAACTAAACAATGATATTTTTAAAAGTGAAAAAGGCCTTAGCGAGAACGACCGTGTATATCTTGTTGCTGCGTCCATTATGGCTACGCTCGGTGATGTGGAAAACAACGTTTATCCACTGACAAAAGCCGACTTAAAGTCATCTGATGAAAGGAACAATACAGACGGAGATATTATGATTCGGAAAATCGAGTCCTTTCTTGATGCTAAAAAGCTACCTAAGGACAAAAAAGACTTGATTGTAAGAACTTTGCAAAATACATTGACTACCGATAACATCAATAAAGCGGAAGATGGAGAAAGCCAACTAAAGCGTGTGTTTATAAAAATAGTGGACGACCTCGGCATCTACTATAAAATTGGTTTGACAACAGATTTTACAGGAAAACTGTTCAATGAAATGTATTCTTGGCTCGGATTTACACAAGATCAGTTGAACGATGTTGTATTAACCCCTTCGTATGTAGCAGCGCTTTTGTGCCGTTTAGCAAGAGTCAATAAAGATTCATTTGTATGGGACTTTGCCACTGGGTCTGCGGGGCTTTTGGTTGCAGCTATGAACGAGATGCTGATTGATGCCAAAAACACTATTAAATCTCCCGAACAATTAGCAATCAAATCAGCAGAAATTAAGGCAAACCAGTTGCTCGGATTGGAAATCCTTTCCAACGTCTATATGCTTGCCGTATTGAACATGATTCTCATGGGAGACGGTAGTTCCAACATTCTTAATAAAGATTCTTTGAGATTTGATGGACATTACGGTTTTGGTAAAACCGATGAAAAATTCCCTGCGGATGCGTTCATTCTGAATCCTCCGTATTCTGCGGAAGGCAATGGGATGATTTTTGTTGAAAAGGCTCTTTCCATGATGGGAAAGGGGTATGCCGCTATCATTATTCAGAATTCAGCAGGTTCGGGTAAAGCAACCGAATACAATAAAAGTATTTTGAAGCATAGTACACTCCTCGCAAGCATTAAAATGCCGATAGACTTGTTTGTCGGCAAATCAAGTGTGCAGACTAACGTGTATGTTTTCCGCATTGGCGAAGCTCATCAAAAAGACGACGTTGTTAAATTCATTGATTTCTCGAATGACGGCTATACTCGTTCTGACAGGAAAAAAGCAAGTAAAAACCTGTTTGATACAGACAGGGCAAAAGAACGTTATCAGGAAATTGTAGATTTGGTACGCTTCGGTAAATCCAAACTTAGCATCTTTACTGAAAAAGAATATTACGAGGGGTATATCAACCCGGATAGTGGAAATGACTGGAATCAAACTGCCCCTATTGATACAAAACCGACCTTGGAGGATTTCAAAAAAACTATTAGCGACTATTTAGCGTGGGAGGTTTCAACGCTTTTGAAAAATCAGCCTGCGGAGGATGAACGCCTGGGAAAATAGAAGCCTCACTTAACGAAAGATTGCGGACAGTTAAGTGGGGCGAATACAAAACCAGCGAGTTGTTTAAGCCGCAAAAAATTAAAAGAATGTTATCTAAGGAAGATTTATCAGATCAATATTGTTTTCCAGCATATTCTTCCGAAACGGCTAACAATGGAATAATTGGATATACTGATTCTCCAGAATTTATTTGTGATGAAAAACAACCTGTTTTTGTTACATTTGGGGATCATACCAGATCATTTAATATTGCGACAAAGAGTTTTTCTGTCCTTGATAATGTAAAAGTACTCTTGCCAAGTATAAACAATATTCATTGCTTATTATGGATTATTACCGCTTGGCAAAAACAAATACCTAATCTTGGGTATGCACGTCATTGGAAATTAGCTAAAAATTGTTTAGTAGAACTACCTACTAAAGAAGGTGAAATTGATTTCGATTTTATAGAATCTTTTGTAGCTGAGCTGGAGGCTCAGCGTGTAGCTGAGCTGGAGGCTTATTTAAAAGTAAGCGGATACGACAATTACGAATTGTCGGCTAAAGAACTTTACGCGTTTCGGATATTCAGTAGTTTTAAAGATGGGGATTGGGGTACATATAAAATTGGCGATTTATTTGAACGAGTTGAAACAAAAAAGTTGCCTTACAAAGCAAAGGAATTACCCAAGCAGCCTACGGGAGATTATATACTTCCTTGTTTGACTTCGAGTTTTCAAAATCAAGGTCTAAACTACTATGCACCTATAATAGGAGCTACTGTTTTAAGCAATGTAATTTCCATTCCTTCAAATAGTGATGTTTACAGAGCATATTACCAGACGAGAGATTTTACCGTTCTTTCTGATGCTTACGCCATACAATGGAAATCTGATGAATTTGAAATCTCGCCCAATCACTACCTGTTTATGGTAATGTGTATTAACAAAGTCACTGATTTGCCGATTTATTCCTACAAGAATAAACTTGGGGGTTGGAATGTTGTAAAAAACAAATATATTAGGCTACCGGAAAAAGATGGCAAGATTGATTTTGCATTTATGGAAACATTTATATCTGCCATTAAGAAACTGGCAATAAAGGATGTTGTTACTTATGCTGACAAAAAGATAAAAACCACTAAAGATATCATATAAAATTTGACAATATAATATAGAAAATATGAGCAAATTACATGTTAGACATATTGTAAGTAAATTGCAAGAATTATATAAAGATAAAATAGATATAACTGATGGATATAATGATGAGGAAAAAAACACTCTTTTTTTAACTCGGTCATTTGCGGCTTATTCATTACAAATACTTGCTGGAGCAAGCGTAGAAACTGCGGCTATGGCTGTGGTTGATGGTAGGGATGACAATGGTATTGATGCTATTTATTTTGATAAAAAAGAAAAAATATTATGGCTTGTTCAAAGTAAATGGATTAAAAGTGGACAAGGCGAACCGGAAACTGGTGATACAAGCAAATTTAAAACAGGAATTGCTGATTTAATTGATTTTGAGCTTTCAAGATTTAATACAAAAGTACAAGCCAAACAGCAAGATATAGACGATGCATTAAATGATTATGAAGTTAAAATCAATATCGTTTTAGCATATACTGGTGCAGATTCATTTTCCACGCATAATCAAAGAATTGTAGATGATATGTTGGATCTTATAAATGATTCTTCTGAAATTGCATCATTTGAGCGCTTTACACTCAGTCAAGCCCACAGGTCATTGGCTGGGATTATAGAAGGACAACCAATAAAAACAGAAATTGCTATTGAGAATTGGGGAAAAGTTGAAATTCCTTATAAAGCGATCTATGGCTCTGTAAATGGTTCTTCTTTTGCCCAATTATGGTCACAATATAGAAGTCGTTTATTCAGTGAAAACATAAGAGATTTTTTAGGAAAAAGTTCAGTGAATGATGATATTAAGAGCACTATAACCAATGAGCCTGACAACTTTTTTTATTACAACAATGGAATTACGATATTATGCCAAAATTTCATCAAAAAACCGATAGTGGTAGGACGAGATACCGGGCAATTTGAAATAAATGATTTAAAAATAGTCAATGGAGCGCAAACAGTTGGTAGCATCGGTTCTGTTTATGAACAAAACCCTGAGGCAGTAGAATCTATTAATGTGTTTGTCAAAATTATATCCCTTGAAAATTGCGAAAGTAATTTCGCCAATAATGTAACTCAAAAGACAAATACTCAGAATAAAATTGAAAAACGTGATTTTGTATCATTGGACCCCCAGCAAGAGAGGCTTCAAACTGAATTAGCTTTGGATGGCATTACATACCAAATAAAAAGAACAAATGATATTATTTCTGGCGAAAAACAATGTAATGTAGAGGAACTTATGATTGCTGTAGCATGTTCGTTGAGGAATGTCGATTATACAGTTTTAGCAAAGCGTGAAGTTGGTAAATTATGGGAAGACATTAGTTCTGCACCATATATTGAAATTGTTAATGACAAGTTATCTGCTGTTAAAGCATGGAGATGTATTGCAATAATGAATCGTTTGACTTCGTACATTAAAGAAAAGTCAAAATCTATTAGTGGTAGAGAGCGTATGTGCTTAATCCATTCAAATAGATTTGCGTTGCATTTGATTTTAAATCAAATCAATCCACAGATTCTATTAGATGCAAACTACGACTTCGATACATTTTGCAAAGATGATTTATTGCCTTTAATTGAATTCATCGAAGGAAGAATATTTTCTATTGTTGAAGAGCAATATTCTCAATCATTAGTTCATCAAGTATTCAGAAACTACACTAAATGCCGTAATATAAAGAATAAGGCAACTGGTGATACTAATTTTTAACAATTGAGAACTATTATATCAAGATTATGACCTCAAAAGAACTTCAACAATACCTGCTTCGTGAATTTCCGCAAGAGAATGCCCGTTGTGAGTGGAAAGAGATGAAGAATCTCAAAAACTCATTTGCAGGAGATGAAAAGGATGACGTCATTTCCTATGTTGCCGCCATTGCCAATATGGAGGGCGGACATCTTTTATAGGCGTACAGGATAAGACTTTGGAAATTGTAGGAACAGATTTATCTAAGTTTAATCTGAATGCACAATCTGCGATATGGAAACTGTTGGAACATTGCACTAACCTTTCATCGGAAGGACTAAGCATAGACGAATACACAACGGAGGACACGAGTAAAACGATATGGATAATCCATATACCTAAACACTTGCCCCGTCGTCCGGTGTATGCCCACAAAAAAGCATGGCAACGTGTGGAGGATTCTTTGGTGGAAATGACTCAAGAAAGGCTTGCCGCAATTCTTGAAGAACCTATTTTTAAGGCGAAAGACTGGTCAGCGGAAATTGTCCCTAATGCTACATTGACGGATTTGGACGAATTGGCTGTGGCAAAAGCACGTGTGATGTTCAAGAAAGTTCATGCCTCGAAAATACCGGCGGAAGAAATAGATGCTTGGACAGTGGAAGAATTGTTATGCAATAGCGGCATAATGATAGATGGCAAACTGACACGTGCTGCTATTATTCTTTTGGGAAAACCTGTTTCGGTATTTAAACTTCGTCCTGCCGTAGTCGAAGTTACGTGGACTTTGCGTGACGAACGGCAAGAGGTGATAGATTACGAGCATTTTACCGCACCTTTCATCTTGACTGTAGATCAGATATTGGGCAAGATACGTAACCTGACCATGCGAGAACTTCCCGGAGGAACTCTGTTCCCAGAGACTATGAAGCAATACGATGACTACACCATTCGCGAAGCTCTTCATAATGCCATAGCCCATCAGGATTATACATTGCAACAACGAATCAACTTTGTAGAGAATCCGGGCTTTCTCTACTATGCCAACGGAGGCAGTTTTATTCCCGGCACATTGCAAAAGGCGTTGGCAACTAAAGGACCGCAACGTCACTTTCGCAACGAATGTCTTTGCCGTGCAATGGTGAATTTCAATATGATTGATACCGTAAGCCGTGGAATCAAAAAGATGTTCAATGAGCAATGGAAACGTCATTTCCCTATGCCTGATTATGAAATAGATGCTCTTAATAAGGAAGTTGGAGTAAAGATATACGGTAACACCATAAATGAAAAATATACCAAGCTGCTCAAAGAGAACAACACCCTGACATTGGAAGATTGCATCTTGCTGGATGCAGTACAGAAAGGGCACCGTATTGCTGAAGAAGATGTTCTTGCCTTATTGGATAGAGGGCTTTTGGAAGGAAACACTTCAGAATATAGCATATCGCTTGATATAGCAAAGAAGACAAAGCAGCTACCGGATTATACCCGCAACAGAGGTTTGGATAAAGCAAAACTCCAACAAATGATTTTGCAGTATCTTCAGAATGCTGGTAGTGAAGGGGCGAAACGTGATAGTATCTTTGCATACGTTAAAGATGTATTGCCTTATGGTATGACTAATGAACAAAAACTCCGTAAACTTGGCAAGTTGCTCGTTCAAATGGAAGAAGAAAATTTAATTACTACTATTGGTCGAAAATGGCAAATTAGGTCGTAATTATGACTCGATTTATCTCGTTAGGTCAAAAATAGGTCGTAATTATGACCTGTCCCCTGAATTATGACTGTAAGATGGTCGAATTTTGAATTTACGACCCAATATAGCCAATTACGACTAAAAAGTAGTCGAACACTTTGCCCAATCAAAGGATTTGACTACTTTTGTGGATATAAGAGTTATTTGACAGCATAGCACTGCAAACCGCTGAAATTAGCACGGTTCCCAACTCGTTACTGCTGTTTCTCAAATACTCCGTTAAATGTTTATTCCTCAAACGGCTGTATCAAACCGCTGAAAATTTAAAATAGAAAATCCAATTGCACAATTCAAAATAGTAATATAATAGTAATATAAATGAAGTCTTTATTCAAATTTAATCAAATAGGTTTCCTCTGCCTATTTATATTTGCCGCCCAATTGTTATCGTGCCAAGATGAGAACTTGCCGGGGGGAAGCATGGCAGACGGCAATATCGAGTTCCGTTTCAATCTGCCACAGACACGTGCTATCATTGACGAGCAGACGGGTGTAGGTTCTTTTGTGGATAATGACGAGGTTAGGATTATATGCTTATGAAAGCGGTAACCACCGTTATCATCTGCTCACCTTGAAAGGGGAACATTGGCTTCCTTCTCTCAAACCCGCAGATTTTGGGAAAAATGAAGTTATACTCTCGGCATTTTATCAGAAGCCGCAAACGCCTGTCGAATCGGGAATACAAAATATCGCCTGTGGAGTACAGACCGACCAGAGCACCGCAGACGGCTATCAGCAGTCCGATTTACTCGGTGCGCAATATACAATGACAATGAGCGATGCCGTCAAAGAAGTACCGATGACATTCAGCCACCTGATGCACCGGCTGAACATCATCCTCACGGGAATCGACACCGAAGCTCCCGATTTTGCCATAGAGGTGTACGGGCGGACACAGGGGATATTCGATCTCTCTGCTGAAGGAACATTGCAGCCTGATGCCAATTCTCCGGAGGAATGGATTATTCCGCATAAGACGGGTAACGGAACATACACTGCCTTGATTGCCCCGCAACCGGTTGATATTGGAGTAGACCGAATAAAGATTGTCAGCAACGGCAAGACATACAATTACAAATTCCCGGAAGATGAGATAGGCGGCTCGAAGATATTGGAGTCAGGGAAAGGAACCAACGTGACACTGAACTTTAATGAAGCTGGCGGCGAGTCTTCGGACGGAGACTTTGCAGGTAAGAAGCTCTGGCTGTATGGCATAGAAAGGGAAGGACACCCCATCCCGGTCTATGACGAGGACAACGTAATATATGCAAACATCGGGTCACCGGAAACCTTCCCCCAAGGAAAATGGTTTTATGTCTTCCCCGACAATAAAAGTACCCGCTACCTTTCGTGGCAGCAAGACTACGGCTGGTACGACTGCGACAAGTACAACCCGGAAAAGGACGGCGTCCGTCCCGGCCCGGACGACAGTCGCATGTGCTGGGCAGCTTCTGCCTCCAACGGCCTGTACTGGTGGATGTACCACAACCGTGACTACATCGAGCTGTACGAGAAGGAGTACGGGGCAGACAAGGACACACCATGATCTACCAAAGACCCTCCTATAAGTTTACGGGCGAACTGGACGACGACGAGATATTCCGATTCTTCCGGAAGACTTGCCGGAATGAAGGAAACCACCCGGCATTCGGCATCAGCTGGTTTGTCAGCGGTTACGCGGGCGAAAAGGGTAGCATCCCTTACCTGACAGAAGACGCTGCCTACCGGTTCAAAGGCTTCTTCAACCGCGTATTCGGCAAGGACGACAAGATTACATGGGTTGAAGACCCGCTGACAAAGGAAAAGTTCAATCAGGTCATCAAGGATGCCTTCCGGAACAACCGCCTGCTGACGTTCAGTGTGTACGGAACTTATTCCCATGCCATGACTATCTGGGGCGCGGAGCTTGACGAGCAAGGCACCGTTTCCGCTATCTACTATGTGGACAACAACGATTACTATAATTTTGAAGTGACTGGTAGCAGCACGCCCTACCAGCACCACCGTTGCATACGCACCATCGTCCGCTATCAGGAGGACATCTTAATGCCCATCCTTCTGGGCACCGGCAAGCAGGCCATTACCGACCTTGGACCGGTGGACTTACGCCGGGACATATGGGAAAACTGGAAGAAAAGCCTGAATAAATAACCGAATAACAAATTATAAAAACATAAAAACCAAAATGAAAAAGTTTATTTTACCTATTATCGCAGTCGTTTTGTTGGGAAGCTGCGATGGAAATAACGATGGAATAGACCCCAACAACGAGAATAAAGGACTGATTGACCTCCGTCCGGGTATCAAGGCACTTACCCGCAGCCCTCACTTGGAAACGGACGGGTTGGGCACGTTCAGCGACGGTGATATATTCTCTCTTACCATTTCAGCGGGCGATGAGTATGTCAGTATGACGGACTACACTATGCCTTCGACTTCTCTCTATTGGGAGGACCTCAAACTATCCGAAGGGACAACAGATGTCAGTTTTGCGGGCTGTTATCCCAAGCATGACAAGGAGATGGGACACACGTTCGCGTTCAACGTAAATCAGGCTGAAGGAGAGGGAAAAGACCTGCTGCTTGCTCCTGCCGTCAAAGTGAGGGTAGGCAATACCGCAGCCATACATCTGCCGTTCTACCATGCTATGCACAGACTTGTCATCAAATACAAATCCACCGATTACGCTGATGAAGATTTGCAGGCCATTCAGACCACGCTCAGCGGTACAGCCGAATGCCTGGTGGACTTGACCACGGGCAGCATATCCGAGGCGGAGTCGGTTACACAGGAAAGCTATGCTCCGCAGACCGGCAAGGAAATATCCATGCTGGTTGTTCCGCAGGAGAAAAGCAAAGTTTCGTTACAAATCAAGATAGGCAATGAAACGAAGGACTACAACCTTTCCAAACTCCCACAGACCACATCCGAAGGACAGGATATCAGGCGTTTGGAAGGTGGCAAGCAATTAATCATAGAACTGAATATCAATAAAAACGGTATCAGCGTCAGCGGTGTAACCATTCAGGGCTGGGAAACACAAGGCAACGGTGTCGGGCGACATCACCATCGGATAACAAAGTCCAAAGGACAAACCTGTCTCATCACGAGACGTAATACCTATCTGATAGAAAAAGGATTGCATGTAAACCCATTTTGCTGGTACCATAAAACCAACAATTATGAGAATAAAACATTTTATTTTATATTAATACTTGTTTTATCGTATATTTATACAATGAATATCAATTCATCTATGCTTTGCAGTACATTCGGGCTTTTCCGCATTTCGTCCTAAATGGAAGATTCTGTAAGGTTTTAAGCAAAAACGCAGAAGCCTATCTTGGTAAAGGGCGCAAAATTATATATTTTGTTCGATGCTGCCTCATTTTTTTTCGCAAAAATCTATAACACCACTTTCTCCGATGCGTGGATGAGAACACCCCGCATTTGGCGGGACACGCGGAACGGCCGTATTTGTAAAAATAGATCTCTTCCGGATAAAAGTGAGGACAAGGTCATTCTTGATCGGGTGTGAACTGCAGCAGGGACGGGCACTACTCTCCAGCCTGCCATTCCCGGAGCCGTCGTACCTCTTTTTATCAAAGACAATGTCGTCCTCCTTACAGGTGGAAACCCGGATGTTTGACAGGGGGGTGCACGGCATCCTGTAATTTACTTAAAAAGTAAATATATGTATTAATAGAAAAAGTAAATCATTGCTTAAAGTTTTATATGCAAGTCACTTGTTTTATAAAAAATCCCCACTTTCCCTTGAAAGGAAAATGGGGACAGCGTAATAATAAAGGAGAGCCGTCCGTTATATTTCTTTAGCATATCCCGTCCGTATGAGATCGGAAAGGAAATTCTCCGGAATATCGGTGGCAATCCTCACCCCGGCCTGCACCACATAACGTTCGGCGAAATTGTGCATATACTGCTCGTCGGTACAGTCGGAGTCCATCCAGCTGCCTATACGGAGTTCATGCACAAACTCTTCGGCGTTGCCGGCAACGATACGCTCGTCACCAGGCAACATATATGTCTTCTTGTTCATATTATTCATACGGCTAATTTTTTTGTTCTTAATTTATAATATAACTTTTGTTTCTCTCCCAAGAAAGGAAAATCTTCCAGTCTGATTCCTGCAGGCAGAGAGCCCACGGATGCAAAGGTAATCATTCTGTCGAGAAAACACACCCAATTTTCTATTTTTGTAAAACTGATGGTTCCCGAATGCTGGCGGAACTCTACCGTTCTGTGGCGTGAATAGGCTTGAAGGTTCACTTTCATATACCTGCTGGGGAACAGCCCCTGAAGTTCCCTGATGTTTCGTGCCGAGCGTATCCGCTCATCGGGAAACTGGATGAGGGAGCCACAGTAGGTGTTACTGCTGCCCCTGCGCGAGGCCGGCATGAACTTGTCTATTTCCGCTTCGGCATGTTTGTAGGAAAGCAGCAGGTTCCGCCACGTGGTGATGTTGAAGTCCTCCGCATTCATGTGTACATGCAATCCGCAGCTTCCATTAATCTTGACATTACAGGAGTCCAGCACCCAGCAGACCCTCTCCAGTTTCTCCAGTCCGCTCTCTCCCTCCAGTATGGGACTTACGAGTTCGAATGTGTCATTCCCGTTCAGGCTGCTGTCCGTTACCAATTTCCAGTGCGGACGGAGGTCATGGTTGTATCTTTCCGAGGCCACCTCGATTCCCGCTTCCGTCAGCTCGCGTACGAGCCGCTGGCATGTGCAGTTATAGGCTTCTATCTCGACACCGAACTTTCTCCTGAAAGAATAATCAAGTTCGGGTGTGGTGGTGGAAGTCCCTGCGGATACGATCAGCCCCTCGTCCCTCATTCTCTTGTAGACATTCCATACAAACCCACGGTTTCCACGGGTTACAAGATCGGCAATTTCACGGTGGGTGAGTCCGAGCAGCAGAAGTTTTCGGATTTTCGAGGTCTTTGTACCGTCCTCGGTTAAGATGTTTCTAATTTGCTCATTCATAAAATGTTATCTCCTTTATTATTACATATCAAAGGTAATGATTTTTCTTCGAATATCCAAATTTTATCATGCTCTTTATCAGCGTGTTAGCTTTGTTTTGCTTCTGCTAAAAGTTGTATCCGGCATTTCCGCAAGCCATTTTTTTCTTCTTTCATGGGGATTTTTCCACATGCCGCCGTTTCCCCCATGCGCCCCCCTTCCTACATGTCATTTCTTTTCATGGGATGACCTCCTCAAAAACGCCCTGTTCCAGACATACCATGCCGCCCTTCCTTACCGGGGGGGGCTAAAGGGTTCATCCCCTTAGTGAATTCCTGATAAGGAAGAGCAAGAGGTGTTCCCGCACACGTGAACATGAATCGACGCATAGCGTTGATATACAATGGATTAATTATATACAATGTTACAGGTCGCGCATACATTTGTATGCACCTTTTCTCCTTTCTCTCTGGTTCGCAGTGGGTTAAGTTGTGGGCATCTCCGTATGCGTGTCCGATATTTTACTAATTTTCAGCAAGTTATATAACTTTCACCTCTCTGCAACAGGTGGCGCTTGCAGGAGAAAACAAAAACAAGTAGCTTTGTGACAGCTATTTACATGTATAACTAAAACGCATACAAGATGAAAGAACATTCAATAAAGTCGGTCAGGCTTACTCCCACGGTAAAAGCCCGTCTGGACACCTTTAAGGGAAGCGATACGGTCAGTGTCTGTGTGGACAGAATGATTACTTTTTTTGAAATAACGGGATTCAACCCCCGTTACGCATCCAAAAATCCGACAGCCTTGGTAGAGAAAAGAATTGAGGATCTTATTAAGATCATAAAGTCCCAGGAACGTGACATCTTCAAGCCCATTCTTGAAAAACTGGCCGACATGGGAGGCGGCCTCCATGAATCCCCGGATTATGCAAGGCTGATGAATGAGATGCACGATCTGCAGGAAAGGAACAGGAAGCTCCAGCAACAGCTGGCGGAATACGGGGAGGGCTCCCCGGCGGATGTGGAAAAAGAACGGGAGAAGCTCCGCAGGCTGGCAGAGCTGATAAAATTCCAGCTCAATCCGGACAAGTTCCCGAAGGTGAAATTCAGCGATGACGTCAAGGTTCCCGTCAGCACCCTGCAGCTGCTCATCAAGAAGATCAACGAGGAATATGTACTGTAAAGTCCACCGGCCTGTAAATACTCCGGGCGTGTCGGACAACAAGGGAAAATGCGTGCAGCTGGTGGAATATCTCAGCAAGGAACTGAAGGAGGAACGTTCTTATTATGATAATTTTTTTTCACAGAAAGAGGACTATGTGACACCTCTGACCGTCATGCATCATATGGACAACAACCACAGGACACTGAAACGGAATGACGACAAGTTCTATATGCTCACCATCAATCCCAGCGGTGAGGAGCAGCAGCACCTCATTGAAAAAGCGACCGGGAAAAAGACCGGCGAATTCTCGGAGCTCTCCCCGGAGCAGCAGAAAGAAGTCCTGGCTGAAATGAAAAGGCTCACCCGTGAGTGCATGGATGAATATGCCTGCAATTTTTACCGGGAGAAAATCAGGTCCGGTGACGATCTGGTATGGTATGGGCGTGTGGAAACAGAACGGCATTATAAAGGCGATGATCCCGAGGTGAAAGCCGGCAAGGCAAAAGCCGGTGAAAGAAAGCCGGGACTGCAGCTGCATGTGCATATTATCGTCTCCCGCATGGACAGATCCCAGACAGTGTCCCTTTCCCCGCTGTCCAAGAGCAGGGGAAACCGGCAGGTTCTTGACGGCAGGGAGGTGGTGGTCGGCTTTGACCGTTCCCAGTGGTCCGCCCGGTGCGCGTCCAGGTTCAACCAGCGGTATGGCTACTTCCCTTACTGCCGGTCCAAGGATGAGGGCCTGAAGGAATATTCCGGGGAATGGAAGGCAAGGAACGAGCTGCGGAACGAGACTGTATCGAGAATCAAGCGTGAGATCCTGCACGGGGAGTTCAGGGAGGAAAGGCGGCTGTACATGAATGTCTGCCGTCTGTACCGGTTCGTGGTGAATCCCAGGAAGGCCATCATCCAGGAACTGAAAAGACTGGGGACCGATCTTCTGACCGGAAGGGAGAGATAGTCCGTCACTCACACGGGAACAGCTCCCGTACCTCCTCAAGAATCCTTGCGAAGTTCCTGCCCAGCTCTCCTGGCTCAAGGACCCGAACATCGGGCAGGGGCTCCTCGTTCCCGTCATACATCTCCAGCTTTACCTTGAAGTAGCTGACGTTGGCACGGGTGGCGGAACCGATGAACTCCCCGGGTTCCAGATCCGCAAAATCCTTTCCCTGATATATGTCCTCTTTCTGGGATGATACGGTCACGCTCCTGTTCGTGCTTCCCCCGCTTTTTCCCGCGCTGCGGGATCTCCGTTCCTTCTCCTCCTTTCCGAACATCATGGGATAATATTTCAATGACTCCACGTCTTTGGTCCGTCCGAAAAACTGGTTCCCGAAATTGGCTTCCACAGATGAACGGTCGAGCCTGCCATACTGGTTCTCCACCTTGGAACCGGACTGTGTTAAAAGGACAAAGCCGCAAAGATACTCACGCAGAACGGAAGGCAGCGTTTCAAAGTTTTTGATATTGACTGTCGTCATCTCGTCCAGAAAATAGACGAAAGGAACCTTGTTCCGCATGGTGAACTGCCGGGAGGATATGGTCATGAGCATGCCGATGACCGGAGCATAGACCGAGTTCTTGGAGAAGTTGTTGCTGATGGCAAAAAGTTTTGGATTTTCCGGATCGATCAGGTTGAAATCGAAATCGTCCCCTGAAAGGACATAGGCGATCTCCTCGTTCTGTGAAACGGTGGCCAGATTGTTACACAGCGTGGAGAGATAGGACGCCTGGGTCTTCTCGGAACCTTCCGCCTTCAGATAGGCACCGGCCAGCATTTCCGACACGAGGTTCTGCTGCAGGAACAGGGAGAGCTGCCTTGCCGAAGCGGTCATGATGAAGGCCAGTATATGCGGCAGCGTGCAATGCTCGGGGAATTCGTCCCAGAACCGGAACGCCACGCCGCGGAGGATGCCCAGACCTCCGGCGACCCATTCGTTCTGCTGTTCCTTCTTGGGAAGCAGCGCGAGCAGCACGTCCTCCATCAGCTGGATCAGTTCCGTGCGGTCCCTCACCACCTTGAGCGGGTTGAACCGGTACGACCGTTCAGGCCTGTCGAAACTGACATAGTAGAACTTGTGCGGATACCTGTGCCTTTTAATGAGGTTGTAGGCGGTACGGGTATAATCCGTGTCCTTGAAGTCATAGATGAATCCGGCGAATCCCAGCCGCATGTATTCACTCAGAAGCCATTTTCCGATACTTTTCGTCTTTCCGGAACCGGCCCCTCCGTAAACCAGGAAGTTGGAGTAATAGTAATAGAATTCGAGCCGGGACTCCCGGATTCCTGACCTGACCGGCAGCCGGATGGGATCAGCCCCATTCCCCTTTGCCGGGGTTCTGAACAGGTCCCATATCCGGGAAAGGAAGAGGATCGTGAACGAGGCGGCCGCCGGACACAGCATGTATCCGGGGAAGAACAGGTGGGCCAGAAAGGTCTCGCCCGAGAGGCATGCAAAAAATGCGGCCAGGTTGACATACCATCTCCGACTCAGCATGCAGCAGGCCGTTATCAGTGACAGCACTGCCAGAAGCGACAGCTTGCAATAGAAAATGTAATGTTCCATTGTACTTTTTTAGTTTTTACCGCTATTTACTTTACTAATATTATACTTTATAAGTAATCCGGTCCAATTACTGCATTTCCGCCTGGAAGGAGTGTCCCTTTTCCCCGGTCGGAAACAGACACCTGACCGTATATCCGGAAGGGACCCGTACCATGACCAGGGGACTTTCACATCCCGGCAGCACGGTAGGCCGTCCCCTTAACAGGGAGATCCATCTGGCCGGGGATATCCTTTCCGGTCTCGCGCCGGCTCCACGGATAGTCTCCAGCATCATGGTCATGTCATGGGGGACACCATTCACATACAGGGTGGCCCCCTCTCCGGAAATCCGGATTTCCCGCCTTCCCCATGAGAGGCTTATAGCGTTTTTTTCATCGCACTCGTCCATATCTTATTTTTCTGTATCCTGTTTTACATTTCCATTCCCGACTCTCTTGCACTCCCCGGTGACACACCGGATATCCTCATCCCGTATCCGGCCGGTCCCCTTACGGCCATGAGCTTCCTTCCGCCGGGAAGGATGATGCCGCCGTTAAAGACGGCTTTCCAGTCCTCCTGCCCGAGAGAGGCGGGGCTGATCCCCGCTTTTCTCATCCGTTCCAGAAGGGATGTCGCATCCGTCTCGACTCCTTGCCGCCTGAGAACCGCCCGCCCGTATCCGCAGGAGAGTTCAAGGTCCCCTCTTGCCGTCTGTATTACGGCCGGTTCCGCAATTCCGGTGAGATTTTTCCGGCTGGCGGCGAGTATGCCCCTCAGTTCCCTTGCGCCGATTTCCAGGCAGAAGCCCAGCTTTCGGAGGAGATTCCGGAAGGCGGTGACAATCCTGTCCCATAAGGACCGGTCCGTACCGTCCTCGGCCATCCGGGCCAGATACTCTTCCGTCGCGACACGTATGTCCGTCCTGTCCGCAGCCGCCATCCGGAGAATCCCATCCCGTACTTTTTCCCCGCATCCGTTGAAGATGTCATCCAGAAAAGCATCCATGTGTTTGCGGCCTGCGAGCTTTCTGAGGCCGTAATGCGCCACGCCCTCATGCAGCAGGGTACGCTCGACGTCCGCCTTCCCCCGGGCATGCGGAAGATACAGGCAGACACGTTGCGAGGGGATGTCATACCAGCCCCGGATGTCTTTCCCGCAGGAGAGCAGCCCGCGTATGTCGGGAGAGCCTACCTCGTCGGCACGACGGATCACTTCCACCGGAATATGCAGTTTCCCGGCCAGAAAAGACACATGACGTGCGAGCTCGTCCATCCGGGCGTCCCTTGAAAGGAATATCTGCCCGTCCCGGGCGATATCCTCGGTGGAAACGGCAAGCGTGTTCCGTCTTTGGGCGGAAGTAAAATCCAGCCTGCTTTCCACGTTGCGCGCTTCCACCTCCCCTGCAGTGGAACGGTATTCCTGTATGCCGCTTTTAAACCGGCCGATGTCATTCACCAGGTCAAAGATGTTCTCATATCCGTACTTCTCAGCCACGAGGCTGAGGGGATAGTCATAATGCCTCAGTATTGTCCCGTAGGGCACTTTCCGGTCAAGTGCGACAAATATGCCTTTGGGAGTGTTGTCAAAACCGCCGCCCTCCAGAATCCTTCCGTCAGTGGCCCGCACGATATCCAGAATCACATTCTCCGCCGTGTTTTTAAACTCCCCGGGATTGCTTCCCCGCGCAAACCCCTCCATGGCCTGTATGGCGTGCTGTATCTCATGGGCCAGGACAGACCTCACATCATCAGCCCGGGAGATGTTTATCACGATTCTGTTGTCCGAATGGAGGTAGGCCCCGCAATAGTCGGCCGACGGCAGGTCCACAAATTCCATCCGGGTCCGTTTCATTTCAGGATAGGCCTGGAACAGTTCATCGTCCTTCACATAGTCATCAAGATAGATCCGTTCACGCAGCGCGTCCTGTTCCTTCAGTCCGGCTGCCAGCTCCGTCAGTTCCTCAAAACGTTTCCACTCCGCTTCAGAGAGTGCTTCGCCCTCTATCTGCCGGTCAAGAAGATTTTCAAGCTCCCCATGCCAGGACTGTTTTTCCAGCAGGCGTGAATAACCCAGATCTCCGGCCGGATGGTATTCGAAATCCGCCGTCTCATAACGCCACTTGCTGTCAGCCCCGCGTTCCCAGCCTGTCGCCGCCTTTATTGTTCCGGCATCCTTGCCGGACTTTTCCATTTCGCGGGCGACGGCAAGGTTCTCCAGCCGCAAGGAGGCCCCTTCAGACCGGTCAAGTCTGGAGGCCCCTTTCTCTCCGATGAAGCGGAAGCGCTCATGTGCGGTTATCTTCAGGTCGGCCTCGCTGAAAATGACATAGTTCCGCGTGCCGTCGGCCCGGCCGCCGGTTGAACACTCCGCCGGATAGTCAATCCCGGTAAAACCCGCCCGCGAAAGAAACCCGCTGGCAAGCCGCTGTGAATCGATATCCCGGTCCGGATTCATGAACATATAGTCCAGAAAGCCGTAGAACTCTTTCCCGCTGTTCCATACATGCGACCTGCCGCTCCAGAACTCCGCCGTGGCTTCCGGAAAGAAGAAACGTTCCTTGCGGAGCTGCAGGAATATCTTTCCCTTTTGCTCCGCAGATACCGGCCTGTCCCAGTACAGATAGTTCATCCCGTTGTCTTCCGGAATTTCCACCGTATAGAGGTGTCGCGGCGGCTCAATGCGTATCCTGCCCGCATCTATGTCGGAAAGCAGCTCCTGCTTCTGCCGCTCGAATGCCTTCCTCCGTCCGCTGTGTGCGCTTGCGGTACGCCCGTCCATATACACGGAGGAAATGTTCCGTTTCAAACTGTCCACATCGGTGGAAGAAAGGAGCTGGCGTTTCCATATCCTCCATACGTCATCAAAATAATATTCGTTGTCAAGCACCGGGGATAAAGGCTCCCCGTCATAGGTGATGTGGTTTCCCCGCTTTATACCGGTGGCCGCATATTTGCGGGCGATTCCTTCCACTTCCGTCACGTATGTCCCCCATCCGTAGGCCTGCGCCCCTTCACCGGTTCCGGTAAAGGCATGGTCGAAATGCCCGAAGGAGGCCGGACTGCCGTGATAGACCTGACGGAAGCGGATGTCGTCATTTGATATGGAAAACGCGCCCGTGTTTTCATAAGCGTCCTTCAACTGTCCGGGAGACATCACGGCGATGTATTTCACTCCCTCGTCGTAACCGACAAGCCCGTCATAACCCGCCTCCCTGACTTTGGACAAAAACTCCGGGGTTTCCGTCAGCATCCAGCAGTTCCTTTCGCTTGATGCCAGCTCCAGCGCTTTCTCCGGGGATACCGTATCTCCTTTTCCTCCATAAAAAGACAGGACAGGTATCTCGTTGCCCAATGACTGCAGGATTTTTTTTACGGCCTGCCCGTCTTTCGGGTCAAAAGGGTTTCTTGAATTTACATACAGGTCATACACGTATCCTTCTTCCGTCCATTGTTCATTGCCATATTTGTCATCAGGAATGCTCATTGCACGCGTCTCTGCAATATCTCTTGCCTTTTCCGCATCAACGGAAGTGAAAATCAGGCCGGAATATTCACCGCCCTTGAATGTGTGGAACGGAGCCTTTTGGGGTATATAAGTGACCCCGTCCCTCTGCCATCCCCTCTCGGGAGTAATCTGGTCTCTGCACAACGGTGTTCCATGGTGGACAACCAGAGGCTCGCCATTGTCATCGACAATCCTTGAAGCTGTCTCCGGTGTATTTTCCCAGTCTCCAAACCAGTTCTTGAATGCCTTGGTGCGCACTTGAACCCACTGTCTCTCATTCAGGGACGTCGGACTGCCGTTCGGAGCTTTCATGTATATGCCGTCTGCCTTGCCGCGCGCGACAAGTTCCAGTTCTTCGTCCGTGAAATGTTTATCGGAAGTATGTGTCATTGTCTGCCGGCTTAATATGATACCTTGTCCATAAAGAGTTTTATCAGCAAAAAACTTGTTTACTTATTTACATTTCTACAATTTAAAGTAAATAAGTAAACAAGTGATATATGTAGAATGCAAACGTTGCTTACATTTCCGCATTGGCCTGCCGGCCTGCCTGGTTTATGGCGCCTGCCGCCTTCAGCGCATATCCTGCGGGTGTTCTGGCAAGCATCAGTGCGCTTCCTTTTCCTGCGGCCTTGGATGCGCCGGAAACAAGGGGCGGATGTACGGCCTTCCCCTTCATCAGGGAATGCCATTCCCCGGCTTTCATGTTTTCCACGGCCACCCTTTCCTTGCGCAGTTCCTTGACAACCTTCCCCACATTGCATTCCTTCCTTTCCGGAACGGCTGCCGAGTTGAACTTTTCATAAGCCTTGACAAGTTTCTTCTCCCTGTTTTTCCCGGCAGCTGAGACCTCGCTTTCCCGTTCCGCGGGGTTGTCCGAGTACTGCGCCTCGTAAGTGGCCTGGAAGTACTCCCTGTTTATTTCCCTGATCTCGCTATCCAGTTTCTCCACCGCCTCTCTGACCTGCTTTGCCGAAGGTTTCTTTGCCACGCCCTCCAGCGCTTTCTTTCCGGAGGCTCCGGAGGTTTCGGATGTCCGGGCCGCTGCCGTCTGCTTGCCGGCCGCATTTTCCAGTCTGAGACCGTACATTTCCATCGCCAGTCTTTTGATCTCTTCCGTAGGCGAACTGATAAACGGTGCCGCATCCCGGTCTGCGTTCAGAACGACGGACTGCACCTTTTCCGTAGGGTTTTCTATATACCGGATATTCATCGGATCGTTTCTGACAGCCGCCAGTTGTACAGTTTCGGACGGGGCGGGCACGTACCTGATGTTCTCCCCCTTGGCCTGCACCGCCGCCAGCCGCACGCTTTCCTCAGGCTGCCTGATCTGCCGGAAGATATCCGGACTCCTCTGGACGGCCATATGCTGCACCTTCTCCGTCGGTTCCGCTATATGACGGATGCATTCCGGATTTTTCTGTACGGCTGCCAGCTGTACTTTTTCTGTCGGCTCCCTGATTGCCGAGAGATACCGGGGATCTTTCAGGACGGCCGTCAGCTGTACCTTTTCTGCGGGCTTCTGCAGCAGGAAGATGCATTCCGGTCTCTTCTCGACGGCTTTCAGCTGTACTTTTTCCGTAGGGTTTGGGATGAAACCGATATAGGAAGGCCTGTTGCCTATGACCGCCAGCTGCACCCTCTCACTTGGCGAAGTGATGAAATGGATGTTGTGCGGTGCGTTTCTGACAGCTGTCAGCTGTACCTTTTCCGTCGGTCTCTCAATAAAGCAGATGACACTTTTGTCCCTTCTGACCGCGGCCATCTGGACACGGGCGGAAGGGTTGGCGATCATGCTGATGGCGCGGGGGTTGTTCAATACCGCCCTCATGTCCTTGTCGAACAGCGCGGCAAGGTGTTCCAGGATTGTAGGCATGGCTTTCAATGTTTAAAGGATTTGACTTCATCAAAAAACTCCTTTACGGCTTCCGTATCCGGTTCTCCGAGTTTCCTGTTCCCCTTCATCCGGAATACCAGCCGCCGGGCTGCGGCCAGAATACCGGCTGTGGGCGGCAGGTTCGCCTTGAACATCCCTTCCACGGCCGTGAAGCAAGCCAAAGGGGATGGGGCCTGCATGAGAAGGACACTTTCAGGAGAGGCAATTACGGCGGAAAGCTGTACTTTCTCCGTAGTGTTGGTGAACAGCCGGACAAGTTCCGGCTTTTTCTGTACGGCGGCAATCTGCACTTTTTCTGTCGGCTCTTTGATCCTTTGGATTGCGTCCGGATTGTCCAGAACTGCTGCAAGTTGTGCACGTTCCGGCAACGGGTTGTTTTCATTTGGCATGGTAGTTTCTTTTTTATGTTATATTTCAGGGACAATGATAGAAGGATGCAGTGCAATCATATTGCACTTAACAAAAATTAAACGGATATCCGGGACTCACATCCGGGATATCCGCAAGTGGAATTCAAGGTGGTGTGGCCGCTTCAGTCATTTCCTTGTACAGCATGATGTCCGTATAGGACGAACTGTAGTTCATTCTGGCCGTAAGGGTGGACATGCCGGCCCCCTTGAAAGGATTGCCGGTTTCCGGATGTTCCTCCATCCACCGGCAGAAATCCAGTATGGGGGATTTGCCGGAAGTGAAATAGACGAAAGGGTGTCCTTTCAGTACCAGCAGGACATCCAGATAGTCCGTAAGTTTCCAGTCCATCCTGTATGTGCTGATGTCCGTCGCCATGTAGGGGGGATCTATCAGAAAGACCACATCCGGGGAGTCCCTGTACTTGTCCACCAGCTCCCTGTAGTCACAGCATACCACCTCGAGCCCGTCAAGATAGCCCTCGCAGCTGTAGTCGCTCAGGCGCATATTGTTGTAGAAGTTCAGTTTTCCGAGCTCCCCGATGTTCCTGGCATATTTGCCGGAGAACAGCAGGGAGGACGAGATGGTGAGATAGTCCACGAAACCGGTGCTTTCCTCCCTGCGGATACGTTCCAGGAAGATGCCGTGCATCTCCCTGGAAAGCATCCTGTGGCGGGGAATTCCTTCCGAGAGGCGGCGGAGGTCGGAAAGCAGGGCGTTCGTCCGGCTGATGTTCTCCAGACGCTCGCGGTAGTTGTCGTGGTCATTGTAGATTACGGTTGCATCGGGTCTTTCCCGCTTGGTGATGTGCGAGAGCAGTCCGGAACCGCCGAACAGGTCGACGAACACCGTCCTGTCACTGAAACGCTTCAAGACTTTTCTGAACTCCGATGCGAACATGCGTTTCTGGCCCACAAAAGGAAGCGGGGCCTGGCTGTAATAGCACTTTTTCATTGCTGTAGTCATTCTGTCGTGTAATTGAGTGTTTAAGTTTCGGATGCAAAGTTCATCTCTTCCCCCCAGGAAAGCAAAAGTTCCGCTCTTTTCATACTGCATGAAACGTACATTCCTTTTTGAACCGCCCGAGAATCTCATACACCTTTCTTTCGGAAACGCCATGTCTGGCCGAGAGGAAGGCCACACAATACGTCACCTTGTCACCTTTGCGGCGCATTTGCTCGTACTCCTTGTACAGGTCGATATATTTATAGTCGTCCGGCTTGTAACCTGTCCCGGCCAGACGCTCCAGAAGCTCCCTATTAAAATTTAGAATCTCAAACAGTGTCATAGCAAATATTTTTCTATCTTTGCAGAGCCAATCATTTATTAAACACAAAAAAACGAAGCCACGACAGAGGGTATTTGCCCCCGGTCGCGTGGCTTCGCTCGTGTAGTTAATAAGTGATTGGCGTTACTTTTTAACAGGCCGGGGGCTTTTTTACTTTACTTTCCGTACAAAAATCCCCGCAGTTCTTTTTTATTATGTGCGTATGTGACAGGCTCCGGGCCTTTAAGGCTGCAAGATATACCACAAGGCTGCAAATTCGTTGCAGCATGACTTTTATTTTCAGAAAAACACGTTTGCTCTCGAGAGTGATTTACTTGTTTATATATTAAAGTAAATAAGTAATATATATGATTATGTGTATTTATATATTTAAGTATTACAGTGTGAAATATATTTAAAGTACAATACTTATAAAGTAAATATATAGAGAAATATTTGGTAAACATTTCAAAAATGCGTATCTTTACAGCGTAATAATCAAGGAGATAGATAAATCATGAAAACAATTACGACAGCATGCGTAAACCATAAGGGCGGTGTGGCAAAGACCACTTCGCTGCTGAATCTGGCGGCCGGAATCGCACGGCTGCACGGAAAGAAGGTATGTATCATAGATGCGGACCCGCAGGCGAACACGACGATGGCGGCGTTCGGAGAGGAAATGGCAAGTCTTCCCCAGAATGTCATGCTTGAGAGTGTATTGCAGGAAGTCATGCAGGACAGGCCTCTGGAGCTGAAGCCTCTCAAGTGGCTGGACAGGGTGGATGTGCTACCGGCATCCTTGGACCTGGCGGCCACGGAAGTGATCATGAACACCACCCCCGGGAGGGAATTTCTTTTCAGGGAAATAATAAGAGGCCTGGAAAAGAAGTATGACCATATTCTGATAGACTGTCCTCCCTCATTGGGCATCATCACACAGAACGCGCTTATGGCGAGTGATTTTGTGATCATACCCACGGACGGGAACTATTTCGCCATGAAAGGAATCGAAAAGATACATTATATCATCGGCCTGCTCAGAAGGAAGCTCGGCGCGGAGGTCAGGATTCTCGGTTACTTCATGACAAAATACAATGCGGGAAGAAAGCTGGACGTGGACATCAGGGAGAGCCTGATAGAGACATTGGGGGAGAGCGTGTTCGAGACAACCATACGGAACAACGTGGCTTTGGGAGAGGCGCAGTACAATGCACGGAGCATTTTCGATTATGCACCCTCGTCAAACGGGGCAAGGGATTACTGGAGTCTGACCGAGGAATTCCTTAAAAGAATCAGGAAAATGAACAAATAATAAAGGAGAAGGAATATGAAAGAATTCAAATCGAAAGGGATTTCCCTGGAAAATATGGTGGGGGCAGCCCCCATGAAAGAAAAAAAAGTGGCGGGGACACTGGGGAAGGCGTATAACCAGACCATTGTCCTGACCGAGGATCTGGTATGGGAACTGAGGACATTTGCCGCGGACCACCGTTACAGGGGGGTCAAGACAGTGATAGAAGCGATGATAGGCTGCTTTCTCAGGGAGGACGGGACACTGGACCGCGACAGGCTGGAACAGTTCTGGAAAGAATATGTAAAGAAGTAAAGTTCTATATTACTTGTTAGGTAACGATTCTTTTTAAGTAAGATACTTATAAACTGAAAAAGTAATACAATGAAAATTTTAAGGTATATATTGTTGGCCTCACTCACATGTGCATTATCCGCATGTGAAAAGGATGAGATTCTGCCGGAACCTGAACCTCCGGTTGTCACCCCGGGGGATGACGACGGACCGGAAGGGGATGATCCGGGAAAGGATGAGGAAGAAAAGATACAGCTCGGAATAACCGCGTCGTTGCAGGCGATGCAACAGACAAGGGGAATCATAGAGGCGTTTCTGCCGGGACATGAGATGGGGGTGTTCATCAGCGCTGCCGGCGCCGAGTCTCCATATGTACATAATGTACCTTATGCCTTTGACGGCAAAAAATGGAATGCCGGTGGGGACGCTCCGGTGGAGGGCGACGCGGAGGTGGCCGCTTATCTGCCGTACAACGGACAGACGGCAGGGGACAGGCTCATCCCCTTTGAGCTGGCGGATCAGCACGACATCCTGTATGGTAGGGCGTCGGTCATCAGGGACATTCCGACAGCGGATATTGAGATGAGACATGCCATGAGCCTGGTACGCATCAAAATTCTGAAAAATGAATATATGGGAGAAGGCATTGTTTCAAACATAAGGTTTGACAATGTGATCACAAGGATGACGCTTGACATCAGGCGGGAAACCAACTCCCCCCTGATATTCGATTTCTCAAGCAGGGGAAGTCTGCAGGCGGGCGGCAACTATCATCTGAGCGATGCAGATCCGGTGGTGGTGGAGACAATCCTCCCCCCTGTCTACGGTTATGACCAGAAAGCGGCGGTCAGTTTTACCATTGACGGGAAGGAATATGCCTACGAGTTCCACAGGGATCATGAATGGGAGGCGGGAATGAAATACACCTATACACTGAAGATGACGGGAAACTACAACTCCCCGGTCAACATGGAGCAGGTGGACATCAATGTGGAGTACTGGAGTCGGTATGGCAAGACGGACCAGATTATACTCAACCCGAATCCGGACGACTATCCTTTCAAGGTATGGCCCAATTATACCGAATACGGCTATGACTGCTATCAGAATGAAGGCAAGGTGTTCGGAACCTTTTACAATCCCTATTGCGATAACGGCGAGGGAGAGTTACGGTTTGTATTTATGAGGCCGGGTACGAATGAGATTGTGGAGCAGTTCCAGCCGATAGACATCAAGACGAATGGGGCATGGGATGGAAAACGTATCCAGTGCTATGTGACTTCCGCTCCCGGTACATACCAGCTTGTGCCGTTATTCCGCAAGAAAGGAGAAACGATGTGGTGCAGGGCAGTGGGATATTCCTATGGCAGTACGGACGAGGAATGGCTGTATGAGGTGAAAGCACCTGCATCGGATGACATGCCGGCATTGCGCATGATGGAAGTGGAAGGACAGGGATATACTTCTATTCTTGCATATCCGGTTCCTGATGATGATCCGTGGAATCTGGTATATACTTTATCCAACCGGGGAGAAAGGGCGCTGAGAGGTGAAATAAAAGCGGTCTGGGAACGTGAGTTCAAGCTGAAATCCAATTCATATAGACCAAGCCATAGGAAAAAAGGTGCGGTAAACGATGAGGAATGGAGAGACGAAATCGGTAAGGTTTCTGTGGACATTCCGGCAGGAACACGTTTCTGGAAGGGTATTATGAGTTGTAAATTCCCAGTTAAAAGACTTGCTCCTCAGTATGGCGGCGTAGATTATGCAGTTCCTGCATTGCATTTATATTGGAAAGCAGAAGATTCCAACGAATGGATACTGTTACGATGTGATGCGGATTATCTGTTCAACTGTAATTATACAGGAGGCTATATCTGGGATGAAACAACTAATTATTTACATATTGTTCCACAGAGTTGGATGTAATAAAAAATAAGATGAGTATTTTTACAGACAATCAGTTGCGAAAAGCAGAGCAGATACTTCAATCTCCACTTTCAAAATTATCGGATTTGACTTCTTCCGATATCCGGAATCTGGCAGTTGTATGGTCTATTATTCAGGAAAGATTGAAGGTAATATATACACATACGTTGAAACCGAGGCCTTACTGAAAGACGGCATAACATCAGAAAAGCGATATGAGGATGCCAAAATGCTGAAGAACCTGCATAATCTTTTTGTTTCTGAAATGGAGTATATCCATAAAGGGAAGAATACCGAGATAATAGATGAGCGTACTCTGCTCCGGCTGCATTCCGGACTGCCTTCCGACCTGGTTTCCGATGAGGAAGCCGGACAGTTCCGCACACGTCCGGTAAGGATATCCGGAACTGATTATGTGCCTCTCCGGGATGTATATGAGATACGTTTCAAGCTAAGCGAGGTACTTTACCGGCAGACGGAGCTGGAGAATCCTCTTGAACGTACAAGTGTATCTTCATTGCAACATTGCACGATACAGCCGTTCATTGACTGCAACAAACGTACGGCACGTCTTGTGGAAAGCATTGTGATGATGAATACCGGACTCATATCGCTCCATTCATCGAAGGATGCCGACATCCTGAATTACCGCAAAGGGCTGATCAACTTCTATGAAAACGAGACATACAGTCTGTATACAGATTATTTTCTGAACAGGCAGATGGCCCGGATAAAAGAGTTGACGATGGATGCCGGAATGGAAATGTAATTCATTAAAATGACATAAGATGAATTTAAGGTGGAGAAACCCCGCTGCAGTGATGCACCGGGGTTTCATTTTATTCCAGATATTAGCTAATTTTAAACTTGGAACTTCCATCTAAGATTGTAAATTTTGCTGGAGATGAAAGTGTTTAATTTTTCAAAGGAAAGAATATAAAAGGGGCGAGACCCACCGTTATCCGGTTCTTACGCTTCCCTGAAAGAATTATAGCTGCTGGTGCGTTGTTATACAGCAGCTTCATCTGCTGAAGCAATGTGGACAGAAACGAAAACCGTGAGATATTCATGAAACTGGCATTCTACAATATTGCTAATGATAAATAGCTGTCGGTAATGGAACTTATGTAATAATGGAAAAAATACGAATAGATTGACAGTCCAGTGGGTTTAAACGGTAAATCCACATTCTCCAGCATTTGGAAACTGTTGATACTTTAATGTGCCTGGTTGTAATGTTGGCAGAGCTGTCCGGTTGTCTAGCCTTGTCCGTCCAAACACCTTTCGGTAATAGACACAGAATCTTTTCAACGTCCGATTTTCTACACCAGATTTTCCGTTCAAAGAGTAACAGACAATGATCCCATTATCGCAATCCTGTGCGTTGTATATTTATACCACAAACTGAATCGAAGGTTATTCTAGCAAATATGGAAAGTTACAAAAAACAAAGGCGTGTTCTTTAACGACACCGCCCTTGAAAAGCTTGTTTACCTAGCTTACCGTAACATACGCAAGAAATGGACCATGCTATTGGTTAATAATTGGGTGACTATTACCGGACAATTAGCGATAAAGTTTGGAAACTGATTCAAATTGTTGTAACTTTGCGCTCGTCAGGATAGGTGCTCCCATCCTTTGGTGCTAGTCACTCCTCGCCCGATGAGTCTTAAAAGAAAAATAATGTGTGGCATAGTTTATTTTATTTTCAAATTGAGTGCTTTTTTTATCAAAAAACAGCAACATTTTCAACAGTAACATAACAGTCGCTACTTCCAAACCTATCGCCATTTTTCTTAAACCATTCTGGTATTATTCCAGTAACTTCAATGATTAGCGTATAACTATCGTTTTCCAATTCCGGACTTATGAAACGAACACCCTGATCCACGGTTTTACTGTAAAAATCCACTAAAGAATTATATACTTCTTTTTTTTTCTTGTTGAGGATGCGTATCCGTGCATAGCCGCCCCTAGGGTTGGTTTCCCCTGTTATAACAACTTTTCGTCCTTTGAACGGAACGATCATCCTGCTTCCTTTTTGATTTGAGGCAAATTGTGAATTTTGTTTTTCCCACTCCGAACCGTTATCAAACTTGAACTTTGTATGTGCTATTTTTTCAGTTCCGTCCATTGGATCTACCTTTAAAATGGTATTCACATCCCACGCATCCCAATATTCAGGTATGGATAATTTTTCTTCATCTACTTGCATAGGCATCCACACATAGGTAGCTGCTGAAGCTTGGTGAGGATATGACCAACGGTCGCCCATAAACATAGGGATAGTATCGTTGCCCTTAATCAAAGGAAACACAAACGTAGTCTGAGAGTTATATGTAAGTGTCCCCTTCGGAGCAAAAAAACCTTGACGAGTCCAAGGCCCCTTAATAGAAGGAGCAGTAAAGTAAAAATTATCATTTTTCTCCCAACTAGTTAATCCGGAATAAAGCATATAATAAATCCCATCTTTCTTAAACATGGCAGGTGATTCGCCGGAATTAGGCAATTTATTCAAGACCTTTACTTCTGCAGAACAGTAATCATCACTTAATCGATAAATAATTCCATGATGAACCAACAAATATCCTGTTCCGTCAGAGTCTTTAAAAATCCCCATATCCCATCTACGGATTGGTTTTCCTCCATAGAGTAAAGGTCCTTTAAATTCATAATCACCAGCAATTGTTTTGCAGGTTGCATATCCAACATGTGGATCTTTATACCCCATATTATCTGCATGCATATACATAACAAACTCACCTGTAGAAGGACATTTCATGACTTTCACACGTTCACCCACTCGGTTAGATCCAAGAATACCATCTTTCTGCATGGGCAACACAACGTTCTCAAATTTCCAGTTAACCAAATTTTCGGACGAATAACAGCTAAAACCTGAAAAAGCATTACTATCATTTGATTTCCACTCTCCAAATAGATAATACCGACCTCCTTCTTTTACTATACAAGCGCCATGAGCATTGACGATGTTTCCACGATCGTCAAACCAGGGTATCCCATTGCGAATAATTGAACTAGTGTTTTTAACTGAAGTGGATTCACATGCCATTAAGCAAATCATAATGGTTAATAGAAATATATATTTGAATAATTTCATGTTACATTATTTTATTTAATTGTTTAAATTTCCCCTTCCAAAAGTATGACTGGTTTTAAATAATCGTTACAGCTATTTAGGAGTAGTCATACCTTTGGGTTTCAACCACTATACTTTTTGTTTCTTCATTTGTGATATCCAAATCTACTGCGATATATTGTGACAATTTACTCTCCTCAGGAATAGGAATTCTAACAAACACACACTCTTCTTTATGCCTCGAGCATATTTGAAGCACATCGTTTTCATTATTTCTCAGAAGTTTTGCATCGGCATCCTCTAACATTACATTCTTTACAGAGAATTCTTTTCCGAGATCGATCATTTCCCAGCAGTGTGCCATATTTGAACCTTCGGAGACTCCGTAAAGTGCGATAGATATTCCTGAGAAACGATCTTTTGATCATAAAGATTGTTACAGTAAAAAAAGATAATCACCAAAGCTAATAAGTATTTTGATCTCATGGGTAGATAATTATTGTACTTTTTCTTGGCTAATTTTTCACACGTATGCGTAAGATTGTATAAGATAACGGAGCAAACTTATAGGTGAATATTTTACCGAATTTACTAAAGCTACTTTCAATCGGATATATCTTTTGCGGCTCATCAAAGGTGTTTTCATCTTTTCGGTTTGTAGCAGACAAGGTGATAACTTTTCCTATTTTTTCTACTTTAGACGTTTCCTTTAGTTCAAAAGAAACAATGTGGGGAACATCGTTTCCATTCACAAATTTCAAGATCAATTCCCCAGTTACTTCGTCTATACCTGATGATAAGAAATGTAAGTTTAACGAATCTCGTTTTGCATGGCTCAGACTATTCCATACATTGTATGTCGGCTGATTGGAAGATACCATTTTTTGTACATAATAAGAACTTCGTCCGATTACTTTCTCCGAGTTGAAACGAATCAAATTAACAGGCCATCTGGAAGCATTAACATTTTCGAGTAGGGGTGCAAAGGAAGTCATCGTTACTAGATCCCCATTACGTTCCATACCATCAATAAAAGCAGCTTCAGAAAGGGCTGCCTCCATATTTCCCGAACCGACACCTGAATTGCAAGCATATTCTCCCACATATACACGATACTTCCCTCTCGGGTGTTTGTCGAAGAAATTGTTTTTACTGTAAAATCCTCTAGGCGAATCATAAAAATGAGGATCAATATAATCCGCTACAACGGGCTCTACTTTATTAGACTGAAATTCCTGTGCATTATATATGATTTTCAACTGAGGATAATGCTCTTTGATTGCCTTTTGGAACATTGTAAATCGACGCTTGTACTCATTACCCCAATGTTCGTTTCCTATCTCTACATATTTTAAAGAAAAAGGTTCAGGATGGCCGTCAGCAGCACGTCGTGCCCCCCATGTGGTTGATTTGTCACCAATAGCATATTCAATGGCATTCAGACAATCATCGATGTAGTACTGAATCGAATCCTCGGGACAAGCATTCCCCATCCGATACATATCGCCTAAACCGACATTACAAACGTACATGAAGTCTGCTCCAATATCTTCACAATATTGCAGCATTTCATAATATCCCAATCCATAGGAGCAACGATATCCCCAAGTTACAATCTCACCTGGTCTGGATGCCGGATCTCCAAGCATTTTCTTCCAATTCATGCAGGTTTCTAATGTAATACCTCCCACAATGGTTCCTCCGGGCCAGCGAACAAAGGTGGGTTTTAAGTCAGCGATTTTATTTGCAATATCTTTACGAAGTCCGTTTTTGCGCCCTTTAAAAGTATCTTTCGGAAACAACGAAACATAATCGAGCCACACTTTTCCGGTGCCGTTAAAAACAATAGCTAATTTCGCTTTAGGGTCTTTCCCATCTGATATTAGTGTGTTCTGCACATCGTTCCATTTACCTGGTTCAGCTGTAGCTATCGGACAGGAAGCCAGTACTCGCCCGTTTTCAGCAATTAACCGGGCTTCTACCTTCCCTTTATACTCTGGAGATATGCGAATGATCGACCGAAGAAAATAAGTTCCTTTATTTTCGATATTCATTCCCCAAAAACCGCTATTTACCACGGCTATTTCTTCAGAAGCATCCTTAATAGATACTTCCAGGCTATGGGGTGCTGTTTCAAAAAACGGATGCTCATCAGTTGTTTTTATATTTGCTGCAGTAGGATATTTCGCTTGTAAAGACCAACCTCTGATAGGATCGGGATTCCATCTCATTTTCCGATCGTCGATCTTTTTCACCTCTCCAGTGAGATGATATTTTACCTGCGGAGGGACAAGGATATTACCCCTGAGGCTAAAACCTTTGGGCAGATGACCGTCTTCAAAACTTCGGTTTTGAACTAATTCGGCATACAATCCACCGTCGCCAGCATAATTGATCTCCTCGAAGAAAATGCCGTACATCTGTGGGGAAAGAGTTGCACCTTTCTTTTGAATGTTTACAATAATCCTGTCATCTTCAACTTTATTTTGAGAATAACAGTTGTACAAAGGCAATAACAGTATAATCCTTATGACAAAACCTAAAAAATCCTTTCTCATATATTTTTATTTTTTATCTTTTCCTTTATATTCAAATCTCTTAAATTGAGCTTTCCCTGTTCCTGCAGAAAACAAAGCAATCCGAAGCGATTTAAAACCATTGTAGTTATTGTGATTCATCTCTTTTACATTTATGTTTTCCGCCAATGTCGTCCATTTTTTGTTGTTCTTACTAACTAAAAACTGACAACTATTTCGCTCGTTTATGATTTTGAGGAAGAAATGTTTTCCCAGTTTATTAGGTAGTACTTTTTTATTTTTCGCATCTGAATAAACAATAAAGTCTTTACCATCGGATGTAACACCTGCAAATACATATTTTCTGTAATAAAGCAACAGTCCGGCTGTATTATCATTACCTACGTTCACTTCCACCTGTGTCTCATAGCTTTTATCAATAGGTATCGTTAACAGCACACGCCCGTTTTCAGGGGTTGTGCCCTTACCTTGCAGAAATAAACTGTTATTTTTAACGATGGCATCGGATTCTTTATATCCATCCCAAAAAGACCAAAGTATGCCTAATTTATTTTCCTCAAAATTATCAGAGAGTACTATGCCAGATTTGCCAAACCCTGTTTGCGGTGTTACTGGAGTTGTTTTGGATTTCGTCTTGAACCAGCCATCACTGGTCCATTCGATAGGTTCTAGCAATGTCGCACGTCCAAGAGTATGGAATTCTTTCGGATAAGCGTGGTAAACGATCCACCAATTACCATTGACATCGTCAACTAAAGATCCGTGGCCTTTAGACCACCATTCATCTTCAGCGCTCCATGTATGCACGATCGGATTATAAGGCGAATTTTCCCAAGGCCCCATCGGGCTTTTAGAACGAGCAGAAACCACCATGTGACTGGTTGCCGGTCCTGCGGTCCCTCCTTGTGCAGAGGTTAGATAGTAATAACCATTCTTGTAAGTCAGTTTGGGTGATTCTAGACAGAAACACTCTGTATCCCATTCTTTCGGATATTTCCATCCTTCATATACGGTTTGAGGGATTCCGATTACACTTAAGCCATCCTCGGACAATTGAACAGCTGTACCTTCCGAAAGGTGCAAATACCGGTTTCCTTCTTGATCAACAATATGTCCGGGATCTATACCTTCAACTCGTAGGTCGATAGGTTTGCTCCACGGACCTCTAATATCATCTGCCCACAACACATAATTTGTTTTACCCCAAGGAACATAGATATAGTATCGATCCTTATATTTAACCAGATCCGGAGCCATGCCGAACCCTTTTACTCTACATATTGGTTCCCAATTCACTAAATCCTGAGAATGCCAGATTAAGAAACCTGGTTTATAAGAAAAAGGGGAATGTGTCATGTAATAATCCTTACCATCCCTCAAAATACTTGGATCCGGATAATCTCCAGGTAATATCACTTTGGGATATTCTTGCGTCTGTATGGATGTACTATCAATTGTCCATTTCATAATATCTTTCTTATCTACATATGTGCTTGGCTTTGTCTGTGCATGGATTAAAAATATGCAAGCAAATAAAGTAATTGTTATTAATAATAATTGTTTTTTCATATTATAAATGGGATTAATTATTAATATATAGGTAAGATAATATTTTCATATAACTGTAACAGGGGTGAAAACAATCCTTTCACCCCCAATAGTAGATATTATTTCTCTGCCGGCATATCTGGAGTGGTTGGCCAATACGGATTCTGATAAATTGGAGAATCAGCTATCGAAGCTCCATCCGGTGAAGTAATTTGAAAATGTTTCATCGCAATAGGCTGAAGGTAGTGTGCCATGTGCCAAGTAAAACCATTATAACAACGCTGTTCCTTATACTTTTGGAAGGGACGAAGATATTCGCTTACATCTGCAGAGGAAAGGTTTGATTCCGTAGAACCATTACAGATAATCTTACTGTTGTCTACTTCCTGTTGCATCGGTGTATTCCAAAAATGTATACCTTCTGGTATGTAAGGCTTAGATATCAATTGATCCATAGCTCTCCAGCGCAAAAGATCCATATATCGTAATCCTTCTGCCACAAACTCAGAACGACGTTCCCTACGAATATTATAGAGAATGGGATCTATCAGTTTCCCTGCTGTGTAAGCTGCCCAATCATTTTCTGCTTCCTTATTCATATCCGTTGCAGCGATAGTAGCATTAATATCATCGTCTACTAATGCACGACGTCGGATGATTTGCCAATATTCATGAGCGCTATTGTCGAGTTGTCCATTTAATTCGTAACTAGCTTCTATGTAATTCAACAATGCTTCTACCGACCGATAGATAGGTACTGCTGTATAAGCCTCATTTCCTTTAATATACATAGCTACGTCTGAAGAAGCTCCTTTTCGGAAAGTATATCCGGTAGGATAACGGTATTGGGTCAAACCGAGAATATCAGGAAATGGTACAATAAAGTAGATATTAGCAGATGTAGACTTCTCTATTCTATTGTCTTGTCCCGGTTCTTGTAAAAAAACTGACAAACGCGTGTCCCGATTCACCCTGACATTCGCTATAGTTTTATCTCCCATATAATAACCATCACCATCAGCATATGTACCATGAGCATACACAGGTAATCCATCTTTCATAAGAAAATTTTGTATATAAGAACGGGATACTCCTATACCATTATTACCAGTATTAGCGGCAAGAGGTATTCCATGCATTTCAAGGGTTGGTGCATAACGACGCCATAATAATACCTCCGGGTAAGATGATAAGTCAGTCGATACATAGAGGTCATAAAAAGGATTATTGGGATCAGAATCACTTTGTGGATAAATTCCCGTATTGGTTGTTAAACTTCCTTTGTACTTTTCCGCTACTTCTTTGGAAGCTATTACAGCTTGTTCCAAAAACCATTTAATCTCATTGTCAATACTTCCACTGGGATATTGATAGTTAGCATTGTAATCTTTTAATTTACCCGGCCACCCTTCACCGTTTGGAACAAAAGCTGTTCCCTTAAAATTTTTCAGCCATGATCCCTCAAAAAGGGCTATACGTGATTTTATTAACAAGGCAACATCACGGTTTATACGCGTTGTTTCCATATTCTTACCGTTTAACAATTCAATTGCTCTGTCCAAGTCAGAAAGCATGAAACGAGCCACTTCATTTCGAGGTGAGCGTTTACTAGCTTCAGTCAATATAACCATGTTGTCAGCTAGTGGCTCTGTGATAATGGGATAGTCACCAAATGCTTGATAAAGTTCAAAATAGGTCAAAGCACGTAATACATACATTTCACCAATACTGTGCCTAATAGAAGCTAATTCCCCTTCAATAGTATTTGAACTTCCGTCTAAACTTTCGCCGAAACGAGGATTTACCATAGAAAAGAAATAATTGCAGCGATAGATTGTCTCAAATGACCATGCCCCTCCGCTTTGTTCCACCTTCCACACTCCTTTATCGTATTTAGCTGGAACAGCATCAGCCTTTATTTGATTATCCGTATCTTTGTCTGTTTCATACAGTCCGTAAGAATTTCCACTATACTTAGGCATTACTCGATCGTATATTTCATTAACGTATGCTGTCACTTGATCCTCATTCTCAAAATAGCTTTCTGGAGCAATAGAAGACAGAGGTTCTCTATCTAAGAAATCATTGCAGGAAATTAATATGGTACAAAACAATGATGAGAATAGAAGAATGGTATATAAATATATCTTTTTCATTTTATTATTATATTAAAGGGTTAAACTTAATCCGAAAGACCAAGTGCGTGACAATGGATAGGCATTACCACCTATACCCCCCATTGCTGTTTCAGGGTCAAACAGTTTAAATAAAGGAGTAAATGTCATTAAATTTTCTCCAGATATAAAAATGCGGCATTTGCTAATGCCAATCTTATGTGTCAGAGATTTGGGGAATGTATATCCTATTTGCAAATTTTTCAGACGAATATACCTAGCGTTTTGCATGTAATGGCTTTGTACATACTGATTTTTACCATTACCAGAACCAGACAAACTAAATAATGGGCGTGGATAGTAAGCATCTATATTGGCAGGTATTTCATGTCCATCAAGTCCGATGGGTTCGGCTCGGAAATAATCCTCGTGTACTGTAAATCCCCTAGCATGCCAAATAGTACGGTTTGCTCTAATTCCCCAAAAATACCCCCCAGAACCTTCATTTTTTCCACTGGAATCCCCTCCAGGCCAATAATCATGGTCAAGTACACCTTGAAAAAAAGTACGTATATCAAAACCTTTCCAAATAGCAGTAAAATCCAATCCTATAAAATAATGAGGGTTCAAATCACCCAAAATTTTCAGATCGCCATGATCATCCAAAGTACGAGCACCCGCCGAAATTTTTCCATCATTATTCAAATCTCTGTACATGATATCACCGGCTTCCCATTTAGACTGAGTACCAAGAGCATCTTGCCCTCCGTTTGGCAAAGTGGCAAGATGAGCATCCATTTCTGCTTGTGTTTTGGCTATGCCAATAGTCTCGTATCCCCAAATTAATCCAATCTTCTGTCCACTGATATAAGAGCTTTCCGATCCATTAGAACCAATGGAGTTTGTAGGATTACCTGGGTAATAGTCTATATAAGTCTGCTGATCTGAAAGTGAAAGATTAATACTATAGTTCATACCAAAACAGGTTTGGTCTTTCCAACCGACAGACAGTTCCCATCCTGTAGTATGTAAATCGGTATTGTTGATCTTGGCTGGTGAAAGTCCCAAAGTAACAGGTAATTCGGGAGCAGGTCCGACCATATCATAAGTATAGCGACGAAAATAATCAAACGAACCGGATAAACGATTATTCAACATTCCCCAATCGAAGCCAACATTGTAAGAACGCACGGTTTCCCATGTCAGAGAGGAACTAACAAGATCACCTACACTTGCTGTATTAGGGCGAGTACCGTTGGCATAAAGGTAACTTCCATTTAAAGCACCTAAGTTCATATTACGGTAAGTGGGATACCAACTTTGGGTATTTTGGTTGGCTAATTGTCCATACGAAGCACGTAATTTTAGCTGATTGATGATTTTTGAAAAAGGACTCCAAAACTCTTCCTGAGCAATATTCCACCCAACAGAGAATGAGGGTGAAGTGACCCAGCGGTTACCACAACGAAAACGTGAACTACCGTCGTATCGTAGGTTAGCCTCAAATAAGTATCGTCCTTTGTAATCATAGTTCAGACGTCCAAAAAAACCTACTGTAGCCCATTCGTTGGAAGATCCTGTAAGAGTGGGAGGTATAGAGTTACCACTGCCGTTAAGACTGGTAGTCAAGTCAAACTCAGGCAAATCATAATCTTGCAAACCATATTTCAATCCATATTGGTTTTGTTGTTTCAGTTCTTCAGACTGAAAACCAACCATTACCTTAAAATTGTGTATATTAGCAAAATTATGATTGTATTCGCTATAGACATTGATATTCATAAATTGTTCATCTTCGTCAGTTTTAGACAAAGTAGAACTAGCATTACTAGTGTTTTGTACATTTTGCGGGTTCCATGTATAAACAGGCAAAGAATAACTTTTATTTTTTTGATTGAATAAACTATAATTTATCTCCATTTTGGTAATCCAATTTTTAATTGGTTCAAAAATCAATGCTGCCTGATAATAATGACGATTGCTTTTGATACTTTTTTTACCGCCTTCGGCTATACTCAATGCTGCTTCTTGTAAAATGTGCCCATTGGGATCATACATCGGGATGTTAGGCCAATTCTGTCTGCCATAATAATTGTAATTCATAGATTGACTAGGTCCCCAATAATCATTATTAGTATAGCGTGCATTGGTGTTCAAAGTCAACCAATTGGTCAGTTTAGTTGATAATTTAGCAGTGACATTATAACGGTTTATTCCATCATCAGCTAGTTTCAAAGAACCACCTTGGTTTAAATAATTAGCAGAAACATAATAAGTAATACCATCTTTTCCACCAGAAATACTCAGGTTATGCTCTTGAGAAAAAGTGGATCTTTTATAAGTTTCATCGTATAATCTTGTGTTAGCATACCCTTTCGACCAAATATCTTCCCAAGCATTAGGGTTGTTAGGATCAGGATCTATGCCATTAGTTAATTTACCAGCTTGAAAATCCAGCATTTTTTGCATTGTTTCATTACTATAGAAAGGAGAACCACCAGAATTTATTTGTGCTTGGTTTACCATCACTGCCCATGAATATGAATCCATAGACTCAGGCAAACTCAACGGGCTAGAAATACGGATACTATTATTATAGTTTACAACATTCTTTCCTGTCTGTCCGCTTTTTGTAGTTACCAAAATAACTCCGAATGGTGCACGCGAACCGTAAATGGAAGAAGCGGCTGCATCTTTTAGAACTGAGATATTTTCGATATCTTGTGGATTGATCGTATTCAAGTCACCTTCCATACCATCAATCAAGATTAGTGGACTTCCACTCGATCCATCTCCAATGGTTCCTATACCACGAACAGAAATATCCATTGTACTATTAAGATCTCCAGTAGAGGTTGTAATTTTCAACCCAGGTACTACTCCCTGTAAGGCTTGTGTAGCCGAACTAACTGGGCGTGACTCGATATCTTTTGCAGTTGCTACACTGACTGATCCTGTCAAATTCACCTTTTTTTGTGTACCAAAACCAACTACTACTACTTCATCCAATACTTTACTATCTTCCTTTAGAACTATTTGTAATAATTTTCCTGTTGTAGCCTGTACTTCTTGAGATTTATATCCAATGTATGAAATTAACAATGTTGCACCTGGTTTCACCGTTAACTCAAAATTCCCATCTATATCTGTAATCGTGCCATTTCCCGCATTATTTTTTTCTACGACACTTGCACCAATAATTGGACCTGTGAAATCAGTAACTACCCCTGTTACTTTAATTTGCTGTAGTACTGTTGTAACGTTTAAATTATTATTCCCAGCCCATATTTGCATGGGAATGATCATAATAATACTCATCAACAAAACCATTATAGACTTTGTAATTTTCAATAGAAAAAATGAATGAGATTTGTGCTTCATAGCAATAATAATTAAATTGTTTAACATTGAATGATGACTTATAGAACTTCAATTCATCTGGATGCAAAAATAGCAGAATGATAAGAATTAAATATACGGAAGATTCGCCTCAAATGGACGGATTTCTATCTAAATATATATATATTAATAAAGTGTGATAAACGCAAAACGTTCTTTAAAGAACGTTTTTTCGTCTTTATATATTAGTGATACTATGAACATAAAAATAAAATTATTTAATTTGCTATTATAAAAAATATATCATGAAAAAGTTGCTTTCAATTATCGTTTTAAGTGTCTCCATATGTTCATATGTATCAGGACAATCATCTTATTTATTCAAACATATAGGAGTACAAGAGGGATTATCTAATGGTTTTGTAGTTGATATAGCTATAGATAACCAAGGATTTATATGGTCTGCAACAGAAGCTGGTTTAAACAAATTATCAACCAACGGAAACATACAATACAAAAAAGAAAATTCTGAGCTAGTAAGTAATGAACTTACTTCATTATACTATGATTCAGATAAAAATGTACTTTGGATAGCATCCAAGCAAGATGGAATCAGCTTATTTAATTGCCAGACACAAGAATTCAGCAGTTTGACTACTGAAAATGGGTTGATTAGCAATACTGTCATTGATCTTACAGCTGCCGAAGATGGAGGTATCTGGATTTTACACACAAATGGAGGGGTACAGCATTATAATACAAAAGAGAAAAAGTTCACTAATTATACCCAAGAAAATACAACTAATTTAGTAAAAGGAAATAGGACTTGTTTGGACGATCAGAATGGACATTTATATATTGGACATCTTAGTAATGGAATGAGCATACTTGATATAAAGAAGAAAACAGTAAAAAGGTTCTATCACCAAACAAATAATCCTAAGAGTTTGCCAGGTAACAATGTACGTTCTATTTATATTGACCATAAAAAAAATATATGGGTAGGGACTAACCATGGATTAGGATTATTCAATTCACAAACAGAGACATTTACTTGTTTTAAACATAATCCTAAAGATTCTTGTTCACTAATAAGTGATAATATATTTTACATAACAGAGATGAATAATGAAACTTTATGGATCGCCTCGGATTTTGGTGGAATTAGTGTACTTAACTTAAAAAATTATAAAGAAACAGAATCCAAAAGTTTTCGTTTCAGTAATATTAATCCTACCAATAGTAAACTTTCATCTCCCAATATACGTGTTTTACAACAAGATAGTTTTGGAAATATTTGGATTGGGAATTATTGTACAGGTTTAGATTTCATAAACAAATGTAACCACGATTTTCATACTTTACATTTCATTGAAGGGAGTAACAAAAACACTCTAAAAAGAATCTATGGAGTAGAGGTTGACAACAATGGCAGGCTTTGGTTAGGAGGTGAAAATGAGTTGTCTTTATATCAAGATAATAAGGTAGTGAGTACTTGGAATTTATCTACTTATCAGAAACGTTCATCTTCAATTATCTACATAATAAGGCATAGCCAAGATGGGAAAATATGGTTAGGAGTAAATGATGAAGGAGTTATATGTTATGATCCTCAAAAGAATATATTTAAACATCTTGTTTTAGGACAGGAATACTTGGATATACATGCTTTATACGAAGATGAAAAAAATAATATGTGGATAGGAAGTGAAAATGGAATTTTTTCTTGTTACCTAAACAAAGTAGAGAAAGAAGAAGAATTGAATCAACAAATGGATAATTCTACCATTTATGCCATCATGCAAGACAAATTTAGCAGAATTTGGGTAGGAACATTAGGAGGAGGAGTTTATATTTTTAGTAAAGAAAAAAAAATGTTGATGCATTTAACGATTAAAAATGGATTGTGTTCAAATAATATTAATCAGATTTTTCAGGATACCGAAGGAGGAATATGGATTGCTACTTACAATGGACTAGCCTATATTAAAGATATAAATGATCTAGAAAAAATAGATATTTATAATGAACGTCATGGTTTAAATGATTGCCACATACGTGCAGTTCAACAGGACCGTTCTGGTAATATTTGGGTCAGTACTTATACAGGTATTTCTTGTTGGAATATACATCAACAAAAATTCTACAATTATGATTCCCACGAAGGCGTTCCATTAGGAGGATTTGTTGAAAGTTCGGTGGCAACGGCGCCAAATGGAACTATTTATTTCGGATCTCCTAACGGAGTATGTTATTTCAACCCACAGTTATTGACCTATAGTCAACAAATTTCCCCTATTCGACTGATCGCCTGTGAATTAATAGAAGAACAAATCGAAACACATACGCCTAAGATATTGATTCCGGATGAAAAAAACACAGTTCATCTTTCTCATAATCAAAATTCTTTTCGCTTATTATTCTCCATTGCTAACTATTCTCAAAACGGACGAGTGGAATATGCTTACACTATGGAAGGAATGGAAAAAGTATGGTATAATATAAAGGAAGAAAGTTCAGTTACTTTTCATAATGTTGTTCCAGGTGAATATATTTTTAGAGTGAAAGCACGGTTGAAAAATGGAGATTGGAATGAAAAGAACATTATGTCATTAAAAATTTTAATTCATCCTCCTTTTTGGCTCAGTTGGTACGCTTGGCTATTCTATATATTAGTTACACTTTGTGGTATATATATCATCATTCGTTCATATAAACGTAAACTCCAATTAGAAAGTTCATTAGAATTAGAAAAAAAATCATTGGAGATGGAAAAAGAAAAGAGATTGTATGAAAAAAAATTGAATGATGATCGTATGCAATTTTATACAAATATCACTCATGAGTTACGTACTCCTCTCACTCTAATATTAGGGCCTTTGGAAGATCTTATAGACAGTCCATTTTATAGTCGTAAAATTAAAACAATACACGAAAGTGCTTTACGATTATTAAATTTAACAAACCAAATTTTAGAGTTTCGTAAAACAGAAACACAAAATAGACGTCTTACCGTAGCAAAAGATCATATAGAAAATCTTGTTTACGAAATAGGTTTAAGATATAAAGAATTGAACCGGAATGGAGAAATTTCATTTCAGATAGAAGCAAAACCTATGGAAGCAATTTATTTCGATGCTGATATTATCACCACTATCATAAACAACTTGCTTTCCAATGCTGTAAAATATACATCGAAGGGAAAAATATCTCTTACAGTACACCAAGTAGAAGTGGATGGAAACAAATATACAGAAATAATTGTATCAGATACAGGATGTGGTATAGATGCTCAATCATTGCCATATATTTTTAATCCATATTATCAGGCTGGAGGAAAACATCAAGTCTCAGGTACCGGAATCGGTCTTGCATTAGTCAAATCTTTGGCTGAATTACATAATGGTATATTAAATGTAGAAAGTTTTCCGAATAAGGGAACAAGTTTTTCTTTTCGCATTTTAACAGAGAATTCATATCCTGATGCCCTACATAAAGAAGTAGAAAAAACTTTGTTACAAACAACTGAGGAGAAAATAAAAGAAGATGAAAAACTAAACTCTCATCCGATTCTTTTAATAGTGGAAGACAATGCAGATATACGTGAATATATTAATGATTCTTTTTGTGATGATTATAACGTATTGACTGCCAAAAACGGTAAAGAGGGTTTAGAAATGGCTATAAAATATACTCCTAACATAATTGTTAGTGATATTATGATGCCGGAAATGGATGGAATAAAATTATGCAAAGCCATAAAAGAAAATATATGTACTAGCCATATTCCTGTTGTATTGCTAACAGCAAAAGATTCTATACAGGATAAAGAGGAAGGATATGAAAACGGTGCAGATTCTTATCTTACTAAACCTTTCAGTGCAAAACTGCTAAAAAGCCGCATTTGTAATTTACTGGAGTCGCGTAAAAAATTGGCACAGAGAATCGTTGCAGGAGATATAACAAACGTTAATTTCGTTAATAGTGACCTGTTAAAAGAAGAAAATCAATTAAATCAATTGGATAAAAAATTTCTCAGTAAATTGACATCTCTTATTGAAGAAAATTTAGCAGAAGAAAAATTGGATATTGCTTTTATGACAAACAATATGAATATGAGCCATTCCGCTTTTTATCGCAAAGTAAAAGCTTTGACCGGTTTATCAGCCAACGAATTTATTCGTAAAATAAAATTAAAAAAATGTGCACATTTACTGGTAAGTGGTGAATATAATGTAACTGAAGCAGCACTTATGACAGGATTCAATAATATGGGGTATTTTAGAGAGTGTTTTAAGGAAGAGTTCGGAATGCTACCATCAGATTTTTTAAAATCAACCAAAAGAAAATCGTGTTAAGGAAGACATAATAAAAATGTTTGTTTGAGGATGTGAAAACAGACTCCAAATATAAGTACACTCTTACATCTGAATTCTATTTCTGTTTACACAAAATTTTGGACAGTATCGTAAAAAGAGAGGAGGCCGTGTTGTTCTTCAATCTAACAAACCAGCTGCATGAAAAGACATCTTTCATCAGCACAACCAACAAAATACCAACCGAATGGGTGGAGATACTCAATGATGAGGTCCTTTCCGGTGCTTTGTTTGGCCAGCTGCTCTATTGTTGCGAAGTCATTAGTTCACAGAAAGTAGCTACAGATTGAAAAACAAGCAGACTATTTTCAAGGACATGACTGTCATTGAAAAAAGAAACAATCCTGTTAATTCTATGACTCAATAACTGCGATATTTAATTTTACAAAAAAGGCAAGGAAATTTACAAGTTACAATCCAAGAACGGAAGAGTGCTCTTACAGAATGCCTGCTAGATAGGCAACATACCCGGCTTCGGAACAGTACTGTCCGGCACTCTTCCCGACAGTACTATTACAACTAATTTTGAGCTGGGTATATCAGTTTCTGATTACATATTTGTCGGTGATAACGGTGTCATCCTTTCCTAAGGGAAAAAATATGTACTGGGCAAAACTGACTGGTATGCAATAGTACATGGTGATGGCAAATATATAACCGTCAGTAAGCGTGGATATATGACCACTTCATTAGATGGTAGAACATGGTCAAATCCCGATATTATAGGTTATTCGGTTGACTGGTATTCCATTGCATTTGCCTGCGGTAAATATGTGGCGGCTGGTAACGGATATATTGCAGTTTCTGCTGATGGAACTAATTGGAGCATTAATAAGATCAGTAACACCAATAACCGTACCTGGAATGATGTCCAATATTGCAACGGACATTTCATAGTTGTGGGGAACAGCGAATATATTGTACCTCTCCGGACGGTAGTAGCTGAAAAGAAAGCAAGATTGGAAATAATGATTTGCAATCTGTCACTTATGGCAACGGCACATATGTTGTGACGGAAAAAAGCGGTCATGTTAATTATTCTACAGACCTGTCCGGTTGGAACAGGGTGAGAATTACAGTAACCAATTTGTATTCTTCAGCATTCGGAAATAACAAGTTCATTGCTCTTATGGGTGTATGCATTGTTCCAGTGACGGGAAGAACTGGGAGGAAGTTCCCTTTGGAGATAATTCCTGGGAAGAAGTCATATTTGATGGCAGTGTTTTCTGGGCTCTTGAGAACAATGGTTATTTAGGGAAATCTGCTGATGGTGTCATCTGGAAATCTGTAGGAATAAAGGATAACAGTGATCTCAAACTAAATTTTCTGAACGGTTTCTGCTCTCATGGATAAAAGCAATTATGGCGCATATCGTTAAAAGGCAGGGGGATGTTATAATATCCCCCAGTTATTCTTACTCCCAATGAGATGTGAATTGGAAAGTTATCCTATATCCGATACTTGTTATCTCCTTGCCATCAAATTCGCCGAAATCAAGTGTCTGCTTGCCTGACGGAGATTTAATGTTTGAGAGTACCATAACATTGTCTATTATAATGTCGAAAGACTGCGGAGTGGCACTTTTTTCCCGTGTATCTCCATCCTGGTTTATTGTTTCCCATTCTGAATACGCATACATAACCTTTTGGTTCTGCTCTATCCGCACAGGATAGCTTACTTCATCCATATTGTCCATGTCGTTTTTAGTCTGTCCATATATCCTGCATATTATACCGGAACAATCTGTGGATGACACGGTCAAATATTCATAACTTTTACCACTGTTCATACTTGAGGTTGAGCTGTAAAATCTATCCAAATTAATCGTGATACTTCTTATGGATTGCTTGAAATTGGCTGTAATAGTACTGTTGGAACCATGCAGGGTGGCGGTAGTGGTTGAACTGCCTGGATTTTCGATAGTTACATCACCATCTATAACTGTCCAACCTGTAAATTCATACCCACTCTTTGGGGTGGCCATAATAGTGATTGATTTTTCCACCTGATATTCCCTTGTTCCTTCCGGAGCAGTTGTTCCGCCTTCACCTGCATTGATCGTCAGTGTGCGCTTTTTCTCCTTGAATCCACAATGGAAAGTATGATTCTGGCCACCCAGTGGAACTTTAAATTCCGATTCTCCAGATTGAGAATAATCATATCTTTTAGGTTCGCTTGATGGCCCCCCATAAAAGTAATTTACCTCATATCCCTTATCAGGATACGCAGCGACTGTGGGAGCGCTATTGCCATTATACAGTCCTGCTCCGGTGGCATATCCTCCGGTAAAATCAACCCTTCCGTCTGAAGAGCGGGTTGATGTTTCCAGCATCCCTTCGCCTTCAATGATAATACGTGTATCACCGGTAGGGACCGGTTTGTCCTTTTCAGAATCCTGTTCCATTATCTCCTCATTCTGGCAACCTGTGAACATGGTCACGAATGCCGCCAACAGTAAAAATTTAACTTGTTTCATACTTCATTCTTTTTTAAAGGTTTATTATAATTGTATGTATCATTTCTTTTTCTGCTCGTCCAGCACGTCGGCATCGATACGGGCTTCAAATGTCGCATAAAGCACAAACCGGTTGAAAAAATAATAAGTATTGCGTGTCTTGCTGAACCTTATGTCAGCCCCCATCAACCGGAGCTCCTCCAGATAGTTGCTGACGGTCCGTTCACTCACCCGCATCCTGCCGGCCAGCTCCGCACGGCTGCCGGTACTTTCCTTCCGGATCAGCCTGTACATCCGGTTGATCCGTTCTATGTAGCTGACAACGGAAAGGCTCGTCATATCCTATCCTCCAGTCCGGTCTGTTCCAGGAATCTGCGGAAATACCCCTCTTCCAGGTACAGGCATCTCATCAACGCCTCCTTTCCCTCCCTGGCATACACCCGGCGAAGGAGCGGGAAATCCGTGGAATAAATGTTCCATCTGATCAGCCCCTCCGCCCTCCGGTCAAGTTCCGGACAGTCAGTCCCCTCCATCCGATACCTCACGGAGAGGAAGTACAGGTTCTTCAGCCTGTATTTCTCAAGAAAGGAAATATCCTTCGGGCATGCCTTCAGTCCGTCGGCGGCGATGCACCTTAATACAAGCTGTTCAATCTCTTCCTGAATTGTCATATCCATACCAATATGGTTTTATAGTTCTACCGTTCTTTCTTATCTCATAATGCAGATGATAACCTGTACTTCTGCCCGTGCTCCCGGCAAAGCCTATAACAGCCCCTTTCCCGAGCTTTTTGCCCTCCGTCGTATAGTAAGCCGCCAGATGTGCGTAAAGCGTTTCAAAGCCGTAGGAATGCCGTATGATGACGCATCTCCCATAGCCTCCCTTCCTCCCTGCGAAAACGACCGTGCCGGAAGCGGTGGCATGGACCGGTGCGGCCAGCTCCACCGCCATATCGATTCCCGAATGAAAACTACGTTTTCCCGTTATGGGATGAAGCCTGCCGCCATACGGACTGCTTATCCTGAACTTGTCTTTCAAGGGGCATGACAGAGGGAGCCTGTCCTCCACCCCGTACCGGCAAAGTATGTCCCGGCAAGCTTCCAGGCTTTCCAGACGGCTGCATTTTTCCAGTGCCGTATCGAGCAGTTCCCTTCCGCTCTCCCCCTCATGGAAAGAAAAGAGGAAAAACAATATGAGCATCAGCAGTCTCATCTGGCTATCCTCCTTAATATCCTGTCCGCTTCATCCTCCGTTTTCTGCTCCTGCAGGCTTCTGAACACTTCCTCCGCTCCCAGAAGCGACTTGTTTTTCAGTTTGTACAGGAAGTGCCGGCCGCCGTTCCTCTCCTGGATCTCGATGACGAGTCTCTTCTTGTCCGGAATGGTGAACTTGTTCATGGCCACCGTGAATGTCCGGCTTTCGTGTGCAGGTATCTCCTCCGGGTAGTCGAAGGTGAACAGGATGTCCTGCTCGATCTGCTGCACCGCCGTCTTCTTTCGGATCTTTGCATCCTGGATATAGAACCGCATGAAATCCGTCGTATAGCCGATCTGTGTGCGGTTTGTCAGCGTCATTCGCAGCAGCAGGATGTCCCCGTCGATAAAGATGTTTCCGACCTCGAACTCCATGCCGGCGTTCTTGTCCTTCAGTCCCAGGTCCAGGGGAATCCTCTTCGAGATTGCCTGCCTGATCCTTTCCTTCTGCTCGCTTGACCGTTCCCTTTCGTCAAGGATGGCCACCCTTTGCGTCTTTTCCTTGTCAATGACAAAGCTGAAACGTTTCGGAAACGGGACATAATGGAGATTGAAAGTGTAGAATTTTCCCCCTTCGACCACTGCCGAGATGTTCGTATCTTCCGTAAACTCCCCGGTGGCTTTCACCGCCAGGATGTTATCCACCCCCTCGGCCTTTTCAACCTCCACATTTGTACTGCCATAGTCCACATAGGTGATTCCGGTCGGGAAAATGAGGAACATCTGCCTGTCCTTTCCCACCGGCAGTGTATGGGGCGCGGGCGCCTGGCCGTCCACACGCACATAGCTCTCCACCGGGTGGGCGTTATAGCTGATGGCATAGGAGTAGAACTTCGTGTCGGCTGTCACCACCGACAGGGTAGTCTCACCCGGGAAATTCTCCTCGGCCGCTTTCAGGCGTATGATCTCCGGGCAGTTCCCGACTTTCTCACCGATAACATAGTCGCCGCCGATACTGTAATACTTCACCTCGGTAGGGAATATCAGGTGCAGGGTCTTCTCGTACCCGATCTGAAGGGGCACTGCCGGAAGCTCCTCAATCCTCTGTGCTTTCCCTGAAAGAAAAATCAGGAGAAGTATCCCTGTGATGTAAATTCGGTCTTGTCTCATATCTTTTTAAGATTTTGTTTTATTATCTTTGCGAATCACATTCAAATTTGAATTATCATGGATTTCTCTAAATTGTTGGAAATATTATCTCAAGGTCAGAAAAATACAGTAATAGCAACATTAATTCAGTGGCCGGTAATGGCTTCCATGTTATTTCTAAGCTCTACTGATTATAGGTCGTTTGAGCATTGGGCGCAACTTGTTCTCAGCCTGGCTGCATCTATACTGGCAACATTTATGTCATACACTCTCACGACATTGGTTTATGCTGTGCATAATGTTGATATTAAGCGTTTTCCCATTTCTGATTATCTATTATATTTACCGACATTGATTTCTTCTGTTTTTATGGTCGTTATTTATTTTAATGAGATAACCTTATCATTATTCAGATCTGTTTTTATATTTTCCCTGCTATTGCTCTCTCTTATGTTTCTTTTATTAGGATTTAAACTTGGGAAAAAGGATTCTCAAGATAAAAACAATAGTGCAAATCGCAGGAGAAAATGCAAACACATGCGTTGTACCTGCAATCATTTAATTTTAAGTTATCCCATTGTCATCTTCATTTGCACACTCTTGTTCGCCCTTCTTTGGTGCGTCTTTACCCTCTTGCCCTGACTGTTTGTGGTGTGAACCATAAAGAGGGGCTATCACTATAAGTATACATGCAATTCCTAATACAATGATGAACAATAGCCGGATCAGATAATCTGCTTTTCCCAAAATAATTTCCATATCACATCGGTTTTTAAATTCTTTATTTGGTCAAACTTCCTCAGGAACCGTGTCACATCGACGGTTGGTCTTTCCTCTCCCTGATATCATGCAATTTATTTCATGGATGTTTCATTTTTCTTTTCTTTATGATATTCTCCAGATATACCCAACATCTTATTATAATCTTTTCGAAGATGTCAGTAAACAAGAGTATATTTAAACAGAGTAACATAAGGATAGGGACAGCATATCCCCAAGCCCCAAGCTTGTTCCAAAGTTCTTCCATACAGTTTTTTCATCATTCGTTATTGTCATTTTCAGAGTCCGTTTATAATAGTTTACAGGCACTTCACTTCTTGATTAGCGGATGCCTTTTCCCCTTTAAATACTTTTTAATTTTTCGCATAGCCTTCTTTACAAAAGTCCCGATACTAAGAATGAAATTTTCTAGTTTCCCTGAGAACAGGAGTAGGATATATCCATTCAGGCAGATAACCAGAAGGGCAGAAAGTGCATAGTACCAGAATTTTTCCATGTTATACAACTGCATGATTATTCATTTCATCAAACTCCTTCAGGAACCGTGCCACATCTGTGATCATGGGAACTATCCCGTCAAAGAGCTTGTACATCAGTTCTGGTCTCTGCGGCCGGTTCTGATATACTATCACTTTCTTTCCGGCTCCCTTCATCCATCCCGCCTCGGAATGTGCTGAAGCCCCGCAGGGGAGCACAAGCACACAGACGTCGGCCCGGCGCATGGCATCGAAATCCGACCTGAATCCCGCTTCTGCCAGCGGATGCTCCAGCGCGTCCAGGTATTCGTCTGTTTCCATTTTCTCCCAGTTCCCGCTGATCTGCGACCAGCGGAAGTCCGTTTTTCTTTCAGGGTTCCTGAAGTCGTACACCTCATGCCCCCGTTCTCTTAAAAAAGCCACGATCCGTGGCTGGTATTCGTTGCTCCAGCTGCTTGCCACATATACTTTTGCCATTGTCCTTATCCTTTCCTGCTTAATCTATATTTCTATTTTTTTGCATCCTTCAGCAGTATCCGGTAGTTCGTCTTGATGGTCACCTTTATCTTTCGGATATTCTTGCTTGCGGCCGACTTGGTCGCGTTGATGACGCTGTTCGCCGCGCCCGCCACTATCTGGCTTCCCATGTCAAGTCCCCCGGAAATGCTTGTGTTCGTCCCGCTGACACCCGCGGCTTCCGCCTCCTTGATGGTTTCCGCCTTGGCATTTCCCGGAACGTATATGCCTTCCATGGCATCCTCGGAATACACCTCCTTTTCAAAGGGAAGTATGTTTCCTGCCAGATTCACCGAGGTGATTTTGACCAGCACCCGTTCCCCGTCGATTCCGGTCACCTCCCCGAACACCGGTGTTCCCTTGCGGATGCGCTGTCCGTCGTCCGTAAGGCAGTTCTCCGCCAGCTGCATCTTCAGCGTCGCTCCGACCATGACCGTCTGTGTGGAATGTACGAATGCCCGTATGACGTTCCTCTCGTCCTGCCGGACAAGGCGCACGCTGTTGAATCCTCTCCGGGGAGTCTCTTCGGGAACCGTGTCCTCCGGTTCCGTCTTCCGCGGTTTCTCCTCCTCATCGTCCGTCGCCTCCTTCTCCCTGAAGGGGGAGGGGGCGGGTTGTTCCGTCCCGGAAAGCGGACCGCTTCCGAGGGTCTGCTCGTTGTGTCTGATCAGTTCCCGGATGCGCTGTATCTCGCTTTCCGGGGAAACGGTGTCCTCCGGTTCATCCATTCCGTAATTTCCTCCACCGGGCATGGAGTTTTCTCTCCGGTTCTCCATTTCCTTTTCCACACTCCTGAGCATGTCCTTGAGCGTGAAATTGTCCTTGATTTCAGAGCGCAGCCTCACTTCTCCCTCCCTGCCGTCCTCTTTTTTCGGTAATGTGGCGATGATCCCCCATACCAGCAGGATGATCACGGCTCCTATACCCCCCAACGCCACTATTCTGCTCCTTTCAGTTTTTGTCATGGCATCTCGTATTGCTGGTTGTATGTCCGGAAGAAAAATCCGGAAGTGTTCTCCGGAAAACGTGGCGTGGTACGTATGACGGTGCCCTCGCTGAGAATCCGTATCTTTCTGACATCATTTCCGTTGATGATGCTCAGGATTGACGAGAAGGTGACGTGATACTCCTCCCCGCTGACGGATACAGAGAGCATCTTCTCGAACTCCGTCCTGTAGACCACTCCGAGTTCCAGGGCGTCGCCATACCCCCTGTCAGCCTGGTATTTGGCGAATATGGTGTTCGCGTCCGGCTTGTTGACCAGAAACAGGGCGCGTGCCCGGTTCTCCTGCAGGGAGAGCCTGTCGAAACTGTTCAGATAATAGGCCGTATGGTAGCAATGGTTCTTTAAAAGGGATTCATACAACAGATCCTGCTGCATGGCCTTAAAGCGGAGCAGTTCCCCGCCTTCATTGACAACCAGGATCTTGTTCATCGCGTTGTTCACCACCCTGTAGCTGAAAAACAGCACCATCGCTATTGTGGCGGCGCAGAATATGAATACCAGCCTGGTGCGGAACGTATGGTTCTTTCTGGCTTCCGCCAGGCGGGAGAAATCTTTAAGTATGTTCTTTATGTCCATCATATCAGCTATAACCATTTGTTAACCGTTGCTTTCACTGTGGCGAGCATCGCCAGTTTCAGCAGAAAGGAAAATATCACCATGAGCGTTATCGACCAGGGGCGCTGCTGTACATAGTTCACTACAATCAGATCAGAAAACACGCTGGCGATGATGAATCCCGGATACAGCATGTAGCACCCGACCATCTGTCTGACCCATGTGTAGAAGGAGCTGCGGGTGTCGCTGTTGTACAGGCAGGCTATCGCCAGGGGCGATATGACCTCGAGCAGTATCAGGATGAGGTAGCGCGTGCACAGGAAGACCAGCATGAGGTAGTCGTATGCGACTCCCCCGAAGCTGCCCACCGCTCCCGCCAGCAGGGAGTTGAAGGTCGTGTCCAGCCCGTTGACCGCTATGTCGATGATGTCACTGTTCATCAGGTCGTCGAAAGCCTGCTCGATCGGCTTCTTCCAGATATTGTCCGGATTGTAGACCCCTCCGGCGGCGAGCGACTCCATCAGCCTGTCCGCGGCGTATGCAAGTACGGCCTCAAGCGTGTCCAGCAACACGGGCATGATGCAGATGAGGGCTATGCAGAGGATGTACTCCCTGCCCAACTCATAAAACTGTTTTGCATTGAATCCCTTGCCTTCGTGAACCATGTCCTTAATGATACCTGCAAGCTTGAATACAAAGGTGGTAATCACAAATCCGGCAACAAGGGCATAGAATCCCTCCACCACTATCATCCCCTTGATCTGCAGGTATGCGTTGTTCAGATTGCTGTATGCCTCTTCCATGTCTATCTCAGGTTTCTCTTCAGCCTTTCATACTGGGATATGATCCGGGATACCTTCGAGACCTTCCTTTCCTGCTCGATGGTCTGTCTCTCTATCTCCTGCAGGACGGCCAGCCGTTCGGAGTCGTTCATCTTCACGCTTGTGGAGAGTATGGTCCTTGACAGGCTGATGAGCCGTGTGTTGTTGAGCATGACCAGGTCAAGGCTGGATGTGAGCGTCTGCAGGGTTGACGTGCTCAGTTTTTTGTTCGTAACCAGGTCTATGCACTTCTCTGACAGCCTTCCCTGTCTCTCTATGATTGATTTGGCGGTCTCACAGTTGGAGATGACGGAGTTGACCTTGCGCATCATGTCCAGTGTCTCGTCCAGCCGGTCTTTCTGCTCCTTCAGGTAGCCCACCTGTTTCTGCAGTTCCGAGAAGTTCTTGACGTTCTGTGCAAGGTTGGGCGCGTCCGCCACCGCCCATTGTGCGGATGCGGTTGCCGCCGTCATCAGCACGAGCATGGATAAAAGTAATTTCTTCATTTGTTCTTGTTTTTGTTGTTTCTTATTGATGTTCCCTTATATATTCCTCTATGGCGTCCTCCATGGACATCCTCCGGTTCTTCTCCTCAAGGTCCGACCATATCTCCCCCTCCGTCTGGAACGCAAGGTATTTCTCCCTTGAGAACTCCAGGCGGGTGACGGTGGCGTAATGTTCCCCCAGCCGCATGAAACACTCCGAATAGGGCCGTTGTCCCGAAAAATTGTTCCTCATGGACTTCATCAGGGCTATCTGTCCGGGATGGGTCAGCCTGAACTTGTCTATGACGGACTGGTAGATGACCTCCTTGGTGGGGAGCACGAACAGCATGTCCGTATTGCCTATGATGTTCTTTGTGTGCTCGTTCTCCGGCAGCTGGTCGGGATTCTGGATGATGGTGTATACCGCCCCGTTCTCCTTCCTGATCTTCTGATAGCAGAAGGCCACGGAGCTGTGTATCCCGGTTCCCGTAGCCGTATCGACCATCTGCGCGGTCTCGCCGTACTCGTCAAAGATCAGGACGCCCCGTTTCCTCCGGTCACTGAGCAGCTTCTTCTGTATGACGGTGAATATCATGCCCATCACGAGGTTGCTCAGAAACCTGTCCTGCTTGATCTGCGTCAGTTCGAACACGATGAACTTCTTTCCCGAGAAGTCCGTTCCCGTATCCTTGCATACGTTCTCGTAGCGTCTGCCGGGCAGGAACTCGCCGCAGTTCAGGCTGAAGGACTCCAGGGAGAAATAATCTTTGGGGATGTGTTTCCTTTCCAGAATCTCGGGGTAATGTTCCGTCACGTGGTTGTAGAAACTCTCGAAATTGTGCCCTTCACGGATATTCTCGTAATAGTCCTGGATGAAACGGGTGAGGGCCACCTCCTTCTCCGACTCGTTCTTTGTGAACATGTGCCTCCAGTATTTCTGCACGACCCCCGAGAGCATCTCGATGCTTCCGTTGTCCAGTTCCTCCCCCTGCAGGTCGAAGGGGTTGATGCCCAGCGCCGTCCTTCCGTCGTAGTCCACGTGCAGGGAGATGTCCGGATAGAGCCTGCAGAGCTGGCTGAAGCTCTTTCCGAACTCGACCACCACGACCGTATAGTCCTGCTCGATGAGCTGCTGGGTGAGGTTCAGGGTAAAGGCGGATTTGCCGCCGCCGGTTCCGGCTATGACCATCCCGTTACGGGCGTTGACCCTCTTCTTGCCCGCATCCCAGATGTCCTTTCTCAGAGGGACCTGGTACATCCTGTCATGCACATAGATGCCCTCGCTGTCATTCCTGAAACTGCCGCACTGGAGAAAGAAGCACAATGCTATGGGCAGGGTGGTCAGGAACAGATATTTCCGCGGCATCAGGTGGATCTGGCCGGGGACGCAGGCGAAATGCACCGCCGCCAGGTTCTCATATCCGGGGATATAATACCGGAGGCGGGCCAGGTTGAGCGTCTCCCTGATCTTTTTGTCGGCCTTCTCCAGTTCGGCCTCCGACTCGTCGAACACACAGACCGAGAAGAAGCTGCGTACCAGTGTCTCGTTCTCCTCAAGGATTTCCTGCTGGAGCTCGTCCAGCTTCTGGTACTGTACCTTGATGGACCTGCTCATGCCGGAATTGCTTCCATAAATGTCGATATTGCGGGCGATCCGCTCGCGCAGCCGTCCGTTCCCCTCAAAGAAAACCACCTGGTTCACGATGTGGTTGTACGGCAGGTACATCCCCAGCTGCTCCAGCATCGGATGGTACAACAGGGAGCCGGCGGGAGGAAGGGAGTCGTCCCGCACATAGGAATCCAGGCTGCCGTCAGGGAGAAAGGTCTCATCGCAGATGGCGAAGCAGCGTGCCCGTTTCTTTCCTGTGCGGAGTTCCGTGTCGGCATGTATGTCCACAACCGCCCCCGGGGCGTCGAACAGGGTGGTGTATCCGGCCGTGAAGTCCCGCATTTCCTGCCCTGACATCGGGGCTGTCTCCGTATCACGCATGCTCTGTATGATGCCGACGGCGTTGTCAACTCCCTCGAGGAATTCATCGAGCCTGGCAAGGTCCTCCTTATGGAGGTTCTCCTTATAGGACAGGGGCGAGGATATGTAGGCCTTCTCAAGACTTTTGAGTCCGGAAAGCACAAAGTGCATGACGCAGGTATGGCTGACATACCGTCGTCCCCGGAAATGCCGCGCATCGGCCCGGTCAAGGAAAGAGCCGCCGGCAATGTCCGGACAGTACTTCCCCTTGAGGAACACATCCTGTTTGTGCACATATGTACCCTCCGGGAGAAACTTGAAGGCTTCCCGGAACATGCCGTCCCTTCTGTCGATATCCTCCGGGGTCAGGGAATAGCATTCCGGTTCCCGAAGTTCGAAAGAAACGCATATGCTGCCGCTGCGGGTCAGGACGACGCCCTGGCCCTCCGATTCACTGACAATGTCAAGTATGCTGTATGCCTCTTCTGATTTCATTATGCTCCTTTTTTGTTAATACCCTGTTTATGTCCAGATTACTGATGTTTATCTCTTTTCCCGTTTCCTTGAACTTTTGGGGCCGTGCCTTTTTTTTCAGCTTGTATAGAAGCAGCGGCAGGGTGGGCAGCGAGATGACGAGCACCAGGACCGGCAGGTTCCAGTTGCCTGCGGATATCCCCGCACGGATGCCGAGGAAGAACAGGACGAAAGCGGCGGAACAACAGCCGACGAATATCCAGTAATCCCCGGAAAGAAGCCCCCGTATCATGCAGGGACTCTCCAGTCCTTTTCTGACCTTGTATCTCATATCGACAGGCTGATGCCGGAGATGGCACTCTTTACGGCGGACACTACGACTGCGGCCAACAATGCAAAACCGACATACCAGCCCAGTGCGACAAATCCTTCCTTTCTCGTGCCCCTGTTCTCCTTGTCGATGATATTGTCCCATTGCTGGATAAGTCCCAGAATGATGCCTCCAAGCATAAAACCGCCGAATACGGGCAGTGTAAAACTGTCCAGGACATCATTGATCGCTCCCCGGGCATCCTGGGCGAATCCCCGGAGTGTATATGATGCAGACATGACAGTCAGAAACAATTTTTTTCCTGTAAAATTTCTCATTTTGTTATTATTCGTTAGGTTTGATAGTTCCGGTGTAGTCTTCTCCTTCCTGCCAGGGACGGACATTTACACCGGAGAGAATGAGTACCCCTTCTTTGCTCAGGGACAATGCATATCCGTATCTTTTTCCAGCTTCCAGGGTGACGGCCGGCAGCAGCCAGCCGTATGTGTTCTCCTGAAAACGGATCACGACCCTGTTGTTTCCCGCCTTGCCCGGCAGCAGAAGGACCTTGTTCCCTTCCGATGGGACCGTTCCTTTTTCCCACCCTGCCGACAGTTTGCCGCCGGCAAGGTCATAAGTGCCGCCTGTAGGGACCCCCTCCACACTCAGAGTGCACGCGCTGCTTCCGTCTATGGTGAATTCCAGCAGGCAGAGCAGGTGTTCCATCCCTATGTCCGCCGACCGGTTCTGCCAGTCCAGGCGTATCTCCCCGGATGCCAGGTAGTCGGTCTGGGGGACCAGGTCCAAGGGCAGCTCCTTTCCCGGGATGGCGGCGAAAGGGGAGAATGCGAACAGCCTGCAGGGGGTCTCCGTGAGTGTGACCTCCGGAAAGATCCAGCCTTCCCCGTATGTCACATGCAGCGGGTTTACGGCCCCGGCATAACCGCCGCCCGTATCGTCAAGCAGCACCATTCCGAAATCTTTCACAAGGACGGAATTTCCGTCAGTTCCGCTACGGCTGGAGCAGTTCTCTATCCGCAGTCCGGCCTTTCCGCCCTGCGGGAAGGGCTCCCGTTCACCCGAGCAGCCCGCAAGGACTGCCGGTAGCAGGAACAGGACAACCGGTTTGTATATGTCTATTTTCATAACCGCATTCAATTGATTTTTTGTTATTGTTCAATGTCAATGGAAGTCTTTCCCGGCTGTACAATTTTCAATGACAGCGTTTTGCCGCTTTCATCCTGTTTGAGGGTCACAAGACCGCTCCTCCTTTCCTTTGTCGGATTCTCGTCATAGCTTGCCGATGAGCCGTTCACATGAATCCAGCTGTCACCGGATGCGCTCCAGGAAAGGGCTTTTGTAGAGTTGCCCGTCTTCTTGTAACTTGTTATGTCCAGAATGAATGAGCCGGCCGATGAGTCGTCCGGATACTCGGTATGGCCGGTTCCGCCATCCGCATAGCTGAAATAATAGTCTACCGGAGATCCCTCCTGGGTGATTGTGGCCGTGGCCGAGCTTCCTCCGTGACTTGCCGTAAACACACAGTTCCGGGATGAGCCTGACGGGTTTTCCGACACTGTCACCGTATTCCCTGAAAGAAGGAATCCTTCTGCTCCTCCGCTGAGGGAGGGGACAGCCGTCTGTGTGTTTTCTGCCACTCCGTTGACGAACACTCCGCGTGAGGCTCCCGCCACAAGGGACGATCTGCCGCCCTGCCAGCCGATGACGGAGGGATTTGCCGTCAGGGTGACCGACCAACCGCCATAATTACGGTACCTGGGCTCGAGTGTGCGGTCCGACAGCGCCTCGAAACTGTACCGTGTGTCATTCGACACGATCCTGCCGTCCTCATACCATCCTGCGAACTCATAACCGCCGTTCACATTCGCGGCGACCGTGCAGGTGCCTCCCAGATCGTACAGGCCCGCGCCTGTGGTGCTTCCACCCTGCGGATAGTCAAGGACGGTTATCCGTATCTTGTAATCTATCCGGTAGTTGTGGATTCTGCCGGGTTCGGTGGTCATGTCGGAAGTGCCGCGCAGTTTCATGTCCGGGGTTCCTGTGAGGGTTATGTAATTGGAGGTTGTCGTAAGAATCTGGGCGGGTATGGTCATCCGGAATACCGTGGTGAGGTTCCCGGAGCTGTACCTGTACATGGCATAGCTCCCCCTGGTCTCGTCCGTGACGGTTTTTCCGGTGAGCAGGTTGAACCGGCTGCCGTATTTCACGTTTTCCATACGGGCGCCGTCCACGCCGTCGCTTCCTTCCACCCTGACCTCCACGGTCGACAGCCGGTGCTCGAAATGCAGCGGTATCGTATAGTCCTGTATCACGTCCGTATAGGACGCTGTCAGGAAATCGGCTGAAAGCCATCCGGACTTTTCATCCTGGTCTCCTATGGCATGGGATATGGCGGTGATGTCGGTCTGTCCTTCCCTGAAAGGATAATATACATAGAAGTCGAAATCGGTCCCCGCCGTCACTATGATGTTGTCCGCTGCCGTTGCGGGCCTGAATGTGCCGCCGTCATAGATGTATTTGTTGTTCACCGCCCAATACACGCCGGTCTTCGGTTCGACGGCGAACACGCCTATGGCATTCCCCTTTTCGAACGTGCCTTCCTGGGTGCTGCGGGTTCCCGTATCCCCGGCGGTGGCGGTAAATGTGACAAGCCCTCTGCCGCCGGCGGGTCCTGTCTCTCCGGCATCGTCCCCGCAGGACAGGAAGGCGAGCAGCAGTGCTCCGCAAACAATCCGTTCTATTGATTTTATCATGATTTCTATTTTAAGGGGAACCGGAAGGTTCCCCCATAGGTTACTAATTTATTTGACCGGTACAAGTGTCACGTCGGACTCGCTTGCCCCCCATGGCTCGATGGTCACGGATTGTCCGTTCTCACCTCCGATTTCCGCATCATTGGAGCGCATGGTGATCGAATAGATGTATCTTTTCCCCGCTTCCCAGTTGATCTGTGGAATGGAGTAGGTATAGGTTGCCCCGTCGATGACCACCTCCATGCTGACCTCCCCGCCTGCAAGGCTCATGGGATAGATTGCGGCGGCGAAATCCACCGACGGGTTCCCCTGTGCCGGAATGGTCGTGTTGGGAGTCCATGAGAGTTCCGTGGATGTCGGGGAGAAGGTGATCCTTCCGTTGTCGTTCAGGTTCATTGTCCCCGAGGTTCCGAACTTGGCTGCCTTGGATTTCAGTTTCGCGGATGTCAGGTTGCCGTCATTATGATATTCCGGAGAAACTTTCAGACGGATGACGAGCTGGGACAATGCATGTTTCATGGGAATGACGGCATCCGTCTCAATGACCGACACCTGGTTTGTGCTCTTTCCCCACATGTAGTCGACAGAGGTCCCCGCATTGATGGGGACGGGGACTTTGGTACCGTCCGCGACGGCCTGGTTGTACGGGTAATACGCCCATATCGTCGCCTTGTCCGAAAGAAGATAGACCGGTTTTGCCTGGCTCCATCCGGCCGCTGTTTTTGTGGACTTGTTGTTCTGCGCGTCATAACGCGGATAGGCGTCCCCCCATCCGGTGGCCTTGTACATGAACAGTCCCATGGCGTCATTTACCGCCCATTCGGTTTTCGGCACGAAGCCGGCTCTCGTATCCGTGCCGACCGTCGGTAAGATGTTCAGCCGGGCTGCGGGTTCCTCCCCGCCCGTGCTTTTCCCGTCAAGAATGTCCTCACTGCCTCCGCATGAGGACAGCAGGCTTGCGGCTACCACCGCTGAAAGAAAAAAAATTGTTTTCATGTTAAAAAATAATTAATTATAAATTGGATAAATCTGTTTCCGGGGTGTCTTCCCATTCGGGGATGATGACCGGATCGTCTATGGTCAGTTCCTTTCCGATATGAAGGTCCAGTTCCAGTGAGAGCTCGTCACCGTCGAATCCTCTCAGCCAGGGTGTCAGGTCGATGGTCTGCTGTTCGTTGAATGCGGAATCCTCATCCTCCATCTCCACCCTTATCGTCAGGTTGTTGTCCGCCGACGGGTTGAATCCGAAAGCGTACAGCCCCGTCTCCCACCGGTCCGTCTCCCCCTTGCGTGCGAAGGTGACTGCGGCTTTCGCATTTCCGGTTCTTTCACGGGAGACAAGGTATCTCGCGGTGGAAACACCGGAGAGTCTCCCATACAGCCCTTTCAGAGGGGCTGTGTTGCCTGACACGTTCAGCCGGACGTTCAGTCTTTGGACGAATGCGTCGGGGAGGATCTCCACCCTCCGGGATTTCTGGTATTCCAGACGTTCGTTGAAACCGGCCGAGCAGCAGAACTTCTGTACTCCCGAGATACACGCCTCCCCCCCGACGGTGTCCGTATCCGCTATAAGACGGGCCTCATGGTAATCTCCGGCGTCAACCACCTCATAGCTTCCGGTATAGAACAAAAAACGGTAGTCTCCTTGTGGAAGGCTCCAGCGCAGCGTGTCCTGTGTGAAGGTCGTCCCCTCTCCGGGAGGGACATCTGCCCCGAAGGCTATCACATGCCTGTCCTGCGGTACGGGAGGAATATCCGTAATCCCGGTAAAGTCACACCAGGCAACCAGCTCGCCGTTTCTGATGCAGAAGTCCTCGTTGAAATCACAACTACCCATGGTGGCTGCAAGGAGTGCGAGGGATATCAGTCTGTTGGCATTAATATTCATCTTTATATAAGTTATAAGTTACTATCAGTTTGTTTATTTCCGGGTCAAGTCTGCCCCGCCATATTTTGGAGGCGTCCTCCTCGCATGCCCTGACAAACGATCTGACCGCCTCCTCCTCACGCCCCAGGCGGCTGTAAAGGATTGCCAGAAGGTAGTTTCTGTCCGGGGTGTCCGGTTGTCCGAGCATGATTTCAAGCGCGCGGCCGTCATACCCCAGGGACATCAGGCAGACGGCGGTATTGTAGTCCTTGTCGTAGAAACCCTCCTCCAGGATGGACAGCGCCTTTTTATATTGCCTGTCCTCGATGAGCTGTACGGCCTGCATGTAGGTGCTGTCGATAACCGGCATCACAACCGTATCCCGGACCATGCCCCGGCGGTGCAGGTGGAATCTGAACTCCACACCGCGCAGAAGCGGATAGTATTTCTCCCGGACGCGCCTGTAATCGGTGGCATATCCGCGCAGGAGGTATTCCCGCTCATCCGGATTTCCCTTCTCCCGCATGATGCGCAGCAGCTCGTCCCTGTGTGCCAGGCTGTCGTCATCCGATACGAGCTCATACAGCCTGCCCCAGTCCTCGCCCCTCCAGCGCGGACGGAAAAGCGTGTCCACCCCTTCACGGTCGTCCGTACGTGAGGCGAGGTATCTTTTCAGCGCCAGGGCACGCTCCCTTGAGAGGGAGAGGTTCATGGCGGTGTTCCCCTCGGGGGATGATGTGGCGGTCATCCTGATGCTGTCAATCAGGAATTCGCCCGTGAAGTTGATGCCTCGGATGGTCTCGAACACCTTGTCGATCTCCTGCCGGTTGCTGCCGAGACTCTCGGAAAACTCCACACTGCCGCTTCTGTAAGCCACATAGGCGCGCAGGCTGACCTCGTCCTTGCGTGTGATGATTCTCTTCCTGTATCGCGGGGTATGGTCAAGGAACTGCACCATGCTGCTGACAAAGTATGTCAGCGTGTCAGACGGGGGCAGTTCCGTGCGTGTCTCGTCCTTGGAGAGGATCAGCCCGTCCAGCGTCAGGTCGATTTTCTTTGTATTTTCCGTGGCGGGAAGCTCCTGCTTGTAGTAATACACAAAGCTGCCGCCTTCCTTTATGACTGTATCCAGGCGCGCGGACTCGTATGGGAACTTCACATACTTCTTGTACATCGCGTCGGCCTGCTCCTTCCTCTTCCGGTTCTCGGCCATTTTCTCGTAGTCGGTGAAACGTTCCGCAATGGCGGCCGAATCCTCCGGTGTGATGCTCCGGGTACGGATCTTGTATCCGCCGTCCGCAAACATCCTCCATTTGGAAGGGATGTATTTCCCGTCCATTTCCCGGCGCATCCAGTAGGCGGGAAGATATTCCAGGATGGAGTTGTATCCGGCAATGGCCCGGCGGTTACGTTCCATCTTGTAATTGAACAGTGCGAACCGGGCGTTGGTCTTGTCCGACCAGTCAATTCATCGTTCTTTCTGGATGACCTCGTGTTTCCAGGCCTGGAAATATTCCTCTTCCAGGTCTGCAAGCGCCTTACGGCAGCCCTTTTCGTCAAACAGCCTCTGGAGATAGAGGCTGTCAGGGATGATGGAGTTCATGAACGCCTGGTAGCGCATGTAGCCTTTCTTCTGCATTTTGGCAAAATCCGCCCCTGAAAGGAAAATCCTGTCCAGATACAACGTATCCGACGACTTGTAGGCCACAGGGGTGAGCTGGAGCTGCCATTTGTTGTTGATCAGCTCGCCCGGAACCGTGACGACAAAGTCAAGATTGATTTTCCCGTTTCTCTCGGCCACCTGCTTGCTTCTGGCCACCACGGTGATTTCGGCCAGTTCCACCTGGGTGATGTATTCGCCCGTCACGCTGTCCCTTGCGGCTTCCGTCACGATATGCTGTTCCCCCTTGTCATCTGTCCAGGTGATCTGTTGGGGCGGCCGGTATCCCGTGTCCGTCACCGCCTCGCTCGTCCGGGGCTGGGAGATGCGCACACGCTTCAGGCAGTGTTGCGTGGCGGTGCAGGAAACCAGCAGCCCGGCTGCCAGTGCCAGGGGGACGATGTGTCTTGTCTTTCTCATCGCTGCGGAAGGTTAGAAAAGATACACAAGGTTCAGCGCGGCACGGGTCGGAAGGAAATGCCAGCCGTAGTCGCTGTCCACAAGATCCCCGCAGCGTTTGCACAGGTATTTGTCATAAACCAGCCATACAGCACCCGCGCCGACCTCCCATTCGAGGTTCCAGCGCCGGCCTATCTGGTAGGCCTTCCCGACACTTAAACCTACTCCGTAGCCTTCCCCCTCGTAGCGGTACTTGCTGCCGAACAGGTTCCCCACGCTGTACATGCCGGCCGTACCGTACATGCCGATGAATCCGTCCATGTAGCTTTCAAGCAGCCAGTAGCGCGCTCCGGGGGCCGCATAGAAATTGCGGAACTGCCGGTTGCTGCCGAACTTGAACGGGTTGTACTGCACGGGCAGGTGCAGTGACCATTTACGGTTCAGCGTCATGGAGGCCTCCAGGTTCAGGTTGGTCGTGGTCAGGCCCAGAATGTTGCTGCGCAGCGAATAGGACTGTGCGGAAACGGCCAGGGCGCAGGCTGCCAGGGCACAGAAAAGAAAAGCTCTCTTTCTCATTCCCATATTTTACGCCTCCTTCTCTTTGATGACGGTCACCTCCCAGGCGGTCAGGGTGTTGAACCACCGGTTCTCCCACTGGCGGGCGGAACAGTCAAATTTCACATGCACAGTCTGGCCGGCTTCAACCGCATACCGGTCGATGTTGGCGTTCATCAGCTGCAGGCACAGGCTCTGCGGTCTGCTTTCCTCTGTCTCGAGGACAAACTCCCGGCTCTTCCATTCGTTGCCGGAAGTTTTGCCGACCCCATCCTTTATGGGAAGTACGGCGATAACTTTTCCTTGTATTTCCATATTTAATCGGTTTTATTTAACAGAATGTCACAATAGGCATCTGCATCTGTTTTTTTGAGATTGTATTTTATTGATTTTGAATCCGGCTTCTAAAAAATCAGAAGGTTCGATGCCTGATAAGAAAAAAGTCCTTATCTCAATATATTCTCCAGGCATTGTTAAACCTGACATCTCCTTTTGTCTCCAATATCTACCCCACGTATGAGCGTTCTTATTGAGAAGATTGAATATAATCTGTTCTATACTCATTTTCGATTCAATATTAATCATCTTCAACGAAAGTGTTAGTCGTGTTTATCACACCGGCAGAATCAACGCTCTTACCATCCCGGATAAACACTTTTTCTCGCATTAACTCTTCATAGTCATATCGTGACATTCCGATTACACACACACGACCATCAACATACAATTTACATTTCATTAATTCAGTTTCTTCTATCGGACCGATAACATCTATTTGAATTGTTCTTTTATTCATAATTCATTCCTTTCTGTTCGGTTATTAGTTATCTTCCATATATCCGTCAACCGGGCATTCCTTTTGTTGTCAGTCTCCCTGTCGGTCGGATGAAGGTCTGCAAAAGGGGAGAGAGAAGATACGTCCCTGCCTGCTGATTTTATTGAGATGCTTTTCCAAAGGGCCGGTGTTGTTTGAACGGACGTATCCTGATGCCCTCCCTCCGCTATTCCATATGTTGCAGCCAGTATACGGCTTTCTGTAACTCGCCGGTGTACTCGGCGTCATATATGTACGGTATCTCGTCGTCCGGCTGGTACTTCCGGACATTGTCCGTCCGCCCCATGATGAACTCCATCCCCGGTGTGCCCAGCCTGTGCACGCCGATGCAGCGGGTCGTATTCCTGTCTTTTCCGCCTCTCTTGAGGGCCAGGAGGAAAACGCCCGATCCTGGTTTCATCTCTGCGGCTTCCTTCGGGTTTTCTTCCTGTTGCCCGGTTATCTCCCTGATATCGTACCACTCCACGTCCGGTTCTTTCAGCCCGAAAAAGGAGACAAGCCCCTCGTGGTTGATGAATCCGTGATATTCGGTGGAAACAGGCTTCTCACGGCCGGTCTCCTTGATTGTGATCTCATAATGTCCGTATTCCATATTCTTTTTATGATTCTTCCGTTTTTTCCTTTCTGAGGGTGCCGGTATGCTTCCGCAGAAGATGGAGGCAGCGCTTGACAAGACGCAGCCGTCGGGTCTCCACGCAGGGAAGCACCTCCAGGGTCACCACCACCGGCGCGTCCTGCCAGGTGATTTGCGGAAACATCTCCCCGAACTGTCCTTTGGGGATGTAAAGGGCTTCCTCGCCGGTCCACATCCCCGTGTCCCTTTCGGGAGGACAGGTGAAAAGATGTCCCGTACCGTTATAGTCCACGGCAAACCAGTATGTGTTCCTCATCCTTTCACTCCATCCTTGTCTTTCCCGGGAAAGGAGACTGTGCCTTTTCCCAGCAGGTTCCTCACTTTTGCAATGGAGATGATGCATACAAGATTGTCCGGCTTTCCTTCCACATGGATGTACCATCGGGCTCCGGAATCGTTTCCCGCATCAAAATGCAGGGGATGGGTACGCGGATACCTGGCATCCAGTTCTTCTATCCGGCAATGAATCTCCTCTTTCAGATCATCCAGTGCGTTCCGGTCCTTGAGCAGGCAGTCCTTGAACTTCAGGATATAGCTCTGGAGCTCGCTGCCTTTCCTGTTTACCGACGCATAAGTCTGTATATAATGTATAAAGTACATATTATTATGATTTTAACGGTTTATTCTATTTCCTCGCCCCATAATTCCAAATCACTGGGGGCGGTCCTGATCTGATATGCAAGCCACAGCATGCCCAGTGCATACAGGGCCGCAAATGATATCCACAATGCTGTCATATACCACCTCCTTTTATCTGCCGGTTCAGACTGATGGTCCTGCCGTCACCCATGCCTGAGTAATACGCGGAGCGGTCGGTCCCGGTCTTTCTCGGATGTGCCTTTGAAGTGCCGGCTCCTATTTTTTCCAGGTATTTGTCTATGAGCGTGTCATGACAGCATGCCAGGGCGGTTTCCCGTGCCTCCTCTGCCGGCCGGCTGCGACCTGCCTCAAACTGTTCCCTTAATCCGGGGGTGACACCCTCGAGATAGGAGCGTATGTATTTCTTTCTGTATTTTCCGGTCCGGTAATATCCGCGTCTGACGGACACGTATTCCCGGTGCCTCTCTTCTGCCAGCCGGCGGAAAGCCGTGCGCAGATAATCGTACAGTACGGAGACGGCGGTAATATTCTCATCGGTTCCGACGATGAACATGTCGGTTGTGCCCCGGCAGAGAAGTATCCGGCAGTAGTTATACCGGCACAGCACGTTCAACAGGTCGCGCTTCCAATAGCTGCCGAAAGCGTCCTTGTAGCTGAATGCTCCGGACCTCCCGATTGCAAAGACCGTTTCCTGATCTCTTCCACTTATGTCGAACAGGGACAGGTTGTATTCCTTCAGAAGCCTGCTTGCGGCTGCGGCCGCCGCACGTGCCTCGCCTTCGGAAGTGGTGGACTCCTTCAGACGCATCAGTTTGCGGATACGTTCCATGATTTTATCCGGTATGTCATTGTTCTGTTTCATGCTTGATCGTTTAATCCTCATCAAAATCATCCTTCTGTAAATCGTAGCCGGTCAGTACGGCTTCTTTCAACAACGTTTTCAGGTCATCTGACGGGCCGGATGACAGCAGTCTTCCGGCAATCTCTTCCGCACGTTCCTCAAGACTTTTCTTTTCCTCCGTGCTGAAAGTGACCGTACCGAACCGGGTGGTGTATCTCTTGCCTTCTATTGTTATATCCTGGGAGAAGTTCACGCGGGCGGCATTGCACCTGACAGATTCCCTGGCCAGACGCTTTCCGAACCATCCGGCAAAGGCCATGAGGTCCGTATGGGAATCGGCGGCCCTGTCCATGCAACGCTCAAGGTTCTGGCTCATGCCCTCCTCGAACATGACCCTCGCAAATGTTTTCCCGGCATTACAGCCGTTCCGGACTGCCGCATCCCGGTATATTTCCTCAAATGTTTTCATCATTCTGTTTTTTTGCTCTTCATATTTCATGTCCCGCTGCCGGACATCCGGCCTTCTGCAGGAATTCGTTAAAATCATTGCACCTGGGGTACAGGCGTTCCGACTCGTTCACCAGTATCACGTCTTCAGGAAGGAAGCTCCGTATCTTTCCCAGTGCCCCGCGCCCCGGGGCGTCGTTGTCGAGAAAGGCGTGTACCTTCTCATACTTTGAAAGGAAATCCTTTGAACGGTCCACAATGGCCGTGGAGTTCAATACGCACACGTCCAGCTTTCCAAGTGCGGGCATCTCCGGATGCTCCCTTGCGTACTGCTTGAAACTGAGCAGGTCAAAAAAGCCCTCGAAAACGGCGCAGGACCTGTTGCCTTCACTGATGCAGGTAATATCCTTGGCGTAGGCGCACCCCTTGAACATGCTGTTCCGCAACTCGAAACCCCGGTGGTCGTTGGCGAATCCGAGCGCGTATTTCTCACGCGGATTCCTCTCGAAACAGTAGTGGACCTCCACACAGTATTTACGGACAATCTCCTTGTCAATGCCACGTGAGGCGGCGTAGTCAAGCAGATGCCTGTTCTGAACGGGAATGACCTTCAGGACGGTCATCGGGGCGGCTGCCGGAGGCCTTCCTGCTGCAGCTTCCGGTTTCCGTATCGTGGACGGCATGGAAAGCTGCGGGGAGGTCCTCATCCTTCCCAGTTCCTTCATCGCCTGCGGAAAGGAGCAGTTTTCCACACGCATGACCAGATCCACCGCCCTGCCATACGTACCGTCCCCGAAATCATACCAGCGGTTCTCCTGCTTGAAAACCTTGAAGCTCGGGGAAGTGTCGGAACGGAAGGGGGAACGGTACATGTCATAGCCGCCGTACCGTCTGGACGGCTCGTAACCGTAATGGGAGAGGATGTCTCCCAACGGGATTGAATTGGCTTCCTGTGATGTCATGGTTATGTCGCTTTAATGGTCTTTTCCGTTTGATTCCTGCCGGTCCTCACGGATGGGCAGGATGAGTTTTTTAAATTTATAAATTTATTCCCGCCATCCTCGCGGACAGCTTTTCAGGGGTAATTCCATCATATTCTCAATACGGCGTTTCCTGCTCCTATGCGGAAACAGCCTGCCTCATACGGCTCAGGATAAATCTGGTGGGGCTCTTGATCCTCTTGTTGCCCCAGGTCTCCTTCAGGGCGGTGTCCAGCACCATGGGCGCTACGGAGGCGAGCTGCAGGATTTCCTGCTGGTCCCTCACCGCGACACCCAGAAGCTCGAGCGTCTTGCGGCGGTTGCGCATGGTTTCTTCCTGCCTCCTCTGCCGGTCGGCCTCTCCGTACTCGGCGTTGTATTTGGCGATATAGTTTTCAACGAGCGGATACAGGTAGTTCCCCTTGGTCAGGTGGAAATTGCTCTGCAGGATATCCTCGATCGCCTTTCCGACCGGGAATTCGGGATAACAGACCGAAAGCCGGTATATCCAGCCGGTATAATACTCGTCCACTCCCAGATACTTGAGCTTCCCTGAAAGAGAATCCCTGTCCTCATCCTTCTCCCCTTCACCGGAGGCTTGTGCCGGAGGGGTTGGGGAGGATATTTTATTTTCTTTTATTTTATATGGTTTATTTTCGCGAGTTTTGTCCGGTTCTTCGCGAAGTTCCTTTTCAGCGGCGAACAGTGTGCGTATGCGTGTCACAGCCTGCCGGATTTCCTTCTCATCCTTCGGAAGGGAGGCCGGAGAATCGCATTCATGTGCCGGGATGTCCTGCTGTTCACAAGTGGCATGCGGTGCGGGGGCGGACTCCGGTGACGGTTCCGTTTCCAGCAGAAGGATGCTTTCCGGAATGCCGGGCTTGCGGTGGATGGCCTTGCAGATGCCCACATACAGTTCCTGTATCTCCTCACTGGTCAGAATCTGTTTGTCCTGCCATAGTTCTTTGTTGAAAAGGCCCAGTTCGGCGCAGTAGTCGATGATGTCCGAAACCTTTTTCTCATCCATACGGGAATAGTCCGAGATGTCGAACAGGCCGTCGGCATCCATGACCATGTAGCATCCCTCGACACGGTAGATCTCGTTTACAATGAAATGGAACACACCCCAGCCTTCCATTCCAAATTTATTCTTTAGTCTTTTTACTTTCGGATCATAGAAATGATCGGTCTCGAACCTGAAATAGGTGAAACCCTTTTTAGCTGTTTTTGGCATAAGCTTTATATTTAAAGTGGATAATACATCAGCTGGCCGAAAGTTCGGACTCCTTGGGGATACCAGGATACCGGGAGAGCATGCCACAGGACCTGACATGGTCCATATAGTTCGCTGTATGTCGGCGGAAGTCAGGCCCCAGTGCTTCCTGAAAAGCTCGTCATTGAACAGGCCGACCTGTATGCAGCCGTTGACAATTCTTGTGACATCTTCCAAAGAGGCATTCCAGTAAGAGGCCACCGCCTGCGCCGTTTCCTCGCACCACAGCAGGAGGTAGCTCCCGTTGTGGAGTGTCTCGTTCACGAGATACCGGTAGATGCTATAACCGGAAAAACCGTATTGGCGGGTGAGTCTTCTGACTTTCATGTCAGAAAACTGGGAAGTGCTGAGTTCATAGCAAGGATGTGTTCCGCATTCCTGACGCCGTACAGCCCGTGACAGGCGGCGGCTTGTTCCGTTTGTAAAGCTTTGGGTATTCATATATAATAATGTATAATGTTTGCTGTTAAGGATTATGTATATGACGGACCGGGCTCCCACTCCTTGGAGGAATGGGACCGGTGATTATCTGGCCGGAGGAATGTGGTGCTTCTTCCGGACGAACTGGACATAATTGTGGACGGTCTTCTCGCAGACGTGCGGAAAGTCCGGATAATGTTCCCGCAAGTAGTCGCCAATACGACTGCTGGAAATGGAGGGGAGACTGATAAGAAGGGATGCGACGGCCTGCTCGTAGGCATGGAGCTTGTAATGCCGTTCTTTTTGCTGAAGGACTTCCTCGGAGCTTAGGGATTGGAGATGTCGTACCGTATTACGGGACACACCAAGACGACGGGCTGTCCGCGCAATGTTGATTCCCCGTGAACGAAGATCAAGGATATTGCTCCATAATATGTATTTTTCTGTTAAATTTGCCGCATCCATAATCTATTAGATAGATTTCGTAACTGGGACATTCCAGATTACGAATCTTTGATGCAGCTAAATTACCGCCCTCAACATACGAGTAAAATTATTGGTCGCTATTATATTATATCAGTTTTTTTTGTTTGTGCACGCACAAGGATTAATTGATGTACGGCATTATTCTATAGAAGATGGTCTGTCACAAAATATAGTACAAGATATGCTTCAAGATGATGATGGATATATCTGGTTGGCCACTTGGAATGGGTTGGAAAAATATGATGGATATACTTTCAAAAATTATAAGTCATATCCTACAGATGCAATAAAATTGAAATATAATAGAATGGTGCAGGTGATTAAAGGTAGTGATCATACATTATGGTGCCATACATATGACGATAAGGTCTACCTGTTTGATACTCAACGGGAAAGATTTGAAGATGTCTTTGTTTATCATCCCCAAATAGAGGAATGTGATTTGGTGGAAAAACTAATTCCATTAAATAATGGAATTGTTTGGGTTGTTGCCTCTGATGGAAATCTGTGGCGTATTGATGAGGCTGATTATCAGAAAGATAATGGGGTTATATTTCTGTCGTCGGGTTCTGTTCCACAACATGGAAATCATGTCTATTCAGTTGTATTGGATGCATATAATAATGAGTGGATATTGACAGATAAGGGATGTTTTGTTTATGGGAAACGTGAACTATCGGACAAAAGGGATTTTAAGTATGCAGTATCTTTGAATCATCAATTTTATATGGCAACTTCATCTGGAGAAATTGTGTTATATACTTCGAAAGGTGGAATAAAAGAAGTGAATTTTGAAAGGATAGATTGGGATATTATGGGACTATTGGCATTGAAAGATGGAAAAATGGGAGTTATAACTAAAAGAGGAGTCATTGTGGTTGATACTTATAATAACCATGCAGAGAATATTTTGATAGATAAGAGTAGTTCCGATATATCACCATCCGGATTCTTTCAGTCGACAGATAATAAATTATGGATGTTTAATGGAAAGTCCAATGTCGTTTGTTGTGATTTGAAGCATAATAAAATAGAATTTGTGAGCTATCCATTTAGTCAGCGCGAGAAAATGTATAACTTTATTCATGAGGATAGTTATGGACGTATCTGGATTTTAGCTTCAAATGGTGAATTTTCATTTTATAATCCCACAAAAAATCTTTTTGAACAAGGTTATACTTATATAAATGGTGAAAAAGTGTCTTATAAGGCTACAGGTAGAAAATTTTTAGTTGATAATCAGAAGAATATATGGCTGAGTTGTGATTCTGGGGTTGATATGATTACGTTCTTGAATGAAAATTACAGTTATTTCTCAATGAATCATCATGATAAAATACGTGGGTTGTTTGTTGATTCCAGACAAAGAGTGTGGATTGCCGATAAAAGTAAACGGATAGAAGTCTATGATAGAGAGCATCGTTATATAGGTAACTTGAATGAGGCAGGAGATTTGGTGCAAGACAGACAAGTTATTTTTGGTGCTGATATTTATTGCTTTTTCGAAGATGAAGCTCATCGTTTATGGATGGGGAGTAGAGAGAACGGGATTTATGTGGCTGTTCCCGAAGCTGAAAAATTCCGTATTTTTCATTTCAAACATGATAAGAAAGATAAGAGAAGTCTCAGTTCGGATGCTATTTATGCTTTTGGCAAAGATATGAATGGACATATCTGGATTGGTACTTATGGTGGAGGATTAAACGTTGTTGACGGGATTTTTCCTGATTTGCATTTTATTCATTCTGATAATGGATTAGATCTTTATCCTAAAGATGAATGTAGAAAAGTGAGGAGCATATACTGTACTTCAACAGGAATTATGTTGGTGGGGACAACTGATGGACTGTTATCTTTTTCAGCTAAAACTGATGAATATAGGAAAATACAATTTAATTTGAATCACTGTGAAACTAAGCGTGCCAATAGTCTTAGTAATAATGACGTAATTTATACTTTTGAAAGTAAGAAAGGAGAAATCTATATTATAACCCATAGCAGTGGATTGAATCTGGTAACGTCTAAAAATTTGTTGTGCGACAATATAGAGTTTGTGCATTTGAATAAACAGAATGGTTTGCCTTCGGATATGGCCTATACAATGATAGAAGGAAACAGAAATGAGCTATGGATTAGTTTTGAAGATCAGATTTGTAGGTATAATCCTGATAGAGGTAGTATAGAGTCTTATAATCGTTTTTATTTTCATTCTCATTTATTAGTTTCTGAAATACCGTTGGTCAGGGATGACAAAAATGGCATGTATGTGGCTTTAAACAGAGATGTTTTATACTTGCATTTAGATAAGTTGAATAAAAGTAGTTTTATACCACATATTGTCTTTACAAATGCCAGTACTGGTAAAAATAACAAAATGGGAGATTCTTCTCCTATTGTAGATCAGACTTTGACTTTAGAAAAAAATGAGAGGAATGTTTCGATTACTTTTGCAGCATTGGATTTTGCCGCTTCGGGTAATTTACAATATGCATATCGTCTGAAAAATATAGATAAGGAATGGAATTGTATAGGTTATGGTCATTCTGCCAGTTTGGTTAATCTTCCGGCAGGGGATTTTGTGTTGGAAGTAAAATCTACTAATGGAGATGGATTATGGGTTGATAATATGGCCCGGTTATTTATTCATGTAAAACCGACTTTTTGGGAAACTGGGTGGGCATGGTTATTATATGTCATATTAATTCTATTGATAATTGTCGCTGTTTCTGTAACTTTAGCTTATATTTTTAATTTAAGACGAAAAGTGGACTTTGAGCAACAGATAACAAACTTGAAACTTCGTTTTTTTACAGATATATCTCATGAATTACGTACTCCGTTAACTTTAATTGCCAGTCCCATTGAAGAGGTGATCGATCATGAGAAGTTGAGTGAGGAAGGTCGGGAGAATATGTTGATAGCAAAAAAGAATACAGACCGTATGTTACGCCTTATCAACCAATTACTTGATTTTAGGAAAATACAGAATAACAAAATGAAATTGTATATTGAAGAAACAGATATAGTATCCTTGTCTAAAAAAATCTTTGAAACTTTTACCGCTTTGGCACATCAGCGGAATATTAATTTTCAGTTTATTTGTTCCTGTGATAGTTATGTGCTTTATACTGATATTGATAAATTTGAAAAAATAGTGTTTAATCTATTGTCAAATGCATTTAAGTATACTCCCGACGGCAAGAATATCGATTTTATTCTTGAACCTCAAAATGATGTTTTCTTTTTCAAAGTCAGAGATGAAGGTAATGGTATTGAACTGCAAAAAATAGATATGTTATTTAAACGTTTTGAAACTTTGGGATATACAGACCCTAATTTTTCAAGCGGGATTGGCCTTTCCTTGGTAAAAGAATTGGTTGATATGCTACATGGTTCTATCATGGTGGATAGTAAATTAGGACAGGGAAGTGTGTTCTCTGTTTCTTTGTCAAGAAGCTATGAAGTTTTCCAATCAGACAAGAATGTGGAATTCATTTTGAATGACAGCAAGACAATGCCTTCAATTGAGACACAAGTAGAACAAAAAGAAGAATTTATAAAAGATATAACAGTCTTGGTAGTGGATGATAATGAAGAACTAAGACATTTTATTGTAAGTATTCTTCGTAAGGAGTATCATATAATAGAAGCGGAGAATGGAAAAAAGGGACTTGAAATAATAAGGTTAGAATTACCGGACTTGGTACTTAGTGACGTGATGATGCCTTGTATGGATGGTATTGAATTATTGGAAGAAGTGAAAAAGAATCATGATACCAGTCATATACCTTTTGTTTTGTTATCGGCAAAATCTGCGTTGGATGATCGTATCAGAGGATTGGAATATGGTGCGGATGATTATATAACTAAACCATTTAGTTCCGGATATTTACGTGCCCGTATTTCTTCTTTGTTGAGGCAACGCGAAATGTTACATGATTATTTTATGAAACAAGCATTCAGGTCTTTTGAACAGGAGAATTTGGTAGCTTCGAGTGTTTCTTTGGATAGTTTCTCTCCTTCAATACCTCAAATAACTTCTTTTGATGAGGTATTTATTCAGAGAGTGATTCAGGTTGTGGAATCCAAACTCCAGGAACAGGACTTTAAAATTGAGGATCTGGCTGATACGATGAAAATGGGACGTACTGTTTTTTATCGGAAGGTAAAGTCTATATTGGGAGTGACCCCTATTGATTTAGTAAAGGATATGCGGGTGAAGCGGGCCATACAATTATTGGATTCGGGGAATTATAATATATCTCAAGTAGCCTATATGAGTGGTTTTTCTTCTCCCCAATATTTTAGTAGGGTATTTAAGGAGTTGAAAAATTGTACTCCGAGTGAGTATAAAACAAAAGCCTTTGATTGATAAATCAAAGGCTTTTTTATGGTTTGGCATAAAAAGTACACAGAATAGCATAAATAATATACTTTTCTATCAAGTAGTTTAAAAAATACACGGAACGGCATAAATAATGCACGTTCCCTTTTTACCTCTTTGCTATGTTTGCAATGAAATAATTTTAGGTTGCCAAATGGAATCTTATATAATAGACTATTTAATATAAAGTACTATGAAGAAAATTTTAATCTATTGTGTGATTGCCTTTTCTTTTTGGAGCTGTAAATCAGAAATACATACTGGTGCAACACCGAAAAGGGAATTTTATAGTGACAGACCGGCTAAAATTTGGGAGGAGTCACTAGTTAGTGGAAATGGTATAATGGGGGCTATGGTGATAGGAGATCCATATCAGGAATCCATTGTTTTAAATCATGCTTTGCTTTATTTGCCTATTCATTCTGCAAGGAAACCGGTAGGTCAGGGAAAATATTTAGGTAAAATTCAGCAAATGTTGTTGGAGGACAAATATATGGAGGCTTCTCGGTTTGTTGTGGATTTGGCAAACTCAGAAGGGTACAAAGGGAAACATGCAACAGATCTTTTTATTCCCGCTTTTCAATTCAATCTTTTAGGAGATACTTCTACTGTAAAACAATATGAGAGATCAGTAGATTTTACTTCGGGTGAGGTAATAGTAAATTGGGAAGATAATAATGGTGTTTTCACCCGTAAATTATTTGTTTCAAGACCTGATAATCTTGTTGTTTTGAAATTGTCATCAGATGAAGGAGCGTCTATTAATACAACATTGAGCCTTTCGAAGATAATAAGGCATGATGTGGGCCGTATCAAGAAGTTTAATCTGGATGATAACTTTTGTATAAAGAAGGTCGAATCCGGAACAATGGATAATGGGCTTTATTTTAAAGCATGGTATGAAAGACCTTGGGAGTTTGAATCTAGAAAAAGTTTTAAAGGTTACGAAGGAGTGGTACAGGTTCTACGTTCGGATGGAAAGATAGAAATGGATTCCGACCGATTGATCCTCAGGGATGCCACTGATGTGTTAATTGTTGCTCGGATTGAGCCTTCTGATAATATGGAGGAGTCTCGGGTTCTTGAAATGAGTAATGCATTAAAATCATATGATGGAACTTATGATGAATTGCTGGCGGTACATAAGAAAATTCATAAAGAATTGTTTGAACGTGTTTCTATTGATTTGGATGCATCAGAAGAGGACCGGATGAAATCTTCTGAAGAATTGTTGAAGTTAGGAGGCTCTAATCCGGCTCTTGTAGAAAAACTTTTTGATGCGGCACGTTATAATGTAATTAGTGCGACGGGTATTAATCCTCCTAATCTTCAAGGTATTTGGGGGGCTACTATGACTCCTCCGTGGTCTGGTGATTATACGACCAATGGTAATCTTCCGGTTGTCGTTTCCCATTATCTTCAGGCTAATACCCCGGAGTTGATGTTGCCTTTGTTCGACAGGCTGGAAGCATATATGGAGGATTTTAAAGTGAATGCGCGTGAACTTTTTAATTGTCAGGGTATTCATGTCCCTTCACGTTTTAGTTCCCATGGTCTGAATAATCATTTTGATGCTACATGGCCGATGACGTTTTGGTTAGCAGGAGCCGCATGGTATTCATTGTTCTATTATGATTATTATATGTACACCTTGGATAAAGATTTTTTAAGAGAGCGTGCGCTTCCGTTTATGGAGCAGGCTGCTTTGTTTTATGAGGATTTCTTAAAAGAAGGTAATGATGGAAAGTATATTTTTAACCCTTCATATTCTCCAGAGAATAATCCGGCTAATAGTTCAAGTCAGGCATGTGTCAATGCTACTATGGATGTAATGGCTGCTAATGGGTTATTGCGTTCTGTTATAGAAGCCAGCCAGATTTTAGGGGTAAATCAAGATAAGATTCCAGTATGGAAAGCGATGCAGGAAAAAATGCCTTCTTATATGTTGAATGAAAATGGGGAAATCAGAGAGTGGATGTGGAAAGATTTGCAGGATAATCATAAACACCGTCATGCTTCTCATTTATTCGGATTGTATGATTTTCATGATCCGTTGATTATGGGCAATCAAGATTTGATAGAGGGGTGTAAACGCGCTATCAATCGCAGAATGGAAATACGGCGACAGGATAACGGAGGTATCATGGCGTTTGGGATGGTTCAGTTGGCATTTGCGGCATGTGCTTTAGGAGAGACAGAAATGGCTTATGATATGTTGGTCTGGCTTGGAAATAGTTATTGGAACAACAATTTAGTTTCAACTCATGACCCTAAGAAAACATTCAATTTGGACATTTGTGGGGGATATCCGTCATTAGTGATGAAGATGATGGTTTATTCTGAACCTGGTGTAATCTCTCTTTTACCTTGTAAGCCTGTTCAATGGAAGAATGGTACTATAAAAGGGATAGCTTTAAGAGGAGGAATCCTGTTACAAGAATTAGTATGGCACGAAAAAGAAGTAAAAGCAACTTTGTTGTCCAAAATAAATCAGACTGTGAAAATCCAGTTACAAGGTATAGATAAACAGGAAATAGCGTTGAAAGCAGGTGAACCTGTTACCGTGGTTTTTTAAATTAAAAGAATGTTGAAAAATTACCTTATTTACTAATTATAAAAACACTAGTTTATGAATCAAAAAGTTTGTATTCAAAGAATGTTTATGTCTTTGATATTCAGTGTTATGTATCTGTTATCTTTTGCACAGACCCGTCAGATTTCCGGTATGGTAAAAGATATGTCAGGAGAACCGGTTATTGGTGTTAATGTTTCTGTGAAAGGAACAGGAAATGGTTCTATAACGGATTTGGATGGTAAATTTACCATACCAAATGTGAAGGAAAAAGATGTTTTGGTTGTTTCTTACATTGGGTATCTCACTCAGTCTGTCTCTGTGGGAAAACAAACATCTTTCATAATTACATTGAAAGAGGACACTCAAGCTTTGGATGAGGTCGTTGTTGTTGGTTATGGTGTACAAAAGAAAAGAGATCTTTCAGGTGCAGTATCTTCTGTAAAGTCTCGGGATATTACTGCTATTCCTACTACAAATGCTTTAGAGGCTTTGCAAGGAAAAGTAGCAGGATTGGATTTAACAGCTTCTTCTGGTAAAGCTGGAGCAGATTTGAGTTTTACTATTCGTGGTGAAAGATCTTTGAAGGCTAGTAATGCACCTCTGATTTTAGTTGATGGTATAGATTATGGTACAACTTTGGATATTAATCCTTCTGATATAGAATCTATTGAGGTATTGAAAGATGCTTCTTCGACTGCTATTTATGGAACACGTGGTGCTAATGGTATTATTATCGTTACAACTAAAAAAGGTAAAGCTGGAAAATCAAAGGTTTCTTTGAACGCTTTTGCTTCCATTAATATGATTTCGTCTTATCCCTCTATTATGAACGGAGCTGAATATGCTCAGTTAAAGCGTGAAGCATATCGTGACCAGACAACTAATGAATATTTACCAGATGAGCAAGTCTTTACGGTAGCACAGGAATTAGAGTATGTACGAGAAGGAGTTTCTACAGATTATAGAGATTTAATGATGAGTAATGGATTTAATCAGAATTATGAATTGTCTATAACAGGAGGTACAGAGAAAACACAACATTCTATTTCTTTAGGATACAGAGGCGAAAATGGACTTTTTAAAAATGATAATTATAAACGCTTGAATGCTAGAGTGGCATTAGATCATAAACTATTAGAAAACTTGAAGATTGGTACTAATATTACTTATACATACAAAGATCAAAACACGCGTCGTGATCCTTTGAATATGTGTAATAAGATTGTGCCTTTGTCAAAACCTTATGATGAAAATGGAGAAGTAGTAAGATTTCCTGCTCCGGGATATAATTCTCAAACTAATCCGTTAGTGGATGATGTAGATGGAGCTGTAAAAGATAATACAAAAGCAACCCGTTTTTTCGGTAGTCTATATGCGAATTGGAATATCACAAAAGATTTGCTTTTTAGAACAACTTTAGGTGTGGATGTAAGAATAAGAGAAGGGGATATTATTGTTCTGCAAATTCTTTGGATGGAGAAGGTAAGGATAGTAAATCATTAAAAGAGCATACTATAGAATCGGGTATAACTTGGGAAAATGTTCTGACTTATTCTAAAATTTTAGGTGAACATGATTTTCAGATAATGGGTGGTACAAGTACTATTTATAAAAGTAAGGAGTACACTTTGGCTTCAGGTAAAGGACAGACATATGGAGGAAATATCTATCATAATTTGGCATCGAATACCAAGGAAGTCATGATTGACAGCTATTTAAATGAGGAAAAATTAGCTTCTTTTTTCGGGCGCGTAAACTATAAGTTTATGGATCGTTATATTCTTACAGCGTCATTACGTGCGGACGGTTCTTCATTATTAGCCGATGGACATAAATGGGGGTATTTCCCATCTGTAGCGGTGGCATGGAGAATGAATGAAGAAAGTTTTTTGAAAGGTTTTGACGAACTGTCAAATTTAAAACTTCGTTTGAGTTGGGGAGAGTCAGGGCAATCGGCTATTGATCCTTATCAGACTGTCGGGCTTTTAGGTTCGTCCACTTATTCATTTAACAATGATTTGGCTAGTGGGCTGTATCCTAAAACGATGTCGAATAAAAATCTGACTTGGGAAACAACTTCTGTGTTTGATCTAGGTGTGGATTTCGGTTTCTTTAATAACCGTCTTTCAGGTTCTGTAGATGTATATAAATCATATACTAGAAATGTATTGATGAATCGTAAGATTCCATCAACCAATGGGTATACCGAAGTTATGGAAAATATTGGTAAAACAGAAAATTTTGGTATTGATGTGGCGTTGAACTCTGTAAACATTCAAAAGAAGAATTTTACTTGGACTACAGATTTTACTCTTTCTCACAATAAAGAGAAAATTAAGGAATTGGCTTCAGGAGCACTGAGAGATGAGGCAAACTCATGGTTTGTAGGTGAAGCGTTTCAGGTCTTTTATGATTATAAAAAGATAGGAATCTGGCAACTGGATGAAGCGGATGAAGCTGCTAAAAATGGACAGAAACCTGGAGATATTAAGATTCAGGATACGGATGGTAATGGTGAAATAACTCCCGAAGACCGTGTGATTTATAGTAAACGTCCTAAAGTTACTTTTGGTATAAATAACTCATTTACCATTCATGACTTTGAATTTTCGTTCTTTATTTATAGTCGTTTAGGTCAATGGATTGATTACGAGTTCAATAGAGGATATAAACCGGATGGATTGGAAAATAGTTCTAATGTGGATTACTGGACTCCGGAAAATCCAACTAATAATTTCCCACGTCCCAATCGGTTTTATGGGTTTGGAAAAACTAGATATTCCTCAACTTTGAAATATGAAAAAGGGTCGTTTGTTAAGGTGAGGGATGTAACCCTGGCCTATAATATCCCTTCAAAAGTATTGGCTAGTTTAGGTTTGGGACGTGCACGTATCTATGCAACTGCAAAAAATTTCTTTACCTTCAGCAGCATTGATAATTACGATCCAGAACGAGGGGGAGGAATTTCATTTCCGATGACCAAACAGCTTGTTTTTGGTGTGAACTTGGATTTTTGATAGAGTGTATAATATTAAAAGAAAGTAATTATGAAGAAAAATATATTTGTATTGACATCTTTGATGCTAACTCTAGGATGTGGTTGTGATAGTTTCTTGGATGAAACGAATTATAGTGATGTGACTTCAGAAGGAGGTTATTATGACACGGAAGCAGGATTGAATGCTGTAGTTAATGCTTGTTATACTCCTTTACGCTTTTGGGCGGGAAAAGAGGATGCGATTGGGCTAAGTGAGACTGGAACTGATATTATTGCGGCTGGTTCGGGATGCGTGGATAATAATATGGCGGCATATACCCAGTCTTTGGATGGAACAAATTCTGCCTGTACTTTTTATTTTGACCGTTTTTATGCAGCGATAAATTGGTGTAATACAGCAATATTTCATGCACAAACAGTGCCGAATCCATCCAATGATGAGATATTGGCAACAACTTTGAATAAGCGTGAGGCGGAAGCAAGAGTTTTACGTACATTCTATTATTGGATATTGACTGAAACATTTGGAGATACCTATTATACGGACCAGCCTTCTACCAGTATAGTAATGAACCCGGTAAAAACTTCTACAGATAATATCTACCAATATATGTTTGATGATTTGGATTGGGCTATCAAAAGCAAGTTGTCAACTTTGCAAAATGATGGTGGACGGGTTACCATCTGGACTGCGAAAGCTTTAAAAGCTAGACTTTTATTAACTAGAGCAAGTGAAAAGAACGATGTGGACATGTATGGACAGGCATACGATTTGGCTAAAGATGTGATAGAAAATGGTCCGTTTGAATTAGCTGAAGATTTTGCTTCAATATGGGACATGAAGAATAGTGATGGAAACTCTAATAAAGAAGTGATATGGTATGTAGATTATTCGACAAATCAGTTGTATAATTCTGAATTGGATGATAAACCTGTTATCAGAAACGGAGGGAATAATGCACATTTGCTTTTTTGTATGAAGTATGATGATCAACCGGGTATGACACGTACAGCAGAATATGGTCGTCCATTTAACCGATATATGCCAACTCGTTATTTGGTGGATTTGTTTGATGAGGAAAAAGACCAGCGTTATGCTGGTAGTTTTCGTAATTTATGGATTATGAATAATGAGAAGGGAAAAGGTAAATATACTGCAATGACTGATACTGCTATTTATATAATTAAAGGGGAGGCAACTAAAGCTCAACGGGCATGGGCAGAAAATCGTTATCAGCTTTTTGATAGAAATGATGTGTATAATGCAGATGGTTCGACAAAGAATATGAAGCAATATTTGGAGTTGAGTAAATTTGCAGATCCTACTCGTGCGTCAAAAGATGAAGATAGAAGTACTCGTGACGGCTTCATGATTCGTATTGCTGAAATGTATCTTATTGCAGCAGAGGCGGGAGCTAAAGCAAATAAAGCGGATGCTTTGGATTATATGAATAAATTGCGTATGACTCGTGCCATATCCGGATATGAAGATGCGATGCGTGTTGAATTGTCACAAATACAAGATATTGATTTTATACTGGATGAACGTGCACGGGAGTTGGCTGGAGAGCAGTTGCGTTGGTTTGATTTGAAACGATTTGGTAAAGAACAGTTTGTAAAAAGAATAAAAAAGTGTAATCCTGATGCTGCAAATGTGGATGAACATCATTGGGTACGTCCATTCCCTCAGACATTCTTGGACGCTATTGAAAATAAAACGGAATTTACTCAAAATACAGGTTATAAATAATGAAGAAATATATTATAGCTTTTTACTTGGTGGGAATGAGCGGAGGATTAGTTTCTGCTCAAGACTATGTTTCAAAAGTATGGGTGTCAGACCAAGGTGATGGAACTTATAAAAATCCAGTACTTTATGCGGATTATTCTGATCCTGACGCATGTAGGGTTGGAGATGATTATTATTTGACTTCATCGAGTTTCGGTTGTTTACCCGGTTTGCAAATATTACATTCCAAGGATTTGGTGAATTGGAGTATCATTGGTGCGGCATTACCTTATGCCGTACCTCCCATAAACGATAATTCTCCCCAGCATGGAAATCGTGTATGGGCTCCTAGCATCCGCTATCATAACGGGGAATTTTATATTTTTTGGGGAGATCCCGATCAAGGAGTTTATATGGTGAAATCCTCAAGAGCGGAAGGTCCTTGGAGCGAGCCGGTTTTAGTAAAATCAGGTAAAGGAATCATTGATACAACGCCTCTTTGGGATGATGATGGGCGAGTGTACATGGTACATGCTTATGCAGGTAGTCGTGCCGGTTTAAAAAGTGTCATAGCCATTTGTGAATTAAATGCTGAAGCAACTCAAGCTATTACCCAGTCTCGTATCATTTTTGACGGGCATGAAGCTCATGAAACTTGTGAAGGACCCAAATTTTATAAACGTAATGGATATTATTATATTTTCCATCCGGCTGGTGGTGTGGCTACTGGGTGGCAGGTAGTGTTACGTTCGAAAAATATCTATGGACCTTATGAGTGGAAAACTGTATTGACTCAAGGAGAAACAAAGATAAACGGGCCTCATCAAGGGGCGTGGGTGGACACTACTACAGGAGAAGACTGGTTTTTACATTTTCAAGATGTAGGTGCACATGGTCGTTTGCTTCATCTTCAGCCTATGAAATGGGTGGATGACTGGCCTGTCATAGGAATAGATAAAGATGAAGATGGTTGCGGAGAACCGGTATTATTCTATAAGAAACCAGATGTTGGTAAAAAGTACTCTGTTTGTACTCCTCAGGAAAGTGATGAGTTTAATAGTCAGAATTTGTCTCCACAATGGCAGTGGAATGCTAATATCAACGAAAAATGGATGTTTTGTAATGGACAAAATGGATATATACGTCTTTATTCTTATCCTGTTACAGATAGTTATAGGAATTTATGGGATGTCCCAAATTTGTTGTTACAAAAGATTTCTGCTCCTAATTTTACAGCAACGACTAAATTAACTTTTAAACCCACTAAGAAATATACAGGTGAGCGTACAGGATTAGTTGTAATGGGATTGGATTATGCAGGATTGTTCGTGGAGAATACTAAAGATGGGCTGGTACTGTCTCAGTCTGTGTGTGATGAGGCTGACCGGGGTAGTCTGGAAAAAACCAATGCATCCGTTTCTTTGGAAGGGAATACGGTTTATCTGAAATCAACATTCTCCACAATGGACAGAAAAAATGCTGGTAATGAAGGAGGATATGATTTGGTGGTGATGTGTAAATTTAGTTATAGTATGGATGGAATGACTTATAGATCGTTAGGTATTCCGTTCCGAGTGAAAGAAGGTAGATGGATTGGTGCTAAAACAGGTTTATTTTGTACTCGTCCGTCTATTCAAACGAATGATGGCGGTTGGACTGATGTGGATTGGTTTAGGATAGGCAAATAAGATAGGCAAGGGGAAAAGTTACAATGATAATTAGATTATTATGGGGACTTAAATGAAGCCTGCTAGGCTAAAATAGAAAAGTACTGTTTCTGTTTTGGGAATAGTACTTTTTTATATTGGCTATAGCAGAGAATATTGGAGAGTTTTCTTTTTTTCAAGTTTAACTCGTCATTATCAAGAGGATTTGCTACATTTGCAACTTGTTGAAATGAGAACCAAATAATAAAAAACGATATGAACGAAGATTTTAGAGAGGATTTGAAGAAAGCCTGTGAAGTGATGCAGAAGGGAGGAGTGATTCTTTATCCTACTGATACTATTTGGGGAATAGGTTGTGATGCAACTAATCCGGAGGCGGTGAAACGAGTTTATGATATAAAGAAGCGTGCTGACAGTAAGGCGATGCTTGTATTGGTGGACAGTACGGTAAAAGTAAATTTTTATGTTAGTGATGTACCTGCGGTAGCTTGGGATTTGATTGAGTTTACCACAAAACCATTGACTATTATTTATGATGGGGCACGTAATCTGGCTGAGAATTTGCTGGCTGAGGACGGCAGTGTAGGTATTCGTGTTACGGCTGAGGAATTCTCCAAACAACTTTGTTTCCGGTTTCGTAAAGCTATTGTGT
>OCHG01000137.1_pt1 | contig 85455 bp, 92 predicted proteins | sample 1538801 | NCBI WGS metagenome assembly OCHG01 (sample SAMN04571727, study PRJEB22368) | human gut metagenome | biome: human gut; material: stool | host: Homo sapiens | place: Luxembourg | collected 2012-09-20 | reverse complement strand
TCGCTGCTGCCGCCGGTCAAGGCGGAGAGCTGCTCCAAAATCGCCTGATTTTCCTCGGGTGTGTTGCCCAGCGAATCGCTCACCGCTGCAAACGCCGCTGTCGGCAGCATGGTCAGCACCATGCAGCAGACGAGCAGTATGCTAAGTATTCGTTTTTTCATTGGCTTTTCTCCTCCTGTTCGTGTCGGTTCGGTTTGTCCGCCCCGCCTTTTTTCTGGTTTTCTCTGTTTCTGAGCCGGAAGCACAGCGCGGTGATCGCCACCGCCGCGGCAAAGGAGACGACGGCTACCAGCACATAGCCGCCCGCGTCCTGCCGCAGCAGCATCGCGCCGAACCCGCCCCATGCTTCCGGTTGCCCCGGTCCGACGACCGTGCCCGCCGTCTGCATCAGCACCGCGAACAGCAGCATACACATAGCGCTCAGTCCATAGATGCCGCGCCGCTGCCTCCGGCGGGTGGTTTCCCGCACCCGCTGCTTGACGAGTGCGACCCGTCTTGCGGTATCGTACATTTCGTTTGAACCCCCTTTCCGGTTTGTCTGAAACTGTGGCCTAAAAAACCTTTCACTTATATAGGTACAAAAAATCGAAAAAACTCTCACCCAAAACGCAAAAATTTTCAAAAAAATTTGAGAGCCGCCAAAAAGCAGCTCTCAAGGAGGGAATGTTCGGTTATTTTCTCCGCGATAAGCGGAAAGCGGACAGCTTTCCCGCCGCCACCAGCAGCACCGGCAGGGCGTAGGCCACATACTGCGCCGCGCCGCCGTGGGCGATGAGCAGATTATAGATGGCGTGGAGGGTGATGGCCGCGCCCAGCAGCCCACAGGTGCCTGCGATCTTCAGCCACGTCCGCTGCCACGTGTATGCAAGGCCACCGCCGACGATCAAGCCGCAGAGGACGTGCATCGCGCCCGTGCCGAAGCCACGGAAGAAGATGAAGGAGAAGCGATCCGCGCCGTTTTGGATCAGATAGCACACATTTTCGAAGGTGGCGAAGGCGAGGGCGACCGTGATGGCGGCGGGTTTGATCTTATTCCCCTCCGGCTCGAATACCAGAAGATAGAAGACCAGCGGCAGCAGCTTCATCATTTCCTCCACCACCGGCGCAATCTCCGCCGTGGCGGCAAGGGCGTCCGCCTGACATACCGCCGCGAGGAAGGTGTTGATATAGGCCGAAAGCAGGCACACCCCCATCCCGGCAATGCAGAACAGGAAGAAGCGAAGCTGCCGCCTGCCCATACACAAAGCGGCCACCAGCAGCGGGGACACCATGCAGATAAAAATATTCTCGATGTAGGTCATGCAGCCACCGCCTTTCTCGTGGCGGGCAGCAGCCCCAGAATCGCAAGCGTCAGCAGCATATCACACCAGAAGGTGGGGCTTGCCGGTGAGGTTTCCGGCCAGAAGCAGCCCACCGTCCAGAGCAGATACTCCGCGAACGCAAAGCACAGCACGCCGATGTGGAAGTACCGCATATTCCGCGCCGCGCCCGTCTGCGTTTTCGCATAGACAAGCCCACGAATGGCGCAGAAGGAGAGCCATATCATCATGCCGCACCAGATCAGGTTGGAGAGAATATCCCCGAAGAAGCAGTAGAACGCCAGCAGCGGCACGCCGAACGCAGGCGCAAGCCACGCCCTGCGGCAGCGGAAGGCGCGTTCATCTGCTCCCGCCAAAGTGGCCTGCAAAATGCGCAGGAAGATGAGGCTGGCCACCCAGCCGAACTCCGAGACATAAAAGACCCGCGGTGTGGTATCGAACAGCAGCAGATACAGCGTCCAGTAGAGCGCGCCGAGGGCGAAGCAGCCGTAGAAGCACAGCAGCAAAAAATACGCCTGTCTGCGGCTTTTCCGGTAGGATATGCCCGAAAGCAGCGCGCCGACGAACGTGGTCAGTAATTGCAGCAGGTTCTCAATCAGCTCCATGAATCCCCTCGCTTTCTTTGTTCTGATCGTCCTCACGGCTCATCTGCCGCAGCCGGAAGCACAGAACGGTCACGCAAACGCCCAGAAGAAACGCCAGCAGCCCTATGACGATGTATCCCAAGGCCGCGCCGCCGTGAAAGATGCTTGCCGCCGTTTCAAAGCCGGAATAGTCGCCTGTCTGGATATTTGCGGCGATGCCGGGTATGGCGAGGGACGCGCCGATGAGCAGCGCAAGGCACGCCGCCACGGCGGAAGCCATGGTGATCGTATTGCGCCGCAGCCGTTTCTCTCGCTCAATTTTGGCGATGCGCCGCTTCGCCTCCGCAACGCGCTCCTCATGACTCCACATTTGTGATCCCCTCCCGTTCTAAGAGCCTTCGCAGGCTCTCTTTTCCACGATACACCATGTTGGTGATCTGTTTTACCGTTTTTCCCGTGACCTCCGCCGCCTGCGCGTAGCTCATATCCTCAAAATAGGTGAGATAGAGGACTTCCCGATAGTCCGGGTTCATTTCATCCATGCAGAAATGCAGAATGCGGTTTCGCTCCTCCGACCGGATGACCTCCTCCGCCAGCAGCCGTCCGTCCGGCTCGCCGGTCAGCGCATCGAGGCTGAATAGCGGTTTTCGCTTGCTCTTGTGGCGCAGTGCCATGTGCCGCGCCGCCTTATAGAGATACGCCTTGAAGCCGCCGTCCCGTACTTTTGGCTTTTTCGTGAACAGATAGGCGAAAACGTCCAGCATCAGCTCCTCCGCCTCGTGAACGTCGTGCAGATAGCCGTCAATATACAGGGTCAGGGGGTCACCGTATTTTTTCATCAGGGCATTAAGCCCTTCGTCATCGCCGCTCAGATATTGGCGGTACAAGCTCTCATCGCAGGTCATAGCGTTCACTTCCTTTTTGCGGATGCTAAAATGCAGAGGGGTATCCGTCAGGTGCTTGTCCTGTCGGAATCGCGGCGCTGCCCCTTGAAGCGCGGGTCGGACGGCTTTTCCGCGTTTTCCGGGATCGCCCATGAGCGCCCGAACCGGGACGCGCCGGGGATCCGCCCCTCGGCGCAATACTGGTTGACCCGCCGCTCCGACACGCCCCAACGGTAGGACGCCTCCCGAATGGAGATATAGCCCTTGATCCCGTTCATACCGCACCTCCGCATGGATAATACTCAACATGATACATTATATACGAATATCCGAAGAAACACAAGGCATCCGGCGAAGTGTTCAGAGAAAAGTTGCGGATAAGGTTGATTTTTTTGAAAAATCCTCCGAAATCTGGCCAAAACGCCTTGTTCAGATTGTAATATAAGGCAAAGCTGAAAGCGGCCATTGACCGGCTCCTGCCAGCCTGTTCCGATTTAGAAGAGCTGCTTCGCCGCCTGCAGAGAGAAGGTTATGAGATCAAGCGCGGCAAGTATATCTCTGCCAGAGCACCGGATCAGGAACGGTTCACCCGTCTGAAAACGCTGGGGGTTGACTACATCGAAGAAGCCCTTGCCGCCCGGATTGCCGGACGATCCAGACCTTCCCGCCAACCGAAACGGCAGGACGGAAAGATCAGCCTGCTCATTGATATCCAGAACAATATCAAGGCGCAGCAGAGCGCAGGCTTCACCCATTGGGCGAAGCTGAACAATCTGAAACAGGCCGCCAAAACTATGAACTTCTTGACGGAGCATGGCATCGGCAGCTATGAGGAATTGGAAAGCAGGTTGACCGCCGTGCCTGCGCGCAGGGATACCGCTCATACGGAGATCAAGCGGATAGAAAACCGTGCCGCAGAACTTGCCCTTGTGATGAAGCACGCCGGAACTTACCGTCAGCTAAAACCACTCTATGACCGATACCGCAAATCGAATGATAAGGAAAAGTTCCTGCGGGGGCATGAGAGCGAGATCATCCTTTTTGAAGCGGCCGCCAGAGAATTAAAACGGCTGGGACTGTGCCGCTGCCGACAACGGAAAGCATGAAAACGGAGCTTGCTAATCTCAACGCAGAAAAGGAACGGCTCCTTGCTGAATATAAAGCCGCAAGAGCCGAAGCCCAGGAATACGAGACCGTCAAGCAAAATGTGGATGCGCTGCTGACCGTTGCAAAGGAACAGGAACAACAGCGGCGGCATGAACTGGAATAAATTTCATTGAAAGACGCTGGGCGCAGCTCCCGGCATCCTGTATAATGGAACTGCGGAAGGAGGTTTTACCGATGACAAGAAGCGAAGCAATCAAAGCATTTTTCTTCAAAAGTGTACAGCCCGTGATCGTGGCGCTGATCCTGTATTGTATCTTCAAATCCGCCTGCGTGAAGAACGGAGAGATTGACTATGTATGGCTCTGGATACTCTGCGGGCTGCCGTTTGGCCTCCATCGGATGTGCCTCTGGATCGTACCAGGTGGCGGCTCCCTGGGTGGAGGGATTGCCCTGTTTGCATTGAACTTTATTATCGGTGGTGTGATCGGTGGTTTCATTCTGGCATGGCGGCTGATCGTAGCCGTGCGCCTCCAGCTCCCGGATCCCGCCGCTGCTGCTGTCGATGCCGTCCTTGCAGATGCGGGCAAGCCCCTTCATGGTGTAGTCCCAGTCCTCTGGCAGCGACAGCATGAGGGACAGCAGCCCCTTCGCTTTCAGGGACAGCGACCTGTCCCGCAGGTGGTAGTTGGACATGACCGTGTAATCTCTGGTCTTTTCGATACGGAAAACTGCCATATCCGGCGCCTCCTTTCTCTGTTTTTGAAAAGTGTTGATTTTGGCACAAAAAAGCCCCTGTCCTGCCTCCCGGACGCTTCCCATGGGAAAACACCCACGCCGCCCTTTAAGCGGCGCTCTGAGAGGAAAAAACAGAGGTTTTCGCGCCCTAATTGATACATTTTTCGGGTGGGTATAGGCACGGATATGAAAAAACGCCATAGGGCGGCTGCCTATGGCGTGGGGACAGGCAGGGTACTGATGTGAAAATCAGCGCCCTGCCTGTCAGTATGAGATTTTTTGACTTCGTACCGTGTTCCCTGCCTTTGAAAACATTGATTTTACTGACTTTCTTATGTTTTCTTATTAGGAGGCGAGGGAAGCCACCGCTTTTTGACTGAATTATTGCTTGAGTTTTACATTGTTTCTGATCGTGCGCTCACTTCTGGGGCGGTTCGTCAGGCGTTGCAGTACGGCGCTGATCTGCCCCTCGGCGGCTTCGACCTCGGCATGGAACGCGCGGGCGGAGACGCGCAGCGCCCCGTGGCCGAGGATGATGACCTGCTCGGGGCCGTCGGACGTCGCCACGCGCACGCGGCGTTCGCGGCGCAGCTCGTAGGTCACGCGCTCGATGTAGGTGTCGGCAGTCTCAGCCTCTTTCGTGTAGACGACATTGACGCCGTGCACCGTCTGCACACTGCCGGGGTTGCCCTTGACCTTATAGGCGTCGAACACGACGATGACGCGGCACTTGCGAAAGCCCTGATAGTTGGCGAGAATGTCGATCAGCGCGCCGCGCGCCGCGGCGACATCCTGCGCGGCGAGCCGATGGAGCTCGTCCCACGCGAAGATGATGTTGTAGCCGTCGACGAGCAGATATTCCGTGTCCTCTGAGTGGATCGTGACGTCATAGTGATCGGCGAGCGAGGTGCGCGCGGGCTTTTTGCTCGGTTCGAACGCGCGGCGCTCGACCTTGCCGTATGTGCGCTCGAAAATGTCCTGCAATTCCTTGTCCTCGGCATATGCGCCGCCTGCGCCGACGCCGCGTCGGGGGAGCGGCGCGGGCGCTTCTTCGACGGCCTCTTCACCAAGGCGGATGCCGCTGTCGCAGTGAACATGCGCGGGAACTTCATTCCACGGGACCGTGATGCTGCCGCCGTGGTCGCAGAAGACGGAGGACGCGGGATTATCCGTGTCGCGCTCGGCGTCGTAGCCAAGGGACGCGACGATCTCGTCCTGATTTTGGCAGGGCTCATACCCGCGCACGGCGCAGGAGAGCTGTCCGCGGCCGCGGGTGTAGGCCGCGACGTCGGCAAAGTAGTCGCGCAGCGTGCGCACCGGCGCATAGCCCGTGAGTACGGCGTTTTCCCCCTCGTTCTGCGGCGGTTCGACGGTGCCGCCCATGTTCTGGAGGTCGGTCATCGCGCGGCCGACGCACTCGGCGGGCACCTCGAGACGGAAGTCGTAATACGGCTCGAGCAGCACATTTTCCGCCTGCATCAAGCCCTGCCGCACGGCACGGTACGTCGCTTGACGGAAGTCGCCGCCCTCGGTATGCTTCAGATGCGCGCGGCCCGCGACAAGTGTGAACTTCACATCCGTCAACGGTGAGCCGGTCAGCACGCCCGCGTGCTCGCGCTCTAAAAGATGGGTGAAAATCAGCCGCTGCCAGTTGAGGTCGAGCGCGTCCGTCGGCACGTTTGACGCAAGCTGGATGCCCGCCCCGCGCGGAAGCGGCTCTATTAGAAGCTGTACTTCCGCATAGTGGCGCAGGGGCTCGAAATGTCCCATGCCGAGGACGGGGGCGGCGATCGTCTCGCGATAGACGATGCTGCCCTCGCCGAAGGTCACGTCGAGGCCGAAGCGGTCGAGGATGCGGCGGCGCAGAATTTCGAGCTGAATTTTGCCCATGAGCTGCACGTGGATCTGCCCGTAGCGCTCGTCCCAGACGATGCGCAGCATCGGGTCCTCTTCTTCAAGCTCGCGGAGCTTTATAAGCGCGCTGTGCGCGTCCGCGCCGTCGGGTAGGATGAGCTGATAGGTCAAAACCGGCTGCAAAAGCGGGGCGGACGCCTCCGCCTCCGCGCCGAGGCCGAGACCAACATAGCTGTGGCTGAGGCCCGTGACGGCGACGACGCTGCCCGCGCCCGCCTCTTCGAGCGCGCGGAATTTGACGCCGGAGTAAAGCCGCAGCTGATCGGCCTTTTCATTGTAGTCCTGATTCTGCGCGCGATAGGTGAGAGGTGCCTTCACGCGCAGCGCGCCGCCTGTGACCTTGAGCCACGTGAGCCGCGCGCCCTGCGCGTCGCGCGAGATCTTGAAGACCTTTGCGCCGAATTCCTTCGGATAGACCGGCTCGCGCGTGAAGCACGCGAGCGCGGTGAGAAAGTCCTCCACGCCGTCCAGCTTGAGCGCCGAACCGAAAAAGCAGGGGAAGACCTTGCGGTTTTTGACCATCTCAGCAATCAGAGCGTCGTCGATTTTTCCACGCTCCAAAAGCTGCTCGAGCGCCGCCTCGTCGCAGAGGGCGAGCGCTTCGTCGCGCGTTTCCTGCGATGCGGAGAAATCGACGCATTCCGCGCTCAGTGTCGCCGCGAGCTGGCGCAGAAGCGCGTCCTTGTCCGCGCCCGCCAAGTCCATCTTGTTGATGAAAAGAAACGTCGGCACCTCGTAGCGCGTGAGCAGGCGCCAGAGCGTTCGCGTGTGGCTCTGCACGCCGTCGCTGCCGCTGATGACGAGCACTGCGTAGTCGAGCACCGACAGCGTGCGCTCCATCTCGGCGGAGAAATCGACGTGGCCCGGCGTGTCAAGCAGCGTGAACTCCTTATCGCCCGCAAACAGCATTGCCTGCTTGGAAAAGATCGTGATGCCGCGCTCGCGCTCGAGCGCGTCGGTGTCGAGGAAGGCGTCGCCGTGGTCGACGCGGCCGAGCTTCCGCAGTGCGCCGGAGGCGTATAAAAGCCCCTCGGACAGGGTCGTTTTTCCCGAGTCGACGTGGGCGAGAATGCCGAGCGTGACCTTCTGCATGGCGCACCTCCTTTGTGAAGAGCTGATTTAAAACTAAAAATGTTAGACCAAAGTGCCGGAATACCAAAACGAGCGCATCGCGGAGCGATGCGCTCTGAAATTTGGAAAATGGTGCGGGCATGGGGACTTGAACCCCAACGCCTTGCGGCACGAGAACCTAAATCTCGCATGTCTGCCAATTTCATCATGCCCGCATATAATTTACTATATCATATCTCTTTCACGGCGGCAAGGAGAAAATTCATTGCAATGCGCGCCTGCGCGATTTATAATGAAGCAGCGCGCGATTTATGACCGCGCAGCACCGACTATAGGAGGACTCCGCCGTGCAGAACGCTTATCCGGACTATTATCCGCTTTTCCATTGCATCGCCGACCGCTGCCGACACAACTGCTGCATCGGCTGGGAGATCGACGTGGACGGGGATTCCCTCGCCGCTTACGATCAGATCGGCGGCGAGATGGGCGAGCGCCTGCATAAATGTATCGACCGCAGCGGCGAGATGCCGCACTTTCTCCTCGGCGAGCAGGAGCGCTGCCCGTTTTTGAACGGCAAAAACCTCTGCGATCTCATTTTATACGGCGGGGAGGGTATGCTCTGCCAGATCTGCACCGACCACCCGCGCTACCGCAGCTTTTTTTCGGAGCGCACGGAGATTGGCGTTGGCCTCTGCTGCGAGGAGGCCGCGCACCTCATTCTGACCAGGCCGGAGAAGACAACGCTCGTCGTGACGGGCGAGGGGGAGCTCGACGAAGAGGAGACGGCGCTGCTCACGCTGCGCGACCATCTTTTCGCCATCGCACAGAACCGCGAGGAACCGATCAATCAGCGGATGGAACAAATTTTATCGGCCTGCGGTGCACACGTGCCGGACGTCCCGCTTGCGCAGTGGGCAGAATTTTATCTCTCGCTCGAGCGTATGGACGAGGTGTGGACGGGCATTTTGGAAGCGCTGCGCGAGCACGCAGATGAGTTGCCGCTCGACGATTTTGCCGCGCACATGAAAGGACGCGAGACGGAGTATGAGCAGCTGCTCATATATTTTCTCTACCGCCACGTGTCGACGGCGCTCGACGACGGGGACGTGAGCAGCAAGGCGGCGTTCGCCGTGCTGTCTGTCCGGCTGCTTTTCTCGCTTGGTGCGCTGCACCTTTTGCTGCACGGCGAGTTCACGGTGGAGGATCAGATCGAGCTCTGCCGGCTGTACAGCGCGGAAGTCGAGTATTCCGACGATAATATGGACGCGCTCTTCGACGCGCTGCTATAACGAAAATGCCGCCCGGTTCGACACGGGGCGGCATTTTTTGCGCTTTTTGGTTGATTCTTATGTAAACCTGTGGTATCATGGAAAAACATTATAGAGAGTGGGCATTTTCGCCCGATTCCGGCAAAAGGAGAGAACGAGATGAAGCAGAACATGAGAAAGAGAACGCCGCTGGCCGTGCTTCTGGCGCTGTGCCTTGCCATGCAGCTCTGCGTGCCCGCCGCGATGGCGAGCAATCGGCTGATGCGCGCGGGCGACGCGGCCATTGCGCAGATCGAAGAGGAAGAGGGCTTCCGCGCGGAGAAGTATTCCTCCGGCGGCAAGTGGTACATCGGCTACGGCACGGAGTGCGGTGCCGAGGACTATCCCGAGGGCATCACGCGCGAAGAGGCGGAGCTTCTTCTGATGAGCAAGGTCGAGGCGTATGAGGCCAAGCTCAACGACTTTTTTGACCGCTACGACGTCACGCCCACGCAGGGGCAGTTCGACGCGCTGATCTGCTTCAGCTACAATTTCGGCACCGGTTGGATGAGCGGCACGAGCGATTTGGTCAAGATCGCCCGCGGCGAAAAGGACGCGACGCGCCTTGAAGTGGCGCATGCGTTCGGCGAATGGTGCCATTCCGGCGGACAGGCCCAGGCGGGCCTTGCCGACCGCCGCCTGCAGGAGGCTGCCATTTATTTAGATGACAGCACCCGCGCGGCGGAGAACGAGTTTGCGTATCTCATCATCAATATGGAAAGCGGTACGTCCTACGAGACGGACTTTGCCGTCTACGAGATCGGCAAGACCTACGGTAGCTTCCCCAAAGCGGAAAAGCTCGGCTACGGCTTTGCCGGCTTCCAGACGAGCGACGGCAAGACCATCACGGAAAACAGCATCGTGAACGGCAACGCGGTCGTCACGGCGCAGTGGACGGCGACGAGCTACACCGGCAAGACCTATACCGACGTCAACAAGTCCGACTGGTTCTATAACTATGTCATGGAGCTGAGCGAGCAGGGCATCGTCGGCGGCAACGGCGACGGCACGTTTGCCCCCAACCGTCCCACGAGCACGGGCGAAATGCTCAAGCTCGTGCTGCTCTCGACCGGCCACAAGGAGCAGAAGCCCAGCACGGCGCACTGGGCAAGCGGCTACGCGACCTACGCCTATTCCATGGGCTTTGCCGCGCAGAATTACAGCGACTATCAGCTTGACAACGGCATCAGTCGCCTCGATGTGGCGCGCTTTGCGGCCAAGGCGCTGGGCTATGGCGCATCCAACACGACCTCTCCCTTTGCCGACGTGAACGACGGCTATGTGACGGCGCTCTATGAAGCGGGTGTGTTCATCGGCACGAAGGTCGGCGACCTGACGTATTTCTACCCCAACAGCAGCATCACGCGCGCGGAGGTGGCGACGATCGTTTACCGCATCTATCAGCTCAGCTCGCTCGACCAGAAGCAGAAGATCTACTACAAGGACTACACGCTCGATGTGCTCGAGGGTGTGCCGACGAACACCTATAATCAGTCTGCGTTCGTCAAGAACGGCAGCATCATGACCTACAACGATCCCAGCGTGCGCACGCGCGTCGGTATCGACGTGTCGCAGTATCAGGGCGATGTGGACTGGAACGCGGTCGCGCGCACTGATGTGGACTTTGTCATCGCGCGCGTTGGCGGCCGCGGCTACACTGTGGGCGCGATCTATGACGACACGAAGTTTGACGAGTATGCCGACGGCGCGGCGAGAGCGGGCCTTCAGGTGGGCGCTTACTTCTTCTCCCAGGCTGTGAGCGTGGCAGAGGCGCAGGAGGAGGCCTATCACGTGCTCGACAAGCTGCGCGGCCATGAGATCACGGGTCCCGTCGTCTTCGACTGGGAGGTCATCGGCAAGAGGGAGGCGCGCACCTACGGCATCGAGACCGGCGTGCTCTGCGCTGCGGCGAACGCCTTCTGCAAGATCATCAAGGACGCGGGCTACGACCCGATGATCTACATCACCGACTACGCGGGTTATGTCAAGTATGACCTCAGCGAGGTCATGGATTACCCGCTGTGGTACGCGCGCTACGATGTGGACGCGCCCTCGTTCTACTACGATTTTGCCATGTGGCAGTATTCATCCAAGGGCAGCGTGGACGGCATCAAGGGCAATGTCGATATGGACATCTGGTTCATCAAGTAAAGAAGCGAAAGAAAAGGCGATGGCCGCAAGGCCATCGCCTTTTTCATTGCGATTTTTCTTAGAGCTCGATCAGCTCATACTCTCTCGAACCGAAGCCGAGTTCGGCGGCGGCCTCCACGGTGTGGACGCCGTTGAGGCTCTCGATGCGCTCCACGAGGTGGTCGCGGCCCGGATCGTCGGACGCGTAGACGAGGTCGAGGCACGCCTGGTCGATGGCGATGGGGTCAAGGGAGGCGAGAATGCCGATATCTTTCATACACGGATCCTCCGCCACGGCGCAGCAGTCGCAGTCGACGGACATGTTCTTCATCACGTTGATGTAGACGATCTTGCCGTCGAAAAGCTTGACGACGGACTCCGCCGCGTCGGCCATGGACTCAAGGAAGGCATTCTGCTCGGTCGTCCACATCTCTTCGGGCTTGCCCGCGCCGTGGATGTTCGCCTTGCCTGCGCTGGACGCGCATCCGATGGAGAGCTGTTTGAGCGCGCCGCCGAAGCCGCCCATCGGGTGGCCCTTGAAGTGGGAAAGAACGAGCATGGAATCATAATTTTTGATATTCTTGCCGACCAGATTCTTCTGGATGCGCTTGCCGTTCGGGATGGGGAGCTCAAGATCGGGACCCTCGGCATCGAGAATGTCGACATTGAAGAGCTTGCTCCAGCCGTGTTTGATCATCGTGCGGCGGTGGGCGTCGGTCGTGTTGCGCTCGCCGGGATAGGCGGTGTTGCACTCAACGATGGTGCCGTGTACGGTCTCGACCATCGGCTGCCAGAACTCGGGCGTCAGAAAGTTCTGGTTGCCCGGTTCGCCGGAGTGAACCTTGACGGCGACCTTACCGGGCAGCTCGAGACCCACGGCCTTGTAGAGCTCCACGACCTTTTCCGGCGTGATCTGCTTGGAAAAATAAACCTTTGCTTTCATATTTTGATCCTCCTGCGGTGGATAGTTTACTGCTTGGGACGTATCTAATGCGAAGCGTCCCTATAAAAACAGCATAAAGCAAAAGCACGCAGGATGCAAATGAAAAAATGAATGGACACGTTTTTTGGCTGAATTCCCGCGCGGAGGTGTATATTTCTGAGGCGTTTGCAGAGGAAATACTTGATTTTGACGCGGGGAGATACTATAATCATTTTCTAATTGTAATATGACTGTTTCTGATAGATTGCGAGGATTAGCTATGGACAAAGCAAAAAAGAACACCGTCATCCATGCGGCGGCTGACCGCATGGCGGCGAACTACAAGAGCTCTCAGATCCCCATGTACGGCGATGCGCTGCGCATGCCCAACCGTAATGCGGTCATCGAGATCATCCGCGACTGTCAGAAGCTCATTTTCCCTGTTTACTACGGCGACCGCGACCTCTTGAAGCTGCCGCCGGAGCAATACAGCGCGCTTTTGATGGAGCACATCCACGAAAAGCTGACGCGCCAGATCACGCTGACGATGCCGGAGTGCGACGAGAACTGCGAAGTGGCCTATGCGATCAGCACGGCATTCATCGAGCGCATCCCTGCCATTCAGGAGTTGCTGCTCAAGGACCTGTCGGCGAACTTTGAGGGCGATCCTGCGGCTTACAGCAAGGAGGAGGTCCTGCTCTCGTACCCCGGCATGTTCGCCATCTTCATCTACCGCATCGCACACGAGCTGTATGAGAACAAGGTCGCGATGATCCCGCGCATGATGTCGGAATACGCGCACTCGCAGACCGGTATCGACATCAACCCCGGCGCGAAGATCGGCGAATACTTCTTCATCGACCACGGTACGGGCGTCGTCGTCGGCGAGACGACGATCATCGGCGACAACGTCAAGCTCTATCAGGGCGCGACGCTCGGCGCGCTCTCGCCCGCGGGTATGGCGACGAACCCGAATGTGCGCCGCCACCCGAAGGTCGGCAACAACGTCGTCATCTACGCAAACTCCACGCTGCTCGGCGGCGCGACGGAGATCGGTGACAATGTCATCGTCGGCGGTAACGCGTTTCTGACCTCCTCGGTCGAGCCGGACACGATCGTGAGCGTTAAGACCCCGGAGCTGACCTTCCGCGGCAAGCGGCACAAGGAATGATCCTGGCGGAAAACGCGCGCCTCCGCCTGCGGATGATGCGGCGGGAGGACGCGGACGAATTATACGCCCTGCTCTCGGATGAAGCGGTGATGCGCTGGCTGGAGCCGCCGTTTAACCGCGCGCAGGCCGAGCGCTTTTTGGAGCAGGCGGGACTTTCCGAGCCGCCGCTCATCTATGCCGCGGAGAATATGGCGGGAGAATTTCTCGGCTACGCCATCTACCACGACTATGACGAGTACAGCCGGGAGCTCGGCTGGGTGCTCAAGCCTGCCTTTTGGCACAAGGGCTATGCAGACGAAATGACAGCTCTTCTGACCGCGCTTGCGCGGCGGGAGGGGAAGGACGCCGTGATCGAATGTGTCCCCGAACAGACCGTGAGCGCGCACATCGCGCGCAGGCACGGCTTTTCGTATGAGGGCCGCGCGGACAGCTGTGACGTTTACCGCCTGCGCTGTGAAAAATAAGAAAGAGGGCGCTTCCCAAGCTGGGAAGCGCCCTCTTTGTGCTGCTGTTTTGCTTTGCGCCGATGGATAGTGGATGGAAAGCGGCAGAAGAGCGCACAAAAGCCGACGGGGAGGAGGACCTGCCGGCTTTTGTGCTACATTGAAAAAAGAGAAAAAAGAATGGTGACAAATTAAAATATGCTTTACAGCAGCATGACGCCCGCATCCTCGCAGGTCTTGCGCGTGGCTTCGTCCCACAGGGAGACTTGTACCTCGCCGATGTGCGCGGTGCCGATGAGCAGCATGCACAGGCGGCTCTGGCCGATGCCGCCGCCCATGGTCAGGGGCAACTCGCCATTCAGCAGCATCTTGTGGAAGGGGAGCGCGCGGCGGTCGTCGCAGCCGGCGATCGTCAGCTGGGAGTCGAGGGACTTGGGGTCGACGCGGATACCCATGGAAGAGATCTCGAACGCATGGCCGAGCACTTCGTTCCAGTAGAGGATATCGCCGTTGAGCTCCCAATCGTCATAGTCGGGGGCGCGGCCGTCGTGCTTGATGCCGGACTTTAAGATCTTGCCGATCTGCATCAGGAAGACGACGCCCTTCTTCTTGCAGATCTCATCCTCGCGCTGCTTGGGTGTCAGGTCGGGATAGAGGTCTTCGAGCTCCTGCGTGGTGATGAAGAAGACCTCACTGGGGAGCTTGGTGTGCAGGGAGGGGAAAGCGACATTCAGCGCGCTGCTCGTCTCGCTGACGGCGGAGACGATATCGCGCACGGTGCGCTTGAGATAAGCGACGTTGCGGTCCTCGGCGGAGATGACCTTTTCCCAGTCCCACTGGTCCACATAGACGGAGTGGAGGTTGTCGACCTCTTCGTCGCGGCGGATGGCGTTCATGTCGGTGAACAGGCCCTTGCCGACCTTGAAGTCGTAGCGCTTGAGCGCAAGACGCTTCCACTTGGCCAGCGAATGAACGACCTGGGCATTGGTGCCGACGTCGGGAATGTCAAAGGAGACGGGACGCTCGACGCCGTTGAGGTTGTCGTTCAGACCAGAATTTTCATCCACGAACAGCGGAGCAGAAACCCGGCGGAGATTGAGGGCATTGCTCAGATTGACCTGAAAATTGCTCTTGATGAATTCGATGGCGCGCTGCATTTCATAGACAGACAGCGGGGTGTGGTAGTCCTGCGGGATATAGACTTTGCTCATACCGGTTTCACTCCTTAAGAAAAAGTATGCGCTAATTATAATCAGGCATATTAGGAAATTCAATAGTGAAATTTTAAGTAGTTGAGCTTGCAAAATGAGAATTTTTTGTCGACATGGTCAGCAATATGGAAAAACTTAATCCTTTTGCCCGTTGCAATCTGAAAGCACGCGTGATAGACTGCATAATGAGATAAAATGCAGATAGGAGGCTCTTTTGTGAGAACACTCTTGAAAGGCGCGGACATTCTGCTGCGCAAGGAAAACGGATATGAAACGCTGCACGGCGCCTATCTCGGCGTCGATGAGGCGAAGATCGACTATATCGGTGAGGAAAAACCCGAAAAGGCCTATGACCTTGAAAAGGACATGAGCGGCAGGCTCCTTGCCCCGGGACTCATCAACTGCCACAGCCATATCGCCATGACGCTGATGCGCGGCATCGGCAGCGGACTGCCTTTGCAGGACTGGCTCTTCAAGGCCATTTTCCCGATCGAGGACAAGCTCGTGCGCGAGGATATCGCCGCAGCGAGCCGCTTTGCCCTGATCGAGATGATCGCGGGCGGCACGACGAGCTTTTCCGATATGTACTTTTTCCCCGAGGAGACCGTCTGGGCGGTCGAAGAGGCGGGGATCAAGGCGAACCTGAACCGCTGTGTGCAGTGCTTTGACGAAAACCAGACCGTAGAGCAGAACACGCAGATCCCCGAATCGCTCGCGCTTTTTGAAAAGTACCACGGCGCGGCGGACGGGCGCATTCACATTGACTTTTCCATCCACGCGGAGTATACCTGCAAGAGCCATATCGTCAAGGCGTACAGCGACCTCTGCCGCGAAAAGGGCGGGCGCATGCACATCCACCTCGCCGAGACCGCGCGCGAGCAGCGCGAGTGCATCGAGCGCTACGGCAAAACGCCGACGGAGTGGTTCGAATCGCTCGGCACGTTCGATTCGCCTACGGCGGCGGCGCACTGCGTCGCGGTGACGGAGCGCGACATGGACATTCTGAAGGCTCACGGCGTCAGCGTCATCCACAACCCGACGTCGAACTTAAAGCTCGGCAGCGGCTTTGCCCCCATCCGCCAGATGATGGACAAGGGCATCAACGTGACGCTCGGCACCGACGGCACGGCCAGCAACAACAATTTAAATATGTTCGAGGAGATGCACCTCGCTGAGATCATGCACGACGGCTATCACAACGACCCGACGCTGATCTCCACGCAGGAGGTGCTCGATATGGCGACGGTCAACGGCGCAAAATTGCAGGGCCGCGATGACACCGGCGTGCTGGCTGTCGGCAAAAAGGCTGACATCATTGCCATTGATCTGAGCAAGCCCCACCTCTATCCCAATTTCGACACGCCCGCGCTCCTGACCTGCTCGGCGCAGGCGGGCGACGTGTGCATGACGATGGTGGACGGCAATATTTTATATGAAAACGGTGAATTCAAGACGCTGGACGAGAACAAGGTGCGCGCCGACATGGAGCGTGCCGTTGAGCGCCTTTATAGAAAGTGAGAGAGAAGAAACATGGAGAGAGCGGACAAAGACCTCGCCTTTTTGCTGCGCTACGAGAATGTCGCGTGGTTTGAAGACGGCGAGGTGCGCATCTTAGACCGGCGCACTTACCCCGCAAAGGTCGAATTTGTCACCTGCCGCACACATCAGGAAGTCGCGCGGGCCATCACCGACATGGTGACGCAGAGCGCAGGCCCCTACACGGCGGCGCCGATGGGCATGGCGCTCGCGGCGTGGGAATGCCGCGGCAAATCGGCGAACGAGCAGATGGAATACCTCAAGAAAGCGGCTTACACCATTTCCCACGCGCGCCCCACGACGCAAAAGCGCATGACGCTTCTGTGCGACATCTGCCTGAAAGAGGCCGAGCGCGCGCTTTCAGCGGGGGAGAATGTGGCCGAGGCCATCAAGAATAAGACCATCGAGCTCAACAACGTGCGCTATAACAGAATGGCGAAGATCGGCTCGTACTTAGTCGATATGTTCCCCGACAACGGCACGGTGATGACGCACTGCTTCGCCGAGACCATCGTCGGCACGATGCTTCGTGAGTGCCGCAGCCGCGGCAAAAACATCCGGCTGTTCTGCCCCGAAACGCGCCCGTATTTTCAGGGCGCGCGCCTGACGGCGTCCGTCTGCCACGACATGGGCTTTGACGTGACGGTCATCTCCGACAATATGCCGGCGTTCGTCATGCAGAACGAAAAGGTCGACGTTTTCACCACCGCGGCGGACGCCATTTGCTGCGACGGCCACGTCGTCAATAAGGTCGGCACGTTCCAGAACGCCATCGTCGCCAAGTACATGGGCATCCCGTACTTCGTCACCGGCGCGCCCGATCAGGGACACGAGACGGTGGACAGCATTCACATCGAAATGCGCGACCCGAATTTCACGCTCCAAGCCATGGGCGTGCGCACGGCGATGGAGGGCGTGAAGGGCTACTATCCCGCCTTTGACATCACGCCCCCGCACCTCGTTTCGGGCGTCGTGACCGACCTTGGTATCTACTCTCCCTACGATCTGCACCGCTATTTTACGGACGGCAGCATCGGCAAGGACAATCTGGTGATCTAAATGGAACAAAATCTGGACATTCTTCGTCAGGAGATCGTGGACAAATCGCTTGAAGCGTTCCGTGAGGGCCTGTTTTCCGGCACGAGCGGCAACATGAGCTGCCGCGTCGCGCCCGATGAAATGCTCATCACGCCGACGTCCGTGCGCTATGACATGCTGCGCGCGCAGGACATCGTGCGCATGAAGCTCGACGGCACGGTGCTCGAGGGGGGATTGCAGCCCTCGAGCGAGTGGCGCATGCACGCGGCGGTCTACAAGGCGTATGGCGAGACGAACGCCGTCTTCCACACGCACTCACCCTATGCCACGGCGTTTGCCGTCGTGCGGAAGAGCATCCCCGCGGTGTTGATCGAATCGTGCATCTTTTTGGGCGGCGACATCCGCTGCGCGGACTACGCCGCGCCGGGGACTGAGGCCGTCGGCACGAACGCCATCCCTGCGCTCAGGGACCGCGGCGGCTGCACGCTCGCCAATCACGGCGTGCTCGCCGTGGGGAAGGACCTTGCGCAGGCGTATCTGCGCGCGGAATACATCGAGGACGTCGCCAGAATTTACACGTATGCCAAGTCCATCGGCACGCCGGTGACACTCGATACACTCTAAAAAACACCCTGCGCATGAGCGCAGAAGGAGAACTGCCAATGAAAAGCATACTGAAAAGAAACCGCATTCTGGCCGTCATTGCGCTGATCGGCCTGCTCGCTTCGCTCGTGCCGCTTATTTCGCGTGTGCAGGCGGAGAAGAGCAACAAGTATTACGACATCGTCCTCGACTACAACAGCATGCGCTCGATGGCGCGCCAATCCTCGCAGTCAGAGGACGAGTGGCTCGATCTCTTCAAGTCGCTCGGTGTCGACAAGGTCGCGCTCAGCGAGGCGAGCGCCCTCAACCTGCACGATAACGCGGCCATCCCCGTCCACGCGATGACCGTGAAAAAGGCGGCGGAGAGCTACGGATGGGAAGATCAGTACCCCGCCGAGGTCGCGCAATGGCTGCGTGAGAGCACCGATGTGAGCGACGCGATCATCTGGACGGAGACCGCCGCGAGCTATGAGTGGATCCTGAACGCTTTCGAGGCCCGTTTTGAGGACTTTGAGGCCAAGACGTATTTGGAGGGTGAGCACGGCTTCATCTTCATCCAGCAGCAGAAAAACGGCATGAAGGGCGAAAAGCTGCTCGACCTGCGCCTCGGCATCTGGCCGGACACGGTGGAGCTGTTTGAGCGCCACGGCTACCAGATCATCCCGCGCTCTGTGACGGAAAAGAACATGAACGGCACGAAATTTGCCGAGGCCTATATCGAAGTGCTCAAGCACTTCAACGCGCCGTACTTTATGAACAACGGCGACGAGCTCGTCGGCTATGAGGATGACGAGAGCCTGGAGCTTCTGACGCAGTATCTCAACGAGAGCGGCGCGAGCGTCGCCATGATGGAGCAGAACGACCAGAGCCAGAACCTTGTCTGGCCCGGCGTTGAAGAACTGCTCGACAACACGGGCTATCGCGGTGTGCGCGTTTTCAACGAGTGGGCCTACATCCAGAACCGCTATCAGTACTGCGGCTACGAAGGCCCCGAGGAGATCACGAACACGTTCTTTAGAGCCATCGCCGAGCGCAACTGCAAGATCATCTTCCTCAAGATGATCTTAGAGCCGGATACCGATGTCAGCTGGGACGCTGACGAGAAGAAGTGGGTCTACATCACCGACCCTGCCGACTATGAGCAGATGCTCACGGACCTCGACGCGCGCTTGGAGCCTCTCGGCTACACGCACGCGACCGTGCCCGCGATGGAGCTGAAAGCGCCGTCCATGGCGCTCAAGGTGCTGCAGGGCATCGGCACGGCGGCGCTCATCGTGATCCTGCTTGATCTATTCTTCTTTATCGGCAAGCGCTGGCGCACGATCCTGTTTGCCGTCGGCGCGCTCGGCCTTGCCGGCCTCGCGGTGCTGAAGCCCTCGATGTTCCGCCTGATCCTTTCGATGTCCGGCGGTATCGTGATGCCGTCGATTGCCGCTGTCGGTCTGTGCCGCGTACTGCTCGAAAAGAGACGCAGCGAGCCGCAGATCAAGTTCGGCAAGCTGCTTGGCTTTACGCTTGGCGCAGCCATCGCGACCATTCTGACGGCATTCTGCGGGTCGCTGCTCGCATCGTCTGCGCTCTCGCAGCTCTCGTATATTCTCGAGATCGACCTGTACCGCGGCGTCAAGCTCATGCAGCTTATCCCCATCGCGCTCTTCATGCTCGCCTATCTTCTGGTCTACGCCTATGAGGAGACCGGCGCGCGCGAGGCCGTCCTCGCCCACGCGGGACAGCGCGGGGAGAAGAACCGCGTCAAGCGATTCAACGCCTATTTCGGCGAGCTGATGCAGACGCCGATGAAGCTCGGCTGGTTCCTTGCGATCGTCGTCATCGCGGTGGCGGCGGTGTTCATGCTGCTGGTGTTCGCCTACTATATGTACCGCACCGGCAACTCGACCACGACGTCGGCAAGGGAGCTTGCGTTCCGCAACTTCCTGGAAAATACGCTCATTGCCCGCCCGCGCACGAAGGAAATGATCGTCGGCTGGCCGATGCTGATGCTTTTCATCTGGTCGCTGCGCCGCAGAATGAAGTTCCTGCCGATGATCTTCGGCACGGGCATGACCATCGGCCTTGTCAGCGTGGTCAACACGTTCCTGCACATCCGCACGCCGTTTTTGCTGAGCCTGCTGCGCACCGGCTGGGGCATCCTCTTCGGACTTCTCATCGGCACAGCCGTGGTCATTGTGGCGGAGCTCATTTACCGCCTTGTGCGCAGGATCTGCGGGGTGACGAATGGTTAACATTCTGATCTCGGGCTATTACGGCTTCGACAACATCGGCGACGAGTCCATCCTGCGCACGCTCGTCTCGTCGCTGCGCGAGCACATTCCCGACTGCTCGCTCACAGTGCTCTCGCACAATCCCGCCTCCACGCGCGGAAAGTACGGCGTTGAGGCGGTGGACCGCATGTCGCCGGTGGCGATCCTGCGCGCGGTGAAAAAGTGCGACATGCTCATTTCCGGCGGCGGCAGCCTTTTGCAGGATGTGACGAGCAGCAAGAGCTTACACTATTACCTCTCCATCATCCGCTGCGCGGAATTCTTCCATAAAAAGGTCTTCATCTATTCCCAGGGCATCGGCCCCATCGACCGCTCCGGCAACCGCCGCGCCGCGGCGGCGGCGCTCAAGCGGGCGGACGGTATCGTTGTGCGCGACGAGCGGTCTGCGGCGCTTTTGGAGGAAATCGGCATCGCGCGCGACAAGGTCGTCATCACGGCGGACCCCGTCATCCGCATGAAAAAGCCCGATGGCGATGTCGGCGCGGAGATCCTGCGAAAGGCAGGTGTCTCGCTGGATGGCCGTCTAACTGTCGGCTGGGCCATCCGTGAGCGGGACACAGACAGCCGCTTTGTCAAAGAGCTTTTGCGCTCCATCCAGATGATGAAGGACAAGTACAACGCGCAGTCCGTGCTCATCCCGTTCCACTATGAAGAGGACGGCGAGGTCTGCCGCCATATCGCGGCGCAGCTGCCCGATGACACGGCGGTGTGCCTGAATGAAAAGTACCTCTCCGAGGATATGCTCTCCATCATCGGCAACATGGACCTGCTCGTCGGCGTGCGCCTGCATTCGCTCATCTATGCCGCCATCATGGGCGTGCCGCTCATCGGTATTTCGTATGACCCCAAGTGCACGGCGTTTTTAAACTCCGTGGGGCTCGACAAGCTGAGCACGAAGGAGAACTTCACGGCGGAGCTCTTTATGCCCGAGGCCGAGCGCGTGCTCGAAACGGGCAAGGAGCAGGTGCAGTGCGTCGAATCGCATATGGCCAAGCTTTCGCGCAAGCTCGACACGAACGAGAAAATGATCTGCGCGATCATGGAGAAATCGAGGAAACATACCATGCAAGACCCTCAAAACAATACGGAAAAGAAGGATAAATCGGGCGTCCGCACGGCGGGCGCGATCAGCTTCGTCTTTCTGCTGACGCTGTTCGCCAAGCTCCTCGGCGTGGTGCGCGAAATGATGCAGGCCAATATCTTCGGCACCGGCATCGACGCGGACCTCTACACCGCGTCGTATAACTCGACGCTCTATCTTTTTACGACGATGTGCTACGCGCTGTGCATCGCGGCGGTGCCGATTTTGACGAAGGAATTCGCCGCCGACCGCAAGCGCGGCGAGCAAGCGGCCAACAACCTGTTGACCATCACGCTGCTCGGCTCGCTCGCGGCGGTCGTTTTGTGGCAGATCTTTGCCTCGACGCCGCTCGTCGGCACGATCTGGGACCTTGACGCAGCCGAGCTGCCGCGCCTTGCGAGCTATATCCGCATCATGGCCTGCGCGCTGCCGGTCGTGGCGGCGGCGTATCTGAACGTCGCCATCTTCCAGGCGACCGACCACTATGAATTGCAGGGCAGCATGAGCATCCCGTATAACGCATTCCTTGCGATCTTCCTTGTGACGCTGGGCGCAAAGTGGGGCATCAAGGGCGTCGTCATCGCGAGTTCGTGCGCGTGGCTCTTGCAGCTTGCCATGAGCATCCCGTATGCGAAGAAGGAACATTATGTCTACCGACCGATGCTCGACCGCAAGGCGGACTACGTCGGAACCTACTTTAAGACCGCGCTCGTCACGGTGCTGACGACGTCGATCTTCCTGTTCTGCTACCTCATAGACACGGCGACCGCCACGGCGCTCAATGACAGCGCCGTCAGCGCGTTCTACTACGCCGACAAGCTCTTCACCCCTCTTACGACCAGCGTGCTCTACAGCATCAGCGCGGTCATGTTCCCACGCTTTAACCGCGAGTTTACGAAGGAGGACTCGAAGGGGTACCTCGGCTACATCTGGAACGTGACGGAAAACACGCTGCTTTTCATCCTGCCGGTCTGCGCGATGATGTGCGCGTTCGGCACGGATATCATCCGTGTCATCTTTGAAAGCGGCAGCTTCACCGCTGAGTCGACCGAGATGACGGGCAGCATCTTCGCCCGCTACGCGCTCGGCATGAGCGCCTTCGCCGTGCTCGACCTTTTGAACAAGGCCTACTACGCGATGAAAAAGACGCTGGTGCCGCTGCTCATCAACCTCGGCGTGCTGGTGCTGAATCTCATTTTGAACCGCGTGTTCTACACCGATACTGGCGTCGCGCTGGCAACGTCGCTTGCGCTGACGATCGGTGCCATCGCGATGACGATCCAGCTCTTCCACGGGACGAAGATCGTGCGCCTGGTGCCGCTCCTCAAGGGCCTTGCCGCCACGGCAGCGATGGCGGTCGTCCTCTACGGCGGGCGTTCGCTTCTTGTCGCGGCGGATGACAGCAAGCTGATGCTCGTCGTCAAGTGCGGCCTGACGGGCGTTGTGGGGTGCGTTATTTACGTGCTGGTCAGCATGGTGCTGAAGCAGACTATCATTGCTGATACGATTAAGAAGTTCAAAAAGTGATACTTTTTGGGATTTATCCCCACACCGTGTGGGGACGCGGCAAAGGGGGCCATTCTCTCACGTGAGAGAATGGCCCCCTTAAACCTCCAAGAGAACGCGAGGGGAGTTCCCCTCGACCCCCGACATTGGCAGTCTGTAGCTTGAATAACTGCACGCGCTGCGCAGTGTAGGTGCGGTGTACATGGCTTCGCCATGAATCCCTACGTTTCGATATATCCATCAACCGCGCCTTACTATCGTGAGGCGCGAGTGACGTTAGTCTGGCGGCAGACTGCCTGCGAAATGCGGCTTTGCTGCGCTCGCCGCATTGATGAGACTGGCGGTAGACGGAAATTAGGCTGCACTTCTACGAGACTGGCAGAGCGGCACCCGCAAGGGGTGTGCCGCATCCGTAAGGCAGCAGAGCCGCCAACGGCTGCGCAACAGCGGATAATAGAAGCAGAGACAAATCGTATAGCAACACTAACCGCGGCAACGCCGCGCGCAGACATTCCCATTCCGGAGGTATAAGTGTCATTCAAGCCTCAGACTGCCAATCAAAAGCCTTTCTCTTGGGGTTTCAAAGGGGCCATTCTCTTTTGCAAAAGAGAATGGCCCCTTTGTCCCGCTTCCCTGCACGGCGCAGGGGAACAAAGTACAGCGCTGCCGCGCTGTGATATGTTACCCTTGACGTTTTTTGAAGGTTAAGTAACCTTCAAGCATCAGGCTCGCCGCGACGGCGTCGACGGTTTTCTTGCGCTCCTTGGCGCGCTTGCCATTATTCAATAGAATATTGTGCGCGTCGACGGTCGTGCGGCGCTCATCCCAGAGCGTGACGGGGAGCGACGTGGCCTCGCGCAGCATCTCGGCAAAGCCCTCGGCCTTTTCTGCGCGGGGGCCGCGCGTGCCGTCCATGTTGAGTGGGTGGCCGAGCACGAGCTCTGTGACCTCGTGCTCGGAGATGAGCGGCAGCAGCTTTTCGATGACCGCTTCGGGCCGGTACGCGGTGATAACGGTCGAAAATCCAGTGAGCGTCAGCGTGCGGTCGGAGATCGCGACGCCGGTGTGCGCGTCGCCGTAGTCGATGGCCATGATTTTCATAAAATTGCCTCCTGAGCGTTTCTTTTGACTGCCAGCATACAGGATTTTCACCCAAAAAGCAAGCGCAGGGCAGGGAAGTGGCGTGCGGAAACGGAAAAATCGCGTCAAGAGAGGCAGCGGGAGAGAAAAAACAGGGGAAAGAGCGCAAAATCTGCGCGATTTTCTGCAAAAACGTGCAAAAAGTGCTTGACGGCTGGACATGACATGTGGTATCATCTTACTTACCTGTGAAAGAGGGCTTTCTTTTTGCGCGCTTTTGCTTCTCGGCACGCAAGGGAAAAGCACCCCTCAAATTTGAGAGCAGGGAGGCAATCGCCAGCTTCATGCCGCTTTTGGCAAACGGAGCTGAGTAAATAAGGAGGTGCCGTTAGATGCGCATTAAGATCACGCTCAGATGCAACGAGTGCAAGCAGAGAAACTACAACACGATGAAGAACAAGAAGAACACCCCGGACAAGCTTGAGCTGAACAAGTACTGCCCCTTCTGCAAGAAGCACACCGTCCACACCGAAACCAAGTAATTAGGAAAGGCTGTTGAAACATGGCAGAAGAAAAGAAGAAAAAGGACCGCAGCAAGTGGTTCCGTGAAATGAGAAGCGAACTGAAAAAGGTCGTATGGCCCACCGCATCCACCACTGCGAAGAACACCGGCACTGTGCTGCTGTGCTCCCTCGTTGTCGGCGCCTGCATCTGGATCTTCGACTACGTGGCCGTTTCCGCAGTGCACCTGCTGATCGGTCTCGCGGGCTGACAGGAGAGCAGTCATGGCTGATAATGCTAAGTGGTATGTCGCGCATACTTACTCCGGCTATGAAAACGCAGTCAAGACGGCCATCGAGAAGTTCGTCGCCAACCGTCATCTGGAGGACATGATCCTCGACATCCAGATCCCGCTGGAGACCGTCACGGAAGTGACCGACTCGGGCGATATGAAGGAAGTCGAACGCAAGGTCTTCCCGGGCTACGTGCTCGTCAAGATGATTATGACGGACGACACCTGGCATCTGATCCGCAACATTCGCGGTGTGACCGGCTTTGTCGGCACGGCGAACAATGAACCCATTCCTCTGACGGAAGAGGAAGTCCTGGCGCTCGGCATGGAACGGCGAGAGATCGTCGTGCGCTACAATGTCGGCGATCAGGTCAAGATCACCGACGGCCCGCTTTCGTCCTTCCTCGGCACGGTCGAAGAGATCGACGCAGAGAAGAACAAGGTGTGCGTGGTCGTGTCCATGTTCGGACGCGAAACGCCGGTCGAGCTGGAGCTCGATCAGGTCGAGGTCGTAGAACCGTAATCACCGCTAAAAGCGATGAGCCGCGTATGCGGCAAACGTGGGAGAGACGTTCAGTCTCGCCAAGGGCGGCCGGAATCGCCGGTCGTTACCACATTCAATATTAAGGAGGTGCCTCTCATGGCACAGAAGATCACCGGTTACGTTAAGCTGCAGATCCCTGCAGGCAAAGCAACTCCCGCACCCCCCGTTGGCCCCGCGCTCGGTCAGCACGGCGTCAACATCGCTGCGTTCACCAAGGAATTCAACGAGCGCACCAAGAACGACATGGGCCTCATCATCCCCGTTGTCATCACGGTGTATGCCGACCGTTCCTTCTCCTTCGTCACCAAGACTCCTCCCGCTGCCGTCCTCATCAAGAAGGAATGCAACATCGAGTCTGGCTCCGGCGTCCCCAACAAGACCAAGGTCGCTACCATTTCCAAGGCCTCTGTCCAGAAGATCGCTGAGATGAAGATGCGTGACCTCAACGCGAGCACTCTCGAGTCCGCGATGAGCATGATCGCCGGTACCGCACGCTCCATGGGCGTTGTCGTCGAAGAATAAGGAGGGTGTGAACAATGTTTAGAGGTAAAAAGTATCAGGATGCTGCAAAGCAGATCGAAAAGAACGCTCAGTATGACGCCGCAGAGGGCTTCGGCCTGATCTGCAAGACCGCTTCCGCGAAGTTCGACGAGACCGTCGAGCTGCACGTCAAGCTGGGCGTCGACTCCCGTCACGCTGACCAGCAGGTCCGCGGCGCCATCGTCCTCCCCAACGGCACCGGCAAGAACGTCCGCGTTCTCGTCTTCGCCAAGGGCGACAAGGCTGAGGCTGCCAAGGCTGCCGGCGCTGACTATGTCGGCGAGATGGACCTCGTCGAGAAGATCCAGAAGGAAAACTGGTTCGACTTCGACGTCGTCGTCGCTTCCCCTGACATGATGGGTGTTGTCGGCCGTCTCGGTAAGGTGCTCGGTCCTAAGGGCCTGATGCCGTCCCCGAAGGCCGGTACCGTCACTCCCGACGTCGCCAAGGCTGTTCAGGAGTCCAAGGCCGGTAAGGTCGAGTATCGTCTCGACAAGACCAACATCATCCACTGCCCCATCGGTAAGGTTTCCTTCGGCCCCGAGAAGCTCGCTGAGAACTTTAACGCTCTCATGGGTGCTATCATCAAGGCCAAGCCCGCCGCTTCCAAGGGCCAGTATATTAAGTCCTGCGTCGCCGCCTCCACCATGGGCCCCGGCGTCAAGATGAACACCGCAAAGATCTAAAAGATTTCAAAAAAGCCCGTTCGGGCTTTTTTGATTCAGGATCGCACTCCGCTCTGTGCCTCGCCGCGCGTGCGCGGCTCGACACTCGCTCCGCGAGAGGAATTTTTCTGACGCGCATGTCGTCAGAAAAATCAAATTGGATTATTTTTGGCGCGCATGTCGTCAGAAAAATGATTTGCGCTGTGCGCGGCGCAAATATGGGGTATTTTGCGGAAAAAACGATATTTGGGGTTGACAATGCTGCCAACTCTGGATATACTATTAGAGCGTTCCAAAGACAGCAGGTGAGATTCGTCTCGTAAGTCCTGCCGAGGATGGCAAACATTTATTGATTGCTTTACCGTCCTCATGTCCTGCATGAGGACGGTTTCCTTTTTAGAACGCCTCTTTCCCATGGCACGCGAGGCGTGCCGCAAAATCCAATGGAGGTGAACTCAAGAAATGCCTAACGCAAAAGTTCTGTCTGAAAAGCAGGCGATCGTGGCCTCTCTGACCGAGAAGCTGCAGGGCGCAGCTGCCGGCGTTATCGTTGACTACAAGGGCATCACCGTCGCGGAAGACACCGAGCTCCGCGCTGAGTGCCGTAAGAACGATGTCGAGTATGCAGTTGTCAAGAACACCCTGCTCCGCTTTGCTTTCAACAACGTCGGCCTCAATGAGCTCGATGATCAGCTGAACGGTACCACGTCTCTTGCCATCGCTGCCGATCCCGTCGCCCCCGCGCGCGTGATCGCCGACTTTGCCAAGAAGCTCAACGGTAAGTTCGAGATCAAGGGCGGCTTCATGGACGGCAAGGTCGTCGACATGGCCACCGTCAATGCTCTGGCCGCGATCCCCGCACTGCCCGTCCTGCAGGCACAGGTGCTTGGCACCATGCTGGCTCCCATTTCGGGCCTGGCTTGCGTCCTCAAGCAGATCGCCGAGAAGAACGGTGCTCCCGCCGAGGAAGCTTCCGCAGAGTAATCGTCTGCACCCAACTCAAAAACTAAAACAAATATCTTAAAATTGGAGGATCATTACAATGAGCGAGAAAGTTACCGCTATGATCGAAGAAATCAAGGGCCTTACCGTCCTGGAGCTCTCTGAGCTCGTCCACGCTCTCGAGGAAGAGTTCGGCGTTTCCGCCGCTGCTATGGCTGCTCCCGCTGCCGGCGGTGCTGCCCCCGCTGCCGAGGAGAAGACCGAGTTCGACGTCGTCCTCGCCGGTTTCGACGCTGCTGCCAAGATCAAGGTCATCAAGGCTGTCCGCGAGATCGCCGGTCTGGGTCTGGCCGAGGCCAAGGCTTTCGTCGAGTCCGCTCCGAAGGCTCTGAAGGAGGGCGTGTCCAAGGAGGATGCCGAGAACTTCAAGAAGCAGCTCGAAGAGGCTGGCGCGAAGGTCGAGATCAAGTAATCTCACCCTACTGCGAGGTTCAAAAAGCCCGTGTCACAAGACACGGGCTTTTTCTTTTTGGCTGTCTTATGGAATAGAACATCTGTTGACATAATATATGCGCGTGTACGTCAAAAGGACGTGCGCACCGTGGGCTCGGACGGGGCAACGATGTCGATGATCTGATTCTGCGTGTAAATGCCGTAGTGCTTCCACGATGCGGGAGCGTCCGTTCCATCGGGTATAAGATGGACATCAATGGCACGGGGAAGATAGTCGAGCAGTTTGGACCGTTCGAACGTGCAAAGATAGGTGCCGCCGCGGACTTCGTCTGCGTCAAATACGCAGTAGGATTCGTTGCGCACCTGATAGAGCAGGTAATTTTCAAAGATGAGCTCGATCTTGGCGTTTTCATCGGGGCACAGCGGCGTACAGTGCGCGAGAATGTCGTCGAGGGCGGCATTTCCTGTGGACGGAGTCTGTGCATTTGGCTCCGCTTTAGCGCAGCAGATGGTGATGTGCAGCTCGTTTTCATCCTCCTCACACAGCGTCAGGAGAAACGGTGCACGGCGGCCGGCGTCCACAAGGCGGCCTGCTTCGGCGAATGTGGTGCAATGAGACATGGGAGCCACCTCGTTTTGTAAAGTATGGAAAATACTGCTCACCGTGTGACGGTCAGGCAGTAAAATGATAACCGGTTTGTCTCCTTGTTGTTCCAGAGGTCAGTTTCGCCGAGCTCGCGCAGATCGTCTACGACGAATTCATCGAATCGCACAGCAGCGCGGTGAACGGCGGGACGCTCCTCGAACAAGTAGAAGCCGCCCTGCCAGACGTGCCAGAGTTCCACGCAGGGCGCGGATTCGAGGGCAGAGCCAATGTAGTCGATCAGCTGCCGCGCGCGGACCTCGGTATAGTAGGCCCAGTCGAGGCAGACGGCAAAGGCTTTGTCGGTATAGAGAAAACTGTCTGGGTAAGTGCGCAGCGCGAAGTTGTCGTCCGCGCCGCCGTCGTCGATCGTACCGTCGTCCACATTGATGGCGAGGTAGTCGTACTCCGGCGGAGGAAAGACCTCCGGCAGCGGCGCGTCGGAAGCGAAAAAGATGCAGGCGCTCATCATGATCCTCCTGTAATGCCTCATTTTCCTTTTGGTACGGCGATCATATCATAAAAGATATGAACAAATCTACTGCGATGCTGTTACGAGACCCTTGCGCCGCGGTGCGGGAAGAACGCGCGCCGGTGAGGAAAAGGCTGGAACAGCCATAATATAAACCGCTCGAGCGCTTGACTTTTTTGTGCAGCGGCATTAAAATGTATAAAATATAAGAGCAGGAATTTTCATGCGTTGTGTATCCTGCGTACAAATTCTGATGAGAGACAGGCTGATGCCCGCGTGAGCCGAGGAATGCTTACGCGGTTATTTTTTCACCTGGATGGGAGAAAACATGAAGAACACCAAAAACTTTGCGAGCCGATGGGGCTTTATTCTGGCGTCCGTCGGTTCAGCGGTCGGCATGGCGAACGTCTGGGGCTTTCCTAACAAGCTTGGCAGCAACGGCGGCGGGGCATTTTTGCTCATTTATCTGCTGTTTATTTTCATTTTCAGCTATGTGGGTCTGCCCGCGGAATTCGCCATGGGCCGCCACGCGGCGACGGGCACACTCGGCGCGTATGAAAAGGCATGGTCGACGCGCGGCAAGGGCGCAGGCAAGGCCGGAGGCCTTCTTGGCTGGCTGCCGCTCGCGGGCTCGCTGTGCATTGCGTTCGGCTACGCGGTCATCGTCACGTACATCTTAAAGGCGCTGGTGGATTCGCTCGTCGGCACGCTGATGACGACGGACACCGCGTCGTGGTTCGGCACGTTCTCCTCCACACCGTATTCCGTCATTCCGTACCACATCATCGTGGTCGTGGGGACGCTGCTGACGCTCTATTTGGGCGCGCACAGCATCGAAAAAACCAACAAGATCATGATGCCGCTGTTTTTCATCATCTTCCTGATCCTCGCGGTGCGCGTGGCGATGCTGCCGGGCGTAAGCGAGGGCTACCGCTTCATGTTCACTCCGCGCTGGGAGGCGCTCAAGGACCCGATGATCTGGATCTGGGCGATGGGACAGGCGTTCTTCTCCCTCTCCGTCACGGGCAGCGGCATGATCGTGTACGGCGCGTACCTCTCGAAGGACGAGGACGTCGTCGGCGTCGCGCAGCACACGGCGCTGTTTGACACGATCGCCGCCGTCGTTGCGGCACTCGTCATCATCCCCGCATGCTTCTCCTACGGGCTGGACGTCGGCGCGGGCCCGAGCCTGCTGTTCGTTACGTTGCCGACCATTTTACAGGATATCCCGATGGGGCGGCTGTTCGCCATCATCCTCTACCTTGCGATGATCTTCGCGGGCGTGAGCTCGCTGCAGAACATGTTCGAGGCCGTGGCGGAATCGCTGCTGCACAAGTTCCCCAAGCTCAGCCGCACGGCGGTGCTGGCGATCCTGTGTGTGCTGTGCCTCGGCATCGGCATTTTCATGGAGCCCATCAGCAAGTGGGGCCCGTGGATGGACCTTGTTTCCATCTATATTATCCCCATCGGCGCGACGCTCGGCGCGATCTCGTGGTTCTACGTGATGAAAAAGGACGAGCTGCTCGCCGCCGTGAACACCGGCAGCAAGAAAGAGCGCGGCGCGCTGTGGTACAACGTGGGCCGCTTCGTCTACGTGCCGCTCGCGGTCATCCTGTGCTGTGTGGCGCTGTTCATGCACGTGGCATTCTGAGTTCCCCCTGAACAAAAAAGAAGAACAATATGAAGGCGAGCAAGAAAATATGCATTGCGATTCTTTCGGTGCTGGCATTGACGGCGTGCGCTGTGGGGATCATCCGGAGCACGACCTTTCCGCTGGACCCGGCGACGCTGCCGGATCATATCTGTGATTTTTACAATATCGGCAGGCCCAAGCCCCTCTCGCCGAGTATTCGGGTGTACGACAGCGTTGAACTCGAAAATACTGTGTGGTATCTCATGGAGATCGGCGAGGACATAGATCTGGGCTATGTCAAGCTGGAACGGAATATCCTTGGCCGCTACAAGATTGTGCACCTCGGCTACGGCGGCGGGAGCTTCCGTGACGGCGTTGTGCGCAGTGGGGAGAAAGCCTACTACCTCTTTGGCGGGCGCGATGTGACCGGCCGCATCGCCAGGATTACCATGACGCAGAACGGCGAGACCTGCACGATGGAAAATGCGGAGGGAAAGACGCATTTCCTGTTCTGCACAGAGCTTTCTCCACAGCTCGGCGATTATGACTTCGACCGCAGCACGCTGCGGTTTTACGACAAAGACGGGAACGATATCACCGCGGAGTACGATCTGAGCGGCGGCGGTATCCAGTAAAAGAAATACCAAAAGGAAGGACTGTGAGCAGGTCCTTCCTTTTTCATATAAAAACTTGTTGACAAATCAACATTGATGCGCTATGATAGACAAGCTTGTTGATTTGTCAACAAATAGGAAAAAGGAGAATTACCAATGGAGGAGCGCTTTGAGACCTTTACCGTCCTGATCACGCGTATCAGCCGCAGCATCAAGCGCATCAAGGCGGACGAAATGGCGGACTTCGAACTGAAAGGGCCGCATGTGTCCTGCCTCTACTACCTCTCCCAGCGAGACGGCATGACAGCCGCCGAGCTCTGCGAGCGCTGCGACGAGGACAAGGCGGCCATCTCCCGCTCGCTGGACGACCTTGAGAAAAACGGTTACATCACCTGCGCAAGCGGCGCGGGCAAGCGCTATAAGAGCCCACTGCGCCTGACGGAGCGGGGCAAGGCGGTCGGCCGCGCGATCGGGGAGAAGATCATGCGCATCGTCGAGGCGGCATCTGAGGGTCTGAGCGAGGCCGAGCGGCAGACGATGTACCGCGCGCTCGCGCTCGTGAGCGAGAATTTGGAACGGATTTATACCCATAAGAAGACCGCGGGCGACAGAGCCGCCCGCGACGAACAATAACGGAGGAAAAGCATGAGTGTTCAGATCATTGTGGATTCGACGGTCGACATGCCCGAGCGCATGAAGGACCGTTTTCGCATCGTGCCGCTCACGGTGCATTTTGGCGCGGAGGAGTTCATCGACGGCGTGACCATCGACAAGCACCGCTTTTATGAGCGGCTTGTCGAGAGCGACGAGCTGCCGACGACCAGTCAGGCGTCGCCCGCGGCATTCGACGCGATCTTCTCCGATGTTGCGTCGGTGGGCGACAGCGCGGTCGTTGTGACGCTCGCGTCGAAGTTCTCCGGCACGTATCAGAGCGCGTGCATCGCCGCGGCGGAGTACGACAACATCTACGTTGTGGACAGCAAGAGCGCGGCTATCGGCTCTGGCATCCTCGCCGAGTACGCGCTCGAGTGCGCGGACAAGGGCATGGACGCGAAGACCATCGCCGAAACGCTGGAGAAAAAGCGCGACGAAATTTGCCTCATCGCGCTGCTCGACACGCTCGAATACCTCAAAAAGGGCGGGCGTATCTCGAAGACTGTCGCGTTTGCGGGCGGACTTCTCAACATCAAGCCGGTCATCACCGTCGTCGACGGCGAGATTCAGGTTATCGGTAAGGCGAGAGGGTCGAAGCAGGGCAACAACCTGCTCGTGCAGAAAATCCACGAGAGCGGCGGCATCGACTTCGACGAGCCGATCATCCTCGGATACAGCGGGCTGAGCGATTCGTATCTCAAAAAATATGTCGAGGACAGCCGCGACATCTGGCAGGACAAGGCGGACTCGCTCGACTCCACGCTCATTTGCAGCGTGATCGGCACGCACACTGGCCCCGGCGTGGTGGCGGTCGCATTCTTCAAAAAGGGCTGAGCCTCTATAAAAATCAGAAACAGCAGGAAGCCGGCGTATCGCGCCAACTTCCTGCTGTTTTTTCTTAAAGATCCTCTTTGAGTCAGCGATTAAAAATAGCAACGGCGCTTTCAAACGACACCGGTACTCGCTGTACCTTGACAACAGACGGCACGGCGAATTATAGTGATTCTATAATATTCAGCGGCTATGTCTTGCGTGAAAGCGGTGCTTTGCGCTGGTATCGGTTTGCCCGTGAAACAGGTTGAATGGGAAAAGGGAAATGCGGCATGCAGTGGACGGACGAGAGCATTGCGTTTTTGCGTGATGCGCCGACGATGAACCGCTATTATGAGACCATCGCGGAGAGGATCGCGCCGCAGCTCCAAGAAAACGCGCACGTCTGCGACGCGGGCTGCGGCATCGGCGAGCTGAGCCTTGCTCTGAAGCCGTACTGCCGCCATGTCACGGCGGTGGACGCCGACGAGCTGGCCATCAAAACGCTGGAAGCTCACCTGATAAAAGGCGTCACCGCGATCTGCGGCGACGTGGAGGCGCTCACGCCGAAAGAGCCCTACGACGCGATGGTGTTCTGCCTCTTTGGCCGCACGGAGGACACGCTGCGCATCGCGAAAAAGCAGTGCCGCGGAAAGATTTTCCTCGTCAAGCGGGACTATTCGCACCACCGCTTCAGCGCGGGAAAGGTGAGCCTCGGCGAGTACACGGCGGGGAGCACGGAGGCTGTCCTGCACGAAAAGGGCGTTGTGCCTGTTCACCATTGAGACGGCGGCTATTTTGAAGGAGGAAGCAGTATGAAACGCCATCTTTTGATCTGCGGGGAGCGCGGCGTCGGCAAGTCGACGCTGATCCGCCGCCTGCTGGAGCATAGTACGCGGGAGGTCGGCGGCTTTGTGACAAAGCGGCTGCCGGTCGCGGATGAGAACGGCTTTTTTCCGATTTACCTCTATCCCACATTGCAGAGTGAGGGCGAGCGGCGCAACGAGACGGCGAATCTTGTCGGGACGTGCGATAGCTGCTCGAGCATCCGCCATCCGGAGGTCTTTGACGGCCTTGGCGCGCAGCTCATTAAGTCCGCACCGAGCGGCGGTATCATCCTGATGGACGAACTCGGCTTTCTCGAAAATGACGCCAAGGTGTTCCAGTCCGCGGTGCTGTGCGCACTGGACGGCGACACGCCGGTGCTGACCGCGGTCAAGCCGAAGGACACACCATTCCTGCGCGCCGTGCGCGGGCATGAGAACGCGGAGCTTGTCTTCATTGACGAGCAGAACCGTGACACGCTTCTTGAAAAGCTCCTGCCGCACATTTTGCGGTGGAATGAAGCTTGAAGCAGCAAGCTCGCCGTGCAATAGAGAAGAAGTTTTCAAGCAAACACTTGTTCGACTGTCAAAACCGTGCTATAATACCGCCATTGAGAAATTTGCAGAGGGGAGGGGACAGCGCATGGAGCATCTGCTTGCGGGACTGAACCGCGCGCAGCACGAGGCCGTCACGGCGACGGAGGGGTATGTCCGCGTCATCGCGGGCGCGGGCTCGGGTAAGACGCGTGCGCTGTCGCACCGCTTTGCGTATCTTGTCAACGAGCTCGGCATCCTGCCGGGGAACATCCTGTGCGTGACGTTTACGAACAAGTCAGCCAACGAGATGCGCCAGCGTATCCACGCCTTGACCGGCGACAACGACACGGGCTATATCAACACGTTCCACGGCTTCTGTGTCTCCGTTTTGCAGGAGGACAGCCATGCGGTGCAGTATCCGAAGAGCTTTCTCGTGCTGGATAATTCCGACATCGACGCGATGCTCGGCATCATCTACGAAGAGCGCGGCCTCACACTGCGCGACATGACCTATTCCGCCGCGCGGGACATGATCGAGATCCGCAAGCTCTTCAAGGAGCCGGAGTATTACAAGGACATGATCACGATGTCGCTCGACACGCTGCGCGAAAAGTACGAGCGCGCGGACACGGCGGGGGACATCATCTTCTACGGCTATCTCTATCAGGAGAAAAAGTGCTTCGGCCTCGACTACAACGACCTCATCAAGTTCTCGCTCTATATTTTCGAGCAGCACGAGGACATCAGGCTCAAGTGGCAGCAGCGGCTCGAATACATCATGATCGACGAATTTCAGGATATCGACGCGCTGCAATATGAGCTGATGGAGGTGCTGTGCGGCTATCACGGCAACCTCTTCATCGTGGGCGACCCGGACCAGACGATCTACACCTGGCGCGGCGCGAACGTCAAGTATCTGCTGGATTTCGACAAGGTCTTTCCAAACGTGCAGACCATCATGATGATGGAAAACTACCGTTCCACGCCGGAGATTTTGGCGGCGGCGAACTCGCTGATCGCAAAAAACGGCCACCGCATCAAAAAGGACCTGCTCCCGACGAAGCCCTCGGGCGAGAAGGTCGTCTGCCACTTTGCCGACACGCAGGAGGCGGAGGCGCATTGGATGGTGGGCGAGATGCAGCGGCTGCATGATCGCGGCGTGCCGCTGCGGGATATGACCGTCCTTTACCGCGCGCACTATGTGACGCGCGCGGTGGAAGAGGCGTTGATGCACGAAAAAATTCCCTATACGATCTGCTCCGGCGTGCAGTTTTTCGACCGCATGGAGATCAAGGACGCACTTTCATATTTGCGGATGATCGCCTATCAGGACGATCTGTCGTTCCGGCGCATTGCCAACGCGCCGAAGCGGAACCTCGGCAAGCGGCGCATGGCCTTTTTACAGGAGACGGCGGAAAAAGAGGGAACGAGCCTCTATGTAACGCTCAAAAACCACCTCGAAGACAGCGTGTTCAGCGGCACGAAGGCAAAGCAGTTCGTCGATCTGATCGAGCGCTTTTCGCACTCGTATCAGGGTCGGCCCATCTCTGAGGTGCTCTCGGATGTTCTGGACAAGAGCGGGTATGAAAAGGCGCTGCGCACCGAGGGCAGTCAGGAGCGGCTGGACGATCTGGCCGAGCTCAAGCAGTCCATCTACGAATACGAGACGAGCTGCGGCGAGGAGAGCACGATGGAGCATTACCTCGCCCACATCGCGCTTTTCAGCAACGGCGATGTCGCCGAGCAGGGCGACAAGGTGAAGCTGATGACCGTCCACGCGGCGAAGGGCCTCGAATTCCCGTATGTGTTCCTCTGCGGCATGAACGAGGGCATTTTCCCCTCGCGCAAGGTGCGAACGCTCCCCGGCATGGAGGAGGAGCGGCGGCTCGCTTTCGTTGCGCTGACGCGCGCGGAGAAGGGGCTTTACCTCTCCGAAGCCGACGGGTGGAATTTTGACGGCTCGCCGCGCTATCCCTCGCGCTTTCTGCTGGATATCGACCGCGAGCTTCTGTCGTTCACGCACGAGGTCGACGAGACGCTTCTGCGTGAAGCGGCGGATGACGTCGCGCGGCGAGACAAGTATCTGCGCGAGGACGACGGCGACGGCACGCTGTCCATCGGGCAGCGCGTGCGCCACGCGGTGTTCGGCGAGGGAACGGTGCTGGACGTGGACCTGAACAAGGGCGCGCACGTCATCCAGTTTGACGGCATGGGAACGCCGCGCAGCATTTCGCTGCGCGCGAAGCTCGAAAAGATCGGGCCATAAAATCAATTGACAGATTTATTTTGGAGGGATTTCGACATGAGAAAGAATTTTTGCGCACAGCCCTAGGTCTATCCGCAGCCCGTGCTCATCATCGCAATGTATTTAAGCGGCGGCCACAAGACCGTGAAGAACATCTTAAAGCGCGGTGCGTTCACCGTGAGCATGGGCGACGCAGAGCATGCGGCGGCCTGTGACTATGTGGGCATCGAGTCCGGCAACAGCGTGCCCGACAAGGTGGCGCGCGGGCTTCCACGTGACGAAGAGCGAGCATGTGGACGCGCCGGTGATCGACGAGCTCCCGCTCGCGCTCGAGTGCAAGCTCGTGAGCTACGACGAGGAGACAAGACTCCTGACCGGCGAGATCGTGAACGTCAGCGTGGACGAGCGCGCGCTCGACGAAAACGGCAAGCTCGCTGTCGAAAAGCTGCACGTCATCACCTTTGACTACGCCAACCACGGCTATTATGTCTTGGGCGAGAAGGTCGCCAGCGCGTTCGAGGACGGCAAAAAATTCAAGTAAATCCGGCGAAACAGAAAACGCCGCGTCCCGTATTTTCTTCGGGACGCGGCGCTTTTTTGCCGTTTCGGTCAGGATTTCGATTTTGTTTGTGCAAAACCGACGCATTAGTGTTAAAATCTCGTTAAAAACCGTCCCTTTTACTACTGGCACGGGCGCGGGGCAGATGGTATAGTAAACAGGCATGTGTTTTTTAGGAGGATCAATATGTTTTCTGCCTTTTTTCGCAGTCTGAAGCAGGAATTTGCAGGCTACAACTCGAAAAAGCTGCTCGCCGACATGATGGCGGGCCTGACGGTCTGCGCTGTCGCGCTGCCGCTGGCATTGGCGTTCGGCGTTTCATCCGGCGCGAGCGCGGCGTCCGGGCTTGTCACGGCCATCATCGCGGGCGTGGTCATCGCTGTGCTCGGCGGCGCGTCGTACCAGATCTCGGGCCCGACGGGCGCGATGAGCGCGGTGCTCGTCGGGATCGTCGCGGAATACGGCCTGCAGGGCGTGTTTTTTGCCTGCTTTGCCGCAGGCGTTCTGCTGCTGCTTGCGGGCGTCTTCAAGCTGGGTCGCTTAATTAGCTTCATCCCGATGCCCGTCATCATGGGCTTCACCTCGGGCATTGCCATCATTATTGCGATGGGCCAGATCGACAACTTCTTCGGCACGGTGTCGGAGGGCGGCTCGAATTTGGAAAAGATCGCGTCCTATGGCCGTCTTGGCTTCCACCCGAATATGCAGGCGGTGCTCATCGGCCTTCTCGTCGTGCTGGTGATGGTCTTCTGGCCGAAAAAATGGGGCGCGCGTGTGCCGGGCTCGCTCGTCGGCATCATCCTTGCGACGATCGTCGCGACAGTCGCGGGCATGGATCAGCTCGCTGTCGTCGGCGACATTCCCAAGACGCTCCTGCTCGCCGACCGCCTGTCGCTCGGCGGCCTGAGCTTCACGATGCTCGAAAACCTGCTCTCTCCCATCGTGACCATTGCGGCGCTCGGCATGATCGAGAGCCTGCTTTGCGGCGCGTCGGCCTCGCGCATGAAGGGCGAAGCGTTCAACGCCGATCAGGAGCTGATCGCACAGGGCGTGGGTAATATTCTGCTGCCGCTTTTTGGCGGTGTTCCCGCGACCGCAGCCATCGCACGCACGAGCGTCGCGGTCAAGTCCGGCCAGCAGACGCGCCTTACGAGCGTGTTCCATTCGCTGTTCCTGCTTGCCTCGATGTTCCTGCTCGGCGGCGTGATGGCGCGCCTGCCGCTCTCGGCGCTCGCGGGTGTGCTGATGGTCACGGCGTGGCGCATGAACGACTGGGAGGGCATCCGCTACATCTTCCGCCACAAGTTCAAGTCCGGTATCAGCCAGTTTTTGATCACGATGCTCGCAACGGTCGTCTTTGACCTGACGGTCGCGATCCTGCTCGGCGTGGTATACTCCGCCATTTTGTACATGGCGAAGTCGAGTCATATCCATGTGAATTTCTCCGATATCGACGCGAACAAGCTGCGCTCGGTGGAGGGTAAGCCCCCCGTTCTTGAGACCTCCGGCGTGGCGTACATCACGGGCGCGCTCTTCTTCGGCGCGGTGGATGAGTTCAACCACCGCATGGCGGAGATGCCGCAGTACGACCACATCATCTTGTCGATGCGCGGTATGCCGAGCGTGGACGTTTCGGGCGCGCAGGCGATGCTCGAACTGTGCGAGTCGCTCAAGAGTCAGGGCAAGACGGTTGCCTGCTGCGGCATGACCGAGGCGGTGCGCACCTACTTTGACCGCGCGGGCATCACCGAGCTTCTCGGCGAGGAGTCCTACTTCTGGAGCGCCGACCAGGCGATCCTTGACCTGCTGGACGCGGAGATCGTGGAATAAAAGACATAGAAAAGCACTTCCCGCCAGCGGCGGGAAGTGCTTTTTGCTGTACATGGGCTGCGAAAGATTTTATTTGCGCCGGTCACCCTCGCGTGCGATCTTGTCGAGCGATTCCTGCCGGACAGCCTGACGAAGCGCCGTCAGGTAGGGCGAAAAGGCGACGTTCTGCTCGCCGTAGGTGAGCTGGAGGTCGTATTCGTGGTCCTCCCAGGTCGAAATGTCGGACTCGTTGTGGGAGATCACGGCCTCGAGCTTGTCGAGCGCCTTGTAGATTTGGGCCTCCTGCGTTTCGAGCGCGGCCATCTCGTCGTAGAGTGCGCGCATCTCCTCGCGGCAGGGGGAGGGAAGCGATGCGACCCACTGGTAGAGCAGCGCTTCCTCCGTCGATTCGTCCTGTGCGGTCTTGTCAAAGGCGGGGATATCGCCCGTGAAGCACTCGCCGAGGTCGTGGATGAGGCACATGCGCGTCACCTTGTCCATGTCGGCCTCGGGAAATTCATCGCGCAGGAAAAACGCCATCAGCGCGATGCGCCAGCTGTGCTCGGCAACGCTCTCGTGCCGCCCGCCGGAGGTGTAGCAGTGGCGGGTAGTGTCCTTCAATTTTTCCGCCGTGTGCAGCGCGGCGAGCAGTTCGCTTGGTCTCATGCGTCTCCTCCATTGTCGTTTTCTGGTATTTTACCAGAGGCGGAAACGACTTGCAAGGAAAAGAAAGAAGAGAGATTCCCATTCCCAGCGGCATATGATATCATGAATGCGAGAAAATTTGGCGCCCGGTGAAACAAAACGGGCGCGGAATGCGTCTAAATAAGCAGAAGCAGGAAGATTTGAGAGAGACCCTCCCATGCGGAGGGCGGAGAGGAGAATTTATGAAGCTTGCGGCGGATTTTCGGCAGGCGGCGCGCGAGGCGCTGCGCGGCAAGTGGCCCATCGCCATTCTGATCGGCCTTGTGGCGGTGCTGCTCGGCGGCGCGGGGAGCGGCGGTCCGGAGGTCAAATTCAATTACGATGTGTCCTCGGGCGTGTCGACGACGTTTGGCTACGGCGGACAGACGATTTACTCCACAGGCTACGGTTTGGACCCGAAGTGGAGCGGACTGCTCGTCGGCGGTGTGGTCTATCTCATCGTGATCGCGCTCGTGTTGGCGGCGGCGTACTTCATCCTCGGCAGCATCGTGGGCGTGGGGTATGCCAAATATAACCTCGGCCTTGTCGACCGCACGGAGCCGGGCTTTGAGGCGCTGTTCGCCTATCTTCCGAACTGGAAGACGACGACGCTGACGCGGCTTTGGAAGGGCCTCTATATTCTGCTGGGGACGATCCTGCTCGTCATTCCGGGACTGATTATGGGCTACACCTACGCGATGACGGACTACATTTTGGCCGAGCACCCGGACATGGCGCCGGGCGAGGTGATGAAGGGCTCGAAGGCGATGATGGAGGGCAACCGCTGGCGGCTGTTCTGCCTGCAATTCAGTTTCATCGGCTGGATGATCCTCAGCTCGCTGACGTTCGGCCTTGGCAACCTTGCGCTGCGCCCCTATCAGGAGGCGGCATACGCCGCGTTCTACCGCGAGGTATCGCTCGGGTAAAAAGATAGAGAGAAACAAAACGCGCCCCGCGGATGATCCGCGGGGCGTATTTTTGCTGTGATGGAAAGCTTACTTTGCGCTGTCGTTTGCGAGGGCCTGGTCGATCAGCTTCTGGAGCGCTGCCATGTTGTCCTCGTTGTCGATGCCGCCGAGCATCGCCTCACCGACGATGGCGCCGCTGCGGTCGATGACATAGGTGGTCGGGAAGGCCATGATGTCGCCCGCAAAGTCGCCGGCTGCGCTGTCGGAGGGGAAGTAGATGTTCTGGTAGCTTGCGCCCTTGGATTCAAGCAGACTCTTGGCCGTGCTGATCGCATCGGCGTTGCCGTCGAGGGTATCGACGTTGATGCCGATGAGCGCGCCGCCCTGCTTCTTGAGCGTCTCGTTGAGGGCGTTCAGATCGCCAAGCTCCGCCACGCAGGGCTTGCAGCCGCTGAACCAGAAGTTCACGACCGTCACAGCGTTCTGGGAGAAGATGCTGCTGTCCACGTCGTTGCCGTCAAGGTCCTTGCCGGTGAAGGTGGGGAAGGTCGGGACGGCATCGTTCATGCCGCCGTCTTCACCGTCGCCCGCGGGCTGAAGTGCGGCGTACTGCTCCTGCAGGGGCTGGATCTGGTCTTCAAGGTCGCGGATCTGCTCGGAGCCTTCGGTCAGCGTCTTGAGTTCGTCCTCGGTGAACTGATCCTTCACAAGGTCGAGGGCGGCAAGCAGGTAAGCGCCGTAGTTCGATTCATCGGGGATCTCGTCGCGCTTTTCGTTCATGGCGGCGAAGAGCTTCTGCCACAGCTCAAGGTTCTCTTCCATGATGGCGTTTTCCTTGTCGGCGAGCTCCTGGATCTGAGCGTAGATCTCCTCGGCGGTCGCGCCCTGTGCATCGCCATCGCCCTTGCCGTCGCCCTTGCTGCCGCAGGCGGCGAGGGAAAGCGTCAGCGTAAAGGCGAGCAGCAGCGTAATGATCTTCTTAAAATTCATGGTTTATTCTCCTTTGTTTTCTTCAATGATCGGTTTTTGAGACAATTTGGAACATGCTCCGCCGCTGCCGAAGGCGTAGCGGAAGCGGACGGCCTTCGTCGGGCAGGCGGTCACGCATTTGCCGCAGCGGATACATTCGCTGTGGTTTGGCGTTTTGGTCACATCCACGTCCATGGGACAGGTCCTTGCGCACTTGCCGCAGGAGACGCATTTGCTCTCGTCAACGTGCATCGACAGCAGCGACACGCGGTTGAAGAGCGCGTAGAACGCGCCGAGCGGGCATAGCCACTTGCAGAACGGGCGGTAGAAGATGACGCTCAGCACAACGACCGTGATGAGCACGCAGAGCTTCCACGAAAAGAGCTTGCCGAGCGCGGCGCGGATGCTGCTGTTGACAAGCGAGAGCGGGATAGCGCCTTCGAGCACGCCCTGCGGGCAGAGATATTTGCAGAAGAACGGGTCGCCCATGCCAGCTTCGTTCACCACGAGCACCGGAAGCAGGAAGACCATCACCACCAAGATGACGTATTTGAGGTAGGTCAGCGGCTTTAGGCGCTTGGTGGAGAGCTTTTTGGTCGGGATCTTGTGCAGCAGCTCCTGAAACCAGCCGAACGGGCAGAGGAAGCCGCAGATGAAGCGGCCCAGCAGCACGCCGAGCAGGATGAGGATGCCGGTGATGTAATAGGAAAAGCTGAATTTCGACGAGCCGACGACAGCCTGAAACGAGCCGATGGGACACGCGCCCGCCGCACCCGGGCAAGAGTAGCAGTTCAGTCCCGGCACGCACACGGTCTTGCCCGCGCCGCGATAGAGCGTACCCGTGAGGAAGTTCGGCAGGTGCAGATTCGTCAGCAGAGCCGCGCAGGCCTGGACCAGTCCGCGCCAGCGGGCGAGCAGAAAGGAAAACGGTTTTTTCTTATCCAATGCCCACACACTCCAGACATAGTTTGATCGCCTTGTTCAGCACCGTGTCCGCCTCGCCGCGCATCACACCGCAGACGAGAAATGCGAGGCCAAGCAGCAGAAAAAGAATCTGCACCCCGGCCTTTTTGCCAAATGTTTTGTTCAAATTATCACCCTTTCTGTTGTACCGGCGCTTAGACTACACAGGGAATATGAATACAGTATGAACAGCACCTTAAAAGAACCCTAATTTTATCTGGAAATAATAAGAAGTTTGCCCTGTGCGAAGGGGGCTGCACCATTATCCGCGCTTTTGAAAGAGCTTTGAAGCATAACGGGAGACGAGCTCACCGATCACAAGCCCCAGCACCGCGCCGGCGAACACGTCGCTCGGAAAGTGCACATATAAATAAAGACGAGAGAAGGCGAGCAGCACGGCGAGCGGGATGGCCGCATAACCGAAGCGGCGGTCTGCGCGCGTTGTCGATGTCCTTGTCAGGATAGGTCTCGATGTACGGCTCTTTGGCGAACGCCGCGACTGGCAGCGCGGGCAGTCATGCCATCGGATGCGCAGCGGGAACCCAGGCCGTCAGCTCATCGTAGCCGATGGGGAGCCAGTCGTGCCCACCCTCGCGCGCGGGGATGAAGCACAGATCGAGTTGGTGCGCGTTGAGCTGTGTGATCAGCTCTGTGCTGTACCCACCGCGCAGCTGCACCTGAATGCCGCCGTAGCGCGCGTGGAAATCCGATATGATGCGCGCGAGCGGCGAATAAAACGCGCTGTATGCCGTGCCGACGGTAACCGTGCCAACATCCAGCCCGCGCAGCTGCGCGGAGAGCTGGGCGCAGCTCTCGCCCGCGTGCAGTAGGTCGCGGATGGCGGGCAGCAGCTTTTCGCACTCCTTTGTCGGGTGAACGCCGCTGTGCTCGCGCAGCAGGAGCGGAACGCCCGTCTCCTCCTCAAGCGCCGCGACCATGCGGCTCACGCCGGAGGGCGTGTATTGCAGCGCCTCCGCGGCGGCGGACAGACTTCCTGTCTCAATGGCGCAGACGAGCGCGCGGTAGCGATCGAGTTCCATGGCGTTCTCCTTTGCGAAATTGTCAAAGATGGTTTGATGGATCATCGGTTTACGCAAAGAATAGCGCGGGTGTATGCTGTTGTCAAATCCTTGGAAATGGGGGAAACTATGGCACGCTCTTACGATCTAACGAGCGGCAGCATCCCGCAGCATCTGCTGCGCCTGGCCGCACCGCTCATCATGGGCAATATCTTGCAGCAGCTCTACAACACGGTGGACGCCTTTATCCTCGGGCGCTTTGCGGGCGATTTGGAGTTCGCCGCTGTCGGCGTTGCGGGCTCGGTGATGAACCTTTTCCTCTTTATGATCACAGGCGCGTGCACGGGCATTTCCGTCATCTTCGCCCAGCTCTACGGTGCGGGCGAGCGCGAGCGCTTCCGCCGCGAGCACTGGCTCTCGCTCTCGTGCGGGCTGCTGGTGACGCTCGCGTGCAGCGGCCTCGGCTTTTGCTGCTCTCGCCGCTGCTGCGGCTCATCCAGACGCCAAGTGAGCTCAAGACCTTTGTCTCGGTGTATCTGACGATCATTTTGGCGAGCCTGCCCGCGGCGTTTCTCTACAACCTCTACGGCGCGCTGCTGCGTGCCATCGGGCGGGCGAACGCGACGCTGATGGTGCTCGCCGCGGCGGTGACGGTCAATGTCGCGCTCGACTACTGCTTTGTTGCGCGCTTTCAGTTGGGCATCGCGAGCACGGCGTGGGCGACGGCGGCGTCGCAGGCCATTTCGGCGGTGCTGTGCATCCTCTACCTGCGGCGCAAGGCACCGGAGCTCATTTTTGCCCGCGCGGACTGCCGTATGGATGGAGAGCTATTGAAGCAGACGGCGCATTTCAGCTTCGTCACGGCGCTGCACCAGTCGAGCCTGTACACCGGAAAGCTCCTGGTGCAGGGCGCGGTCAACACCGGCGGCACGGACATGATCTCGGCCTACACGGCGACGACGCGCATCGAGGGCTTTGCCAACTCGTTTGGCGACAGCGGCAGCGCTGCGACCTCCGTGCTCGTGGCACAGAATCGGGGAGCAGGGAAAGAAGAGCGCGTGAAGGAATCGTTTCGCAGCAGCCTTTTTCTGATGCTTGCGATGGGGCTTGCGATGACGCTCATCATGTACGTTAGCGCGAGCACGTCGGTCGGCTTTATGCTCGGGACGCGCAGCGGCGCAGCGTTTGAGAATGCGCGCGACTATCTGAAGCTCGTGGCGCTTTTCTACACGCTCTGCTTCACCGGCAACACATTCGCTGGCTATTTTAACGGCATCGGGAAGGTGTGCGTCCCGTTCCTCGGTGCGACGAGCCACATCGCGCTGCGAGTCGTCCTCTCGTGGCTGCTGGTCGGCAAAATGGGCCTCCCCGCCGTCGTGCTGGCAACAGGCCTCGGCTGGGTGCTGGTCAACGCGCTGTGGACCTTTGTCAAATGGAGGATGGAGAAAAAGCAGAAAGCAGCAGAACGTGATATTATGTAAACATCAAAAGCCGCGCGCCCTTAGGCGCGTGGCTTTTGATAAGTTTTGTGAGGTATCGCCGCTGATCGAAATGCGCGGCAAAGGGATGACATTTTTGAGAAAGCACGAGGTTTTTGCCTATATGGGAAGACCATGTCGAAAGAGAAAAACTTTTGTAAGAGACGCGCTCTGCTTGCTGAACTTCTGTAAAGTGAAACTATTTTACAATTCTTCGAAATGGTAGCGCGGCTTGCCGGCGCTTTTCTTGCCATATTCGATGGCTCTTGTCGGACAATAGCAAATGCAGGCCATGCACTGTGTGCAGTTGGTTCCCCAGACGGGACGGGCGTTTTGCAGTGTGATGTTATTCAGCGGGCAGAGCTTTTCGCATTTGCCGCAGCCGATGCAGACATCACTTGCCGTAAAGGGATTTGCCTTCACAAACAGTGGATAGAAAACCGGGTTCACCGCGCTGCTCGCGATGCGGTCGTAGAGTTTTTTGCGCGGCGGCGAGAACATGTGTCCTGCGCGGATCGCGGCGATCGCGCGGTCGATGAACGGCTCTGCTTTGGCGACGATCCGGCGAGCCTCCTCGACGGTTGGCGTGTTGAACATGGCGATGAAATTCTCCGGCATGACGATCTGCGCCGTGCCCATGTAGACGAGGCCCTTTTCGCGGCAGAGCGCGCGGTTGTACTTCGCGGCGTTGCCGATCTCGCTGCCGCAGTCCATGACGAACCACGTTTCCCTCGCGCCGCGCAGCTCTGTTCGCAGCAGATGGTCGCGCACGATGCGCGGGATGCGCCAGGCGTAGGTCGGCATGACGAGGACGAGCCGTCCATTGACGGCGAGCGGTGTTATGTCGCCTGATTTGATGCGGTCATTCAGGCTGATGAGCGTATCGTTCAGCGCGTGTGCGATGCGCTCGGCGATGTGGCGGCTGTTGCCGGTGCCGGTGAAATAGAGTACCATGGCGACCTCCTGTGTCTTTGCTCGAGCACTGCCCGAATATTGTATTGCCTCTATTGTACCAGCCGTGGCGCGCGCAGACAAGCGCTTTGTGTAGGAAAACCGGTGGAGTAAAGGGGCTTGAACCTGAGAGAAAAATCGCCGCGGCTTTTCTTTTTTTACCGAAAGGGGCGAAAAAGGCATATTGCCTCTCGTATACTTGTGTTTCCTGCATTTTCTGCTTGCGAAATGGGGGCGGATATGGTATCTTGAACCATGTGTCCGTCGGCCGTTTTCGACCGGCGGTTCACGTTCTCTAACTGAACGGCCACCGAAAGGCAGGGCTTTTTCTTATGATGATCAACAAACGGCTCATCGGCGCGGTGCCGGAGAGCAAAAAATATATCGCGGGCAACGTCGCGCTGCAATGGTGCTCGCTGTGCGCGAACATCGCGATGATGAGCGCCGTGACGGCGCTGCTCGCTTCGCTGTTCGCGGGCGAGGTGACGCAGAGTAAGATCGTCACGACCGCCGTGATCGCGCTTGCAGCTGTCGCCGTGCGATACGGCTGTACCGTCGGCGCGTCGCGCATGGGGTATCTATCGTCCAAGGCGGTCAAGAAGACGCTGCGCGGCGCGATCTATGACAAGCTCCTGTGCCTCGGCGCGTCGTATTCCGAGCAGGTCAAAACGTCGGAGGTCGTGCAGGTCGCGGTCGAGGGCGTCGACCAGCTCGAAACGTACTTCGGCGCGTATCTGCCGCAGTTTTTCTACGCGATGCTCGCGCCGCTGACGCTTTTTGTCGTGCTGTGCTTCGTGAGCGTGCCGGCGGCGGTCGTGCTGCTCGTCTGCGTGCCGCTCATCCCCGTCGCCATCGCGGCGGTACAGACATGGGCGAAGAAGCTGCTCTCGAAATACTGGGGGCAGTACACGGCGCTCGGCGACACGTTTCTTGAAAATTTGCAGGGCTTGACGACCTTGAAAATCTATCAGGCCGACGCCTTCAAAAATGATGAGATGAACGTCGAGGCCGAAAAATTCCGCAAGATCACGATGAAGGTCCTCACGATGCAGCTCAACTCCATCACGATCATGGACCTCATCGCCTACGGCGGCGCGGCGCTCGGCGTCATCATGGCCGCAACGCAGCTGCGCGCGGAGAAGATCGACCTTGCGGGCGCGCTGCTCATCATCCTGCTGGCGGCGGACTTTTTCATCCCCATGCGCCAGCTCGGCTCGTTTTTCCATATTGCCATGAACGGCATGGCCGCGAGCGATAAGATTTTCCGCCTGCTCGACCTGTCCGAGCCCGCACACGGCGGCGTCAGCTGTCCCGCGGGCGACATTGTCTGCCGCGGCCTGCGCTTTTCCTACGAGCCGGAGCGCGAAATTCTGCACGGCGTCGATCTGACGATCCCGCAGGGCAAATTCGTCTCGCTCGTCGGCGAGTCGGGCTGCGGCAAGTCGACGATCTCCGCGCTTTTGATGGGCCGGAACAAGGGCTACACCGGCTCTGTGGCAATCGGCGGCGCGGAGCTGCGCAACATTGAAAAAGCGAGCCTGATGCGGCGCATCACCTACGTCAGCCACCAGAGCTACCTCTTCAAGGGTACGGTACGCGACAATTTGCTGATGGGCAAGCCTGGTGCGAGCGATGATGAGCTCTGGAGCGCGCTTACGCAGGTCAATCTCGCGGACTTTCTCAGAGGGGAAGCGGGGCTCGACACCTTACTTTCCGAGCGCGGCGAGAACCTTTCGGGCGGTCAGCGCCAGCGCCTTGCGCTCGCCCGCGCGCTGCTGCACGACAGTCCGGTGTACATCTTCGACGAGGCTACGTCGAACATCGACGTTGAGAGCGAGAACGACATCATGGCGCAAATTCACGCATTGGCGGGCCGGAAGACGGTGCTGCTGATCTCGCACCGTTTGGCGAACGTCACAGCGTCGGATGAAATTTACGTGCTGGAGCGCGGCAATATCGTTCAGCACGGTACGCACGAGGCGCTGCTGAAGCAGGGCGGCGCTTACACCGCGCTGTGGTCGGCCCAGCAGGTGTTGGAGCACTACGGAGAGGAGGCGGCAAAATGAAAAAAAGAAGCGGTTTTACCGTCATGGCGCGGCTCATCGGCCTCGTGAAGCCACTGAGCGGCTACATGGTGCTCGCCATTTTGATGGGCCTTGTCGGCCACCTCTGCGCCGCGTTCATCACGATCTTCGGCGGCTTTGCCGTGCTTGACCTGCTCGGCTTCGCAACGCCCGTCGCGCTCAAGACGACGTTCGTCTGTGTGCTGCTCTTTGCGCTCGTGCGCGGCGTCTTCCACTACGCTGAGCAGTCCTGCAACCACTTCATCGCCTTCAAGCTGCTTGCGCTGATCTGCGACAAGGTCTTCCGCGCACTGCGCCGTCTCTGCCCCGCGAAGCTCGAGGGGCGCGACCGCGGCGACCTCATCTCCGTCATCACGTCGGACATTGAGCTGCTCGAGGTCTTCTACGCGCACACGATCTCGCCCGCGGCCATCGCGGCGCTTTTCACGCTCATCATGTGTCTGTTCATCGGGCATTATCACGCGTTGCTTGGCCTTCTGGCACTCGCGGCTTACGTCTGCGTCGGCGTGGTCATCCCGCTCATCACGTCCCGCCGCTCGTGCGATACGGGGATGCGATTCCGCACGGAGTCGGGCGCGCTGTCGGCCTTCGTGCTCGACAGCCTGCGCGGCCTGAACGAGACCATTCAGTACGATCGGGGCGCAGAGCGCCGCGCCGAGATGGATGCGCGCACCGATACGCTATCCAAAGAGGAAGCCAAGATCAAGCGTCTCACGGGCCAGAACATGGGCATCACGAACACGGCCATTTTGCTCTTCGACCTTGCAATGCTGGTTTCTTCCGCGGCGCTGGCGCAGCGCGGAGAGCTGACGTTCGACGGGGCGCTCATTGCGGTCCTTGCGCTGTTCTCGTCGTTCGGCCCCACGGTCGCGCTGGCAAATCTCGGTGCGACGTTGCAAAACACCTTCGCCGCGGGCAACCGCGTGCTCGACATTCTGGATGAAGAACCCGTGGTCGACGAGGTCAGCGGACAGAAAGAGGTCGAATTTACCGGCGCGGAGGCCGAGCACGTCACGTTCTCCTACGGCGGGGAGGACATTCTCTCCGACGTTTCCGTCCGCTTCCCGGAGGGGAGCGTCGTCGGCATTGTGGGCCGCAGTGGCAGCGGAAAATCGACGCTTTTAAAGCTCCTGATGCGCTTCTGGGATGTGCAGAAGGGCCGCGTCCGCCTGTCAGGCACGGACGTTTCCAGCATCAACACGGGGAATCTGCGCGAGATGGAGAGCTTCGTCACGCAGGAGACGCATCTCTTCCACGACAGCATCAAAAATAACCTCCGTATCGCAAAGCTCGACGCGACGGACGACGAGATCGTCGCGGCCTGCAAAAAGGCCGCCGTGCACGAATTCATCATGACGCTGCCGCAGGGCTACGACACGCCGGTCGGCGAGCTGGGCGACACGCTTTCGGGCGGCGAGCGCCAGCGCCTCGGACTCGCCCGCGCGTTTCTGCACGACGCGCCGCTGATGCTCCTTGACGAGCCGACGAGCAATCTCGACAGCTTAAACGAGGCGGTCATCCTGAAATCGCTGCACGAGCAGTGCGCGGGCAAGACCGTCGTGCTCGTGTCGCACCGCGCGTCGACCATGCGCATCGCCGACACGGTCTACTCCGTCGAGCACGGGAGAATGAGCTGATGAAGGATATCGAAACCAAGCGCGAGCGCGAAAAGAAGATGATCTCGCAGATGATCGCCCTCTACTGCCGCCGCAATCACCACACAAAGGGCGTGCGCTGTCCCGAGTGCGCGGCGCTGAACGACTACGCCCGCGCCCGCTCCGAGCACTGCCCGTTCATGGAGACGAAGACCTTCTGCGTCAATTGCCGCGTGCACTGCTACAAACCTGACATGCGTGAAAAGATCCGCGCCGTGATGCGCTTTTCCGGCCCGCGGATGATTTTCTATCACCCCGTCGCCGCAATCCGCCACGTGGTGGAGACAAAGCGCGAAAAAAAGAGACTGAAGAGAGAAAACCGATGAAGCTGAAACGCCTTTTCTTCCTGATCCTCGGCTGCGTGTGCCTTGCGCTCGGCTGCGTCGGCATCGTGCTGCCGGTGCTGCCCACGGTGCCGTTCTTCCTTGCGACGGTGTTCTGCTTTGCAAACTCGTCGGAAAAGCTGCACACATGGTTTCTCGGCACAGAGCTCTATCAAAAACACCTCGACTCATTCGTGAAGAAAAAGGGCATGACCGCGCAGACCAAGGCCGGCATCCTGATGTCCGTGACGCTGCTGATGGCCGTCGGCTTTTTCCTGATGCTGCGAAAAGCGCTCTACATTCCCTGCACTATTCTCGCTATTGTGTGGCTCTGCCACCTCGTCTACTTCCTCTTCGGTGTGAAGACGATCAAGACAGAATGCGAGGAGCAGATTTGAGTAAAAAAAGCGGCAGAGCCGCCGGAATGCTCCGGCGGCTCTGCCGCTTTTTTGAGAGAGAGAGGGAAAAATCATGCTTTTTCTGGGCGCAGCGGGCCGTAGAAGTAGCTCGCGGTCGCGCCGCCGTCGATGAGGAAGGTCGAGCCCGTGATGAACGCGCCCTTGTCGCTCATCAAAAGCTCGGCGACGTTTGCGACTTTGTCCGCCGTGCCGGGGCGTCCCGCGGGGCACTTAGCGAACATGTTCTTGTAGAAGTCGCCGCGCGGGCCGTTGAACTCGTCGAGTGCCAGCGGCGTGACGATGATGCCGGGGGCGATGTCGTTCAGGCGCGCGCCGCGCTTGCCCCATTCGACCGCCTGCGCCGTGACGCGCTTCTCGTTGCAGCGCTTCGCCATCTGATAGGCATGGAGCGTGTCACGGATGTTCTCGGGCTGCAAAAAGTCGAGGGACAGCAGCTCCTCCTCCGTCGGCGTGGTGGCGAGCTTTTCGCCCTGCTCCGCCGTCAGGGCGGGCATGCGCCAGCAGGACTGGTTCGAGATCGTCACGCCCACGCCGCCCGGTGCGATGACCCTGCCGACCTCTTCTAAAAGTACCGCCGTACCGTAGAGGTCGACCTTCAGGATCGCCTCGATGGGCACCTGACTGGGCGACACACCCGCAGCGTTGACGAGCATCTTGATCTTGCCATACCTCTTCCCCCGGCAATGAGGGCCTTGATGGACGAGCGGCTCGAGAGGTCCATCTCGACGGGTGTGACATCGAAGCCCGCCTCGTTCATCGTTTTGGCGATAGCCTGCGCATTCTCTAATTACTTGTCGCCTACAACGATCTTCATGCCCGCGCCCATGCGGCGGGCGATGGCCATGCCGATCTGTCCGGCACCGGCCCATAACATGACATCTTTCATCGTTTTCCTCCTTACAGCAGCGCCTTGACGCTCTGCGCCCAGGCATTGATCTTGCTTTCCGGCGTTTCCAGATGGTCGCCGCCGTTCGAGTCGAACTTCACCTGCATATCACAGGCGAAATCCGCGCCGGGGCAAGCGGCCTTCATATCTTTGATGACGCGGCCCGGCCAGCCGCCGTTTGTCATAAACGGCACAACGGTCTTGCCTGCAAAATTCTGTCCATGCAGGAATGTCTTGACGGCGGGAGCCATCGTGTACCACCATGTCGGCGTGCCGACGGCGATGACGTCGTAGTCGGCGACGTTGATGGGAAGCGGCTTGAGCTCCGGCTCAAAGCCCGCGTTCACCTCGCGCTGGCCCTGATCGACCACATCGTTGTAGCTGCCGGAGTACGGCACGGCGGTGTCGAGCCTCACAAGATCGCCGCCGGCGACGCTCTGCAACGCTTTTGCGGTGCGCTCGGTGTTGCCGCACGACTAGGAGTAGTAAACGATCAGGAGCTTTTTCATTTTGCGACCTCCTCAGCCCACTGGGCAAGCGCGCTCTTCGCCTCGTCCACGTGGCTGCCGTGGATGGCGAGGCCCTTCGTGACCGCCGCGCCATGGGCAGCCTTGCGGATGTCGTTTTCGGTATCGGAAAGGCCGCTGCCCTCGTGCGTGCAGAAGGGGTGGATGGTCTTGCCCGTGAAGTCGTAGTGCTCGAGGAAGGTGTAGACCGCCATCGGCATCGTACTGCAATAGTTGGGGTAGCCGAGGTAAATTTCATCATAGGCGTCGAGGTCATCGGGCAGATCCAACACCGCGGGACGGGCGTTTTTCTGCCAGTCCTCACGCGCCTGCGCCACACAGGTCTTGTAGTCGTCTGAATAGGGCTCGGCCTGCTCAATTTTGTACAGCTCGCCGCCGGTCAGATCCGCGAGCATCTCAGCAACCTTTTCGGTGTTGCCGACGGAAATGCGGCGGTACGCGCCGCCGAAGTAGTTCTCTCCCGCGCGGGAGTAAAATGCGATCAATGCTGCCATTGTTTCGCTCCTTTCTTATCGCTTTGCGCCAAAAGCGGCGCACGGGTGAGCGGTTCGGCCGCCTGCCTTTCGCCGCCCTCCAGCGGAAGAAATCCCCTGCTGCCCGCGACCAGAAGGCGCGCCTCCTCCAGATTCTCGGCATACAGGAATTCACTTGGAAAGCCGAGTACAATGCGGCTGAATTCCTGCTCCGCCTCCCGCTCCGGCGGCGGGGCGATCAGAATGCAGGGAAAATTCTTGAGCTCTGCCGGTGCGACCGCCTCCATTTGCGTGATTGGGCTGTGGGCGGAGACTTCAATCAGGGCGGGCCGGGCTGCAAGGATCAGATTTTCGTAGGCGTCGGAAAACAAGCGGCGCTGATCGTTGAGCGTGATCTCGACCCGATCCTCGCTCAGCATATCACACAGCTCCCCATGGCTGCCGTACGCGATGGAGACGCTGACGTCGGGATACCTTGCCGAAAAGGCCGCGAGCGCGCGGTGGAACTCTCCCTCCTGCATAGGTGCGCAGGTAGCCGATCTTCAAATTCGCCGCCTCGCCCTTGGCGATCTTCGCCGCCTCGGCGCACATGCGGTCGCAGTCCGCTGTGAGCAGCAGGCTCTTACGGTAAAAGTATTCGCCCGCAGGCGTGAGCGAAAATGAGCGATTTTTGCGCACGAGCAGCGCAAAGCCCAGCTCACGCTCCAAGGACTGCACCTGCTGGGAGATGGCTGACTGCGAGATGAAATTTTCCCCCGCCGCGGTGGAAAAGCTCCCGAGACGCACGACGGATTGAAAGTATTTGAGCTGCTTGAGCATGATGCACCTCCTGATGTCTAAATGACGATCCCCTCGCAGTGGTCGATCTCGTGCTGGATGATCTCCGCCGTCCAGCCGGTGAAGGTCTTGAGGCGTGTTTGGAATTTTTCGTTCTGCCACTGGACTTTGACGGTCTGGAAGCGCTTTGCCTTGCGCGTGCCGGTGAGGGACAGGCAGCCCTCCTCGGTGTCGTAGGGGCCGGACTTTTTGACGATGACGGGGTTGAACATGAGCATGTATTCGCCGTCATTTTCAAAAGCGATGATGCGCTTGTTGACGCCGATCATGTTCGCCGCCATGCCGACGCAGCCGTCCTTGTGGGCGATTAGCGTGTCGAGAAGATCCTGCGCGGTGTTGAGATCGTCCGCCGTGGCGGCTTCGGCCTTTTGGGCGAGGAAGACTTCAGCTTTGCATATTTCACGAATCATGGCGTTCCTCCTGCGCGGCATTCTGCTGCTTGTAATTTGTGCCCCAGTCGACCATGGAATCGAGGATGGGCTTTAGGCTGTAGCCGGTCTCGGTCAGCGTGTATTCGACGCGCGGCGGTACCTCGGCGTAGACCTTGCGGGTGAGCAGGCCCTTGGCCTCCATGTCGCGCAGCTGCGCGGTCAGCACCTTCTGCGTCACATGGCCGATGGACTTTTTAAGTTCACCGAAGCGCTTGGTGCCGTCCATCAGGTCGCGCAGGATGAGCACCTTCCATTTGTCACCGATGAGCATGAGCGTCGTCTCGACGGGGCAGGCGGGTAATTCCATGGTATGACCTCCTTCGTGTTACAGATATTGACCGGTGATGCTGTCGGGGTTCAATTGAATTTCCTCCGGCGTGCCGGAGGCGACGATCCTGCCGCCGGCCTCACCGCCGCCGGGGCCCATGTCGATGAGAAAGTCCGCGTTGCGGATGACGTCGAGGTCGTGCTCGATGACCACGACCGTTGCGCCGTTGTCCAAAAGCGCCTGGAAGACGCCGAGCAGCACGCGAACATCCAGCGGATGCAGGCCGATCGACGGTTCATCGAAGACGAAGACAGAGTCGGTCTGCGTGCGGCCGATCTCGCTGGCGAGCTTTAATCGCTGTGCCTCGCCGCCGGACAGGCTCGGCGTTTCCTCGCCGAGCGTCAGGTAGCCGAGGCCGAGCTGCTTCAAAATGCCGAGCTTCTGGCTGACGGTCTTCCGGTCCGCGCAGAATTCAATGGCGGAGTTGACGTCCATGTCCATGAGTTCAGGAAGCGAGACGTTTTCGCCCGCCTTGTTCATGAGCTTCACGCCATAGGCGGCTCTTGCGTAGCGCGAGCCGCGGCAGTCGGGGCAGGGAATGTTAACGTCGGGCAGAAACTGCACGTCGAGACTTACAACGCCCGTGCCGTCGCAGCCGGGGCAGCGGAGAGAGCCGGTGTTGTAGGAAAAATCGCTCGCTTTATAGCCGTGTTCCTTCGCGTCGGGCGACTTGGCGTAGAGCTTGCGCAGCTCATCGTGCACGCCCGCGTAGGTCGCGACCGTGGAGCGGACGTTGATGCCGATGGGCGTCGCGTCGATGAGCTTGACGTGCGCGATGCCGTCGGCTTCGACCGAGCGAATGTGCGCGGGCAGGGGATTGCCGTTGATCTTCGCTTCCAGCGCGGGGACAAGGCTCTCGAGCACCATCGTCGTCTTGCCCGAACCGGACACGCCGGTGACGACCGTGAAGCGGCCCTTGGGGATGTCGACCTCAAGCGGCTTGACAGTGTGGATCTGAGAAGTAGACAGATGAACCGTGCCGTTTGCGAACAGTTCGTCCTTTTTGGCGCGCTCGCGCAGCTTTGTTTCAGCCTTGCCGGAGAGGAACGGCCCAATCTGCGAATTTGGGTTTTCTTCGATCATTGGGATGTTCCCCTCGGCGATGACATGGCCGCCCTTAGCGCCCGCTTCGGGGCCCATTTCGACGATCCAGTCGGCCTCCTTCAAAATCTGCGTGTCGTGGTCGACCAAGATGACGGAGTTGCCGTCGGCGACGAGATCGTGCATCACGCCGGTCAGGCCCACGATATTCGACGGGTGCAGACCGATCGACGGCTCGTCGAGCACATAGAGGACGCCGGTCGTGCGGTTGCGCACGGCGCGGGCGAGCTGCATGCGCTGCCGCTCGCCGGTGGAGAGAGTGGAGGCTGAGCGGTCGAGCGTCAGGTAGCCGAGGCCCAAGTCGATGAGCCGCTTTGCCGTGCTCTCAAACGCCTCGCAGATGCTCTCGGCCATCGGGCGCATCTCCGTAGGAAGACTCTCCGGTACGCCGCGCACCCAGTCGACAAGGTCCGAGAGCGTCATTGCGCAGGCCTCGTCGAGCGAAATGCCGCGCAGCTTCGGCGCGCGGGCGGCAGAAGAGAGACGCGTGCCGTGGCATTCGGGGCAGGTCTCTTCCTTGAGGAATTTTTCGACGCGCTTCATGCCCTTTTCGTCCTTAACCTTGGCGAGTGCGTTTTCGACGGTATAGACGGCGTTGAAGTAGGTGAAGTCCAGCTCGCCCGCCTGGTTGGAATTCTTGTTGTGGTAGAAGATGTGCTTCTTCTCCGCGGGGCCGTGGAAGACGATGTCCTTTTCGTTTTTGGTCAGGTCGCGGAACGGTACATCCGTGCGCACGCCCATCTGGCGGCAGATGTCGGTCATCAGCGACCACATCAGGCTGTTCCACGGCGCGACCGCGCCGCCGTCGATGGTCAGGGAATCGTCGGGCACGAGTGTGTCTAAGTCGACGGTGCGGACGATGCCTGTGCCGCTGCACTTTGGGCAGGCACCCTGTGAGTTGAACGCCAGCTCCTCGGCGGACGGCGCGTAGAAATGCGCGCCGCACTCGGGACAGACGAGCTCCTTGCCCGCCGCAACGAGCAGGGAAGGTGGGACGTAGTGCCCGTTCGGGCAGCGGTGGCTGGCTAAACGCGAGAACATCAGACGCAGGCTGTTCAAAAGCTCTGTGCCCGTGCCGAATGTGCTGCGGATGCCGGGCACGCCGGGGCGCTGGTGCAGCGCCAGCGCGGCGGGAACATACAGGACCTCATCCACGCTCGCCTTGGACGCCTGCGTCATGCGGCGGCGCGTGTAGGTGGACAGCGCTTCAAGGTAGCGGCGCGAGCCCTCGGCATACAGCACGCCGAGCGCCAGCGAGGATTTTCCTGAGCCGGACACGCCCGCGATGCCGACGATCTTACCGAGCGGAATGTCGACATCGATATTTTTAAGATTGTGGACCTTTGCCCCACGAATGAGCATTTTGTCGATCATGGTATCACTCCATCAGCTGTGAAAAAAGTGTTGAAAATATACAATAGTATCCTTTTGGTAACTACGCCACAATATTGTGCTTACTTTATGAAAGTTCTCTATGGCGCTATGATAAGGCCAACGAAAGAAAAATACAACCTTTCGAGTACAAAACATTTTGGAGATATTTATCATGAACAAGACTGCTGACCGTACCGTAGCGCTGGACAAGGGCCGCGTGGATGTCTATACTAAAAACGGCGTCACCCTTTACGCCTATCAGACCCGCGACCTCATCGACAACGAGGTCTTTGTGCTGGCAAAGAAAGGCCGCGGCGTCGTGATCGAGCTGCCGTGCTTTTTTGACAATATTCGCGAGCTGACTGATTTCCTTAAGAGCGAGGGTGTCACGGTCGAGGCGAAGTTCGTTGCCTATCACGCGGCGGGCGCGTCCTTCCTGCCGGAGGTCCCCGCCTACGGCACCGAATCCTCCGTCGCCTATAACACGACGGGCGGCGGCGCAGGGCTGGTCGCGAATTTCAAGAACGCATTCGGCGACAGCTTCGATTCCAGCATTTGCGGGGTGGATCACGTGCTGGACGAGGGTGAGATCGAGCTTGCGGGTATCCGCTTTGTTGTGAAGCCCAATGCCGAGGCGCTCGACCTTGAAATTCTGGAGATCAACTGTGTTTACACGCACATGATGGGCCACGATTGCCACTCCATCGTGGCGGGCTGCCCGCATGCAGACGGCATCATTTCCCAGCTCAACTACTACATCCGCAAGGGCTTTGACCTTGTCCTGACCGCGCATTACACGCCCGAAGACCTGAAGGATGCGCAGACCAAGGTGGACTACCTGACGAACCTCAAGGAGATCGCGCTGGAGAGCGAAAGCGCCGACGAGATGAAGGCCAAGGTGCAGGAACAGTATCCTGATTACAGCGGAATGAACTATCTTGACATGACGGTGGGATTTTTCTTCCCCAATAAGTAAAACGCCCTGAGAAAGGAGCAAAACATGACGCAGGCGGAGCGGCGGCTGTACCTGATCCGGTCGCTATTGAACGAAAAAACGGAATACCAAAGCCTGAACATGCCGCGGGACGCGGGGGAGCAGCGCAAGCTGCTGCGCTCACTGATGAATGTCCGTATGCCGAAAGTGGCAGACGAAGCGTTTCTGCGCGTGCAGGACGAGTACTTGCAGCAAGAGCTGGCAGACGAGGGCATTACCGACCTCGACGATCTGCGGCCGGTCAGTGGTGACCTTTACCTCTGGCAGGGGGACATCACGCGCCTCAAGTGCGGGGCCATCGTCAACGCCGCGAACAGCGGTATGACGGGCTGCTACATCCCGTGCCACGCCTGCATCGATAACTGCATCCACACCTTTGCCGGCGTGCAGCTGCGTCAGGACTGCGCCGCGCTGATGGCAGAGCAGGGGCACGAGGAGCCGACAGGGCAGGCGAAGATCACGAAGGCCTACAACCTGCCGTGCGATTACGTCCTCCACACGGTCGGCCCGATCGTCTCGGGCCGCGTGACAAGAGAGGACGAGCGGCTGCTTGCGTCATGTTACCGATCCTGTCTGGAACTTGCGGAGAAAAACAGTGTGCGAAGCATCGCGTTCTGCTGCATTTCGACAGGTGTGTTCCATTTTCCAAACGAGCGCGCGGCGGAGATCGCCGTGGAGACCGTGCGCGCTATAAGGTGGAGACGGGCAGTAAAATAAAGGTGGTTTTCAATGTTTTCAAGGATCTCGACAAAACGATCTACGAGCGGCTTCTCGGCGCAAATTGCGCGCCTGCGGCGCGCGCTTGACGAGGCGAATGCTGTCGTCATCGGCGCGGGCGCAGGGCTGTCCACCTCGGCGGGTTTCACGTACAATGATGAGCGGTTCGAGCGGTATTTTTCGGATTTTGCCGCAAAGTACGGTTTCCACGACATGTACAGCGGTGGGTTCTATTCGTTTCCGTCGCAGGAGGAGTTCTGGGCCTATTGGAGCCGGTATATCTTCATCAACCGCTATCAAAACGCGCCGAAAAGCGTGCACGGGGTTCTGCTCGAGCTGGTGCGGGACAAGGACTATTTTGTCATCACGACGAACGTCGACCACTGCTTCCGGAAGGCGGGCTTTGACAAAAAGCATCTTTTCTACACGCAGGGCGACTACGGCCTGTTTCAGTGCAGTGAGCCGTGCTGTCAGGAGACGTTTGACAACGAGAAAACCGTCCGCGCGATGGTCGAAGCGCAGGGCTTCACCGTAGCGGACGGTGTGCTGACGCCGCCGACAGATGGGACGCCAACGATGGCGGTACCGTCGGAGCTCCTTCCGGGCTGCCCGCACTGCGGCAGACCGATGACGATGAACCTGCGCTGCGACGACAAATTTGCCGAGGACGAGGGCTGGCACGCCGCGGCGGAGCGGTACGAAAATTTCCTCCGCACGCGGGACGGACAAAAGATCCTCTTTTTAGAGCTCGGCGTCGGCTACAACACGCCGGTGTTCCGTTCTTTGCGCACCGGAAACAAGAGAACGAAAACATTGAGAAAACAGCGTATTTTAGGACATTTGCAAATTCTTACCACAAACTATCAGGAAAGGCTGTACGCGTGATGTTCGGTTTTCGCAACTTCGGGAAAACAAATACCTCTAACGGCATAGAGAAACTATGCTCAGCGTTGGAAGAAGCGGATGCCGTTATCATCGGAGCGGGAGCCGGTCTTTCCACATCAGCCGGGTTTGTTTATACGGGAGAACGCTTTGAAAAGCATTTCCACGACTTTGCAGAAAAGTACCACTTCAGCGACATGTACTCTGGCGGTTTTTATCCCTTTGACACGCTGGAGGAATACTGGGTATATTGGAGCCGCTATACCTGGATAAATCGCTACACGCCAGCCCCGAAACCAGTGTATGAGGACTTGCTGGGATTGGTCAAGAATAAGGATTACTTTGTTCTGACTACCAATGTTGATCACCAGTTTCAAAAGGCGGGATTCGATAAGCATCGGCTGTTCTATACGCAAGGTGATTATGGCCTGTTTCAGTGTAACAAGCCGTGTTGCCAGAAAACCTATGATAACGAAGCCACCATTCGTCAGATGGTGGAGCAGCAGAAAGGTATGCGTGTGCCGACAGAACTGGTTCCGCATTGCCCGCTCTGTGGCAAGCCAATGACAATGAATCTGCGGTGTGACGATACATTTGTGCAGGATGAGGGTTGGTATAGTGCTTCGGAACGATACACGGATTTTCTGCGGCGGCACAAGGGCTTGAAGGTTCTGTTTTTAGAATTAGGCGCTGGAATGAATACGCCAACGATTATAAAATTTTCTTTCTGGCGCATGGTAAACGAGTGGAAAAACGCTACTTATGCCTGTATCAATCTGGGTGAAGCCTACGCACCGAGAGAAATTCAAGCGAATTCAATTTGTATCAACGAAGATATTGGAAATGTTTTGAAACAGCTTTAACCGTATTGCAAACCGGCATAGGCTGAATAGCCGGAAAGGATACGTAAATGGGAAAATCAATTTTTGAACAGATGGGCGGAACCTATACGCTGGGTGAAGATGGAATGTACTATCCTGACTTAAAGCTGCCGACGGATGAGGAACCCCGCTATGGAAAGTATGGCCGAATACGAAAAACATTTTTGCAGAAGCATCGTTACGGGCTGTATCTGGAATTTCTGCTGAACAGTCAGTTGGAAAGCGATTTGTCAAGGGGAGATTATACAAAAAGGCAGGATAAAATATCCGACCGTGATGTCAAGTGATGAATGACTGGAAAAATAAAGTCAAGGAGCAGCATAACGCCGTTCTGTATTTCTACCTTGCTATTGCAAATCACGCCCTCGTCTGTTATATTGTAGCGCTTAAACACCGAGCGAAAATATGCAAAGAACTCCCTGTCTTCCTCTGTCATCGGGGCAACCCAGCCGTTCTCGGCACCGTGGGATTCGATTTTCTCCAACTCTGCCATACGCTCTTTATCCATGTCAGTTGCCCCTTCTGGATGAAATCATGGTTTTCCCTTAACAGCTATTACATTCCCGTAATTCATGTAGTTTTTTAAGGGAAAGACTACCCCTTTTGTTACGGACTTACGTTTCCAGAAGATCCTCCATCGTACAACCGAGGACTTTTGCAAGGCTAAGAACAGTCTCCGCGCTGGCTTTGTTGATGTCCTTGTTGCGCTGTTCGTACATTTGAATTGAGCGAAGACTGACATTGCTTCGCTTGGCAAGCTCTGCCTGCGTGCAGCCATAAAGCGTGCGGATACGTTTGAGGTTGGTATCAGCGAAGTATTCGCGCACTTTGGCATCGACAATATCAGCGAATTTAGTGACATCCGCTTCATGAAGGGGGAAATACATCTGCTGCAAATCTTCAAACGAAAGAACCTTAAAAATATCACTGAACTTTCTTCCGGAGAACCATTGATAGTAGGCCACTGCCCAGCCGATCCAATACTCTCTGGAACGGCTGAAATTCGCTTGAGGCTTGGCGGTCGGCGCTTTGCCCGTAGTCTCAACGAGAACATCAACAGCAGTTTCAATCCCGCTTTTCCCCAAAAGATATGAAGGTTCACCATTCTCAATCCGATTACTGACGGAACTGACGGAAAACAGCTTTATAAAGCTATCTCCGGCAACTCCACACGCGTTGATAGCATAATCAAAAGCATCGCCCAGTAATGCCTGCGCGTTACTCAGATAGATTTCTTGGTATGCGTGGGTCATCGTTTTGGATGCCTCCTCTTATGATATCAAGGATATACAGACCATCTGTTTCCTCTTCAAGTATATCCGAATAAAGTTGGTCGGCTTCATCATTTCGAGCCTTGCGGCGAACATAATATTTTTCCTTTTCCGCAATAGAAAATCCATCGTAATGCAGCAGCGAAAAGGCGTATTTAGACTTGATGACAATCTGTTCGCCTAACTTGCCAAGCCGCATAGCGTTTGCGAGTTGCTGTACGGAAATTCCGTTATTTAGGAAAGACGCAGCAAAGTCAAAATAGGAGTCATCGGCACGGTATCCGATAATCAGGTCGTAGGCATTGACGTTGACGCCGAAATTGTCGATCAGATATCGTTTTGCCCGCTGTGCGGTTGGGCTTTTGATAGAAAACAGACGATGCGCTACCAGAACAGCAATCCAGTTCAAAATCGTATAGTCTGGATTGTTCAGATTCAGAATTTTCAGGTATTCCGTATCAAGACTGTAACGATTGACGAAGCCGTTACGCAGAGAGGATACAGCCCATTCTTTGGCGAGTTCCTCGCTTTCCGTGCAGTAGAAGCCCAGTCCGAAGTCATTGTTCTGCTTACCCAACCCAAAGGTTGGAGATTCGATGATCTGTTCGGAGCCATGATATAGGGTAATTTTCTGATTCATCTCCGCATCCTCCTAAGTATCACTGTAAAAATAGTATCACCAAAGTGATATAAAATCAAGCGATATTTGTAGAGAAAAAAGAGAGCATTTCTCGCTTGAAAAATACAGTTTCTTCAGACGAATATTTCCAAGAGAAACTTAGAGATAATCAGTTTACAGAATGATATTGAGCATCCATTTTGCCGGTGCTATAATTAAATGCAGCTAAGTAGGATATTGCAGAACTGCTGGAAAAATACAAATACTCCGCAGCAAAGCATAAGAGTAACCTCCGCAACATCTGCGGGACATTTGCTGCCGAAGGTATGACGATCAGCAAATATACCCGCAGAAATCTTGACCGAATCGCCAGCGGGCAGATCAGCTATCAGCAAGTTCTGGCCGAGCTGAGAGAGAAGTACGAAAAGAGAGGATAAGGTTGTTTTCTGATTGCAGACCTATCGATTCCTTTTCAATGATATGTATATGGAGAGTAGTTTCAAATTTGTTTCGCTAAAGGCTCCGCGAGGCATTAAGCGAGAGTCATTTCAAGGCATTAGAGGTTAGACGGTACAAAGAATTTGCGAAAGACGCAACTCAAAGTTTGCGGCGTTATAGACAAAGAAGAGTTACTTTCCACAGTAGGCAGCGATTGCCTGTGCGACGAAATCTGCCGTGCCCTCACCGCCAGCCATGTCAATGTTTTTACGGAAGCGGTCATCGGCCACATACATCTGGCCTAAGCCTGCCAGAATCTCCGGCGTGCAGGTGTAAAAATGGTCGGTGATGAATTGCTGCAAATCACGAATGGCCGCCTGCGCTTCCGGTGAGGTAGGAGCAAGATGCTTCAGCCCACCCAGCTTTGCAAAGTACCTCATCAAATCGGCAGGGTTGCCGGTAGACCCGCCTTTTTCATGCTGCTGATATTCCTGATAGGCGGTGGTATTGCCCCATTTTCCTTTGACCTCTGCGGTGTACTTCTCCTGCTCGGCCTTATCAAATGCGTCAAATTTCATAGGTGTTACTCCTGTTTCTAAGGTTTCACGGGCGAGGGTGATGAGCCGTCCCAACCGCGCCTGTCGCAGCTCCAGCAGCTTGATCTGATCTGCGAGAGCGGCGGCCTGGTCAAAGTTTGGGTCATCCAGAATGCGTTTGATGTCTTTAAGCGGAAATTCCAACTCTCGAAACAGCAGAATGGATTGAAGCCGCGCCAAGGCTGTATCGTCATACAGCCGGTAGCCCGATTCTGTGAGGGCTGTGGGCGGCAGCAACCCGATGGCATCATAGTGGTGAAGTGTCCGGACACTGACACCGGCCAGTTTGCTGACTTCGTGAATGGTCATCATGGGTATCCCTCCTCCGTGTGAGTTTACCATACACTATGACGTAACGGAAGAGTCAAGAGGGAAATCCTCTATTTGTGAAAAAACTATGCGCTGTGATCGCTGCAAAAATCGTGCAAATCTATCATTTTCTTGCTTCCTGTGTCAAAATGTGCTATTATTATAAACAACGCTGTCAAGTGTTGGAATAGGCTTTGGCAGTATGGCTGCAATAGACCGAATGCTCTGCCAAGCGGCAGAGCATTTTTGATATATCAGTACGGAGGGATATTTATGTCTGTGAGTTATAAAAAACTCTGGAAGCTACTCATCGATAAGGACATGAAGAAAAAAGACTTGTGTGAAAAGGCGGGCATCAGCCCAGCATCAGTTACCAAGATGGGACGGAATGGACATGTCACCACGGAGATACTCGTGAAAATTTGTGCGGCACTGGATTGTAGAATTGAGGATATTGTGGAAATCGTGCCAGATAAAAACAACTAATTGAATTCATCCTCTTTTTTGAACGAATTTCAAATGACTATAAACTTTTCGTAGACATGAGATATATGGGAGGAAAACACTATGGCTGGAAATACAAGCAATATCGGCTTCGAAAAACAAATCTGGGACGCGGCTTGCGTCTTACGCGGGAACATCGACGCATCCGAATATAAGTCGGTCGTTCTCGGACTGATTTTCCTGAAATACATTTCGGATCGCTTTGCGGCAAAGTACAAGGAACTGGTTGAAGAAGGCGATGGATTTGAAGAAGACCAGGACGAATACACTGCCGAAAACATCTTCTTTGTCCCTGAGAATGCACGATGGAGCGCGATTGCTGCTGCCGCTCACACGCCGGAAATTGGCACGGTGATTGATGATGCAATGCGCAGTATTGAGAAAGAAAACAAGCGTCTCAAAGATATTCTTCCTAAGAACTTCGCCCGTCCAGAGCTGGACAAGCGGCGTCTTGGTGAAGTGGTTGATCTCTTCACCAATATTCAGATGATCGAGCATGGAAACAGCAAGGACATTCTTGGTCGCACATACGAATATTGCCTCTCCAAGTTTGCCGAGCAAGAAGGCAAACTTGCCGGTGAGTTCTATACTCCCTCTTGCGTTGTGCGTACCCTTGTTGAAGTGTTGCAGCCGTTTAATGGGCGTGTTTATGACCCGTGCTGCGGCTCTGGCGGTATGTTTGTTCAGTCCGCAAAGTTTATCGAAAATCACGGCGGCAACATCAACAAGATTTCTGTTTTTGGTCAGGACTCTAACCCGACCACATGGAAGATGGCGCAGATGAATCTTGCCATTCGCGGTATTGAAGCCGACCTCGGCAAGTTTAATGCGGACACATTCTTTAACGATTGTCATCCGCAGCTCAAGGCAGACTTTATTATGGCGAATCCTCCCTTCAATCTTTCTGGCTGGGGTGCAGATAAACTTGTTGATGATGTCCGTTGGCAGTATGGTACGCCTCCTGCTGGCAACGCAAACTTTGCGTGGTTGCAGCACATGATTTGGCATCTCGCACCGAATGGACGTATCGGTATGGTGCTTGCGAATGGTTCGCTTTCCTCGCAGTCCGGCGGTGAAGGCGAAATCCGCAAAAACATTATCAACGCTGACCTTGTAGACTGTATCGTCGCAATGCCGACGCAGTTATTCTACACGACGCAGATTCCGGTATCACTTTGGTTCCTTGCAAAGAACAAGAAGCAGAAGGGCAAGACGCTATTCATCGACGCACGGAAGCTCGGCACTATGGTTACGCGGAAGCTGCGTGAGCTGACGGATGAAGACATCAAGAAAATCGCTGACACCTACAACGCCTTTGTTGAAGGAACACTTGAAGATGAAAAGGGCTTCTGTGCGGTTGTTACTACGCAGGACATTGCAAAGCAGGATTACATTCTCACTCCGGGACGCTATGTTGGCATTGAGGAACAGGAAGATGACGGTGAGCCGTTTGAAGAGAAAATGGGACGCCTGACTTCTGAACTGTCTGAGCTTTTCACTAAGTCTCATGAACTTGAAGCTCAGATCAAAGAACGACTGGGGGCGATTGGATATGACATCTGAGTGGAGGACAATTCGCGCTGCCGACTTTATTGACTTTAATCCTCGCTTGAGCCTCAAAAAGGGTGACATTGCAACGAAGGTTGCAATGGACAAATTAAAGCCGTTCACGAAAAAGATTCCAGAGACGGAAAAAGCCGAGTTTAACGGCGGAGCTAAGTTTTGCAACGGGGACACCGTTATGGCAAGGATCACTCCATGCCTTGAAAACGGAAAAACCGCTTATGTTGATATGCTTGATGATGGCGAAATTGGCTTTGGCTCAACGGAGTTTATTGTGATGAGAGCAAAAACGGGAATCAGCGATCCGCAATTTGTTTATTACACAGCAATAAACCCGGTTTTCCGTAATGTAGCTATAAAGTCTATGGTCGGATCTTCTGGAAGGCAGCGAGTTCAACAAAGCGTTCTCGAAGAGCTTGAATTGTCAGTGCCAGACTTGGACGAGCAGAGACGCATCGGAGATTTCCTTGCAAGGATTGACGAAAAGATTGCGCTTAACGATAGGATAAACGATAATTTAGCGGCTTAGAGCTGGACGGCAGAGACATCGATCTCGCCGGACATGAGTTTAGGCAATAACGCATCTCGCAGTTCAGCCAGTCTCATATTTTCAAGGGAATTGTAGCGCATCTTCAAAAACATTGGTGAGACAACCTCCTTAAATAGCACCAGACTGTGCTTGTCAAACAAGGGAAGTCGGTATTGCCCTACTGTTTCGGCAGAAACACGTTGTCTCCCGCTACTTCCGTTCATGTTTTTGACTGCATAATCGACGAATGCTGGATAGCGAGCCAAACAATATAGCATTTCGGGTGGTGTGTCATTTTTCGGTGCGAGGACAATATACTCCGTCGAGCCAAAAGCAACTTCACCATCATCAAGAAAGTCAATGAAAGCAGTTTTGCCGTTTTCGAGACAGGGAGTAATGCGAGCTAAAAGCGTATCTCCGTTTGTAAACCGCATTCCCCCGTTAAACGGCTTCATTTCCCAGCCGGACGGAAAAGCCCCGCTTGTCGATAGCTGGCTCATATCTATGCTTCTCGCCACTTGGTTTTTTGCCAATGTCCGCTTGGGGTTAAGAAAAGCATAGGCGGACACAGTGTAATCGTTGTTTTCGGCATTAGCTATGAGATTATCAAATACTGAGAACGCTTGTTGCTGTAAATTATCGTTTAGATGTGTTGAGGTGGAAATGATGAAGAGGATATTCAAAAGCGTTGCGATATGGATAGTAGTTGGAGAGGCACTTATTGCCTTTGTTCTGTGGTGCATGGGATTTAGAATAACCTATGCACCAGAACTTGATAACAACTGGGATGCCATAAGTGCAGTTGCAGAGTGGGCGGGAGTAGTTGTTGGTGCAATAATTGTTCCACTTGTTGTTGTCTGTCTCCAACACAAATGGGAGTCTAACAAAGAAGAAATTGCGCTTTCAAATCTTGTCACCATTGATCAGCTGAGGGAATTTGAACAAAAAATTGCCCCCTTGCTTAAAGAACAAGAAAGTGATAAAGCTCCACTCACTATCAAGCCAGAACTGTCTATGCGTGAACAGCAGCTATTGCAATTTCTTTCGGTCAGCATGGGAGCAAGCAGAAACGAAATATCCGAACAGTTGGGTCTATCAGGTGCCTCGACTCAACACCTAATCAAGCGCTTGCTGGAAGAAGAAAAAATCGAAGCTTGCGGGGCGCCAAGGTCACGGATATACAAGGTATCAAGGAAGCAATAATGCCGTAGTCATCATCAATAACTCTCACCAGTGGCGAGAGTTTTACAAAAGGGACTGCCACTGAATGTCGTTCTCTTACCTCGAAAGGAGACACGACAATGACAGAACAACTCATCACGGAGATACAGCGAAAAATGCTGCCGTATCTCAACAACGAACAGCTCATGCACCTTCGGGATGCAATGGCTGAGACATTGGAAGGGGCAACGATCACATATGATGGCAGATCAAATTCCGTAGCAGAAGAGACGGATGCAGTTGAAGCATTTATCACGGCAAAGCGGATCGAAGGCTGTTCGGAGAAAACCCTGAGCTACTACCGGAAGACGATTGAATCTCTGATTGCCGGAGTCGGAAAGGCTGTGCAACAGATCACCACAGATGATTTGCGCCGCTATCTAACCAACTATCAGGTTCAGCGAAGGTCGAGCAAAGTGACCATAGATAATATTCGGCGGATTTTATCCAGCTTCTTCTCATGGCTTGAAGATGAGGATTTCATTGTGAAAAGTCCAGTACGCCGGATTCACAAAGTCAAGACTGCAAAGGTGGTCAAGGACACCTACACCGATGAAGCGTTAGAGCTGATGCGTGACAACTGCACAACAGCACGGGACTTGGCGATGATTGATCTTCTGGCTTCCTCTGGAATGCGTGTTGGAGAGCTGGTCACGCTAAACCGAGAAGACATCAACTTCAACGAACGCGAATGTGTTGTTATCGGCAAGGGCAATAAAGAACGATTGGTCTACTTCGATGCAAGGACGAAGATCCACCTTCAAAACTATCTTGAGGGTCGAACGGATGGAAACCCAGCTTTATTTGTTTCTCTGAAAGAACCCTTTGACCGATTGATGATCGGTGGAGTGGAGACACGCCTTCGGGAATTGGGAAAGCGTCTGAATATCCCGAAGGTTCATCCCCACAAGTTCAGACGCACTCTGGCTACTACTGCCATAGACAAGGGAATGCCCATTGAGCAGGTTCAGCAGCTCTTAGGGCATCAAAAAATCGACACCACCATGCACTATGCAATGGTAAAACAGCAAAATGTGAAGCTGGCACATAGAAAATACATCGGATAGGATGGGGATAACACATGGCAATACGAGAGGTGAAACTTGGCAAAGTTGCTACGGTTAAAGGAGGAAAGCGACTTCCCAAAGGCATCAATCTCATTACTAAGCCAAACCCTCACCCTTATATAAGGGTACGAGATTTGAATGGAAAGAAAACGCTCGAATTGGATGGTTCATTCGAGTTCGTAGACGATGAAACCCAAAAAGCAATATCCAGATATATTGTCACTGGCGGCGACATCGTATTATCAATAGTTGGAACGATAGGACTTGTTTCTGTTGTTGGAGACTCTTTGAATGAAGCAAATCTCACAGAAAACTGCGTAAAACTGACATCTCTGTCGGGCATCGATAGGGACTATTTATATTACTACCTAAAGTCCTCTTATGGACAGCAGGAAATCGCACGAGGTACTGTTGGTGCTGTTCAAGCAAAGTTGCCCATCAAGAATATTCAGGACATTTCAATTCCATTGCCAGACGAAGTTACACAGAGGAAAATCGCAGATATTCTTTCTTCTCTTGATGCAAAAATTGAGGTAAACCAAAGGATAAACGATAATTTAGCGGCTTAGAGCTGGATGGTGGAGACATCAATCTCGCCGGTCATCAGCTTGGGCAAAAGGGAGTCTCGCAGTGCTGCCAAACGCTCATTCTCAAGAAGATTATTCTCAATTTGAGGGATGACAGCCCACGCAAAACCAGAAAATGTTTGAATTACATCGTTGTTTGCACAGGGTATTTCAAACGCTGCGATCATCTTTGTGGTTAAACTTCCTCGAATACTACTTGAATCTGAGATTGCGCGAAGTTCCTCATACCGGTTTGCCAAATTCCAAAACAGATAGGGTAGGATGTTTCTATCGGCGTGAATGACGATTACAGACTGATTGACATAGGTGTCAATCAAAAGCATGGATGTCTGTCCCCTCGTAAAACCCTGACCAGCAGATGCCATGACAATATCGTGTTTTGAAGCGAGTTTGGTAGATGAATTGTCGATGCCGGTTTGTGTAATGCTTTTTTCAGTTGAGATCACAAAACGATTTCGGGTCTCACCAGATGAAAACCAGCCAAACGTGCCATCCCAATACGCTGCATTTGAGGTTGTCGGAGTTCCGCCGCTGTAAATGCGCTCGGCATAGTTGCCGATGGTGGTCATTTCACATTCAACGTCCTTGAATAGTGATGTGTAGTAAGCGTTGACTATCTCATATAAATTATCGTTTATAATGCACCGTTCAATATACAGAGGTGATAAAAGTGGAAAACACTGTGATTCCGCGCAAGATAGGTTCCGTCAGTAGTTACATAAAAGCAATTTTTGATTTACGGAACACAAAAGTATCTGAATATTCACTATCCTCATATTGGTTTTTTCGAGGTCAGAAAAATTCATTATGGGGAATGTGCCCCAATGTATTTCGAAATGATGCGCTAAAGTATGAATTTGATGCTATAGAAACGGCTATACGACAACGCCCGTATGACTTTCGTGAGTGTGCATCGGATTTTGAAATTCTCACAAAGTTACAGCACTACGGGCTTGGAACACGTCTACTTGATGTAACATTGAATCCATTGGTTGCACTTTATTTTGCCTCTGAAAAATGCGAGGAATATGTGCAAGGAAAAGATGGCCGCGGAAAGTATATTCCCCGCGATGGGAAGATTGCTTATCAATATAGTTATGGGCACAAGCTGACAGAATTAGAGGTTCGAATAGCGTGTGCACTGCCGTTCATTGATTTTGCAGAAGATCTCGCAGTGGACGGACTATTGGAAAAACTTTACAAGAATGGAATTATTAATGTAGATGAAGAGAATTCGTTAAAAGAAAATGACTACAAAAGGTTTATCCAAGTTATCCAGAGTAACAGCTTTGTTGTTTCAGCACATAGCAATGAACGGTTAACTCGACAAAGCGGAGCATTTATAATTCCGACTGCGATAAAAATTATTAAAGATTCTGGTAGTAACGGAAGCCTTCTTGTCCGCAAAGCACGATGCGATTTAGATGACGCTTTTGAAAAAATTCATTTATTATTCCATCAGAGAAGAAAGAAATTATCCGCGAAGAATTAGATTTTTTGAATATTAATGAAGCCACCCTCTTTCCTGAACTGGAGCATCAACTTATATACCTGCAACACCGAAAGCTGCCAGACCCTGGGGCAGTTGAATCGTATGAAAGGTTCGAAGAAAATGTATCAGTAGGTTCAAGTGAAAATACGGAAAGAGAAAATATAAGCGTTGTAAATGAAGAACCCCATCCCGATGTGGATAACATCGTTAACAGACACCTTTCAGAGTATCCCGAAATGGCTGATGCTGTTATTGCTTCGGTGAAAGACACTATATCTGCCATAGATTGGTGGAAGAAGGAGTCTGCGATAAGTCGTATCGTTCGTGATGTAACCAGAATCCTGCAATCAGAAATGTCTGTACAAAAGAGCAAGGCATTGGCCAATTCAATTGTAAAAGAACTGATTTTATAAATATGTTCAAAGCAATCTAATAGACGAAGAGGGCGAATATCATGGCAGGATATTTTACAGAATCAAATTATGAGAACGCTGTTTTGCAGCTTCTCAATGAAGAACTGGGCTATAACTATATCTATGGACCGGATGTGGAGCGCGATTATCACTCGCCGCTTTACGAGGATGCTCTGCTACCTTCCTTGCAACGGATCAACAAGAGCTTGCCTATGGACGCTCTGACGGAGGCAATCTACAAACTCAAGAACTTTGAAACCGGAACGCTCTTGCAGAAGAACATGGTCTTTATGGACTACCTCCAAAACGGAGTTCCGGTAAAATACTATGACAAGGGTGAAGAACGCTCTACCCTTGTTTACCTTGTAGACTTCAAAAATCCCGCCAGTAACGAGTTCACAGTTACGAATCAGTGGACTTTCATTGAGAACTCCGAAAAAAGACCGGATGTGATCCTCTTTGTCAATGGTCTCCCGCTCGTCATTGTGGAGCTGAAGTCTCCGTCCCGCGAAGAAACCGACGCTTCCGCAGCATACCGTCAGCTCCGAAACTATATGTATGAGATCCCCTCTATGTTCATTTATAATGCGGTATGTGTCATGAGCGACTTGACCACTTCAAAGGCTGGTACAATCACGTCCGGCGAAGACCGCTTTATGGAGTGGAAAACAACAGACGGCAGCTATGAGAATACGCAACACGCATCATTTGACACATTCTTTGTAGGACTGTTTGAGAAGACCCGCTTCCTTGACATCGTGAAAAACTTCATCTGCTTTAATGTGGATGGACAGAATACATTCAAGATACTCGCCGGGTATCATCAGTATTTCGCAGTCAAAAAGGCGATTGAGTCTACAAAACACGCAACCGTGACGGACGGTAAGGGTGGCGTCTTCTGGCATACACAGGGCAGCGGAAAATCGTTGTCTATGGTCTTCTATGCTCATTATCTGCAAGAAGCGTTAGAAAGCCCCACTATCGTCGTCATTACCGACCGTAACGATCTGGATGACCAGCTTTACGGACAATTCGCCCGCTGCAAAGACTTTCTCCGTCAAACGCCGCAGCACGCCGAAAGCCGTAAAAATCTGAAAGAGCTGCTTGCAAACAGACAGGCAAACGGCATAATCTTCACGACCATGCAGAAGTTTGAGGAAAGTAACGAAGCTCTTTCGGAACGCCGGAACATTATCGTGATGGCTGACGAAGCACATCGTGGGCAATATGGTCTCAATGAGAAGGTTGTGGTCAAGCAGAAGGACAACGGCGAAGTCGAGGCGAAAACCGTTATCGGCACTGCCCGCATCATAAGAGACACGCTTCCTAATGCAACCTATATTGGCTTCACTGGAACACCGATCTCCACAAAAGATCGCAGCACACGAGAAGTCTTCGGTGATTACATCGACATCTATGATATGACACAGGCAGTTGAAGACGGAGCTACAAGACCCGTCTACTACGAGAGCCGTGTGATTCACCTGAAACTCGACGAGAACACCCTCCATCTGATCGATAATGAGTATGACATTATGGCTGACAACGCCGATCCGTATGTCATTGAAAAGAGCAAAAAGGAACTTGGTCAGATGGAAGCAATCCTCGGTGCCGACCAGACGATCGATTCCTTGGTAAATGACATTCTTGATCATTACGAGAATTACCGTGAGAATATCCTGACCGGCAAGGCGATGATCGTTGCTTATTCGCGTCCCATAGCAATGAAGATTTATAAGCGCATTCTTGAGCTACGCCCAGCGTGGACGGAAAAGATTGCAGTGGTCATGACGCAAGGCAATAACGATCCCGAAGAATGGCGTGAGATTATCGGCAACAAAGCTCATAAGGACGATATGGCGCGGAAATTCAAAGACAATAACTCTCCGCTGAAAATCGCTATCGTCGTGGATATGTGGCTGACCGGCTTTGATGTTCCCTCCCTCGCTACAATGTATGTCTATAAGCCAATGGCTGGACACAACCTGATGCAAGCTATCGCCCGCGTCAATCGTGTCTTCAAAGATAAAGAAGGCGGTTTGGTTGTTGATTACGTCGGTATTGCGGCTGCACTGAAACAGGCAATGAACGACTATACTGCCAGAGACAAGAAGAACTATGGTGATACAGATGTAAGCAAGGCTGCATATCCGAAGTTCCTTGAAAAACTCTCTATTTGCAGAGATTTGTTCCACGGATTCAGTTATGAGAAATTCATGACCGGAAGCGACCTTGACAGGGCGAAGCTCATCAGCGGCGGAGTGAACTTCATACTCGGCAAGAGTGTTGCAGAGTACGAGCTTCCCGACCATGAGAAGACACAGAATGTGTTTATCAAAGAAGCCCTGCTTCTCAAGCAGGCACTTTCGCTGTGCAGCAGCTTGGTAGACGAGCAAACTCGCATGGAGGCAGCTTTCTTCGAGTCCGTAAGAACAATGACCGTGCGCTTGGTTTCAGGCGGTACCGGAAAGAAGTTTACACTTCCGGAAGTAAATGAGCGCATTAACGAACTTTTGAAGCACAGTATCAAAAGCGAAGGCGTTATCAACCTTTTCTCTGATGTCCAGACTGAGTTTTCGTTGTTCGATCCGAAGTTCCTTGAAGAAGTGGCGAACATGAAGGAGAAGAATCTTGCAGTCGAACTCCTGAAAAAACTGATTTCCGAACAGGTCTCTGTTTACCGCCGAACAAACATCGTCAAGTCTGAGAAGTTCTCCGAAATCATTCAGAGCGCAATGAACCGCTATTTGAACGGAATGCTGACCAACGAGGAAGTCATTCAAGAATTACTCAAGCTGGCGAAAGACATTGCCGCTGCTGCCGCCGAGGGTGAAAAACTCGGATTGACCGCGGAAGAGCTTGCCTTCTACGATGCTCTCACAAAACCACAAGCCATCAAAGATTTCTATGAGCATGATGAGCTTATTGCAATCACGAAGGAACTGACGGATTTGCTTCGTAAAAACCGCACAATAGACTGGCAAAAGAAAGAAAGTGCAAGAGCTGGAATGCGGCGCTTGGTCAAGAGGCTGCTGAAAAAGCACAAATATCCGCCAGATGGCATGGATGATGCCGTTCAGACTGTCATGAGCCAGTGTGAAATGTGGGTGGATAACACGTAAATCAACAGCTTGTATTGGGGAGGGAAGAGATGCCTATGGACGCACGAAAGCACTTAATCATCATAAAAGGAAAAGACCAGACGGACTCGGTCGCGGGCTTTCAGTTCCACGACGGGAAGTGCGAGGTCGTCTATACCAGTGCGCCCAATAAGACATACAGCTTCCAGAGCAGTAATGTGGAGATCCTGCCTCTGCAAAAGAAAATCGACCCTGCACGGGTGATTGTCACCGTAAACGGGCAAACCATCAGCGGAATTGATGAGATTCTCGACTTCGGTGGGTATTATCGTATTGTCCGCAACGGAAAGAGAGATTTATCATTCCGTAGGAGCGAAGTGCAGTTCCAGCAAAATTGCCTGACAGACGGTAAAAATCAAGAAACATTCCAATATTTCAAGGAGACTGCCGCTGCAATCAGTCTGGTGGCGGAAAACGGTATCAACATTCTAAGCATGCAGTATGACAAGATCCAGCAGGTCAGCGAGGATACCGTGTTGGCAAGCTATCTTGCACCGCAGAAAGACGTCAAGATGCCCCAGATGCCGGAGGCAGTGATCTATCCGTTTGGCCTGAACCAGAGTCAAAAGCTGGCGGTAGAACGGGCGCTTTCCTCCAAAATCAGTATCATTCAGGGGCCTCCGGGTACTGGAAAGACACAGACGATCCTGAATATCATCGCCAATGTTGTCCGCAGTGGAAAAACCGTGGCGGTTGTCTCCAACAACAATTCCGCAACGCGTAATGTTGTGGAAAAGCTGGAGAAGAAAAATTCAGCTTTTCTGACTGCGTTTCTCGGCAGTCTTGCCAACAAAGAGAAGTTTCTGGATGCACAGACCGGCGCCTATCCGAATATGAGCGATTGGGAAATGTCCCCGGAGGAACGACAGCAATTAGATCGGGAAACGACTGCACTCTCCAAAGAACTGAACGAAATGCTCAATGCCAAAAACCGCATTGCGGAAATCGAGCAGGAGTTCTTGCAGCTAAACCCGGAGCAGCATTATTTTGAGGAATATTACGCAAGTTACAGTGACGTGCCGACGGAGAGCTTGGACAAGCTGTCCTCACAGAAGCTTCTTGCGCTTTGGATGGAGTTTGAACAGCACGCGGAACACGAAACCCGACTGGGTCTTTTGCAAAAGCTCTCCATCATGTTCCGCTTCAATCGTAATGCACTCAAATTATTCCTTCATTCTCCGGAACTGGTCATTCCCTATTTGCAGAGTCAGTTCTATTCTGTAAAGAGGCGGGAACTGGAAGTCGAAAAGCAGGAACTGAACCGCAAGCTGGAACACTACGCTTTCGACGCGAAGATGGACGAGCTCACACAGAAGTCCCTGCGGCTGTTCCGGGCGGAGCTGGCAACACGGTATCATTGGCGGAATAATAGACGATGCTTTGAAAAGAATGATTTCCGCCGGAATTCCGAAGAGTTTACCCGCGAGTATCCGGTGGTGCTTAGCACGACCTATTCCATCAAAGGAACGCTGAGCATCGATCATATCTACGATTACTTGATCGTGGATGAAGCCTCACAGGTCGATTTAGCCACAGGGGTGCTGGCATTTTCCTGTGCGCGGAATATCGTAATTGTCGGGGACTTGAAGCAGCTCCCCAATGTGCTGACAGAGGATGACATTCGCACCAGCGATGCCATTTGGCAGAAGTATTCCTTGGATGAGCGTTATCGCTTTTCTACCCACAGTTTGCTGTCCTCTGCATTGGAAATATGGCAGGATGCACCTGTTACGCTGCTGCGGGAACACTACCGCTGCCACCCAAAAATCATCAACTTCTGCAACCAGAAGTTCTACCACGGGCAACTGATCGTTATGACGAAGGATCATGATGAGCCGGATGTATTGACCATGTACCGGACAACTGCCGGCAACCACGCCCGTGGACATATCAATCAGCGCCAGATCGACGTCATTCAGCGGGAGGTACTTCCGCGGCTGCATCAGCAAAATTTCCAGAGCATCGGTATTATCACACCATATCGGGATCAGGTGACAGCCATCCGCAAGCAGTTGGGAGATACTTATGAGGTGGACACCGTCCACAAGTTTCAGGGGCGGGAGCAGGATGCAATCATTCTGACTTCGGTCGACAATGTCATCACAGATTTTGTGGATGATCCCCATATGCTGAATGTGGCGGTTTCCCGCGCGGTTCATTCGCTGGCGGTGATCACATCGCAGGATCCGCGCAATGACCAGACCAACTACGGCGACCTAACGCGGTACATCGAATATAACAATTTTGAGGTTATCCAGAGTCAGGTCTACTCCGTATTCGATATGCTCTATCAGGGCTATGCCGAGCAACGCAGAGCATATCTGCAAAAACATAAGCGAGTATCGGAGTACGATTCCGAGAATCTCATGTACTCTGTGATTCAAGAGGTGTTGTCTGAGAAGGCGTTTTCCTCTATCGGTTGTGCAGTGCATCTTTCTCTTGCGACGCTGGTGAAGAACTATGAGCCACTGACAGAGGAAGAACGCAAATATGCCCGCAATCCATTGACCCATGTGGATTTCTTGCTGTTCAATCAGATGGATAAGCAGCCTGTGCTGGCGATTGAAGTAGACGGGACTGGCTTTCACGAAGCGGGGAGCAAGCAGGCAGAGCGAGATATGAAGAAGAACTCCATTCTGGAGAAGTGCGCCGTTCCGCTCCTGCGCCTCCGTACAGATGGCAGCGGGGAAAAAGAGAAAATCAAAAATGCGCTAAAGAGGGAATGATTATGCCGAGAATTATCAGGAACGCAATCAGATGTAAGAAATGCGGAGATATCATCGAAAGCAAAACTGTCCATGATTTCAAGTTTTGCAGCTGCGGTTCATGCGCCGTGGATGGTGGCCGCGACTACCTTCGCAGATGCGGAAATCGTGAGGATTGGGAAGAACTGTCCGAAGTGGAAAAAGTAGAGGACAACGGCGCGTTGACCTGATTTTGAATGATAGAAATTGAGGGATAGAACCATGCCTCTTGAAATTGTTCGCAATGACATCACGAAAATGAGCGTGGATGCCATCGTCAATGCGGCGAAGGAATCCCTGCTGGGCGGAGGCGGCGTGGACGGCTGCATCCACCGTGCGGCAGGGCCGGAGCTGCTCCAAGAGTGCCGGACGCTCGGCGGCTGCCGGACCGGCGAGGCCAAGATCACGGGCGCGTACCGCCTGCCGTGCAAATATGTGATCCACACCGTGGGCCCTGTGTGGAACGGCGGTGAGTACGGCGAGCGGGAACAGCTCGCCTCCTGCTATCGGACGAGCCTTGCGCTGGCGAAGGAGCACTGCTGTGAGACGGTGGCATTTCCGCTGATCTCCTCCGGCATCTTCGGCTACCCCAAGGATCAGGCGCTGCGCGTGGCGGTGGACACTATTGGCGAGTTCCTGCTGCACAACGACATGACGGTCTATATTGTGATCTTTAGCCGCACGGCGTATCAGATCAGCAGCAAGCTGTTTGCCGACATCGCCGAGTACGTTGATGACCACTATGTAGATGCGCATACTGATTCCCAGCGGGAGCGCCTGCGCCGGATGAGCGTTCTCGAAAGCAGGACGCTGTCCGCCGATGCAGCGGCAGCGCCTATGGCTGTCGGCGGCTTGGACAGTCTGCTGGCACATCTGGACGCCGGCTTCTCGGAAACCCTGCTGAAGCTCATCGACCGCAGCGGCAAAAAGGACGCCGAGGTTTACAAAAAGGCCAATGTCGACCGCAAGCTGTTCTCTAAGATCCGCAACAATCCGGACTACAAGCCATCCAAGGCAACAGCCATTGCCTTTGCTATCGCGCTGGAGCTGAGCCTGCCGGAGACCCGCGACCTCATTGCCCGCGCGGGCTACGCCCTGAGTCCCAGCAGCAAGTTTGACGTCATCATCGAGTACTTCATCATGCAGCGGGACTATGACATTTTCAAGATCAACGAGGTGCTGTTCGCCTTTGACCAGAGCTTGCTGGGAGTGTGAGGAATGAAAATTATACTCAGCCGAAAAGGTTTTGACTCTGCGAATGGCGGCATCGTCAGTCCCATTTTTGAAGATGGCACAATGGTTTCGTTTCCCATTCCCAGCGATGATGAGGATACATATGATTCTCTTTACTACAATGGAATTCGGTATTCTCAAATATTGCGAGATCTGCGATATAAGGGTGGAGACCACTGTCATCTGGACCCTGATTTAGATTTAGGGCGACGTAGGGAGCGTATTGACGGCTGGTTTCCAGCGTTCGGTCAGCGGGATGCCGCGGCTTCTTACCTAAAGAATCTGGGTGTTGCGCCGGGAGATATTTTCCTGTTTTTTGGAAATTTCCACTTTGTTGAGTGCAAAAACGGGAAATACAAGTATTCGCGGGAGTGCGGTGATTTTTACCGTGAAAAAGATATTCAGGTGATTTGGGGCTACCTTCAGGTGGGGGAAATCCTTTCTGCGCCCGAAAAGCAAAAAGAAGCGTGGTGGCACCCCCATTCAACCGATGAGCGGACAAGCGGCACAGCGAATGTTATATTCAAGGCATCTGAGAAACTTTCTCTGGATATCACCAAGCCCGGAGCGGGATTGCTGCCCTTTGACAAAAAGCGTGTGCTGACGCTGGAGGGCGCAACAAAAGCAACTTGGGCGATGAATGAAGTGTACGATACGCAGCACATATACGGGAAGAGATCAAATTGCGCTAAAGATCCTGATAGAGGATTGTACTACGCAGGTATTTGGCAAGAGCTTGGTTTGAAAGAATCTGATGCCTGTACGGAATGGGCAAGAAATATACTTTTGTAATAGAAGGAGCGTGGGACCATGATCTTTATCTGCTACCCCAAATGCACCACCTGCCAGAAGGCGCGAGCATGGCTGGACGAGCACTACATCACCTATAATTTTCGCGATATCAAGCTGGAAAATCCTACTTACGACGAGCTGGCCGCATGGCACGAGCATAGCGGCCTGCCGCTGAAAAAGTTTTTCAACACCAGCGGTCTGCTATACAAATCTATGGGGCTAAAGGACAAGTTGCCCCAAATGGGCGAGGACGAGATGCTAAGGCTCCTCGCCACAGACGGCATGCTCGTCAAGCGTCCGCTTCTGGTGAGCGATGAATTTGTGCTCGTGGGCTTTAAAGAAACCGAGTGGACGGAACAGCTGAAAAATAAATGAGAAAGAGACGGTAAACCATGGATATTCAGCGCGCAAAAGAGTTGCTAACGGTTTTGGCAGATGGCATTGACCCTTTGACGGGAGAGGTTCTGCCGGATGACCATGTTTGTAACAAAGGTGAGATCGTTCGGGCACTGAACTGCGCTGTGGAGGTGTTGTCTCGTAGAAAGAAAAAACCATTACCTGAGAACAATGGAAAGCCGTGGACAGAGGAGTTGGATCGGGAACTGAGTCATTTGTTTGACGGTGGTATGAAGAAGCAAGACCTCTGCGAGCACTTTGGACGCACTTCCGGGGCGATCGAATCTCGGCTGGAGCGGTTGGGGAAAATGTAGAACGGTGAGTCACCTTTAAAGCAATATGTCGCCTGTCAGGCGACCAAACCCTCCTTTGGCCGCACTACAATGGTAGCGTAATCAAACGAAGGAGGGCTTTTTAATGACGGAATTGGTTTTTATTCTGGATCGCAGCGGCTCCATGAGCGGGCTGGAATCGGACACCATTGGCGGCTTCAACTCCATGATCGCACAGCAAAAGAGGGAGGCAGGCGAGGCGCTGGTCTCCACGGTGCTTTTCGCCAACGACAGCACGGTCATCCATGACCGTCTGCCGCTGGGCGAAGTGCCGCCCCTGACGGAGAAGGAGTATTTCACCTGCGGCTGCACGGCGCTGCTGGATGCCGTGGGCGGCGCTATCCACCACATCGGCAACATTCACAAGTACGCCCGCCGGGAGGATGTGCCGGAGAAGACGATGTTCATCATCACCACCGACGGCTACGAAAACGCCAGCCGCCGCTACGACTACGAGATGGTTCGGCGGATGATCGAGCGGCAGAAGGAGAAGTACGGCTGGGAGTTTTTGTTCCTCGGCGCAAACATCGACGCGGCCAAGGAGGCGGCACGTTTCGGCATTGACGCCGACCGGGCGGTGAACTACAAGTGCGACGAGGAGGGCACGGCGCTGAACTATGAGGTCATCAGCGCCGCCGTGTGCAGCGTTCGAGCGGCCCAACCTCTCAGCGCCGACTGGAAACGTCGCATCGACGAGGATGTGCAGAAAAGAGGGAGGTAAGCGTATGTACGGAGCGATTTTGGGCGACATCGTGGGCAGCCCCTACGAGTTCGACTGCAACAACTATAAGGCGAAGGATTTTCCGCTGTTCAGCCGCCGTTCCGACTTCACCGACGATACGGTGATGACGCTGGCGGTGGCAAAGGCGCTGCTCAGCACCCGTGGGCAAGACGATGCCGCCATCAAAGCAGCACTGGTGCGGGAGATGCAGCAACTGGGCCGTGCCTATCCCGACCGGGGCTATGGCACCCATTTTGGCGGCTGGCTCTATGAGGACGACCCGCAGCCCTACCAGAGCTACGGCAACGGCAGCGCCATGCGGGTGTCGTCTGCCGCATGGCTGGCGAAGGACATGGCAGAATCGCTGCATCTGGCGCAGCTCACCGCCGAGGTGACGCATGATCATCCAGAGGGCATCAAGGGCGCACAGGCTGTCGCTGCGGCGATTTTCCTCGCCCACACCGGTCACGACAAAGCGGAAATCAAAGCGTATGTGGAGCGCGAATTCGGCTACGACCTCAGCCGCAGCTGCGATGAGATTCGTCCCACCTACCATCATGTAGAGAGCTGCCAGGAAACCGTGCCGCAGGCTATCACTGCGTTTCTGGAAAGCACAGATTTTGAGGATGCTCTCCGCACGGCGGTGTCCATCGGCGGCGACAGCGACACCCTCGCCGCCATCACCGGCAGCATCGCCGAGGCATTCTACGGCGTGCCGGAGGAACTGCGGCAGGAGTGCCGTCAACGTCTGACACCAGAACTGACGGAGATTTTGGTTGAATGGGAGAAAGCCGCGCTTTGATAGCATATCAAAATGCAGGCGGTTTAAAATCTGCCTCGCAATAGACAAAGAAAACCGTGTGCTGACCGCAAGGTCAGCACACGGTTTTTCATTTGGATTCCTTCAGCCACTGCTGAAATTCCGCTAACGAGATAATATCTCGGTCACATTTCTGTTTCTCTTCTCTAGCTTTTTCGCTCCATGCATAGAACGCCTCGTCCGTGATGCGCCCCGCCTTGATCCACGCAAAGCGCCGCTTATACTCTTTGCGGTATGCCTTGAAGATTGGGTCATCCGACTGCTTCTTTGTCCACTGCTTGAAAGCCCCGATCTCCCGACAGATCTGCTCTCCTCTTGGAACAGGCCGCTCGCAATACTCCGCGCTGACCCGCCCGGTCTGCGGAAACCATCGTCCGCAGTTCTTGCAGCGCCGCACGGTGATGTTCCGTTCCACGCAACTCCGCAGAGAGTAGTCGATCATGTCCCGGATGCTGGAGGAATACAGCACCGGCGAACACCGCCCCGGCTCCACCGGCTCAAAGCTGAGCGGGATGGGGCGGAACGAAAACAGGTCGGGATCTTTCGGAGAGTCGTGAAAGTAATTTTTTGCCGCCTGTGCCTGCGGCTCCCGTCCTGCGCTGTCTACATTCAGCACCAACTCAAAAAATCGCTGGATCTGCTGCTGATACAGCGGAAGCTGCTCGGGGAGCTGGCGCAGCTCGTCCAGTATCTGCGCATCCTCCGCACTGCCTCGGTCATTTTGAATGTACATCGCTGACTGGCGGTAGCGGCAGTGAACATAGAGAAGTCGAAAATAAATGTGTATGGAGGCTAACCTCCACAGTTTTCTCCTGACATTCTCAAGTGCGTCCCTGTCATCCTCTGCGATAAACCGGCTCCAGTTATCCGTGGCGCTCTGCAGCATCGGTGTCACTTCCGCGTAGTCCAGTTCCTGAAAGGAGAGGAGGCTTTCCAGAAAGGGGAACTCCTTCTGGACGTCCGGAACGCCTTGCGTACCAAGGGAATCATACTGGAAAATCTCTCTGCCCTCAGAGAAGTACATTTTGGCATACCACACGGCAGATCACCTCAAAATAGACAATCGTAATATGGAAATAGAGGCAGTCTTGACAAGGGATGAAAAGTATGTTACCATACGATCACGGAAAGACTGTCAAAAGTAATTTATAGTTAGTCTAACACGGAGACTGCGGATTGTCAATGAAAAAGACGGTCACAAATCCGAAAAAGCACCTCGACAACTGAATACCCATCACCGGAGATGATACACGCCGGAGAAGTAACGCCAGGACGCCGCGGCAAAGCGGTCGAGCGTACCAAGGCAGCGAAAACGCCGTGCAGGTCAAACAAGGCCGCAGGGCAGGAACGGGTACGGTGCGTGGCAGAGAACAAAGAAAGGGGGGAGAAGCATACATCGTTCCTACAAAAAGGAAAACCGCTGAACTGTTGCAGCAGTCCAGCGGCGCGCCGCGTTTCGGAAAACGCAGACTCCATCTGCAAACAGTCTAACAGAGGGACCTCCGAAAAGCAAGTAATTTTTCTCTGAATTCTATTGGAGGTAACGATTTTGAAAATATCAACCTATCACAGCTACGATGAATTGCCGCTGTTCCTCAATGCGGAACTGGTGGCAAAGGTGCTGGGTGTGTCCATCTCCAGTGCCTACGAGCTGATGCACGAAGAAGTATTTCCGTCTGTGCGCATCGGCAGTCGGTTCGTGGTGCCCAAGGATAAATTCCAACAGTGGGTAGAGCGGCAGACTGGAGGTGCCAGATGAGAACTTGGACAAAGCGCGACCCGGTCAAGAACTATTTTCCTCTGCCCAATGAGATCTATCAGCTGGGTCTGTCTCACGGTGCGATCGCTGTCTACGGTTACCTGCTCCGCATCGAAGACCGCAGAACCTATCAGTGCCATCCCAGCTACGCCACCATCGGCAAGGCGGTGGGTATGAGCAATAACACCGTGCGGAAGTATGTGCAGGAGTTGGAGGAACGCGGGCTCATCGTCACGGAACGCACCAGCATCATCACGCAGGATGGGCGCAAGCAAAACGGAAGTCTGCTCTACACGATCCTGCCGATCCAGTTTTCCATCGACCAGTTTTATCAGCGGCAGATGGATGCTGTGGACAGAGCAACGGAACGACAGCGAGTGGCAAGACGCATGGAACAGACCAGCGTGTGAAAATAGCGATGCCTTTCTCTGCGCTTTGTTATCGCAGCTAAAGGAAACCATGGAAACCCATCGGTGCGAAGAGAGGTATAGCAGCGGGGCTGCGCGTGCCTGCGGGCCCGCGACGCCGATGAACTGCGTCAACCCGCCCTTGGCGGGCAGCCGCAGTTCATCACCGTGCAAAACGCTCCGAGGGTAGTGATACCACCCCCATCCAAAACGCCCCGTGTTTCGCCGTGTGAGCCCTTGTGTGCGATTTTTCTCCGAAAGCCGAGTGTGTACCCGCTTTCGCCCATGAAGGCAAACGTGGGCCGTTTGTGCGAGTGTGATTTGAAACCGCTCTGGAGAGGATTTTCCCTCGCCATATGGGACGCACCTTCAGCGTATCTCAGGCAGGTTGGGCGGTTAGTGGAGGAAAACAGGTCTCCCGCCGAAGCCCAGCGAAGCGGGTTCGGTGGGAAGAGGAGACGCAGCGGAATGAGTGAGTTTTCGCCGTTTTCGGCGGAAACGAGCGGTATGGAGCTTGCGGTGACGAATAGCAGGATAAAGGGCTGGCGTCTTAACCGACACTCCGCCCGGTCACTTCTGCCCGCAGTGCGGGCAGTTGACGGGGGTTTCAACGCAGGCGGTTGTGGCGCCTTTTGACGGAAATTTCAGAACGGCTGGCGTCTTTGTTTCCGCAAGCGCAGGTGTTTCAACGAAAATGAGAGTGCCTTACGGCAGATTGGAGGGCATTATGAGCAAAAATGAAAACAGGCTGAACTTCCGGATGACGGATGAAACAGCTACCAAAATAGAGCGGTGGTATCAGGAAGATAACTGCCGCAGCAAGAATGAGTTCATCGAAAAGGCGGTGAACTGCTACGCGGATATGCTCGCCGCAGGCGAAAGTACCACGCTGCCCCGTGCGGTGCAGTCTGCCATCGACAGTCGGCTGAAACTGTTCGAGGACCGCATCGCGTCGCTGCTCTACAAGCAGGCGGTGGAAATGGACATGGCGATGTCCATTCTGCTGCAAAGTCTCAACGTGAGCGAGGAAGTGCTGCGGCAGGAGCGGGCAAAGAGCATCGCCGCCGTCAAGCGCACCAACGGTCAGCTGCGGTTGGAACAGAAGCTCCGTGAGCTGGAGAGCGAAGCATGGCAAGACTGATCGTCAAAAGTCCGTACATCAAGTGCGGCAGTGGGAAAAGTGCTGGCGGGTATCTCAAGTACATCGCGACGCGGGAGCGGGTGGAGATCATTCCGGATGACCGTCCGCCCACCCAAAAGCAGACGCAGCTCATCGCAAAGCTGGTGAAGGATTTTCCTGACGCCAAAGAGCTGATGGAGTATGAGGACTACCTCTCACACCCAACAAAAGCAACAGCGTCCGCACTCATCACGCTGACGCTGGAGGAAAACTGGGACAAGGTGCAGAGCATGGAAGGCTACGCCAAGTACATCGCCCTGCGTCCGAGGGCGGAACGGTTGGGGGAACACGGTCTCTTCGGTGACGATGATGCCGTTGACCTCGCCGCTGTCGCGGACGAATTGGATCACTACACCGGCAACGTGTGGACGCACATCATCTCCCTCCACCGGGAGGATGCGGCGCGGTTGGGGTATGATCACGCGGACGCATGGCGCACATTACTGCGTACCCACCGCAATGACATCGCCGCGGCGATGAAGATCCCGCCGGAGGATTTCCGTTGGTACGCGGCCTTCCACGATGAGGGTAACCATCCCCACGTCCACATGATGGCGTGGTCGGCAAAGCCGAACCAGGCGTACCTGTCCAAAGGTGGGATACGGCAGATCAAGTCCACGCTCACCAACCAAATCTTCCGTCAGGAGCTGCTCCATGCCTACGAGCAGAAAAGCAAGTCTCGCGATGAGCTGGTGGTGGAAGCGCGGAAAGCCATGCTGGAATTGGCGAAGGCCATGCGGGAGATGACCTGCATCCACCCGGAGGCGGAGCAGATGATTTGGAAACTCTCCAAATAACTCAGCACCGTAGCGGGCAAGAAAACCTACGGCTATCTGCCAAAGCCAATGAAAAAGCTGGTGGACGAGATCGTCGACCAAATGGCGCGGCTGCCCACCGTGGATGCGTGTTACCAGACATGGTGGGAACTGCAATGCCAGGTGGAGGATTACTATTCCGAGGGGAAGAAACGGCTGCGCCCACCGCTGTCTCAGCAAAAGGAATTTCGACAGATCAAGAACGCGGTCATTCGTGAGGCGGAGCATATTCGCATGAACAGAATTTCCTTTGAGGATGAGGAAATGCAGGATGACGGCGAACAGATCAGTACCTACGGCATGAGCTATGAATGTCAGGATCTGCAAGGCGTGGCGAACGATGAGAGTTATCCTCTGGAGGAACGGGATGAAGCGGCGGAGCAGTTGGAGCAGCTTGCGGATGCAGGCGATGCCTACGCCCAATACGTCATCGGCACGGCGTACCGTGACGGCGGACTGCTAATACCAGACACAGCCAAAGCACAAAAGCTGTTGGAACGCGCCGCCGAGCAGGACTTGGACGCGGCACAGTACGCCCTCGGAAAGCTGTATCTTTCCGATGAAGCCGACGTTCACGATCCCGCCAAGGGCATCTATTGGCTGAAACGCTCGGCGGACAACGGCAACGATTACGCCGCCTACCGGTTGGGCAAGGAATATCTCAGCGGCAAAAATACGGTAAAAGATGCCGAAACAGCAGGGTCATATTTGCGGCAGGCCGCGGATAACGGCAGCGCCTATGCACAGTACCTCTTGGGAAAGCTGACCCTTATGGGCGAGGGCGTTCCGAAGGACATGGACGCCGCCTACGAATGGTTTGCGGCGGCGCGGGATAACGGCCACACTTACGCGGAATTTTTCATGAAACGCATGGAGCGCGGCGAACAGGAGCCGCCCTCCGTCATGCTGTCAGCCACCCGGCTGCTCTACCACATGGGCAATATTTTCCGGGACAACGCCCC
>OCHG01000124.1_pt1 | contig 91589 bp, 85 predicted proteins | sample 1538801 | NCBI WGS metagenome assembly OCHG01 (sample SAMN04571727, study PRJEB22368) | human gut metagenome | biome: human gut; material: stool | host: Homo sapiens | place: Luxembourg | collected 2012-09-20 | reverse complement strand
AAAAAGGATAGACAAAAATTTGTCTATCCTTTACCCCAACATTTGACAAAGAACCAAAAAAAGTGCATAAGATAAAGTAAAAAACTTTTTCTTACACACTTTTAGCTTACCCTATTTTTATATTACAAACAAGGTGAATATATTTAGATTTTTTCAGTAGTGGAAATAACAGGCTCTTTAGCTACAGCATCTGCTTGTTTTTCTTCTACTACTTCAGCATTTTTCACTTCTTCTGTAGTGGAAGTTTCTTTTTCTTCGCTATTTGCTTCTTTGATTTCGCAAACGCCTTCTAGGCTACCAGTTTCCATGATAATTTTTAAATCTTTTTCTTCTAAAGTTTCTTTTTCAATCAAAGCTTTAGCGATTAAATGAAGTTTATCTATATTTTCGATTAATAATTTACGACATTCATCGTAAGCTTCTTCAATATAACGACGAACTTCTTTATCAATAGCACAAGCTACATCTTCACTGTAATTGCGTTGATTATTGAAATCACGACCTAAGAATATTTGATGATCTTGTCCATCACCAAAAGCAATCGGACCTAATACATCACTCATACCATATTGAGTAATCATGCTACGAACTAAACCAGAAGCTTGTTGAATATCATTAGAAGCACCTGTACTGATTTCTTTAAGTACAACTTCTTCAGCAACACGACCACCGAGCATAGTTTTCAATCTATCAAGTAACTCTCCACGTGTAGCATAAGAGCGATCTTCTTTTGGTAACATTAAAGTATAACCGCCAGCTCTACCACGAGGAATAATTGTTACTTTATGCACAGGATCAGCATTTGGCAATAATAAACCGATTAACGCATGACCGCCTTCATGATATGCAGTTAGACGTTTTTCACGATCACTGATTACTTTAGATTTTCTTTCAGGACCTGCAATTACACGTTCTATTGATTCTTCTAAAGAATTCATAGAAATAGTCTTTTTATTTCTGCGTGCAGATAAAAGCGCAGCTTCATTTACGAGATTGCTTAAATCAGCACCTGTAAAACCTGGTGTACGGCGAGCTAATACATCAAGATTAACATCACTATCTACAGGTTTACCTTTTGTATGCACTTTTAAAATAGCTTCACGACCACGAACGTCTGGTCTATCAACAACGATTTGTCTATCAAAACGTCCTGGACGTAAAAGAGCTGGGTCTAAGATATCTGGTCTATTTGTAGCTGCGATAATGATAATACCTTCATTAGCTGCAAATCCGTCCATTTCAACGAGTAATTGGTTAAGTGTTTGTTCACGTTCATCATGACCGCCACCTAAACCTGCTCCACGCTGACGACCAACAGCATCAATTTCATCGATAAATACGATACATGGTGCATTTTTCTTAGCTTGTTCAAATAAATCACGAACACGAGATGCACCAACACCAACGAACATTTCCACAAAATCAGAACCACTGATAGTGAAGAATGGAACGCCAGCTTCACCAGCTACAGCTTTAGCAAGTAAAGTTTTACCTGTACCTGGAGGGCCAAATAATAATACACCTTTTGGAATTCTTGCTCCAAGGTCATTAAATTTCTTTGGATGTTTTAAGAACTCTACAACTTCAGCAAGTTCTTGTTTTGCTTCATCAGCACCAGCAACATCACTGAAAGTAACTTTTACTTTACCATCACCCATCATTTTGGCACGGCTTTTACCAAAGCTCATTACACGGCTACCGCCACCTTGTGACTGTTGCATGATGAAAAACCATACACCAATGAGTAAAAGCATAGGAAGTAAAGAAGAAAATAATGTTGTCCACCATGGTGTTTCAGGCGGATTTTCTGCTTTTATATCTACGCCATTATCGCGAAGAGTTTTTACAAGTTCTTCATCACTATTTGGATATCCTGGAGTAATAGTTGTAAATTCTGTACCATCTTTCAATGTACCTTTAATATTGCTATTTTGCATAACAACTTTAGCTACATTTTTGTCATCGACTTGTTTTACAAATTCAGTGTAATTTATTTCTTGTTTATTGCTTGTATCTACTGAAAAATGGTCGATTACAGTTATTGCTACAAGAATGATTAACAAGTAAAAACCCACATTCCTCAAAAATTTATTCAATCTTATGCCTCCTCATAGCATTGTCTTCAAATCATAATGATTAATTATATCATATAAACAAGTTAATTAATAGTTATTCTATGTTAATTATCATTATTTTGTATATACTTCTGGTTTTAAAATACCAATATATGGTAAATTACGATATTTGCTATCATAGTCTAAACCATAGCCAACTAAAAATTCATTAGGCACTTCAAATCCTACATAATCAATTTTTACATCAACTTCTCTTCGTTCAGGTTTATTTAATAATGCACATAATTTTACGCTAGCTGGATGACGAGATTCCATATTTTTCAATAAATAAGATAAAGTAAGACCAGAATCTACGATATCTTCAATGATGATAACATGTTTGCCTTCAATGCTAAAATCTAAATCTTTTAAGATTTTAACTGCACCGCTACTAGTAGAACCTTTACCATAGCTAGATGCTGCCATAAAATCAAAAGATACAGGAACATTGATTTCACGCACTAAATCAGCATAGAAAATAATAGCACCTTTTAAAATACCAATAGCATAAATTTCTTTTCCAGCATAATCACGATTGATTTCAGCTGCAATTCTTTTTACACCTTCACGTAATTGCTCTTCTGTATAAAGTACACTCTGGATATCATCTTTCATTGTTTTCATAATTTAAAACCCACCTAATTATTATTTTTTTAATTTTAAATATAGTATATGTTTACTATTTTTATTTACTAAATAATTATTATCTTGTTGTATACCAGCTATCCAAATAATTCCCTTTTCATCACAAATCAAAGGAATTTTATCTCTATCTTCTGCCGGTATCTTTCTATCAATTAGAATGTCTTTTACTTTTTTACTACCTGCCATGCCTTTAGGAGTTATTCTATCCCCATTTTGTCTTTTGCGAATAAATAAATCTCCCTTAATCCTATCCATATCAACAAAACAATGTTCTCGACCAGACAATTTCATGACCTCATCTTGCCCACAAATTTTATCTATAATTAATGATTGTTCATAAGGCAATTTTATTTCTTTTTTCGTCAAAAGTAAACCTAAATCTATTTTTATGGATATATTTTGCTCTTTTTCCTCAGAATTTTCAATTGGCAAAATTTCTTTTTCACTAAAAGTTAATCTATCATAATTTATCTTTACTCGCAAATTCTTTGGTAATTGCAAAATTAAACCAGTATGTCCATTGTATAAAAACTTATCAATTTTATCAATATGAACAAAACTAATATTTTCTAAATTCCTTTTAAATTCTTTTATAATATACCTATATAAAGCATTTCTTATTGCCTTATGTTCTTGTTTCAATACTTTGATATCTATTTTTATAGATTTTCTACCTTGATTATCTATATCTACTATGACTTTATCTCGATAAAAACTTTTTACATAGTAATTTATAAAATCATTTTCTTGAGCAATAATCTTGGCACTATTACAAATAGCTGTTACTACTTTAGGATTATATGCTTTTAATCTAGGGATTAAATCCAAACGTATGCGATTGCGTTCATAATCTAAACAATTATTCGTTTCATCTAAACAAGGATTGATATTTTCAGCTGAACAATATGCTTCAATTTCCTCACGATATAAACATAAAAATGGTCGTATAATATCTTCATTTTTAGCTTTCATACCGCTAAGACCTGCTGTTCCTGCGCCTCTTAAAAGATGCTGTAATACTGTTTCTGCTTGGTCATTTAAATGATGTGCTATTACTATTTTTGTGGCATTTTGTGCTTTCGCTATTTTGCGTAAAAATTGATAGCGCAATTTTCTAGCCAAAGTTTCCACAGATAATTTTTCTGTTTTAAGATGCTCTAATACATTTAAATGTTCCATAAAAAAAGGAATATTTTTTTGCTCGCAATAATTTTTTACATACCATGCATCATTTAATGAACTTTCCTTGCGAATACCATGTTCAGCATGAGCTACAATAATCTCTAATTTATATTTAACACTGAGTTTTTGGAAGATATCCACAAGTGCCATGGAATCTGGCCCACCAGAACAAGCAATCAATAATTTATCATGAGCCTTAAATAAATCATATTCTCTAGCAAAATTTTCTACGCGCTCAATTATTTCCATTATATTTATTACATCTACATTATTATTTACGCTCATAAAAAATTACCTCAAAATTAAATTCATATTCATATAATTTTCCAGCTATTAACAAAAAGCACTCTTTAAAAAATTAAAGAGTGCTTCTTAGTTTTATTCATATTTACGAGAACCGCCACCACGGCCACCACGTTTAGAATCTGTCTTACGACGTAAATCAGTAAGTTTTTCATCACTATCTTTTAAAAACTTGGATAATTTATCTTCAAAAGAAGCGCCGCTATTATTGTGTTTACGGAAGTCATTATTAAATTGCTTACGAGGAGCAGGACGATAATTACTACTCTGTGCAGGACGAGTATTTTGTTCTTCGACTTTTTTCTCCTGTAATTGTTTAATAGATAAACCTATTTTTCCATGGTCATCAACACTTAGTACTTTAACTTTGACTTTGTCTTTTTCTTTCAAAAAATCATTTACATCTTTAACGTAAACATCTGCAACTTCAGAGATATGTACTAAACCAACTTTTCCACCAGGTAATTCAACAAAAGCGCCAAATTTAGTAATACCTGTTACAATACCTTCTAGGATATTGCCAACTTCGATTGACATACTACTTTTATGTCCTCCTTAAGATAATTAGCTTTAAGCTTTTATTATTATAACCTTGCTAAACAAATAGTGTCAATAAAATGTTATTCTTTTTCTTCAGAAATATATGGCACTTCGCCTGATTTTGTCATACCTAGCTCTTCACGAGCTACTTTTTCCACATATTCGAGCTTATTTAAATTATCTTTTTCTCTACTTAATTCTTCATTTATTTGCTTTGCTTTATTTAATCGCTCTTCGGCTATAATAGTCTGTTCTTCTACTTGGCTTAAATACACTTCTTGTTTAATAATTATAAATCCTAAATAACCTATCATTATCACAAAAGCGAATATTATAAACCGCTCCATTATTTTTCTGAACATGTTTTCACCTATTAATTTATATTTCCCTAATACTAATCTAAACCTAACATATTTGCAATAACATCTGCTATATTATCGGAAGCATATGGTTTCTTTAATACCTTAGCATTATTTCTAAGTTTTGGCAAAATAGTTGCATCAGATAATACTTCACGTACTACCGCATCTAAGGTATCTTGATGTTTCACCCAAATGGCAGCACCATTATCAGAAACAAATTTTGCATTATCCACCTCTGGCCCTGGTATTGGGTCATGTAAAATCATTGGTAATTCTCTAGTCAATGCTTCACTTATTGTAAGTGCACCAGGTTTACTGATTAAAAATGTAGCCACAGACATAAATTCTTGAATATTATGCGAATATCCCCATACGAAAATTTTATGTTTGGAATGCTGTGCATATTCATTCATCTCTGACCAAAGTGCTACATTTGCTCCTGTAATTACGAGAATTTGAATATCTTTTTCCAAGTGTTCTAATTGGCAAAGTGCATTTTTTACGCCACCTAACCCAAGACCGCCACCCATAATCAAAGCTACAGGTTTATCTTTTTCCAATTTGAATTTTGCCAATAAATCATCTCGATTATAATCTACACGAAAATTATATCCCACAGGTATACCTGTAACAAAAATGCGTTCTTCTAATAAACCTTGATTTACCATTTCTTTTTTCAATAAATCATTAGCAGTAAAATAAATATCAATATTTTTATATAACCAAAATTGATGTACACAAAAATCTGTCATCACTGTGATTAAAGGAATATTTATTTCTCCTGTTTGCTTTAGATAAGATGCAGCTGCACATGGAAAAGGATGAGTACAAATCACCATATCAGCTTCATATTTTTTTATAAGCTCACGCATATCTTTTTTCATAGCATGAGCAAAAACAGATTGTATAGTACTTCCTTTTGTAGAATCTGATGTAAATTTATAGAAAAATTCATACACGCTTGGTGTATGGTCGAGCATCTTTAAATATATATCTTTAACTAGACTATTGAAATAGGCTGTTTCTGTTGACATAAAATCAATAACATTTATTTTATTGACAGGATATTTTCTCTTTATCGCCTCTGCAACAGCATTGGCAGCCTTATTATGACCAGACCCCATTGATGCTGTAACCACTAGAATATTTTTACCTGACATATATTTTCCCCCAGATTATCAACTTAGTTCAATCATATTTTAATTTCGAATTTGTTAAATATGTATTAAAGTCTTCTTATTACTTGCAATAATTTACATTTTATCATATTCATTTTATACTGTAAAACAAATAGCTATTAATTATATGTAAAAAATAAATTAAATACTATCTATAAAAATCAAGTATAGGAGGTAATATTTATTTATGAATAAACGTTGGGAAATTCTACCCATTGATGAAAAAAAACAAATCTTATTAGAAAAGAATTTGCATATATCTTCTAGTCTAGCTGAAATTCTAACTAGAAAAAATCTTGATGAAAACTCAGCTAAATTATTTCTCAATCCCACAAAAATTCCCTATCATGATCCTTTTTTGCTAAAAAATATGGAAAAAGCTTGCCAAAGACTCTTATCAGCTTTAAAAAATAAAGAAAAAATCTGCATTTACGGCGATTATGATGTAGATGGTGTCAGCTCCACTGCCCTTTTAATGACAGTTTTTACTAAATTAGGCTTTAATATAGACTATTATTTACCTGACCGCCATAGTGAAGGCTATGGTCTTCATATCGAGTCCTTACAAAAATTAATACCTAAATACGATTTATTAATCACTGTTGACTGCGGTATTACAGCTCTTGATGAAGTTGATTATGCCAAAGATAAAATCGATATGATTATCACAGACCACCATTTACCTCGTGAAATTCTTCCTGACGCCTTTGCTATTATCAATCCTACACAAACACATTGTAATTATCCCAACAAAAATCTTTGCGGTGTAGGTGTAGCCTTCAAACTTTGTCAAGGACTATATCAAAGCTTAAATAAAGATATTCATGAATTAGAAAATTATTTGGATATTGTAGCTTTAGGCACTATAGCCGATATTGTACCTCTTGTTGATGAAAATCGTCGCATTGTCAAAAAAGGATTAGCTAATATTCAAAACTTAGGTATAAAAACTTTAATTGAAATCTGCAATTACGATGAAAATAATATAAATACAGGTCATATCGGTTTTGGTGTAGCTCCTCGCTTAAATGCTGCTGGAAGATTGACTCATGCTAGTATTGCTGTTGAACTATTATTAGCCACTGATAAACAAACAGCTCGTCAAAAAGCATTATATTTAGATGAAGAAAATAAACAACGTCAAGAAATTGTAGAAGATATTTTTCACGAAGCTGTCAAAAAAATTGAAGAAAATAATCTTCAAGAAAATAAAATCATCATTGTTGTTGGCGAAAATTGGCATGAAGGTGTTATCGGTATAGCAGCTTCTCGCCTACAAGAAAAATATTATCGACCTATAATAATCATAGCGACTAAAGATAATATTGGTAAAGCCTCTTGTCGTAGCATAGATGGACTTCATATAAAAAATGCCCTTACTTATTGTGAACAAGATTTAATGGTTTATGGTGGTCATTCCAAAGCAGCAGGTTTTACGATTGATTTAGCTAAATTAGATAATTTTATTTCACATATGCAAACATATGCTAATGAACATTTAACAGATGAAGATTTAATACCAATTTATCAAGTAGAAACAGTTTTAACACCTCAAGATATAACCATGGATTTTATCGAGGAATTATCCTTGCTTGAACCTTTTGGCATGGGAAATCCTAAACCACAATTTGTCTGTCAAAATCTCTTAGTCACTAAAAGCATGAAAATGGGCAAAGAAAATAATCATTTACGCTTTAATTTTGCTTATAATAATACACAATATACTGCTATTGGTTGGCATATGGCAGATGTTGCCGATGATATAAATAATAAATATGTAGATATTTTATTCCAGCCTGAATTAAACCACTGGAATGACCATACTTATCTACAATTTAAATTGAGTGATTTACGTCAAAGCAAACAAAAAATTTCTTATCTAGAAGAATTTCCTGCTTATGACATAATCGGCAAAATATATCTTTGTCTGCGCAATCAAGAAAAAAAATATGGTCAAAGTATATTTTCCCTTAAAGATTGTCAATCTTTATTAAAACAAATTTACAATCTAAATTTATCTGATTACAGTATAAAACAATGCCTGATTATTTTAAGTGAAATTAATATTTTAACGATAAATCAAGATAAAATTAAATTATTATCTTTACCTAATCAAAAAATAGATATAAAAAATTCCCCAACTTTTGCTAAACGATTTAATCTACAAAAGCTTTAAAAACCTTGATAAATTGACTTGAAATAATTTATTATATATAATTATAGAAGTTTTTTATTAGTAAATAATCAAAAATTTCAACTTAAAATATTGGAGGTAGATTAGTTTGAAGTATATGAGCGGAAAAGAACTCCGTAGAAGATACCTTGACTTTTTTGTCAAAAATGGACATTTAGAACTTCCTAGTGCATCTTTAATTCCAAAAGATGACCCTAGCTTATTGATGATTGGTGCTGGTATGGCTCCTTTCAAAGCTTATTTCACAGGTAAAATGACACCACCTTGCACTCGTATCACTACAAGTCAACGTTGTGTTCGTACTGGTGATATTGAAAACGTAGGTCGCACAGCTCGCCATCATACTTATTTTGAAATGCTTGGCAACTTCTCCTTTGGTGATTATTTCAAATATGATGCTATTAAATGGGCTTGGGAATTTTTAACTGGAGAATTAGAACTTCCAAAAGATAAACTTTGGGCTACAATCTATCCTGATGATGAAGAAGCATATAAAATTTGGACAACAGAAACTGACATCAATCCAGAACATATCGTTAAATTAGAAGATAACTTCTGGGAAATTGGTAGCGGTCCTTGCGGTCCTGACTCTGAAATTTTCATTGACCTCGGTGAAGAACGTGGTTGTGGTAGCCCTACATGTGGCGTTGGTTGCGATTGTGACCGTTATCTTGAAATTTGGAACCTTGTATTTACTCAATTTGACCGTACTGAAGATGGAAAATACAATCCACTTGTACATAAAAACATTGATACAGGTTGTGGTCTTGAACGTCTTGCTTCAGTATTACAAAACAAACCATCTAACTTTGAAACAGATTTAATGTTCCCTATCATTGAATATGCTAGCAAAGTTGCTAATAAAGAATATGGTAAAGACAAAGAAACAGATATTTCTTTAAAAGTTATTGCTGACCATGCTAGAAGTATTTCCTTCATGGTTATGGACGGTATCTTACCTTCTAATGAAGGTCGTGGCTATGTACTTCGTCGTTTATTACGTCGTGCTGTACGTCATGCTCGTATGCTTGGCATCGAAGATAAATTCTTAGCTGGCGCTGTTGATGTAGTTGCTGAAATCTACAGTGGTGTTTATGATGAACTCACAAATAGAAAAGATTATATCAAAAAAGTAATCAGCTTAGAAGAAGACCGTTTTGCAACTACATTAACTCAAGGTATGGATTTATTAAATGCTGAAGTTGAAAAACTAAAAGCTGAAAATAAAACTGTTCTTGATGGTGAAGTTGGTTTCAAACTCTATGATACTTATGGTTTCCCTTGGGAATTAACAGATGAAATTCTCCATGAAAATCATATGACTTTAGATAAAGAAGCTTTTGATAAAGCTATGAACGAACAACGCACTCGTGCACGTAATGCTCGTGGCGAAAACAAACGTATGGATATTCCTGATTTACGTGATAGCAATATCGGTGAATTAAAAGTTGATGAAACTGCTCGTCAAGCTAAAATCGTTTGCATTTGGAAAGATGCTAAAACTACAAATAGCCTTGAAGACGGCGATGAAGCTGGTCTTATCTTAGACATTACACCATTTTACGCTGAAGGTGGCGGACAAGAAGGCGATATTGGTAGCTTAAAAACAGATATGGGTAAAGCCCAAGTTATTGATACTAAAAAATTACCTGATGGTTCTGTTTATAATATTGTTCATGTAACTGAAGGTAGTTTTCATGTTGGAGATACTGTAGAAATAACTGTAGATATGGAAAATAAACTCGCTTCTGCACGTAACCATACAGCAACACATCTTTTACAAGCTGCTTTAAAACGTGTTGTTGGCGACCATATCAATCAAGCTGGTTCTGCTGTAAATGCTCATCATTTACGTTTTGACTTCTCTAGCTTTGAACCAATCTCTGCTGAACAATTACAACAAGTAGAAGAAATGGTAAATGCTGAAATTTTAACAGGTAAAGATGTAGAAATTTCTCATATGAACCAAGAAGATGCTAAAAAAGCTGGTGCTATGGCATTATTCGGTGAAAAATATGGCGATATCGTTCGCGTAGTTACTGTACCTGGATTTAGTATGGAACTTTGCGGTGGTAGCCATGTTAAAAATATCGGTCAAATTGGCATGTTCAAAATCATCGGCGAATCTGGTGTAGCTGCTGGCGTTAGACGTATTGAAGCTATCACTGGTAAAGCTGCTATTGATTATATGAATAATAAAGCTAAACTTTTACAAACAGCTATAACAACTTTAAAAACTAATGAAAGCAACCTTTGCGATAAAATTGCAAACCTTCTTCAAGAAAATAAAGAAATGAAAGCTGAAATTGCTAAAGTTCAAGCTGAACGTGCTAAAGCTGATTCCAATAAATTATTAATGGCATTAAAAGAATATAATGGTGTTAATGTAATTGTTGGTAAAATTCAAGCTGCTAACATGGACGAACTTCGCAATAGTGCAGACCTTCTTTGCAATAAATTTGATAAAGCTGGCGTAGTTGTTCTTGGTGCTGTACTTAACGATAAAGTTAACTTCGTTGTAAAAGCAAATAAAGACGGTGTAGCTCGTGGCTTACACGCTGGTAAAATCGTAAAAGAAGTAGCTATGATGGCTGGCGGTAACGGTGGCGGTCGCCCTGATATGGCTCAAGCTGGTGGTAAACAGCCAGAAAAATTAAATGATGCTTTTGCTAAAGCTCATGAAGTAATTCAATCTCAAATTAAATAATTATATTTAAACTAGCAAGGAGGCTAATTATCTAGCCTCCTTTTGTTTTCTTAAAGTAATATTGACTGTTTTTAAAACTATTTTTTTGTTATAATTAGTACATAGATTATAGATTAATCTACTATATGACAATATATAGATATTTGAGGTGATTATTATGTCCAACATTAAAGATGAAACTATGATGTTTAATTTTGGTGCAGATGATGATAAAGCAGCAAAAGCACTTTGCTTATCTTGCCGTGCTATGCTTGAAAAAGGTTACAGTCCAATCAATCAATTAGTTGGTTATCTTTTATCTGATGATCCAGCTTATATTACAAGTAACAAAAATGCTAGAAATGAAATTCGTAGACTAGGACGAGATGAATTGCTAGAAGAACTTGTACGTTTCTATTTAGAAAACAATGAGAATATAAAAAAAGGTGAATAAATATTTATGAGAATAATGTCCCTTGATATCGGTGATAGAACTGTTGGCATTGCAGTAAGCGATGAACTTTTATTTACAGCACAAGGTGTAGAAACAATTCGCCGTAAATCTTATAAACACGATTTAGCTCGTATTCGCGAATTAAGCAAACAATACGAAACTAAAAAATTTGTCGTTGGCTTACCTAAAAATATGAATGGTACAGTTGGCGAACGATGCGATATTGTAAAACATTTTACAGATAAAATCCTAGAAGATATTCCTGATGCTGAAATTATCTTTTGGGATGAACGTTTATCTACTGTTGCTGCTGACCGTTATTTATTAGAAGCTGATGTCAGTCGTGCAAAACGCAAAAAAGTTATTGATAAAATGGCTGCTGTATTTATTTTACAGGGCTATCTTGATAGTTTAAAATAACTTAAATTTTATGATTTCATTTGGAGACTTTTTATTTATATGACTAGAATTGATAGACGAAATGCAGACCAATTGCGTCGTTTTAAAATAACAAAATACTTTCAAAAATATCCAGCTGGTTCTGTTTTAATTGAAACAGGCAATACTAAAGTAATTTGTGCTGCTACTATTCAAGATGGCGTTCCTTCATTTTTACGTGGTAGCGGTACAGGCTGGTTAAATGCTGAATATTCTTTACTTCCATCAGCGACATTGACCCGTTCTCCTAGAGAAGCCTCTCGTGGTAGACAAAATGGCAGAACACAGGAAATCCAACGTCTTATAGGACGCTGTCTTCGCAGTGTTATGGATTTTAAAGCTTTAGGTGAAAGAACAGTCATTATTGACTGTGATGTAATTCAAGCCGATGGTGGTACGCGAACAGCTTCAATCACTGGAGCTTTTGTAGCATTAGCTGAAGCTTTAGCCACTATCTACGACCCTAAAAAACCATTTCCATTAAAAGATTTCATGGCTGCCATAAGCGTAGGTATCTCTAAAGATAATGAACCTATATTAGATTTATGTTATGAAGAAGATTCTACTGCTATAGCTGATATGAATATCGTCATGACAGGTGAAGGGCATTTTGTAGAAATTCAAGGTACTGGTGAAAAACAACCTTTTACACATGAACAATTCAGCAAAATGCTCGCCTATGCTCAAAAAGGTATTGATGAATTAATCTCTTATCAAAAAGATATTTTAGGTAATGACTTAGTTTGGAAAATAGGAAGGATTCCATGATGAAAAAAATTATTGTAGCTACAAAAAATCAAGGCAAAATAAAAGAAATGATAAATGCATTTAAAAATTTACCTGTAGAACTTCATTCTTTAAGTGAATTTGGTCCTTTACCTGATGCTGTTGAAGATGGTACTACTTTTGAAGAAAATGCTATCAAAAAAGCAAAATTTTACGCTCAAAAAACAGGCTATGCTTGTTTAGCAGATGATTCAGGTCTAACCATTGATATTTTAGATGGAGCTCCTGGTATTTATTCAGCTAGATTTGCTGGTTACCATGCAGACGATTTAGCTAATAATAAAAAAATGATTGAAGAGCTACAGAAAAAAAATGTAGAGCAATCAACTGCTCAATACGTTTGTTCTTTGATCTTTGTAGATACTGATGGCAAAACATTAACTTGTACTCAAAAATGTGAAGGTATCATTCGCATTTTCGCTCAAGGAAATAATGGCTTTGGTTATGACCCATATTTTTTTGTTCCTGATTTGCAAAAAACTATGGCTGAATTAACTATTGAAGAAAAAAATAATATTAGTCATCGTGGCAAAGCACTACGTGAAATGGAAATCCAACTAGGTGAATATTTAAAATGAAAATAGGAATTATGAGTGATAGTCATCATGATCTATCTGCTATTGATGATGCAATTTGTCTAGCTGACGATGTAGATTGTTGGCTTCATGCTGGCGATAGTATTGATGATGCTGGCTATTTAGCTGATGTATCTAAAAAACCTGTATATGCTGTTCCTGGTAATATAGATTGGTTTTCCACTAAGCCAAAAGAAATATTAATAGAAATTGCTGGCAAAAAAATATTTTTGACACATGGTCATAAATATAATGTAAAATGGACAACTAAATATCTATATGAACAAGCCTCTAAATTAGGTGCAGATATAATAGTTTATGGTCATAGTCATGTAGGTAACGAAGAGCATGTAAATGATAAAATAATCATTAATCCAGGAAGTGTTTCTGAACCTCGAGATGGTCTAGACCCTTCTTTCATGATAATTGATATAAATAATGAAAAAATAAATCTTCAACGCATATTTTTAAAATAAAAGTTTTTTATATTTAAGATAAATATTTATAATGATTTTATATATTTATTTAATAAAATTATGTACTAAAATAAATAACTTTTTATATTTTTTAGTCTATAAATATATTTTATTTATAAAAGTGAACAGCCTTCAACTTTAATAATATTAAGGCTTCCAGCCATTTTAGGTGTTGAAAGACATTCAAAAATATGCTAAAATTTTCATTACATGAGGATATTTTTATCCAATTTGTTCGTGATAAATCCCCCACTACTTTTAACCAGTGGTGAGAGTTAATTTATTAGAGATGGGACAGATCTCAAAATAGATAAATTCTTATTTATTTAAAAATTTTCTACTTAAAAAATATATACTTATTAAGTAAAAATATGTCCTTAACCGTTAGTCATTAATGGGGATTGCCTAAATTTAGGAAGTTTAATAAAACAATGACTAAATATTTTAATCCATTGGAGGGGTTATGGTGCGTACAATCCAAGCAGAACAAATCACTCAAGAAGTAGCGCAGATGTGTAAAGAAGCTGCCTACTATTTACCAGGAGATGTGTTTGCCGCATTAGAAAGAGGTAGACTTAGTGAAAAATCTCCAGTAGGAAGAGAAGTACTCGACCAAATTATCACAAATGCAAAAATTGCAAAAGAAGAAGACAGACCTATTTGCCAAGATACTGGTATGACTATTGTTTTTGTTGAATTAGGTCAAGATGTTCACATTGAAGGCGGCAACTTAAATGACGCTATCAATGCTGGTGTAGCTAAAGGTTATACTGAAGGTTATTTACGTAAATCCGTTGTAGCTGAACCACTTTTCGATCGTAAAAATACTCAAGATAATACACCAGCTGTTATCTACACAGAAATCGTTCCTGGCGATAAATTAACTATCCAAGTTGAACCAAAAGGTTTCGGTAGCGAAAATAAATCTGGCTTAAAAATGCTTGTACCAGCTGATGGTGTAAAAGGCGTTAAAAAAGCAGTTATGGATATTATCCTTCATGCTAGCTGCAATCCTTGCCCACCAATGGTTGTTGGTATTGGTATTGGCGGTACTATGGACCGTGCTGCTGTTATGTCTAAAAAAGCATTACTTCGTCCAACTAATGTTCGTAATGCTCATCCTGAATATGCAAAACTTGAAGAAGAGCTTTTAGAATTAATCAACCAGACAGGTATTGGTCCACAGCTCGGTGGTACAACAAGTGCTCTTGCTGTTAATATCGAATGGGGTCCTACTCATATCGCTGGCCTTCCTGTGGCTGTAACAATTTGTTGCCATGCATGCCGTCATTCTAAACGCGTATTATAATTTATTCAGGAGGTATATTTAAATGGCTGATAAAATTCGCATTACAACACCTTTGACTGAAGAACAGTCTCGTAAATTAAAAGTAGGCGATAGCGTTCTTATTTCTGGCGTTATCTATAGCGCACGTGATGCTGCTCATAAAGTTATGACAGAAGCACTTGCTCGTGGTGAAAAACTTCCAATTGATTGGAACAATCAAATTGTTTATTATCTTGGACCAACTCCAGCTAAACCTGGTAATCCAATTGGTTCTTGCGGTCCTACAACTTCTGGTCGTATGGACGCTTATACTCCTACAATGCTCGAACAGGGTATTAAAGGTATGATTGGTAAAGGTTCTCGTGATAAAGCTGTTATCGAATCCATGAAGAAAAATGGTGTTACTTATTTTGCCGCTGTTGGTGGTGCTGCTGCACTTATTTCCAAATGCGTAAAAAAATATGAAGTAATCGCTTATCCAGAACTTGGTCCTGAAGCACTTGCAGCTCTTACTGTTGAAGATTTCCCTGCAATCGTAGTTATTGACTCTGAAGGTAATAATTTCTATGAAATGGGTCAGGCTCCATATCGCACTTTAGATATGGATAAACTTTAATAATTAACAAAACCCTGAGCTCCTTTATTATCTTCTAGGAGGAGCTCAGTTTATTTTGCGAACCGTGAGACACACGGGGATAGCCATCTATCATTTATATTACATATAATTAATATATGGAAGCTTTTTTAAGCATGTCATAAGGTGTGTAAATTTTCCCTATGAAAATTAAAAAGTACAGGAGGTTCAAGGATGATTCACACAACATTTTATATTCGCAGATTACATTCCCTCTGCGGTATTGTTCCTGTAGGTTTATTCTTACTCGAACATATCTTTACAAACTCTATGGTATTAGGTGGACCAGCTCCATTCAATGCAGCAGTTGAGCATCTTGCATCTATTCCACATGAAATTATGCTTCCTTTGGAAATTTGCTTCATTTTAGTTCCATTCCTTTTCCATGGTCTTTATGGTTTGTACATTTTAATGCAAGCTAAAAACAACGTAAAAAGCTATGGTTATGCTCGCAACTGGAATTTCTATTTCCAAAGAATAACTGCTGTTATTATCTTCCTTTTCTTAATCTGGCATGTTGTTTATCTCCGCATTATGGTAAAAGGTGGCGGTACTCCTATTTCCTTCGAATTATTACAAGCTTATTTCCAAAATCCGCTTGTATGGGGTGCTTATACAATCGCTATGATTGCATCTATTTTCCACTTCTTTAACGGTCTTACTACATTCACTATGACATGGGGTATTGCAAAAGGTCCTCGTATCCAGACTTTCTTCTCTCGTGTATTCATGGCAATCTTTGTAGTATTATCCCTTTTAACAATTGCTTTCATGAGCATGTACTGGTTTTAATCTATAAATTTTGATATAAGGAGAGACTCACGTGAAATCTACAAAAAAAATCATCGTTGTCGGTGGCGGTTTATCCGGTCTTATGGCTACGATTAAAATTTGTGAATCTGGCGGTATTGTAGACTTATTCTCTTATTGCCCAGTAAAACGTTCCCACTCCCTCTGTGCACAGGGTGGTATTAATGCTTGTATGGATTCCAAAGGTGAACATGATACTGTTTGGGATCATATCGATGATACAATTTATGGTGGCGACTTCCTTGCTGACCAATTAGCAGTTAAAGGTATGTGCGAAAACGCTCCAAAACTTATTAAAATGTTCGACCGCATGGGTGTTCCTTTCACTCGTACACCAGAAGGTAACCTTGACCTTCGTAACTTCGGTGGTGCAAAACATAAACGTACTTGCTTTGCTGGTGCTACTACTGGTCAACAGCTTTTATATGCTCTTGATGAACAAGTTCGTAAACTTGAAGTAAAAGGCAAAGTTAAAAAATACGAATTCTGGGAATTCGTTCACATCATTAAAAACAAAGAAGGCATCTGCCGTGGTATCACTGCTCAGAACATGAATTCCATGGAAATTGAAGCTTTCCCAGCTGATGCAGTTATCTTAGCAACAGGTGGTCCTGGTGTTATTTTCGGTAAATGTACAGCTTCTACAATCTGTAACGGTTCTGCTGTTTCCGATGTATACCAAGAAGGTGCTTACCTCGGTAACGTTGAATTCATTCAGATTCACCCAACAGCTATTCCAGGCGAAGATAAAAACCGTCTTATGTCTGAAGCAGCTCGTGGTGAAGGTGGTCGTGTTTGGACTTACAAAGATGGCAAACCTTGGTACTTCCTCGAAGAAAAATATCCAGCTTATGGTAACCTCGTTCCTCGTGATATCGCAGCTCGTGAAATTTATCAAGTTTGCGTACACATGGGTCTTGGTATCAATGGCGAAAATCGTGTATACCTCGATCTTTCCCACATTGATGCAGATTACTTAAACCGTAAACTTGCTGGTATCATGGAAATCTACGAAGAATTCGTTGGTGACGACCCTCGTAAAGTTCCTATGCAGATCTTCCCTTCCGTTCACTATTCCATGGGTGGTATTTGGGTAGACCGTAAACACAGAACAAATATTCCTGGTTTATTTGCTTCCGGCGAATGTGACTATCAGTACCATGGTGCTAACCGTCTTGGTGCTAACTCCCTTCTTTCCGCTGCTCATTCTGGTACTATTTCTGGTCCAGAAGCTATTTGTTGGGCTAACGGTGATTCCGCTTGGACAATTGAAGGTAAAACTATTGCTGAAGACAATGGTGCTGCTCTTACTGATGCAGAACTTGCTGCAGCAAAACAACAGACTGTTGATGAATTTGAAAAAATCATGAATATGAAAGGCGACGTTAACGCTCATAAACTCCATATGGAATTAGGCGAACTCATGCTTCGTTACTGCACAATTGAACGTATTAACAAAGACCTTGAATATTGCTATGAAGAAGTTAAGAAAATCCTCAAAAAATGGGATCATATCGGTCTTACTGATACTAGTCGCTGGGCTAACCAAGAAGCTATGTTCGTACGTCAGCTTCGCAACATGATCATCTACGCTCTTGCTATTTGTAAAGCAGCTCGTATGCGTGATGAAAGCCGTGGTGCTCACTTCAAACCAGAATTCCCTAACCGTGATGACGAGCATTTCTTAAAAACTACTCTTGTTAGAATGAACCCTGAAACTTGTGAACCAGAAATCAGCTATATCGATTTTGATCACTCCTTAGTTAAACCTCGTCCACGTCGTTATGATGTTACTAAAGGAGGCAAAAAATAATGGCAGATACTAAAAAAACTGTTCATTTGATTATTGAACGTCAAGATAGCCCTACTGGCAAACCTTACACAGAAGAATTTGAAATTCCTTATCGTCCTGCACTTAACGTAGTTGCAGCTTTAATGGAAATTCAGAAAAACCCTGTAACTAAAGATGGCAAAAAAACTACTCCTGTAGTTTGGGAATGCAACTGCTTAGAAAAAGTATGTGGTGCTTGTATGATGGTTATTAATGGTCGTGCACGTCAAGCTTGTGCTTCTCTTATCGACAAACTTCCTCAACCAATCCGCATTGCTCCAGCTCGTACTTTCCCTGTAATCCGTGACCTCTTAATCGACCGTAGCGTTATGTTTGAAAGCCTCAAACGTATCCAAGGTTGGATTAATGTTGATGGTAGCTGGGAAAATCGTGAAGCTCCAATTCAAAACCCATATACTGCTGCTACAGCATATGAAATTTCCCACTGCATGACTTGTGGTTGCTGCTTAGAAGCTTGCCCTAACGTTGGTCCACAGTCTGACTTCATCGGACCTGCTCCAACAGTTCAAGCTTATCTCTTCAATTTACATCCATATGGTAAATTTGACAAAGAAAAACGTCTTAATGCTCTTATGGAAAAAGGCGGTATCACTAGCTGCGGTAACAGCCAAAACTGCGTAGAAGCTTGTCCAAAACACATCAAATTAACTACTTATCTTGCTCAGTTAAACCGTGATGTAAATAAACAGGCTCTCAAAAATATCTTTGATAAATAATAAAAGATATATCAATCAAATAACAAAAGGAGTTAGTTTAAAACTAACTCCTTTTTATTATCAAAAAAACAGCACCTTAAAAGGTGCTGTTTTCTATTTCATATCTTATTGTCTAAAGTAATGATAATTGTCTTTTATCTCAACTAATTCATCTAATTTTACATTTAAAGCTTTTGCAATAGACGCTATTACTAAAAAAGTTGGTTGGCGTTTATCATTTTCTATAAAGCTAACCATAGCTGTACTAATACCTGCTCTCATAGCTAATTGTTTCTGAGTCATCTTTTTTTCATGTCTTTTTTCGCAAATATTATATTTAATTGTCATAATACAAAGCTTCCTTTCAATATTGGATAATGGGGTGAATAATCCCAATTGCAAATAAAAAGTAGCTTTGTTTGTAATCAAAAACATACATCTCATTATCTAAATACTAAATAATATTTTATTATTTATTTTTATTTATGGTTTTAGTATAGCACAAATCAATAAACTATGGTTATTTAACTTATAATTTATAAAAATCTTAACGCAATGTTAAATTCATAGCACAACGATTAGCTTCATATTTAATTTTTTCTTCATCAATAGTAGTAAAAGCTCTATTTTCTAATAAAACTTTACCATCTACTAATACTGTATCAACCATTGAGCCATTCATGCTATACGCTAATAAAGATACTAAATCATGACGTGGATAACATTGTGGAGCAGACATATCAAATAAAACGATATCGGCTTTATATCCTTCTTTGATTAAGCCTACATTATTTAATCCTACAGCTTTAGCACCGTATTCTGTTCCCATTTTTACACCTTCAAGAGCTGGCACAGCTAATGGGTCTAAAGTATTTACTTTATGCAGTAAAGTTGCTAAATTAATTTCTTCTAACATATCAAGATTATTATTACTAGAAGCTCCATCTGTACCTAAACCTACACAAACTCCTGCTTTTAATAATTGTGGAACTGGAGCAACACCGCTGGCAAGTTTCATATTGCTTCCTGGATTATGCGCTACACGTACATTGTATTTCTTCATAATTTGAATATCTTCATCTGTTAAATGAACACAATGAGCAGCTAATACGCCACGGTCTAAAATACCTACTTTTTCCATTAAAGCTATAGGTGTTTTGCCATATTCTTTTAAACAATTTTCTACTTCACCTTTAGTTTCTGCTAAATGAATATGAATTTCTCCATTATATTTTTCACTAACTTTCACTACTTTTTGTAGAAAATCTGGAGGGCAAGTATATGGTGCATGAGGGCCAAACATAACTGTTATTTTGCCATCATTAGCATTGTTAAAATCTCTAAATAAGATTTTATTTTCTTCTAATGCTTGATTGCCATTTGGAGCTACACCAATAATACCGCGGGAAAGCACTGCTCTAATATCTGTATCAATACAAGCCTGTGCTACTTGGTCCATATCGCCATACATATCAGCAAAAGTAGTTGTACCACTTTTTATCATTTCAGCGATACCAAGCATAGCACCCCAATAAATATCTTCTTTTTTCATTTTAGCTTCAATTGGCCATATTTTATTTTCTAACCAATCCATAAGCTTCATATCATCAGCATAACTACGCAATAAAGTCATGGATACATGTGTATGTGCATTAACAAAACCAGCTGTTGCTAATTTATCTGTACCATCAATCACTTTTTCTGCTTTAAATGTTTCTGGTATATTTTCTACAGCTAAAATTTCACTATCTTTAATTGCAATATCTGCAATTTTTACTTTGCCATCAGCTAATAAAACGTTAGCATTTTTTATTAAAATATTCATATTTAAACCTCTTAATTATGCTTTTGCTAAATATGCTTTTTGTTCTTCTGTCAATTCATCAAGTTCTACACCAAGAGCTTTTAATTTAATTTGAGCAATTTTTGTATTGATTTCTTCTGGCATTAAATATACTTTATTTTTCATTTCTTGATGATGATTCAAAATATGAAGTGCGGAGAAGAATTGTACACCAAAAGATAAATCCATGATTTCTGCTGGATGTCCATCACCTGCTGCAAGGTTAACTAAACGACCTTCAGCTAAAAGATATAATTTACGTCCATCTTTTTGTACATATTCTTCAATATTTTTACGAACAGGACGATGAGATACAGAATTTTTGAGTAAATCCACTTTGTTGATTTCTACATCAAAATGACCAGAATTTGCCATCATTGCGCCATCTTTCATGAGTGCAAAATGTTTTTCATTGATGACATTATCACAGCCTGTGAGAGTCAAGAAGATATCACCTATTTTAGCAGCTTCTTCCATAGGCATTACTCTAAAGCCATCAAATACTGCTTCAATAGCTTTAATTGGGTCAACTTCAGTGATAACTACATTCGCACCAAGACCTTTAGCACGCATAGCTCCACCTTTACCACACCAGCCATAGCCAGCAATTACTACTGTTTTGCCTGCAATTACTAAATTTGTAGTACGCATGATACCATCCCAAGTGGATTGACCTGTACCATAGCGATTATCAAATAAATATTTACAATATGCATCATTTGCTGCAATCATAGGGAATTTTAATTTTCCTTGTTCAGCTAAAGCTTTTAAACGAATAACACCTGTTGTAGTTTCTTCGCTACCGCCAATAATTCTATCAATTAATTCAGGACGTTCATTATGAATACGTGCTACTAAATCGCCACCATCATCAATAATCATATCTGGATTGCAATCTAATGCTTTATCAATGAACATATCATATTCTTCATTTGTGCAATTATACCAAGAATATACTGTTACGCCGTCTTCAACAAGTGCAGCTACGACATCATCTTGTGTAGAAAGTGGGTTACTGCCTGTAGCGATAACTTCTGCTCCTGCATTTTTAAATACTAAAGCTAAATATGCAGTTTTAGCTTCTAAGTGCATAGTAATAACTACTTTTTTACCTGCAAAAGGTTTTGTTTTACTATACTCTTCATCTATAGAACGAAGTACAGGCATAAAGTTTTTTACCCATGCAATTTTATCATGACCTGATGGTGCAAGTTTAATATCTCTAATCATTGATTCCATTAAGAATTCCTCCTAAATTATTTAAAGTTTCTAATTTACTAAAATCAGTACGCTCTATCTGTAAAGGCGTAACTGATATATAACCATTTTTTACAACTTCAATATCTGTAAATTCATCATTGCCTATATCTTTAGCTCGCCCTTGCATTTTATATGCTATAGAGCCATCATCTAAAATCACAGCATCAAATTCATTTTCATAAATGCGACGTCCATGTTTAGTAAATACAAATTTTATTTTATTATCTTTCAAGCTTTTAGGGAAGTTTATATTATACATAAATAATTTATCAGTATTATAAAAAAAACTAATCCTATCTGCCATTACTTTTGCAATCGTTGAAAATGATACATTTGATTTACTAGATACAGAAACGGCTATAGAAGATATTTTATGATTATATCCTTCTAAAGCCGCTCCTACTGTTCCCGAATAAAGCACATCTGTTCCTAAATTAGCTCCATTATTTATACCAGAAATTATCAAGTCTGGTTTTTCTTTTAATAAAAATTCCAAAGCTAATTTAGTACAATCTGCTGGTGTTCCTTCCACAGCATAAGCCGTTACGTTTTCCATCTTCATATCCACAGTTTCTACACGCAAAGGAACACCCATAGTCAAAGCTTGCGACATTCCGCTTTGCTCTGTCATCGGTGCTACAATAAAAACTTCATGTTTTAAAGATAATTCTTTAGCTATAGCTTTTAAGCCTTCGGCTTTTATGCCATCATCGTTAACTAATAAAATCTTCATAAAAACCTCATCAATATTATAATTGGTTCATCATTTTATGAGTTTGTGGTATTACTCTAACATTTTTCAATACTTGCATTGCTCTAGTTTGCCATTTGAGCATTTTTTCTGGAGGAGCTTCATGTAATCCTCCTAATGGGGTAATTGGCTGTAAAACTAATAAAATATTTTCATCAATATTTTTTATGATGGATAATGCTTTTTCAAAATCTTCAACTGTAGATTCATTGGAAACTACAATTTTTACATAAACATCTTTTTTACTAGCCAATTTCAAAAATTCTTCATGCTCTTGCCAATAAGCTTTACCAATATCACTTGGCAATTTCATATCCATACTGATTATATCTATTTCATCAATAACTTGAGCTAATTGTTTCACCAAAGTACCATTTGTTTCCAAAAATAATGGTATGGATAATGGCTTTAGATTTTTAGCCAATTCTAAGATAATCTGTGGATATAATAACGGCTCTCCGCCAGTAATACTGATAGAATGATGTGGCTGTTGTAAACGATAATTGATATAAGGCATGATGTCATTTAAATCCAAAGGATTTTTTAATTCTAAATCGCCTTCATATCCTTCACATTTTTCTAAAACACATGGAACTAAATTACTATGTGCCAATTTATCCGTATCACAATAAGGGCAATCCATATTGCAACCAATAAGACGAATAAATAATTGTCTGCAACCTACATATTTTCCTTCGCCTTGAATAGAAGAAAAAATTTCTGATACTCCTGCTTGCAAATTAAGCATCCTTTCTATATATAACTGCTGCTTTTGGTGATTCCCATACCTTTATATAATTTAATTTACAATTAGTTTTAAACAAATCATTTGCTTCAATTGTTTCATAAATATATTTAGCCAAATGTTCTGCTGTAGAATTTAATTCTTTAAATTGAGGTAATTCATTTAAGTATTGATGATCCATAGCATCTAATACTTCCATTAACATAGATTTTAATACTTTAAAATCTGCAACCATACCAATATTATCTAATTTATCTCCGCTGACAGACATCTCTACAGTCCAGCTATGACCATGTAATCTGTTGCATTTTCCAGGATAATCTACTAAGCGATGAGCTGCTTCAAAAGCTCCATTTACTACTAATTCAAACAAAAAAATTTCCTCCTTAATAATTAATAAAATTAATATAAAAATTATACCATATATTTATCTACTATAAAAATTTTATAATAATTTATTTATATAGCTAAAAAAGAACTATTAGTTTAATCTAATAGTTCTTTTCTTAAATTAACGAGTCAATTCATCATAACTAACTGCACGAGTATGTTTTGTATGTGACCATTCATGTTTATTTCTATCTAAAAATCCTAAAAATACAATTGGGATCCAACTATAAATAAACACTGGATATAAAATTAAGTAAAACCATGCTTTCCATTTAACATGTATCTTTGCCAAAATAATAATAGGTAAAATATATTGCCCCATAGTAATTACAGTTAGCAAACTAGATGGTAAAAATTGATATATATTTGTAAATAACGGATATCCTAATCCCATCTGTACATATGATAAGATGACAAAGAATGTGGAAATCAATAAGAAATGAGGCTGTAATAAATGTAGACAACCATCTAAAATACGAATATCACGACGACGAATACCTTCTTTTAACATCTTCGGAATAAAGCGATGTGCCACGTCAAATTGACCTTGTGCCCAACGTTTACGCTGGTTCCAAGATTGTTTAAAAGTAAGTGGTTTTTCATCATAAACAATCGCATCATGAGCCCATGTTGTTTTTATACCTTCTGCTAAAGATTTCATGGTAAATTCCATATCTTCAACAAGGCAAGTAGCACCCCAACCATGTTTTTTCAAAACATCTGTTGTAATACACATACCTGTACCACCAAGTACAGAAGATAAACCAATATTTGTTTTTGCTAAATGCCAAATATGGTCAATAACCCAAAAGGCAATCGCAAAAGTTCCGGAAACCCATGTATCATAAGGATTTTTCGCATCAAGATAACCTTGTACTAATTTATCCCCTTTACATAAGCGATTATTCATCTCTAATAAGAAGCGTTTATCTACTAAATTATCTGCATCGAAGATTGCCACTGCATCATATTTACGTTTCATTTCAAATAATCTAGCAAACATCCATTCCATTGCAAAGCCTTTACCACGTTCTTTATCATTAAAACGTTCATGAACAATAGCTCCGCAATCGCGTGCAATCTGAGCTGTATTATCTGTACAGTTATCAGCAATTACAAAAATATCATATAGTTCTTTTGGATAATCTAACATTTTTAAGTTATCCACTAATTGACCAATTACTGCAGATTCATTATGTGCTGCCACAATTACTGCAAAAGTTTTTTGTGGTGTTAAAATTTTCTTTTCCTTTTTGCGCCACAGACCATTTACACCTATTAAAAAATAATAAACTGTAAATAAGAAAATTATTATCTGAATTGGCACCATAATCCAATCGAGAATATACATTTAAATCCCCTTTTAGCTATTTATTTTAGTTACGACCTAAAGAAAATATAGTATTTAAAATACCTAACAATGCATAAGATATAAAGATATCAAACAAAATTGCATATCCTATAGCATCGCGACCAAAATACAATACACAAATAGCAAAAATAGCTATAATACCTAATGCTACTTTGCTAATTTTTTCGCCTTTGCCCTTAAAATCTGGATATTTAAAAGTACTAACCAATAAATATCCTACAAACATAATTAAAATAGGTAAAAAATATCCCAATGTATCAATTTGCATAGCTGGTGTAATACCTAAATGAGTGGATAATAAAATCCATGTGGCGATTAAGCAACCGCCAGCTGGAATAGGTACTCCCATAAAATAGCCATGTATTACGGAAGCATTTACATTAAAACGAGCTAATCGCCACATGCCACACACAGCGTAAAAAATCACAGCTATCCAACCAAAATAACTAAATTCATGCATAACAAAACTATATGCTAAAAATCCTGGTGCTGCACCAAAGGAAACACAGTCGCATAAAGAGTCCATCTCTTTACCCATTTCACTGCTAACACCAAAAAAACGAGCTGTTCTACCATCTAAACCATCAGCTACTAATGCCAATAAGATGAATACAGCACCCCAGAATATATTTCCATTAAATGTGGAAATAATTGAACACATACCAAAAACTAAATTACTAGAAGTAAACAGATTTGGTATGATTACTCTATAATTCATTACTCTTTAATCCTCCCAATAATTGTTTCTCCACCGACAACTTTGTCGCCTTTTTTTACTAATAATTCTACATTTTTTGGTACAACAACTTCTGTGCAAGAACCAAAGCGAATCATACCGTATAATTCGCCTTTAGAAAGTCCATCATTTAAAGTAACCCAAGAAACAATTCTGCGAGCTAAAATACCTGCAATTTGCGTTACTGTTATGCGCAAATCCTCATTTTCAATACCTATCATATGACGTTCATTTTCAAAACCTACATCTTTTTTATATGCAGGGTCAAATCTTCCACAACTATATTGCTGACATTTTATTTCGCCTGCAATTGGGCTGCGATTTACATGTACATTAAATACTGATAAGAATATTACTACTTTTCGACCTGGAGCTTTTATAAACTCATCATTATCTACATCTGATACTTCCATCACTGTCCCATCTGCCGGAGATACTAAAATATCTTTTCCCTGTGGAATATTACGACGTGGATTGCGGAAAAAATACGTGAAAAATAACGTTAATATCGCAGGAAAAACAGCAACTACAGGATGCACAAAATAACCCAAAAGAAAGGTAATTACTACACCAATACCAATGAACGGAAACCCTTCTTTAACAATGGGCAATCTTAACACTCCAACCCCTCCTATGAAAAATTGAAAAATTACTAAAAACCCTTAAAAACATTATATGCTATCCTAAAATGTTTGTCTATCTAGACTATTTATATTTTATATATTTATTTAATTAATTATTTATTATTTTTTAGAAGCTTTCACTGCCATTACAAATCGTGGCAAAGCCATCAATCTGCCTATGCGTTTTGGCTGTAACATACCCCTAAATAACCATTCTAATTTGGCTTTTTGCATCCAAAGTGGTGCTCTTTTCATAACACCTGCCATAACATCAAATGTACCACCTACGCCTATGCATAGTGGACAATTCAATTCCTGCATATGCGCCTTTAGCCATTTTTCTTGTTTTGGCACGCCCAAAGCTGCCAATAATAAATCTGGCTTAGCTTCTTTTATCTGAGCAATTATTTCAGCCTCATCTTCAGCTGTAAAAAATCCATCTCGTGTTCCTACTATTTGAATACCTGGATAATCTTTTTCTGCTTTTGCTTTTGCTTTTTCTGCTACACCTGGAGCAGAACCAAAGAAAAATATACGTCTTTTTTTCGCAGGAGCATTAGCAAATAAAGCTTGTACTAAATCAAAACCTGCTACCCTCTCTGGCATTTGCACTCCTAAATAATTAGAAGCCCAAACTGTACCTGCACCATCGGGAACTACTAAATCAGCAGTGTTTAAAATTTCTTTCAATTCAGTATCATGTGTTGCTCGCATAATCATCTCTGCATTAGCAGTTGCTATCAAATGCGGTTTTTCACTGTCCATAAAAGCTTCAGCTGTTTTCACAGCTTCACCCATGGTCAAAGCTGCGACTCTCACTCCTAATATATCTGCTTTACGAAACTCCAAGAGAAACTCTCCTTTTTTATAACTTTTTATGATAAAGTCCATAATTCACAAATATATATTTTAGCATAAAGAATTATATACATCAATGAAATATCTATCAATTATACTTGCAAAACCTATCCTATTTATATTATACTACAAATTTGCTATACTCTTTACAAATTATTATTTTTTTGGTATGTTTAGTGCCATAGAATATTTTTTGGTAATTTAATATTAATTTTATTTTAATAAGGTAGGAAAAAATGCAATTTATTGACAGAACAAAAATTATTGTAAAAGCAGGCGATGGTGGACACGGAAAATCTGCTTTTCGCCGTGAAAAATTCATACCTAAAGGTGGACCAAGTGGCGGTGATGGCGGTCGTGGTGCTGACGTCATTTTAAAAGTTGACCGCAATATGAATACACTTTTAGATTTCCGTTATCATCGCAAATTCGTTGGTAAAAACGGTGGCAATGGTGATATAAAAAATCAATATGGTAAAAATGCACCTCAATGCATTATCAAAGTGCCAGCTGGTACTTTAGTCAAAGATGCTGAAACAGGTGAAGTTTTAGCTGACCTCGTAAATGAAGGTGATGAAGCAATCGTTGCTAAAGGCGGTCGCGGTGGTCGCGGAAATGCTAAATTCGCCACTAGTGCTAATCGTGCTCCTACATTTGCTGAACTCGGTGAACCTGGTGAAGGTAGAACACTTCTTTTAGAATTGAAATTATTAGCTGATGTCGGCTTAGTAGGCTATCCAAGTGTTGGTAAATCTAGTATCATCGCAAGTGTATCAGCAGCTCGCCCTGAAATTGCCGATTATCACTTCACTACTATAACTCCAGTTTTAGGTGTAGTAAGTCTTGGAGATGCTCAAAACTTTGTCATGGCTGATATTCCAGGTCTTATCGAAGGAGCTTCTGAAGGCGTTGGTCTTGGTCATGATTTCTTACGTCATATTGAACGCACAAAAGTTATCATTCACGTTTTAGATGCTTCTGGCATTGAAGGACGCGACCCTGTAGAAGACTTCTACAAAATAAATAAAGAATTATCTTTATACAGCCCAAAACTTGCTAAACGCAGTCAAGTAATCGCAGCTAATAAACTTGATTTACCACAAGCTAGTGAAAACTTAGCTCGAATTCAAGAAATGGCTGAAAAAGAAGGCTTAAAAGTTTTCCCTGTATCTGCAGCAACTAAAGAAGGTCTTCAAGATTTAATGCGTTATGTATATCAAATGCTTCAAGATTATGTTGAAGAAGTAGATGAAGAAGATAATGCAGAAAAAATTTACAATGCTCAAGAAGATGACGCTGATGATATCACTATCAAACGTGATATGACAGGTCAAGGCTTTATTGTTTCTGGTAAATCTTTAGAAAAACTCGTTGCCATGACTAACTTTGGCAATGATGAAGCAATTCGTCGTTTCCAATATATTTGGAGATTAAAAGGTATCGATGAAAAACTTCGCGCTAAAGGTATTAAAGAAGGCGATACTGTATATATCGGTGAAATGGAATTTGAATATAGACAATAATATATAGCTATTGTTTTAATTTAAATTTCTAAATTAGCAAATCACATAAAGAATTTTTATTTTAGTGGGTATTTTAATTAGGTAAAAACTTAATTATACCCACTAAAAAATTATTTAATTTTAAAACTTATTTATAGGAGGATTTTTCATTGATAAAAAACACACTCACAGGTAAACAAAAAAGATTTTTACGCTCTTTAGGTATGACATTAGAGCCAATCGTTCCAATCGGCAAAGAAGGTATCACTCCTGCTGTTGTAAACAGTGCTGATGAAGCTATTGAAAAACGTGAACTCATCAAGGTTCGTGTTCTTCAAAACTGCCCAGAAGATATTGAAGTTGCTATCACTACTTTAGCAGAACGCACTAATTGTGATTTAGTTCAAGTCATTGGTCGTAACGGTCTTTTATGGCGTCGCAATTTCAAAAAACCAAAAATCGAACTTCCTAAATAATATAATTTAACAAATAAAAATATAAATAATGAAATGAGTAAAGATTATGTTACCTCGTCAAGAATTAACTAAAGCCAAACGTATTGTAATCAAAGTCGGCACTAGTACTTTAAATTATGATACAGGAAAATTAAATATCTCAAGAATAGAACATCTAGTACGTGAACTTTCCGATTTAGCTAATCAAGGAAAAGAAATAATTCTCGTTTCTTCAGGAGCTGTAGGTGCAGGTCTTGAACGTATGAAGAAAAATACTCGACCAGCAAGTATTCCCGAAAAACAAGCGATGGCTGCTGTAGGTCAAGGAATATTGATGCATATATATGAAAAATTATTTGCAGAATATGACCAAATAGTAGCTCAAGTTTTATTGACTAAAGAAAATTCTCGTCAATATTCTCAATATATAAATTCACGCAACGCTTTGATGGCTTTATTATCCATGGGGGTAATTCCTATCATCAATGAAAATGATGCTGTTGCTGTTGATGAATTAAAAATTGGCGATAATGACACTTTATCTGCAACTGTTGCAACTTTAGTAGATGCTGACGCTTTAATAATTTTATCTGATATTGATGGATTATATACTGCTAATCCAAGCAAAGATAAAAACGCAAAACTTCTCCATGAAGTACCACATATCACTCCTGAAATTGAAAATATGGCTGGTGGTGCTGGTACATCTATGGGAACAGGCGGAATGAGTACTAAAATCAAAGCAGCTAAAATAGCTATTAATTCCGGCTGTACAATGGTCATCGCTTCTGGTTCAGAACATGATGTTTTACGTCGTTTATTAAAAGGTGAAGAACTAGGCACTATCTTCCCTGCTAAAGAAACTCATCTTAAACAACGCAAATCTTGGCTTGCTTTTGGCAAACAAATAGCTGGCGATATCATTGTTGACAAAGGCTGTGAAAAAGCAGTGCTTTCTGGTTCTAGTTTACTAGCTGTAGGCATTTTAACTATAGCAGGTGAATTTAAACAGGGAAATACTGTACGTATTTTATCTCAATCTGGTCGTGAAATTGCTCGTGGCAGTGTAAATTATAGTTCTCAAACATTACAAAAATTAAAAGGTTTACACTCCGACGAATTTAAAAATATTTTATTGGACAATTCACCAATATTTGATGAAGCTGTTCATCGTGATAATATGGTTATTATGGTCTAATTAAAAAAGGTGATTATATGAGTTCAAATGCACAAATAGATATAAAAGAAATCATTACTAATCAAGCAATGATGGCCAAAAAAGCCTCTCAAAAATTGGCTACATTATCTTCATTAGAAAAAAATAAAGCATTGCTCACTATGGCACATGCTTTAGAAGTAAAAACTCCAATTATTTTAGAAGAAAATAATATTGATATGGAAAATGGTCGCCAAAAAGGCTTATCTGCTTCTTTGCTAGATAGATTGCTTTTGACTACAGAACGAATTGCTCAAATGGCTGATGGTCTTCGTCAAATTGCTAATTTAAACGACCCTGTTGGTAATGGCATCATGTCTTGCCGTCGTCCTAATGGCTTAGATATTCGTTGTATTCGTGTACCACTTGGTCTTGTTGGCATAGTTTATGAAGCTCGTCCAAATGTTACAGCTGATGCTATAGGTCTTTGCTTAAAATCTGGTAATGCTGTGATTTTACGTGGCGGTTCAGAAGCTATTCATTCAAATAAAATCTTAGCTTCGATCTTAGCTGAAGCTGCTTATAGCGCAGGTATTCCTCATGGAGCTATTCAATTTGTCAGCATAACAGAACATGAGGCTGTAGATGTGATGATGCGTTTAAATAAATATGTTGATGTAATCATTCCACGCGGTGGCGCTGGCTTAATAAAACGTATAGTTGAAAATAGTTCTGTTCCTGTAATTGAAACCGGAGTAGGTATTTGTCATGTATTTGTTGATGAATTTGCTGATTTAGAATTAGCTACAAAAATCATTCTCAATGCTAAGACTTCTCGTCCAGCAGTCTGCAACGCTATAGAAACAGTTTTAATTGACCAAAAAATTGCCAACGAATATCTTCCTATGATTTGTCAAAAATTATCAGAGGCTAAAGTTGAAATTCGTGGCTGTGAAAAATGTTTGGCTATTTGCCCTGAATTAAAAACTGCTACCAAAGAAGATTGGTCTACTGAATATGGAGATTTAATTATTTCTATAAAAATAGTTGAAAATATTGATGAGGCTATTTCTCATATCAATACTTATGGCAGTGGTCATTCTGAAGCCATCATCACAACTAATTATAATAACGCTTTGAAATTCCAAAAATTAGTAGATGCTTCTGCTGTATATGTAAATGCTTCTACACGTTTCACTGATGGAAATGAATTTGGTTTTGGTGCAGAAATCGGCATTAGTACACAAAAACTCCATGCACGTGGGCCAATGGGACTAGAAGCTTTAACTACCATGAAATATTTAATTTATGGTGAAGGTCAAATTCGTTAATGTTTAAATATTTATCTAATTGTCTAAAATTATTAAAACAATATTATTCCACTCCAAAAGGTCATCATGATATTTTAGATTATAGTCGTGCTTTTTTCTTATTTATATTTTTATCTATAATTTTTTCCCTTATTTTAATATATATTTTCTATTAAAACTATTAAAGTTTGGAGATATTTATCATGAAAAAAATAGGTATTATGGGTGGTACATTCGACCCAATTCACGTCGGACATTTAATGATAGCGGAAGCTGTTTGGGATGAATTTAAACTAGATAAAGTTATCTTCATTCCTTCAGCTAATCCCCCTCATAAACACAGTGTAATGACCTCGGCTAAACATCGTTTTAATATGACATTACTTGCAACTTGCTCCAATCCTCATTTTGAAGTATCTTCTATTGAAATGGAGCGTTCTGGTCCATCATATACCATAGATACGATAAAAGCGCTTAAAACTATCTATGGTGAAGATACTGATTTCTATTTTATTATCGGTGCTGATTGTATCAATGATTTACCTACATGGCATAAAATTGATGAACTGCTTGCAAGTTGCAAATTCATTGCTACAAAACGACCAAGCTATACTTTAGATTTAACTACCATTCAACAACATTTTAAAAATTTCAATATAACACTTCTAGAAACACCTGAACTTGAAATATCTTCTACAGATATTAGACAACGTATAAAAAAAGGATATTCTATACAATATATAACTACAGAACAAGTTCAGCAATATATTCGTAAAGAAGAACTTTATTTATAAACAAGCTTATTGTATAATGTTTATAATTAAATTACACTTAGTTTATAATTAAATTACACTTAGAGAAGGAGAACCATGATGTTAGGTGATTTATTACGTGAAACACGTGAACAAAAGAAATTATCATTAGAAGATGTAGAACAAGGTACTAATATACGTAAATTATATATAAAGTCCATTGAAGATGGTGATTATGATAAACTTCCAGGCGAAGTATTTTTAAAAGGTTTTATCAAAACATATGGTAAATTTTTAGGTTTAAACAGCCTAGAACTTATTGAGCAATACAAAAAAGAAAAAAATGCGTCTACCTCTGAAAAAGAAGTAGAACCAACTAATCAAGTTCAAGAACAACCTGTTTCTCCTGCTCAACCTCCAAAAGTTGAAGAAAAAATAACTGAAAAAACTGCTGAATCAACTAAAGAAAAAAACATTCCTAAAATAGACTCTTTTGCTAGCAATCAAGCATATTTACAATCAAATAAATCCAATAGCAAAAAAAATATTTTTCTCGTTATTATCATCTTAATTGTTATAATCGGCGGTGCAGTATTCTTTTTATCTAGCCAAGATACTTCTGATACTAAAGCTCCTGTACATACTACACAGCAGGAATCTACACAACAACCAGAGCAACAAGCTCAACAACCTGCTCCAGCTCCAGTTGTAAGTGGCGCTGAAGTAACAGCTGTATTCAATGAAGATTGTTGGACTGAAGTAAAAGTTGATGGTAACGTTGTTCTTTCTGAAACTGTAAAAAAAGGTAGCAATTTAAATTGGAAAGGTAATAATCAAATAGATATTACTGTAGGTAATGCTGGTGCTATTGATATTACATTCAACAATCAACCAGTTGGCAAATTAGGTGATATCGGTGCTGTTGTAACTAAGTCCTTCGTTGCTCCAAATGCACAAAATGCTCAAAATCAGCAACCAGCTACAGCTCAACCACAAAATCCAGCTCCTGCTAATAATGCACAAAACGCACCTGCTGCCAATGCTCAAAATGCTACTCAGCAACAAGCAAAATAATTAAAAATTTACAGACTTACTTAGAGGTGATATTATGAAATGCCCATTCTGTGCAGCTCCCGACAGCCGTGTAGTAGATTCCCGTACTACTGATGATGGTAATTCTATAAGACGACGCCGCGAATGTACAGTTTGCGGGAAAAGATTTACCACTTATGAAACTGTGGAAAAAGTACCATTAATGGTCATAAAAAATGATGGTAGTCGTGCTGTATTCGCTAAAGAAAAAATTCTCCAAGGTATTATTCGCTCTTGTTATAAACGAGATATACCTACTGAAAAAATCATCAAATTAGCTGATGATATTGAACGCGAAATCTGCAATACGATGAAACATGAAATTCCCAGCAAAATTATTGGTGAAATCGTCATGAAACATCTCAAGACTTTCGATAAAGTTGCCTATATTCGTTTTGCTTCTGTTTATCGTAAATTCTCAGATATCGATAATTTCAAGCAAGAATTAGAAAATCTTAATTCTATGAATAAAGATAAACTAAAATAAATTTATTCAAGCTCACTTTTGTGAGCTTTTTTCTTATTTATTATCATAAATTTAACTATAAAATAAAGGAGAATACGCCCACTTTGAATTGGAAATTAAAACAACAATTACAAGAAATGCTCAAACAAGAACAAGGATATAAAATCTTTCCTGGTGGCTTTCGCAAGCGATTTGCCCTAGCTTATCCAAATTCTTATTTTGTTGGTATGTCTAATCTAGGTTTTCATATAATTTATGACCAAATAAACAACCGCAATGACAGTGCTTGTGAACGTTTCTTTTTGCCTGATAAAAATTTAATAGATGATTACACACGTACTCATACTCCGCTTATGAGTATGGAAACACAAACACCACTCCATGATTTTGCTTTAATTGGATTTGCTATTTCTTTTGAAATGGACTATTTCAATATTTTACAAATGCTCTCTTTAGGTAAAGTAAAATTATTAGCTAACGAACGCACAGAAAAAGACCCAATTGTCATCGCTGGTGGTCCTTGTGCTACATTTAATCCTGAACCACTCTCATTATTTATCGATGCTTTTATCATTGGCGAAGGTGAAGAAACTATCAATAATTTTTTAGATGTATATAATGATCCCTCTAATGAAAATTTATCCCGCAAAGAATTATTATTTAAACTCGCTCAAGTGCCAGGTGTCTATGTACCTTGTTTTTATGACCATATATATGATGAAAATAATAAACTTTCCGCCATCAAAACAAATGATAAGGTTCCTCAAAAAGTCTCTCGTCAATGGATAAGAGATTTAGATGCTTATGATGGTAAAACTGTCATCACTACAGAAAATACAGAATTCAATTTATTTCTAATCGAAACATCTCGTGGCTGTGGTCGTCATTGTCGTTTTTGCATGGCAGGATATTGCTTTAGAAAACCTCGCCATCGCAGTTTAGATAAATTATTATCATATTTACCACAGGCAAAAAATCTGAATAAAAAAGTAGGTCTAATGGGCCCTGCAATATCCGATTATCCGCAAATCAATGAACTTTGCTCACATATTCGCAGCCAAGATATGCCTATGTCTGTCGCTTCTTTTCGTGCTGACTCCGTAACCCAAGAATTAGTAGATGCTCTTGCTCAAAGTGGACAAAGAACATTAACTCTAGCACCTGAAGCAGGCAGTGAAAAAATCCGCCATATCATCAACAAAGGCATAGAAGAAGAACATCTCTTTAAATCCATCTCTATGGGTATAAATGCTGGCGTTAAAAATTACCGCTTATATATCATGGTAGGTCTTCCTAATGAAGATGAAAATGATATCAAAGCCATTGTCGATATGACTATTCGCTTAAAACAATATATGGAAAAACTTGGTTCTAAAGGCACTTTAACCTTGAGTATCAATCCATTTATCGCTAAACCATGCACACCATTTCAATGGAGTGCTATGGCAGATTTAAAACAAACGGAAAAATATTTTAAATATATAAAATCTGAACTAAAAAAATATAAAAATATCGAAGTTCAATTTGAATCCACCAAAGAATCATTTATCCAAGGCATATTAGCTAGAGGAGATAGAAAAATTCCCCAGGTAATTTATGAAGCTCATTTAAATGGTGGTAGCAAAGCATTTAAACGTGCCTTAAAAACTTTCAAAATCAATGCTGATGATTATTTATATCGCAATTTTGATAAAGAAGAATTACTTCCTTGGGATAGCTTAGATATGGGCTTTACTAAAGATTATTTATGGAAAGAATTGCAAACAGCACTTCAAGAAAAACACACTATACAATGCTTTGATGGTTGCAAGCGCTGTGGTGTCTGCAAATAATCCATATTTATTATCTTTTATCCTTTATATGTATATTTAGGAGTTGATATTTTTGTTCAAATTAATTCACGCTCAAAATAATTTATGGTATGGACAATTTTCCATTTTTCCTCAAGATAAAGTAATTCATGCCATATCTACTAGATTTAATGGTCATAGTAAAGCTCCATTTGATGGCTTAAATTTAGCTTTACATGTAAATGATAATCCAGATGATGTCATCGCCAATCGCCAATTATTTTGTAAAGGTTTAAATTTAGATAGTCATAAAATGACTACTTGTAAGCAAGTTCATGGCAATAAAGTAGCTTGTATTACTGAAGAAAATATCGGCAGTGGTGCTATTTCTTTTGCAAATTCCATCGATGATACAGATGCTCTAATCACCAATCTAAAAAATGTACCACTCACTTTGTTTTTTGCAGATTGCACACCTATTATGATTTATGACCCTAAAAATAATGCTATTGGCGTAGCTCATGGTGGTTGGCGTGGCACTGTAGGCGAAATTGCCAAATATACAGTAGCAGAAATGACTAAACATTATCATACTAATCCTAGTGATTGCCTAGCTTCCATAGGTCCATCTATTGGAGCATGTTGTTATGAAATAGGTGATGAGGTAGTTGCAAAATTTAACGAAGTCTTCCAAAATGATAGCGATAAAATCTTGCATTTTAATCAAGATAGTAAAAAATATCATTTAGACCTTTGGCAAGCAAATGCTATTATCTTACAAAGAGCAGGAGTTATAGCTGATAATATTGATATGGCTAATACTTGCACAGCTTGTAACAAAGATGTATTTTTCTCTTATCGCGCAGATAATGGCAAAACAGGTAGAATAGCTTCGATTATTTCACTTAGATAAATAATTTTACCTAAACTATGGATAATTTTCATAAATTATTATATTATTAAATAGATTATAAGATTTTCAGGGGATGAATTTCTATGATTAAAGAAAATTTAAAAACTGTTCAAGAACATATTAAAGAAAGTATAGCAAAAAGACATAATGCTGCTAGTGAAGATGTTTTATTAGTAGCAGTAACTAAAAATCATGATGTAGCTTCTATGCAAGAAGCTATTGATGCTGGTGCTAATGTAATCGGTGAAAATCGAGTACAAGAAGCCTTGCAAAAACATGAAACTTTAAATCGTGATGTAACATGGCATTTAATTGGTCATTTACAAACTAATAAAGCTAAATATGCTGTAAAACTATTTGATATGATTGAATCAGTAGATAGTATCAAATTAGCTGAAGCTCTAAATAAAGAAGCACAAAAAATCGACAAAGTTCAACAAGTATTAGTACAAGTTAATTTAGTCAAAGAAGCTTCAAAAACTGGGGTTTATTTAGAGGAATTAGACGAGCTTTTAGCGAAAATTGATATATTAAGCAATTTAAAACTTATGGGGCTAATGTTTATTGCACCAAAAGTAGATAATTTAGAAGATGTTCGTCCTATGTTTGCTCAAATGTTTAAACTCTTTAAACAAGTTCAAGCTAAAACATTTGCTACATCAGAAATAAAATATCTATCTATGGGCATGACACATGATTACCAAATAGCTATTGAAGAAGGTGCTAATATCGTTCGTGTTGGCACAGGTATCTTCGGCCCACGTCAATATTAAGGAGAAATATATATTATGAAAATTGTCGACAAAATCCGCAATAAGATGGGACAAAATCCTGAATCTGAAGAGTATATTGAAGAAATAGATAACACTGATGATAGTGATTTACAAGCAACAACTTATCAAAATCCTGATAATGTTGTAGATTTTAAAAATAAAGCTAAAAACAACCAATTAAAAGTAATGGTAATTGAACCAGTTTCTTTTGATGATGCTCAGCAAGTAGCTGACCATATTCGTAACCACAAACCAGTTGTAGTAAACTTTGAAAACACTAGTAGCGATATTGCTAAACGCATTATTGATTTTATCAGTGGTACTACTTACGCTTTATCCGGCGATATTAAAAAAGTTGGTAAAAATGTATTTATGTGTGCCCCAAATAATGTTAGTGTTAATTTCACTGAAGAATTGAAAAAACCATCTTCTTCAACAACTATGCCTTGGGAAGAATAAATAAAAAGGATTGATTTTTTTATAATGGCAGACCGTGAAAAGATTATTCGCTTTTATAAAGGAACTGAAGGCGAAGAAATTGTTATAAAATTAATAGACGCAGTAGAAGCTGTAAACAAAACAAAAAAATTCCGTGCTACAGATTTTCTTGACCCTTATGGCTGTGAAATAGCTGAAACTGTAGTCGCTCACTATGATGGTATATCTGTTGATTTCTTTGGCGGATATATCGGTGCAGAAAGACAATGTGCCAACTTTGTACATGAAGATTTTATGGGAAAACCTTCTTATAATATCTCTGTTGTTAAAGCTACATGGAACGATAAATTCTATCGTCTTTCGCATCGTGATGTCTTAGGTGCTCTCATGGGACTTGGCATCAAACGTGAGCAAATAGGTGATTTATTGATAACTTTAGGTATGGTAAAAATTATTTGCACTACTAAAATGGCTGATTTCATCTTACAAAATTTAACACAAATCAGTTCAGCTAAAGTTAGTTGTGAATTAGATAACCTTGGAACTATCGCTCCTCGTGAAGAACGTTGCAAAGAAATAACTTCCACCGTAGCCTCTTTACGTATTGATTCTATCGCAGCTTCTGGATTTGGAGCTTCTCGCAGTAAAATGTCTTCTATGATCGATGCTGAAAAACTCAAATTAAATTGGCAAACTGTGAAAAGTGCCTCCCAAATGGTAAAACAAGGTGATATCATTTCCATTCGTGGACGTGGTCGCCTAGAAGTAGCTGAAGTTCGTGGAACTACAAAAAAAGGACGTACTGTTGTTTTATTAAAACGTTATCTTTAAAAATGGGAGACTTATTTGTGTTTTTTTTATCCTCTTTTGTTATTTTAATCATCGTCTTAGACCAATTAATCAAATATTTAATTGTAAACAATATGTTTCTAGGTGAGTCTATTCCTGTTATTCCTCATTTATTGCATCTCACTTATATTTTAAATCCAGGTGCAGCCTTTGGTATTTTAGAAAATCAGCGTTTCTTTTTTATCTTTATCGCTGTAATTTTGATATTCGCTATCGTTTATTTTTATTCTAAAATCATAAAACTAAATAAATTATTTCAGTTAGGTATAGCTATGCTTTTCAGTGGCGCTATTGGCAATATGATTGACCGTATATTCATCGGTAAAGTAGTCGATTATATCGATTTTCGCATTTGGCCTATTTTCAATCTTGCCGATATTGCTATTGTTTGTGGCTGTATCATCATCATTTACGAACTATTATTTATTACAGATAAAGGAACAAACTCATGATAAAAACATATACAATCTCTGATGAAATAGGCACTAGATTAGATGTTTTTCTTGCCGGTCAAGAAGATAATCCATCTCGTGCTAGCATTCAAAAAATGATTACTGATGGTGCTATAACTGTCAACAATGAAGTAAAACGTGCTAATTATAAATTAAAAGCTAATGACCAAATCACTATGGTGTTTGAACCACCTACAGAAATAGAAGTAAAACCAGAAAACATTCCACTTGATATTCTCTATGAAGATAACGATATTATCGTCATCAATAAAGCTCGTGGTATAGTAGTTCATCCTGCCGCTGGAGTTTATAGTGGAACTTTAGTAAATGCTTTACTTTATCATTGTCATGATGAATTATCCGGTATCAATGGCAAAATTCGCCCTGGTATTGTTCATCGCCTAGATAAAGATACTTCTGGCGTTATGGTCGTTGCTAAAAATGATTTTGCTCATAATGACTTAGCCTTACAAATAGGCAGTAAAACAGCTATTAAAGAATATGTAGCTTTAGTTCATGGTAATATTACAGAAGAAAAAGGTATTATCAATGGTAATATCGGTCGCCACCCTATTGACCGTAAAAAAATGGCAGTTGTAACAAATGGTGGAAAACCAGCAACTACTGTTTTTCATGTACTAGAACGCTATAAAAATTGTACTTTCGTACAATGTCGATTATTGACAGGTAGAACACATCAAATTCGTGTTCATATGGCATATATCGGACACCCACTTATCGGTGACCCTAAATATTGTAATAGTAAAAATAAATTCAATATCGAAGGACAAGCACTTCATTCTTTAAATTTAAAAATCATTCACCCACGCACAAAAGAAGAAATGACTTTTACTGCACCAATTCCTGAAGATATGGAAAACTTATTAAAATATTTTCGTCAAACCATTTAAACTTTTATCTAAATCATCAATATCATGAAGTTTATTTAAGGATGTGATTAATAATGGCTAAACTATTTGAAAAAACTGTTGTCATGGACGGTAAAGCCATCGAACGTGCTTTGACTCGTATAGCACATGAAATAATCGAAAAAAATAAAGGCACTAAAGATGTCATCATTGTTGGCATTAGAAAACGTGGTGTGCCTTTAGCTGAAAGATTATCTTCTATTATCGGAAATATCGAAGGTGTTCATATTCCTATCGGCGTTTTAGATATCACTTTATATCGTGATGACTTAGCTCATATGTCTTATCAACCACTAATTCAAGAAACTCATATTGATGAAGATATCACTAATAAAACTCTTGTTTTAGTAGATGATGTTTTATACACAGGTAGAACTATCCGTGCTGCCTTAGATGCTCTAATTGATTTAGGCAGACCTAAAAAAATTCAATTAGCTGTTTTAATCGACAGAGGACATCGTGAATTACCTATTCGTGCTGACTATGTAGGTAAAAATGTTCCTACTGCTACAAAAGAAGCTATTGCAGTAAAATTAACTGATACTGACGATTGTGATAAAGTTTTCATTGGCGAATACATTTAAAAAAAGCTGTAATTTTTAAGCATAAAAACTTAAAAATTACAGCTTTTTAATTAATACATATCTCTTAAATATTTACCTACAGAACCAAAATCACTCATACTACCTTTTATGTCTATGTTACCATGACCGTCTACATATTTTTCTAGTTTTCTCTTTACTCTTTGTAGCGCATTATCAATTGATTTTACATGTCTATGTAATTCTACAGCAATTTCTTGATAAGATTTACCATCAAGATATGCAATTAAGACTTTCCATTCTAAATCACTTAATAATTTTTCCATCTTATCTTCAATATCTAAGAATTCTTCACGATGAATCATCATCTCTTCAGGGTCAATAACAACAGAGCCAGAAATTATATCTAGCAAGGTACGGTCTGATTCTTCATCATAAATTGGTTTATTTAGCGATACATATGAATTTAATGGTATATGTTTTTGTCTTGTAGCTGTCTTTACTGCCGTTATAATCTGTCGTGTAATACACATTTCGGCAAATGCTCTAAATGAAGATAATTTATCACTGCGAAAATCTCGGACGCCTTTATATAGTCCTATCATGCCTTCTTGAATGATATCTTCTCTATCAGCACCAATTAAAAAATACGCTCTTGCCTTTACTCTAACTAAATTGCGATATTTTTTTATTATATAATCTAGTGCGACATCATCATGCTTTTCTTTTATTTGCATTACAATTTCTTCATCAGTCATTTTATCTAGACATTTAATTTTTTCTTCTAATTCTTTACTATTATTTATCTCCATCGCACTATCTCCTCTGTGAAAATAACAACGATTTCCAAAATTTGCAAGTTATATTCAGAATTATACCATTGAGGTTGTGTTTCAGTCAAGCCAATATTATAGATAATCAGAATATTTATACAGTTTGATTTTAATATTATGCAAAATTAAAATTTAGTAAAATTAGATGAAAAGCTTTATGTTCTCTGCTATAATGAACTTAACCATTCATAATATGCTATTTTTTATTTTTATATAAATCCTAATACAATAGTTATCTTATATCGTATGATTAGTATTCATATGTAAAAGCATATTAATAAACAAAATTATTTTATAGAAGGGATTTTTTATGTTAATCTTAGCTTCATCTTCACCGCGTCGTAAAGAGTTATTAGCACAAATCGGTTGCAAATTCGTTTGTCGTCCTAGCAGTTGTGAAGAACTCACTTTTCGCGATGAACCCAATCCACAAAAATTAGTCATGCAAAATGCTATTTTAAAAGCAAAAGCCAGCGTTGATAACCATCATAAAGATGAAATAATTTTAGGTTCCGACACTGTAGTTGCCTTAGACAACAAAATTTATGGTAAACCTAAAGATGATAATGATGCTTTTTGTATGCTCAAAAATCTTTCAGGAAAAACACATCAAGTTTGCACTGGTATTGCATTGATAAAAAATGGAAAAATATTTTCTGATGTTTGCACTACTGATGTTACCATGAAAAATTTATCTGATGAGGAAATTTTAAATTATATTAAAACAAAAGAACCACAAGATAAAGCAGGAGCTTATGCTATTCAAGGATTAGCTTCTATTTTTATTGAAAAAATCAATGGCTGTTATTTTAATGTAGTAGGTTTACCTTTAAATTGTTTATATAATTTATGTAAAAAAGCTGATGTTGATTTATGAGCACAAGTATCAAAGATTTACCTGATGAAGAACGACCCCGCGAAAAACTTTTAACTCTTGGAGCCAAAGCTTTAAGCAATGTTGAATTATTAGCTATATTATTACATTCTGGTACACGAAAAAAATCTGTATTTGAATTATCTCAAGAAATTTTAGCTAAATATAAAGAAGATGGCTTGGCTTCTCTTGTGAATTCTTCACCAAAAGAATTGATTTCTATAAAAGGTTTAGGGCTTGCTAAAGTTACTACGCTGTTAGCTGCTATTGAATTAGGTTTGCGTCTAGCTAAAAAACCTTCTGCACAAAAATTGGCGATAAAAAGACCTTTAGATGTAGTAAATTATGTAATGCCTAGACTTCGTTATGAGAAAAAAGAACACTTTGCCATTTTACTTTTAGATACTAAAAATCAAATCATTGCTTTTCCAGATATTTCTATAGGAAGCTTAAATGCTTCTATAGTTCACCCTCGTGAAGTTTTTCGCTGTGCTATCAATCATTTTGCTTCATCTATGATACTTGTACACAATCACCCTAGTGGCGATCCCAGCCCAAGTATGGAAGATATTCATATAACAAAAAAGCTAATAGCAGGCAGTAAAATACTTGATATAGAAATTTTAGATCATATTATTGTTGGAGATAATAAATTTACTAGCTTAAAACAACAAGGTATGATAGAATAAGTAGTCAGATTGTTATAAAATTGAAGGGAGAATGTTTTAACATGAAGTGGAATTTATTTGGTGGTTTTTCCCAAGATATCGGTATCGATTTAGGAACAGCCAATACCCTTGTGCATTTAAAAGGAAAAGGTATTGTGCTTAGAGAACCATCTGTTGTTGCTATTAGAAAGGATACAGGAGCAGTTCTTGCTGTTGGTTCTGATGCCAAAGGCATGATTGGTCGTACTCCAGGCAATATCGTAGCTATTCGCCCAATGAAAGATGGCGTAATTGCTGATTTTGAAGTTACTCAAGCAATGTTAAAATACTTTATCAATAAAGCTAGAAATGGTTCTTCCTTTAGCAAACCACGTGTTGTTGTAGGTGTACCATCTGGTGTAACTGAAGTAGAAAAACGCGCTGTTATAGATGCTGCTATTCAAGCAGGTGCTAGAGAAGCATATTTAATTGAAGAACCTATGGCTGCTGCTATTGGTGCTGGTCTACCTGTTGAAGAAGCTACTGGTAGTATGGTAGTTGATATCGGTGGTGGTACTACAGAAATCGCTGTTATATCCCTTGGTGGTATTGTTACAAGCTGTTCTCTTCGTGTTGCTGGTGACGCTTTAGACACTGCTATCATTCAATATATAAAACGTAAATACAGCCTCATGATTGGTGAACGCACTGCTGAAGAAATCAAAATGTCTATCGGTAATGCTATGGTTAGTGATGACATGGAAAAAGATTTTGAAATCCGTGGTCGTGACCTCGTTAGTGGCTTGCCAAAAACATTAAAAATTCATGCTGAAGAAATCACTGAAGCTTTGAAAGAACCAGTTAAGAAAATTGTTGATGTTGTAAAAGTAACACTTGAAAGAACACCACCTGAACTTGCTGCTGATATCTTAGACCGTGGTATCATGCTAACTGGTGGCGGTGCTTTATTACACAATTTAGATAAATTACTTTCTCAAGAAACAGGTATGCCTGTAATCATTGCTGAAGACCCATTATCTTGTGTTGGTGAAGGTACTGGTAAATCTTTAGAAAATATCAATCTCTTAAACAATGTAATTATTAGTGATAAGAAGTTGAATAAATAATGAAATCACCCTCTAAACGTTCATTAATCGTCTTATTTATCATTATAAGCATAATTTGTATTCTCTTTTTTGCTGCTATTGGTAGATTTAATGCACCACTTGCTAATTCTATTGTTGTAAACGTTTTAGCACCATTTCAATCTGTTACTAGCGCAGTTTCAAGTAAATGTAATGATTTTCGTAACTATGTTTATGATGTATTTTATGTTTACGACCAAAATAGAGAATTAAAAGCTCAAAACGATGATTTAAAACTCAAGGTTGCTCGTACATCTGAGCTTGAAGCAGAAAATGCTAATCTGCGTCAATTATTAAATTATAAAAAAGCTAATTTGCAATTTGATTTATTACCTGCTAACGTTATTGGTCGTGATAGTGCTACTTGGAGCAGTCATATCATTATCAATCGTGGTACAGATGATGGTGTACAAAAAAATATGACTGTCATTACTCCTGATGGTCTTGTAGGTAATATTCATGAAGCTTATGCTTCTTATTCTGAAGTTGAACTTATCACTGACCCTCGCTCTGCTGTTGGTTCTATTGTTCAACGTGCCGATTCTCGAGTAGCTGGTATAGTCAAAGGTTCTGCTGATTCCAATTCAGCAATCAATATGACTAATATCCCACAAAACGCTAATATCGTAGAAGGCGATACTATCATCACTTCTGGTTTTGGTGGTATCTATCCAAAAGGAATTCCTATTGGCTCTGTAGCAGCTATAAAAAATGATTCTGGTGGATTATTACAATATGCAACTTTATACCCTTGTGTAGATTTTCAAAAACTTGAAAATGTTGCTGTTATCATTAACCATCGTGAAGTAGCTCAGCCTGCTGCAACTCCAGCTCCTACAGCACCAGCTCAAGCAAATGCTCAAACGCCAGCTCAACCTACTACAGGTGATACAAAATGAAAACAGTAATACCATGTTTTTTATTAATATTCATTGCCTATATTCTACAATCATCTGTTTTTAACATTATTGCTTATAATGGAATTTCTGTAGATTTAATCTTATTATTAGTTATTTTCTTTAGCATTATTTATGATAAATATGCTATTTTATATGGATTTTGTGCAGGATTATTTCAAGACTTAGCTTCTGGTACATTCCTTGGTATTCATACTCTAAGTCTTGTTATCATCTGTATCTTAATCCATAAGATATCTCAACTAATCTACAAAGAAAATATATTTTTACCTATCGTAGCTAGTGTATTTTCTACTTTTTTAAATTATTTTATCATTGCTTTATTCATCTTTTTATTAGGTTATAGTTATAATATCTGGCTTGTCATAAATAATATGATTATCGCTCTTATCTATAATCTAGTATTTGCTTATCCTGTATATTTTATCATTGTTAAAATCGACGCTAAACTTCAATATTGGATAAAAAGATCTGAACAATTCTAACCTTAGGTTAGAAATTAATTTTAGAGTGATGAATAGATCACAATCATAAATAATTTATAAAAAATCTAAAAGAGTATGATATAATTATATTAACTTTTAGGTAAGCATATTTTTATATCTATACGATATTAAATGACTTTAAGACACCTAAGGGTGTCTTAATTTATTATAGGAGTAAATTAAAGTTGAAATTTCTTGATAAACGTTTAAAAATTTTAGCTGCTATTGTAACACTTATAGTTGTTGCACTCATCAGTCGATTAGTTTATTTACAAATCTATCAAGGCGAATATTTTTCTAAATTAGCAGATGGTAACCGCATTCGTCTTGTTTCCACGTCTGCACCTCGAGGCATTATCTATGACCGCAATGGTGTACAATTAGTAAATAATCGACCTGCTTTTACTGTAGAATTATTACCATCTTTAGAGCCTGTATCTCCTGAAGTAGTGGCTCGCTTGGCTACTTTATTAAATATCAGTGTTGATGAAATAAATGAAAAAATTTCTCATCATTCTGGTTTTGACCCTGTTACCTTAAAAATAGATGTACCACCTGAAATAGTAACTATCATTGAAGAACAACAAGATTTATATCCAGGTGTATTTATCGATACAAAACCAGTCCGTAACTATATCTATAAATATGAAGGAGCTCATGCTCTCGGTTACGTAAGTGAAATCAGCGATAGTGAACTTGAAGACAAGAAAAAAGCTGGTGATGATTCCTATAAATTAGGTGATATCATTGGTAAATTTGGTCTTGAAAAATACTATGATAAATACCTTCGTGGTATTCCTGGTGGTGAACAGGTTGAAGTTGACGTTACCGGTCGTCCTGTTCAACGTCTAGGCATGAAAAATCCTGTAAGTGGTGCAAGTCTTACTTTGACTATTGATCACAATCTTCAAGAAGCTACAGAAAAAGCCATGGACGAAGTAATGTCTGGCATCAATGCGCAGGCTGCTGCCGCTGTAGTATTAAATCCTCAAACTGGCGAAGTATTAGCTATGGTTAGTCGTCCAACTTATGACCCAAATTTATTTGCTCTTGGTATTTCCACTAAAGACTGGAATGCTATAAATAATAATCCACATTATCCTCTTGATAATAAAGCTGTAACTGGTGAATATCCTCCTGGTTCCACTTTCAAAATCATCACAGGTACTGCTGCTTTAATGGAAAAAGTAGTAACTCCTGATGAATTGATTTTTGACTCTGGTCAGCACTGGATAATTCCAAAAACAAATGCTGATGGTGAAGCTTTAGGTTATATCAATTTTGAACAAGCCTTAGCTCATTCTGATAACGTTTATTTCTACGAAATGGGTAACCGTTTAGGCATTGATAGATTAGCAAAATGGGCTCGTATCTTTGGTATTGGTGAAAAAACAGGTATAGACTTACCATATGAAGCTGTAGGTAATGTCGCTTGCCCTGAATACAAACGTAAAGTATTTGATGAAGATTGGTATCTTGCTGAAACATTTGACGCTTCTATAGGTCAAGGGTTCACACTTGCTACACCATTACAAATGGCTTTAGTTATGAGTGAAGCTGCTAATGGTGGTAAAAAATATCGCCCATATTTAGTAAAAGATATCATTGCTCCAGATGGTACTGTAATTAAACATTTTGATCCAGTAGTTGAACGTGATTTAAATATTGATCCATCTGTTATCAGTCTTGTTCAAGAAGGTCTACATGAAGTTAGTACTGTCGGTACAGCAGCTGCCATGTTTAAAGACTTCCCTGTACCAATTGCTGGTAAAACAGGTACTGCCGAAAACTCTCATGGTCGTGAACATGGTTGGTTTGTAGCCTACGGTCCATTTGATAATCCTAATATTGCTGTAGCTGTTATCGTAGAAAATGCAGGTTATGGTGCTACTTCTGCCGTACCTATTGGATATAAAATTCTAAGTGCTGCTTTTGGTTTAGATAAGCCAAAAACTCCAGAAAATCAACCAGCTCCTGCACAACAATAATAATAAAATGAAGTGATTATATGAATGAATTAATAACGTTTAAAGGTTCTAATGATGGCTTAATTTTAGTCATAACAAAAAAAGCTAATTTCAATCAAATAAAAGAAGCATTAAATAAAAAATTAGCTTCTTGTTCCAATTTTTTTGAAGCTAATACTACTATATTGCTCAAAGATGATAAATTCTCTCAAGAAGAGCAAAATATATTAGCTGATATCTTAAAACAATATCAATTAAATTTAAAAATTATAGCTGTTGATAAGACAGCTACAAACCAACATTGTTCAGCACAAAATCCGCCATTAATCATCAAACGCACTGTACGTGGAGGCGAAGAAATTTTTTCTAAAGGCTCTATCGTCATTGAAGGAAATGTCAATCCTGGTGCTAAAATCATAGCTGGTGGAAATATTGATATTCACGGTCATTGTCGTGGCATTGTCTATGCTGGAGCCTATGGCGATATTAATTCTTATATAATTGCTGATAAATTATCGCCACTACAAATACGCATAGCACATTTAATTGCTAGAGCACCAGATAATAGTGAAAACATTACTGATAATAAATCATCAACTCCTGAAAAAGCTATTATCTGTGATAATACTATTATCCTAGAACCATTCAATCGAGAAATCTAAGTTGCACAAAATAAAAGTATATAATTGTAAAGAGAGGTGCTTTTCTGTTTGTCTTATAGTGCAAAAAGGCAACAGTAATCTTATATGACTCAAACTAATACAAATTGTAAAATCATTGTTATTACTTCCGGTAAAGGTGGTGTAGGTAAAACTACTACTACAGCCAATATAGGTGCTGGTCTTGCCATGAAAGGATATAAAGTTGCACTTATTGATACAGATACAGGGCTTCGCAATCTTGACTTATTATTAGGTTTAGAAAATCGCATTATGTACGATTTAGTAGATGTAACATCTGGTAAAATTCCTTACAAAAAAGCTCTTGTTCGCCATAAAAAATATGAAACATTATTTTTATTGCCTACGTCTCAGACAAAAGATAAACTCGCTGTATCTCCTGAACAAGTTGTCGCTTTATGTGCAGAAATGAGTGCAGACTTTGATTTCATCTTGATTGACTGCCCTGCTGGTATTGAACAAGGTTTCAAAACAGCTGTAGCTGCTGCTGATATCGCTTTAGTTGTTACTATGCCTGAAATCTCTGCTGTTCGTGATGCCGATAAAATTATTGGTGAATTGAACCGCGCTGATAAAGAAAATATCTTATTAATCGTCAACAGAATTCGTCCTGATATGGTAGCTAAAGGTGAAATGCTAGACCTTGATGATATCAACGATATCTTAGCTATAAAATGTATCGGTCAAATTCCAGATGATGAAATGGTCGTATCTTCTACTAACCGTGGTGAACCTGTAATCGCTAATACAAAATCTCAAGCTGGTATAGCTTATCAAAATATCACTAGACGTCTTTGTGGTGAAGATGTTCCATTTATGACTTTCCGTACTAAAGAGTCTTTCTTTGATAGATTAAAAAAATTATTTTAATTAAGGAGAGCATAATATTATGTTTGAGGTTGTAATGAAATTATTAAATAGAAATCAAAAAACATCTAAAGAAATTGCTAAAGATAGATTAAAAGTCGTATTAATTCATGACCGTGCTAATATTTCTCCTGAAGTTATGCAAGCTTTAAAAAACGATATAATTGAGGTAATTTCTCATTACATGGATATAAATAAAAACGAAATGGAAATTTCGCTAGAAAATGATGATAATTCCGTTGCATTATTAGCTAATATCCCTGTAAATCGCATCAAAAATCAAGCTAAAAGATAAATTATAGGCAAGCATTTATTTTTAATAAGTGCTTGTCCTTTTATTTTTTACTCAATATTTACCATCTATTTATTAGATTAGTATTTATTGCTTTGCTTTACACTTCATCTAAAAAAATGGTACAATATAACATAATGATTATCAAATTATCCCATATTAATGAGGTTTATATTAATGAACAAATTCCATAAAAGACTTTGTGTCTTAATTTTTTTCGTATCTGTGATTTCTGCTGGAGTCATCTATTTCACAGTGGATATTAATACTTTATCTAGTTTGACACAGTTCAATCCTCTAGCAATAATCGCAGCTTTGATTTCCATTAGCTTTGGTTTATTTTTAGATGGTTTAAGACTTGTCCAGTTAGTTAATATCTCCAACGAAAAAATCTCATTTTCACAAGCATTACATGTAGTATTTGGCAATTATTTCTTAGCACTGCTAACACCTGGTTTCAGCGGTGGTGCAATTGCTCAAGTACTCTTTTTACGTCATGCTGAAATACCTGTCGGAAAAGCCACTATAATTGTCATTGTCCGCACAATTTTATCCATCATGTTTTTAATCATGTGCATGCCATTCATCTTTATGCATGATGCAGGTATAATCCCATGGATTTCTGATGAAACTTTAATGATTATCTCTAGTTTGGCTTTTTTAGTCATTTTAATGTTGATCTGGTGTTTCAAGCATAATTACTTAGATTATCTAGTAATTAAATTTGTTCGTCGACTTTCTTACAAAAAAGCAAAAGCATTTCTTTCTTTTTATCGAGATAATAAATTAGCTATAAAACTTTTATTAGCTTCTCCTTTAAAAATGCTTAAAGTCTATATTACGTCGGGCTTAAGTTTACTTTTTATCTATGCTATCGTACCAATTTTAATGTTTAGTTTAACTGATGATTTTGATGGTGTCTTAGCCATGGGACGTATGATAATTTTAAATATCTTACTTTACTTTTCTCCAACGCCAGGAGGCTCTGGTATCGCCGAAGGTGGCTTTATATTATTGTTTAACTCTATGTTACCAGAAGGTACTGTCGGTATTGTAGCTGTTACATGGCGCTTAATCGCTGAATATATACCTTTCCTCATTGGTTTTTACTATACAATTAAAGTCTTTGGTCGAGATTTTTTAAATAAACCACTTATAAAATAATCTTTTAAAATTTTATTTATGGAGGCAAATTTTATTTAATGGAAGACTTTAATGAACGCATAGTTTCTGGTGGCGAGATGGATATTGATAATTGGCAGTATTCCCTACGCCCTAAGAAATTACAAGAATATATAGGACAAGATAAAGTCAAAGATAATTTATCTATTTTCATTCAAGCAGCTTTAAATCGCAATGAAGCTCTTGACCATGTACTTTTATACGGACCTCCTGGACTCGGTAAAACTACACTTGCCAATATTATCGCTAATGAAATGGGAGTAAACTTCCGTGTAACTTCTGGGCCAGCTATTGAACGCTCTGGCGATTTAGCAGCACTACTTACCAATCTCACCGAAAAAGATGTATTATTCATTGATGAAATTCATCGTCTTTCTCATAGCGTAGAAGAAGTTTTATATTCCGCTATGGAAGATTTTGCCTTGGATATCATCATCGGTAAAGGGCCAAGCGCTCGCTCTATTCGTCTTGATATTGCACCATTTACACTCATTGGAGCGACTACTAAAGCTGGTGCCTTAGCCTCTCCACTACGTGATCGCTTTGGTGTTATTTCTCGCCTAGAATATTACACGCCTGAATCATTAGTTTTTATTATCAAGCGCTCTGCTGAAATCTTAAATATACCTATCGAAGATAGAGGAGCTTTGGAAATCGCACGTCGCTCTCGTGGAACACCTCGAATAGCTAATCGCCTTTTAAAACGAGTTCGTGATTTCGCTCAAATAAAAGGCGACGGTATCATCACTGATGAAATCGCAGATACGGCTCTAGCTATGCTTGAAATTGACAAGATGGGGCTTGACCATATTGACCGCAATATTTTACTCACTATGATTAATAAATTCGGCGGTGGCCCTGTCGGTCTTGAAACATTAGCTGCAGCAGTAAGCGAAGAAACAGATACTATCGGTGATGTTTATGAGCCTTATTTACTTCAATTAGGCTTTATCAATCGCACTCCTAGAGGGCGAGTTGTTACCAAGCTTGGTTATGAACACCTTGGTTTAACAAAAACGGAATAATTTATATTTATTTAGGGAGTTTATAAATGAATATATTACTTCATATGTGTTGTGGTCCATGCGCTTGTTATCCAGTGCCAAAACTTCGCTCAGAAGGTCATGATATTACAGGATATTTTTTCAATCCTAATATTCACCCTTATAAAGAATTTAAGCACCGTTTAACAACTGCACAAGAATATGCACAAAAAGTTGATTTAAAACTTATCGTAGATACAAATTATCAATTACGAGATTTTTTACAACGTGCTTTAACTATCGAAAAAAATACAGATGGTCTTAATTTAGATAATCGACGCTGCCGTATGTGTTATGCTTGGCGACTTCATCAAACAGCAATCTATGCTAAAGAAAATAATTTTGATGCATTCTCATCAACTTTATTTGTCAGTCCTTATCAAAACCATGAAATGATGAAAGATGTCGCTCAAAAAATTTCTCAAGCGGTAGGTATTCCTTTCTTCTATGAAGATTTTCGACCAGGATTTGCTGAAGGAACACAAACAAGCATTGATTTAGAATTATATCGTCAACCTTATTGTGGTTGTATCTTCAGTGAAGAAGAACGTTATTCCAATTCTTTCAAGAAAAAACGCAAAAAAAAATTAAAAGCTCTCTTTAATGAGCAAAATAATAAATGATGTGATGGGGTTTTTATGATATCTATTACTACTGCAACAGCTGATGATTTAATAACTCTTGCAGATATTGAGCAAATATGTTTTTCATCCCAAGAAAGTGCTAGTTTAAATACTTTAAAATCCAGATTTGATGTATTTCCTAATCATTTCTTAGTAGCCAAAATTCATAAACATGATGACAATGAAATTATAGGTTTTGTCAATGGTATGGTAACTGATGAAGAAACTATTACTGATGAAATGTATACAAATGCTAAACTTCATCAACCTCAAGGAAAGTATCAAACAATCTTTGGTATTGATGTATTGCCATCTTATCAACATTTAGGCATTGCAACTAAATTAATAAAAAATCTTATTGAAAAGGCTCAAAAAGAAAAACGCACTGGAATTATTTTATGTTGTAAACATCAACTTATTCCATTTTATGAACAATTTGGATTTCAAAATTTAGGTATTTCTAAATCTACACATGGTGGCGTTGTCTGGTATGACATGCTCCTAAATATATAAAAAATCCTCTATAGTTAGTGATGAATAATTCATTTAACTATAGAGGATTTTTTTTATACTGCTTTATTTACTTTTAACATTTTTTCCTTTGGTGATTTTTTTATTTCCGCAAAGAAGAAACCTATACTCAATACAGTGAATAAAATGCCACCTAAAACTACATTATTTATACCAAATTCATCAATGAAAATACCACATACAAAAGCTGCTATACAAGTACCTGCTACTAAAAATAAAGCATTAGCAAAATCAGGTACATTAGATGCTACTCTTGTTATCCAATACTAATTAATATTTGCAGCACAGCCCACAAGTATTCCCCAGATTAAAACTATACCCATGATTACAAAACCCATATTACCTAAAAATAGCATTACTAAAAATAATACTGTCAATAAAAATGGATATATCCCTACAAATGAAAGTGGTCTTTGGCTTAATAATCTACCAGCAATAACATTGCCTAAAATATTTGCTAAACCAAAAATCAAAAGTGTAATGCTCACAAATTCTGTAGATAATAGCGATACTCTTTCTAAATAATCGGCTAAATAACTATATACACCAAAATTTGCACCATTTAATAAAATTACAGCTATCAAAGCCCACCATAAATTAATATCTTTTAAAATTTTGAGCTGAGAGCCATAAGACATTTTTTCTTTAACTGGCATAGATGGTATAGTATAATAAAAGACAAAAAGACTATTCCCTGATGATTAGGAGTAGTCTTTCTTTGTATATTTATTACATAAAATAAAAAAATAAACTAGAAAGGTATTATTATTATGTACCCACAAAGTGAAAATGAATTAGAAAAAGAGCTTATCCAACAATTATCTAGCCAATATAAAAAAGTTAAAATTAATAATGCTAATGACTTATTTATTAATTTTCGCAAACAAATAAATAAACTCAATCAAGAAACACTCAACGGCAAAGATTTATCAGATAAAGAATTTGATCGTTTATTGACAAGAATTGGTGGTAAAAGTATCCATCAATCAGCTAAAGATTTACGTAATAAATTCACTATAGAACGTGATGATAGTAGTCAAATTTATTTTAAATTATTAGATACAGAAAATTTTAGCAATAATACTTTCCAAATTACTCATCAAATAAAAGTGCATAATGCAACTACAAAAAATGATGCTCGCTATGATGTAACACTTCTTATCAATGGTTTGCCACTTGTACAAATTGAACTAAAAAAACGTGGTCAAGATATCAAAAAAGCCTTTAATCAAATTAATCGCTACAAAATACATTCTTATTGCAATCTCTTTCGCTTCATTCAGATTTTTGTCATCTCCAATGGTGTAGATACTAAATATTATGCCAACAGCGATTACAATCCTCTATATAGTCTTACTTTCTTTTGGACTGATGAACATAATAAACGCATAACTAAATTAGCTGATTTTGCACAAAGCTTTTTAAATCCTAATCATCTATTAGACATGATTTATAATTATATGATTATCAATGATACAGATAAAAACTTAATGATCATGCGACCATATCAAGTATATGCTACACAAAAATTAATTCAACAAGCACTCCTCAATACTAATGAAGGTGGCTATATCTGGCATACTACAGGCTCAGGAAAAACACTCACTTCTTTTAAATGTGGGCAATTATTAGCTAAACAACCATCTATCAAAAAAGTATTATTCGTAGTCGACCGCTCTGACCTTGACCGCCAGACTACACAGGAATTTAATAAATTTGAAGCTAACTCTATAGACGCTACTGATAATACAGCCATCCTAGCTAAACAAATAAAAGATGAACATACAAATTTCATCGTTACTACTATTCAAAAATTAGCCAAAGCCACTACTACGCCAAGATATAACGATTATTTCGCCAAATATGCCCAAGAAAAAGTAATCATCATCTTTGATGAATGTCATCGCTCTACATTTGGCAAACAGCTAACTAATATCAAAAAAGCCTTTACTAAAGCTCAAATCTTCGGTTTTACTGGTACACCGCGTTTTATAGAAAATAAATCACAAGACAACCGCACCACAGCAGACATTTTCGGCAAATGTCTACACACTTATTTAATCAAAGATGCTATCTTCGACCATAATGTATTGGGCTTCAATGTAGAATATATCAAAACATTTGAAGGAAAATACGATCCATTTGATGATACAAAAGTAGAAAATATCGACAAAGAAGAAGTTTTCTCTGAACCAAAAAGACTAAAACTCATTGCCCAACATATCATAGATAATCACGATAGAAAAACAAATAACCGCAGATATAACGCTTTATTCGCTGTAGCTAATATAAAAACATTGATAGCTTATTACAATATTTTTAAAGAATTAAATACAGATTTAAGGATATCTGCTATCTTCACTTATGAAGAAAATGAAGACCTAGAATTTAAACAAGAACATTCTAAAGATAGCCTTGAAAAAATCATCACTGACTATAATAAAATGTATAATACAAATTACCATGTAACTACATTCCCTGCTTTTGCCAGTGATTTGATGAAAAAAATCAAAACAGCTCAAATAGATATTGTAATCGTAGTCGGCATGATGTTAACTGGTTTTGATGCCAAAGTATTGAATACTTTATATGTAGATAAAAATTTAGAATATCACAATCTACTACAAGCTTATTCTCGTACCAATCGTGTAGAACATACTACAAAACCATTTGGCAATATCGTTTGCTATCGCAATTTAAAGACAAAAACTGATGACGCTATCCGCTTATTCTCTCAAACTAGCAATATTGATGATGTTTTAGTAAAAGACTTTGATTATTATTTAAATCAATTCCGTGAAAAAATAAAAACATTATTATCCGTTGCTTCAAGACCTGAATATGTAGATGATTTAATCACCGAAAAAGAACAAAAAGAATTCGTTTTAGCCTTCCGTGATTTAATCAAAACAAAAAATGTTTTAAATAACTTCACTGAATTTGATTTTGATAAACAAATTCAAGATATCAATATACAAGATTTTGAAGACTACAAATCAAAATATTTCTTAATCCATGAAAATCTAAAATACTCTTATGATAAAACAAAGACTTCTATTTTAGATGACATAGATTTCTGTATTGAACTTGTAGCCACAGACAATATTAATCTTGATTATATTATGAACCTTATCCATAATATAGAACGACATGACAAAACCAAACAACAGACAGAAGTACAACAAATAAAAACAGAATTAAATCGCAGTGGCAATCAAAAATTACGTTATAAAATAGATTTAATTGAAAAATTCTTAGATGAAGTCATTCCAAATTTAAATTCAGACAGCTCTATTGATGATGCCTTCAAAAATTTTGAAGATGAACAACAACAACAAGAAATCAAAAACTTCGCTATAGAATACGACTTAGAACCAGATTTCATAGCTGAACAAATTCAAGAATACAATTATAGCGGACTCACCAATAGAATGGATATAGCTAGTAAAATTAATAAAGGATATTCACAGAAAAAAACTATAACTAATAAAGCTATAGACTTCATCAAAGAACACGTAGCAAAATATTTTTAATCTATAGTTCTTTTTTACATTATAAAATTCTAATGGTAATATTAGTTATTAAAAATCTTTAATAATACCAAACTTTTCCCGCATTTTAGCATCTTTTTACGGTAGCTATTAGCTATTGGCAAAGATAAAAATATAGCTACGTTTTTAGTTCTACTGTTTGAGCCTTGCGAGTTTAGAACGTTGTTGATATATTTTTATCTTTGACAAAGTAAAAAGTGCGTGAGCGGGTGATTTCTTTGGTTCGTTTCTTTATCACTAAAGAAATGAACAAATATGTATGAAATGATAATTTTTTTCAAAGCTAAAATTTTATCTGCAATGGCTTTCTTTAATTCATTTCTTTATGAACAAACACCCTATTTTATATTTACTTTTCTTTCATGAGCAAGAAAAGTAACAAAAGAACTCTACCTCCCGATACCAATTTTTCTTTGTCAATTATAAAATCATGACTATAACGCTCTAAACTCGCTTTGCTCAAACAGTAGAGCTAAATTCATAATCATGGTTTTATCCTTGCCAATAGCCTATGGCTACCGCAAAAATTGCTAACGTGAGGGATATTTGGTTATTATTATGTTACTTCTTCCGCATTTTAAAAATTTAATGGTAACGCTAGTTATTGAAAAAAATTATCGCTGAATACGGTTTTAGTCTGAATGTTTGAGTGTAGCGAGTTTCTAAGCGTTGTATGAAATGATAATTTTTTTCAAAGCTAAAATTTTATCTGCGGTGGCTTTCTTTGGTTCGTTTCTTTGCCATCAAAGAAATGAACAAATATATTTATTTATCATTTTTCGTATTTTAAAAATTTAATAAAGACATAAAAAAAGACAAGCCTTTCGCTTGTCTTTGTGATACAATATCCTGCGGAGAATAAATTGATGTGTCGGCTCTCTCTCATTTGAGGGAGGTGGTAAATATGACCGATTATGAAGTATTATCTTTGATAATCTCTTTCTTAACTCTTGTATTTACTATACTTTCTTATCTCAATTAAAATTGAAATAAAAAAGAAGCCGTCTTAACGGACAGCCTCTTCTCCATTTTTGCAGAATTCTCAGAAGAGGGCTGACGTAGCGAACATCAGTTTATTCTCTTCTTTTGCCTATATTATACTATAGCACAAAAACAAAATCAATTTTCATATATTAATCCCTTTTGTATTTTAAAATTTATTTATGATATCTTTAATGATACCAAACTTTTTCCCGCATTTTAAAATTTTAATGGTAACGTTAGTTATTGAAAAAAATTATCGCTGAATACGGTTTTAGTCTGAATGTTTGAGCGTAGCAAGTTTCTAAGCGTTGTATGAAGCGATAATTGTTTTCAAAGTTAAAATTTTATCTGCGGTGGCTTTCTTTAGTTCATTTCTTTGTCACCAAAGAAATGAACTAATAAATATAATACATTACTTTTTTGTATTTTTAAATTAAAATTTTATCTATAATAATTTTCTTTAGTTCGTTTCTTTATTATAAAAGAAATGAACATCATTTTATTTTTAGGAGGATTTTTATGTCAACTTCTGATATTCAAAAAGTACAACAAGCACAACTTCATTCTACACTTTGGGACATGGCAAATAATTTGCGTGGTAGTATGGAAGCTTACGAATTCAAATCTTATATCTTAGGATTAATTTTTTACCGTTATCTATCTGAAAAAGTAGAAAAAAATGCTCATTTATTATTAAAAGAAGATAATATCTCTTTTGAAGATTTCTATGCTGATAATGATGAAGATGTAAGAAACGATTTTAGTTCTGATATTGTTGAATCTCTTGGTTACTTTATCGCACCACAATACTTATTTTCTCACTTCACTAAAGTCTTAAAAGAAACAAATAGCTTCGACATTGAAGAACTCGACAAAGCTATTTCTGCCATTTCTGAATCATCACTCGGTACACAAAGCCAGCATGATTTTGAAGGTTTATTTGATGATATGGATTTAAAATCCACAAAACTTGGCAAAGATGTCAAAGAACGTAGCCAAGTAATCGGCAAAGTATTAGCTAGTATAGACAATCTTGATTTAGATTTTGATAATGCTGAAATTGATGTACTCGGTGAGGCATACGAATATTTAATAGGCATGTTCGCCCAGACAGCAGGCAAAAAAGCTGGCGAATTCTATACACCACAACAAGTATCCAAAATCTTAGCTCGCCTTGTAACTTTAAATAAAGATAAATTATTCTCCGTATACGATCCATGTTGCGGTAGTGGTTCGCTTCTTCTTCGTGTTGGCAAAGAAACTAAAGTTACTTATTACTACGGACAAGAAAAAACTGCAACTACCTATAACCTCGCTCGCATGAATATGCTTCTGCACAATATTCAATATCAACATTTTGAAATAGCAAACGGCGATACACTTGAAGAACCTGCTTTCAAAGATAAAAAATTCAGTGCAGTTGTAGCCAATCCGCCATATTCTGCCAAATGGTCTGCTGATAAAAAATTCTTAGAAGACGAACGCTTTAGCCCTTATGGCAAACTCGCACCTTCTAGCAAAGCAGATTTTGCCTTCGTCTGCCATATGTTAAACTCCTTAGATGAAGACGGCACTATGGCTGTAGTATTGCCACATGGCGTATTATTCCGTGGCTCCGCGGAAGAACAAATCCGCAAAGTAATTATCCGTGATTACAACTATCTCGATACAGTCATCGGCTTACCTGCAAACTTATTCTACGGCACAAGCATTCCGACTTGTATCTTAGTCTTCAAGAAAAACCGTCCAAATAAAGATATATTATTTATTGATGCTTCCAAAGAATTCGACAAGGGCAAAAATCAAAACCTCATCACAGATGAACATATCCATAAAATTATCGAAACATATAAAAACCGCCAAGATGTAGAAAAATATGCTCATGTTGCTACTATCGAAGAAATCGAAGAAAACGACTATAACCTCAATATTCCTCGTTATGTAGATACATTTGAAGAAGAAGAACCAGTAGACCTACAAGCAGAATTTGCCACATTGACCAAACTCCAAAACGAAAGCCAAAATATTGATGAAGAATTGGACAAATACTTCCATGAATTGGGGTTAAAATAATGAATATACCAAAATTAAGATTTAAAGAATTCACTGATGAATGGAAACAAACACCATTAAATTTATTTACTAATATATATGGTGGATATGCTTTTAAAAGTGAAAACTTATTAAATTATAAATCTAAATATCAAATTATAAAAATGGGAAATGTTAATAATAATACTTTAAATTTAGAAAAAAATCCTAGTTATTTAAATACTATTTCTCAGAAAGAGCTACCATATTTATTAGAAAAAAATGATATTATATTAACTTTAACTGGAACATTTGGAAAAAAAGATTTTGGATATTCTTATCAAATAAAAAATGAAACTAATTTACTTTTAAATCAAAGATTAGCTGTTTTTAAAATAACAAATTCAAATTACTCTGCTAATTTTTTGAAATATATATTGTTAAACAATACATTCTTAAACAAATTTTTTAGATTTTCAGTTGGTGGCACTGGTAATCAAGCTAATGTTAGTATTCAAGATATAAAATCTTTTAAAATACCTTTTCCCAAATTAGAAGAACAAGAAAAAATTGCTAATTTCCTTACTACAATAGATAAAAAAATAACAAACCTAGAAAACATTATCACTAGCCTAGAAAATCAGAAAAAAGGATTACTACAACAAATCTTTAGCCAAAAACTACGCTTTAAAGATAAAAACGGCAATAATTATCCTAATTGGGAAAAGAAAAAATTAGGCGATATTGGTAGTTTTTCTAGAGGTGGTAATTTAAGTAAATCAGATTTATCAAAAAAAGGCACCTCTTGTATTCTATATGGTGAACTTTACACGTATTATAATGAATTTGCTACTGAAATAAAAAGTAAAACTCTTAATACAACAAATTTAGTATTAAGTAAAAAATATGACGTTTTATTACCACTTTCTGGAGAAACTGCTGAAGATATATCAACTTGTACTTGCATTTTTTTTGATGATATTGCTTTAGGTAGTGATTTACTTATATTTAGAAGTTCTTTTTTTGATGGTAGATTTATGAGCCTTTTATTAAAATATAAATACAAATATAAAATTGCTCAAATTGCACAAGGAAAATCTATTGTTCATATTAGTGAAAAAAATATAAAAAACATTAATATAAAAATTCCTTGTATAGAAGAACAACAAAACATTGCTGATTTTATTTTAATTTTTACAAAAAAACTAGAAAACCAAAAAGCCCAGCTAAAACACTGGAAACAAATAAAAAAAGGACTATTACAACAAATGTTCGTATAAAAAAAGCCCCAATCGGGGCTTTTTTGTAATCTATCTTACTAATAAATTAATACCATTAACTATATTTATTTTTTCCTTTAATAATTTTTCAAAAGCTTCTGGTCTAGAACAATATTTTTTCAAATTTTCTTCATTAATGTACTTAATATAAATTATATTTTTAGCTAGAAAATCTTTTAAATCATCTTTTGTTTTATTTTTTAATTCCAAATATTTACACAAACTTAAAATTATATCTGAAGACTTTAATTCTAATATATATGCTAATTCCTCTTCAAAATTTCTACACTGCACAAACACTTTTACTTTTCCTACACTTCTTAAAAATTTTATATTATCATATAAATTTTGAAGATTACAGTCTTCTACACAATCAGTATCAATAATACAAAAAATTTCATTATAAGTTTTTGACATAATATTATTTGTCTTTTTTATTTTTTTTTGCATAAGATTAAATTCTGCACATTTACCAAGCTTTATCAAATTATGAGTTTTTAGTTCTTCTATAAATTTCTTTTCTATTTTTCCTTCTACTATATATAAATTCTTTTTATATGAATTTTTAATCATTATCCCATTCCTCAAAATAATCATCTAACATTGAATAGTCAGGTAATACACCAAAATAATCATTTTCATAATAATTTCGTATATTTCTATCATTTTTATTTAATTTATCACTAACAAATAATGAACTATTATATCCATTTAGACAACGTTTAAATAAAACAAAAGAATTATTAGGTATGTTTAATTCTAATAACTCACTATTATGAGACGTAATAAAAATTTGATTATCTGTATTTATTAAAAAAGCTTTCATTATTAAATACGCTTCTAACTCTGCATGTAAATGTGCCATTTTTTCATCAATAAATATAATACTTCCATCACGTTTTCGTATTTCTTCAATCATATTTAAAAAAGATAGTACTTCATATGTCCCATGTGATAAGCGATCACTTTGCACTCTTGATAAATCTCCATCTGGAATAGTTGTTTGTTCTTTATTTTTAAAAACAATCACGTATGAACTCGTTTCTATATCATCATTTTTTCCTGTTAAAGCTACAACTTTTTCAATCGAATTATCAATTTTAGGTAAAATTTTATTAATCATTTCTACTGATATTTTTATCTTAGAATATTCGGATTGCTCTGTAAAACTTGAAAACCAATAATGAAATCCCATTCCTTCTCTTAATTTATTTACTTTTTCTTCATGTTTAGGATCTTTTAACATTTTTGAACAAAATGGTTTATATTCTATATCATTATTTTCATTTTCAATAGATTTTTCTCTTTTATATGGTATTATTTCTTCACTTTTTTTTATTTCTTCTCTTAATTTAGATATATTATAACTTTTATAAACTTTATGTTTTTTTATATACTCATATTTTATTCCATGAATATCAAATTCACAAAAAATATAGTACGCCATATCTCCAATAACAAATTCTATCTCAAAACTAGATGATTTATTTTTATTATAAATTGCTTTATACAGACTTAATTTATTATTGAGTTCTCTACCAATCATATAATTATTAATAGCACATAATAATCTTCCAAATGTTGTCTTACCAGATGCATTTCCTCCTAGTATAATCATATTTTTTCTAACATAAATTTTAGAATCAGGAAATAATGCATCATCTCTAGATAAAAAATGATTAAGTTTTTTTTCATACGTAAAATCAATATTAAAATTATCAAACATAAAAAGATTTGTACATTTTAATGATAAAATCAACATAATTTATACCTCCCTTTAGTTCTAAATTATAACATATACTAAATTAAATTCAAATTAATTCCATATTTTGGAATTAATCATATCGCTAATTTATTAATTAACTTTAATATTATATTTATTTTTTAATTATTATTTATAATAGTCTTCTTTAGTTTGTTTTCGTTGTCATCAAAGAAATGAGCAACTATATTATTATTGCATTTTCTCTTTTTCCCTTTCATAATTATAATTAATAAGACTTCTACGAGGTAATAATTATGGACGGACAAAATATTTTTTATCATTATACATCAATCAATTCACTTTATAATATCATCATGAGTCGTGAGCTTTGGCTGACCAATCTAAAATCTTCTAACGATAAATCAGAAAGATATTATACTGTAAATCATATGCTCAAAGATATGGACGAAATTATAAATAATTCCACTGATGATAATTTCAAGCAATATCTATCATTATTGAAAAAAAGTTTTAAAACCCATATGCCTGACTTAAAAAATTATCTCAAAAAAAGTGATGGTTATTCGCTAAGTTTAACCGATAAAAAAGATAATCTCTCACATTGGGAAAGATATGCTTCTAGTTATAGTGGTGTTTGTATCGGTATCAACATGGATAAACTCAATGTAAACTTCAAAGATTATTCCCATTTTTCCATAACAGAACTAGAAAAAATTCTCTATAGTGATGCTGAAATCTTAGATAAATTATCCCATATCTGTGCTTGTTTTTACGATTTATTTGAAGAACAAATCCGCAATTATAATGACCCTTTTCAAAAATATATCGAACAATATGGCTTTATTGTTTTAGTTATTGCCTATAATAAAGTCATGAACTTTGCTAAAAATAATTATTTTGCTGATGAACATGAGTTTCGTCTGCTTTTTTATCCTAAAACTTTATCTATGAAAAAAGATTTTTTGAGCATGAGCCGTAATATTATCTTGCCTGCTACACTCAAGCCTTTGCATGACAAATTTCATTCACTGTTGCGAATGTCTTCTATTGAACAAACGCATTTTTCTTTATTTAAAAATGAAATCCGCAGTTATCATAAATTATGTTTAGCCGATATTTGGGATAGTGAACTAATTCCTGAAATCACTCTCGGTGCTATGTGTAGACAAAATAAACAGGAATTAAGCCATTTTCTCAAAGCTAATGGCTTGAAAAAGACAAAGATAACTATTTCTAAAATTCCTATTAGATGATTTATAATTAAATTTTATAGAAGGTGTTAATATGATTTCTATTGATTTAGGTGATATTACTATTCTTGATTGTGATGCAATCGTCAATGCTGCGAATAAAACGCTTCTCGGCGGTGGTGGAGTCGACGGTGCTATCCATCGCCGTGCAGGTCGTGAGCTTTTAGCAGAATGTCGCACTCTCGGTGGCTGTGAAACTGGCGAAGCTAAAATCACTAAGGGCTATAATTTAAAAGCAAAATATGTAATTCATACAGTAGGGCCAATTTATTCCTCTCAAAAAAATCAAGCTTCGCTACTTGCCAATTGCTATAAAAATTCTTTAGATTTAGCTTTGAAACACGATATTCACAGTATCGCTTTTCCTGCTATCTCCACTGGTGTATATCATTATCCACTAGAAGAAGCGACAAAAATTGCTATCTCTACAATCAAAACATGGCTAGATATGCACAAAGATTATAAACTTGATATTATTTTCTCTTGTTTTGATGAAAAAACTTATAATATGTATCAACGATATCTTGAAGCTTAAAACTACATTTTCATATCATATTTTATTAAAATTTTGCTAGGAATTAGTATTTTGCTAATTCCTTTTTTATTTTTCACCTAAATTTTATTGCTAGTCTTAAAATCTAGTGATAAACTATTCTTTGTATTTTTTATTAGCTTTATCATATTTATGAAGTTTATAAAAAATTTATCACTTATATTTTATTTATAAAGGAGGTATTTTATCATCTAAGAAAAATTATAGCTATTACATATTTTTTAATCGTTTTTCACTTAACAATTTAATATTTAACTAAAGGAGAATTACTGTTGATTGCATTAAAAGAAGCTTATAACGCTGGTTTATTCAAATCTGAACATTTAGGAAAAAATATCTCCGCAGGTATCGTAGTCGGTATCGTGGCTATGCCTCTTGCTATGGCATTTGCTATTGCTAGTGGCGTATCTCCTGCACAAGGTATTTATACTGCTATTATTTCCGCATTTTTCGTTTCTATCTTTGGTGGCTCTCGTGTGCAGATTGCAGGCCCTACAGGTGCATTTATCGTTTTACTCAGTGGCATTTTGATGCAATATGGTCTAGCAGGCCTACAAATCGCCACTATCATGGCTGGTATTATTTTAGTTTTAATGTCTATCGCCAAACTCGGTGATGTCATTCGCTTTATTCCTGCTCCTGTTATCGTTGGCTTCACTGCTGGTATCGGTGTTACTATTTGGGTTGGTCAATGGCAATCCTTCTTTGGTTTCCCGCCAATTGCTCACGCTGAAATGTTCCATGAAAAACTTTATTTGATGATTTTATCTTTGCCACAAAGTCATATGCCTACACTCATGATTAGTTTAATCAGCCTTGCTATTATCCTAATCATGCCAAAAATTCCACTTGCTAAAAAACTCCCAGCACCACTTTGGGCAATGGTTGTCGCTACTTGTATCCAATCTTATTATCAATTCCCTGGAGTTGCTACTATCGGCACTGCTTTTGGTGGTATTCCTCAAGGCTTACCAAGTCTTACACTTCCTGAAATATCTATTTCTGATGTCTTTGCTTTGATTGGCCCAGCTTTTACTATTGCTATGCTCGGTGCTATTGAATCATTATTATCTGCCGTTGTTGCTGATGGTATGACAGGTCATCAACACAATTCTAACCAAGAATTATTCGGTCAAGGTCTTGCTAATATCGTTTGTCCTCTCTTTGGTGGTATCGCTGCTACTGGTGCTATCGCTCGTACTGCTACAAATATTCGTCAAGGTGGTACAAGTCCACTTGCAGGCTTAGTTCACTGCGTATTTTTAGTATTAGTATTATTCTTCTTAGCTCCACTTGCTGCTAATATTCCCCTTGCTTCCATGGCTGCGATTTTATTCGTCGTATCCTACAATATGAGTGATGTACCGAATTTTATTCGCCTTATCCGTGTTGCACCTCGTGCAGACTCTCTTATTTTGCTCATCACATTCTTTTTGACTATCTTCACTGATTTAGTAGTTGCTGTAAACGTTGGTGTCGTACTTGCTATTTTACAATTCATGCGTAAAATGGTATTCTCTGTTGATGTCCATGCTATTCATCATACAGAAATTGAACCACAGTTCCAAAAAGAATTAGAACATCACCCTGAAATGCTCGTTTATACTATTGAAGGACCACTCTTTTTCGGTGCTGTAAGTGCCTTTGAACGTTCCCTTGCCCATATCGATAAAGATCCAAAATCTTTGATTTTACGCTTTGAAAGCGTGCCATTCGTAGATTTAAGTGGTCTTAAAATGCTCAATGAAATCGTTAAACATCTTCAAAAACGTGGCATTGAAGTATATCTTTGTGAAGCTAATCCACAAGTTCGCCGTCATATGTATCGTGCTGGATTATTCCGCACATTAGGCAGAAAACACCTCTGGCGTAAATTCTCTACAGCTCTTGAAAAATGTGAAGCTGATTTAGCCGAAAAAAATAAACACAAAGAAAAATAATATTATAAAAAGCTCTATAGATTTTTATTCTATAGAGCTTTTTTATCTTTAATTAAATTAACAATATCATCTAACTGTGCTTTTATCCTTGCAAAATCTTGATTTAAATTTAAAGTTTGTACATAAAATTCATTTCCAGTCATCATATATTTGTGTCTTATTTCCCCATCTTTGACAGTTTGAGCATACAATAATAATCCTTTTACATTACCTGTATTTATCTTATCTTTATTTTTTACATACGTAAAAATTTGATACAAATTATCTGAATGATGTTTTAAATGGCTATTTTGATATCTACTATGTTTTACTAAACTATATTGATAAAATTTAGTGTCAATAATCAATATTTTATTTGCATATGTCAACGTAATATCTGTTCTCATCCTAGGCAAAAAAGCTAATGCTTCATCATCACTATTCATACTATTTACGTTCCAGCTAATAACCTCTGATTTTGCCTTCAATTCTGGATAATGCTTTTTATAATAATTAAGCACAAATTTTTCATATAAATTAGCCATATTTATATCATCAATAAAATTCCATAAATAATTATCGCCTTGTTTATCGCTTAATATATGTCTATCATATATCAAATAACAAATATTCATCAATAACTCATAAGACATATTATTTCTATGATAATAATTTTTTAATTGTTTCCATTTTATATTTACTAAATCTATATATTCTACCTTAGAAAAATACCGTAAATATTTTTTTATGATAATCTTATATTCTTCTTTGATTTTCGTATCTTTTAATAAAAGTATCATTGTTGCTTTTATAATTCTATTAAAAATATTATCATAACTAAGTTCATCAAATTGACAATAAATTTGTTTTTTCCCTGTATTTAATTGATTTAATGTTTTCTGTAATACAATTTTTCCTCGTACTACAAGCAATAAATCTTCTTTTTCTTGATAATCAGTATATAATCCCTTTTTTAATTGATAATTAACGCCTTTTATTAAAATGCTTGTCAACAAATCTTCTATATCCTCAAAATTCTCTACGGCTAAACAAGCATATTGTTTTTTATTCAAATCACAATAGACATAAGCAAGCATATAATATATATTTTTAATCAAAATGTTATTTTGTTTCATTATCAAAAATACCTTCAAATTCATCTTGCCAATAACTTACTTTATCTAAATCATCAAAATAATATTCTCTCAATATAGGTAAAATTTCATAATATGCTATCTCTTTTAATAAATCTCTTGTACAAATATCTTTATTCAAATTACATAAATAACTATGCCCTATACAAAAATCTTCACCTAAAGATATATCATCACTAATTTCATGATTCAATTTTATCAATAGATTTACTAATTTATTAAAATAATCATTTTCTAATTTCTTTTGATATTCTTTAAAGCTACCATCTTCAAATGCTGGCTTAATCTTAAAAAAGCTAAATCTTCTACGCAAAGCATAATCAACAACGGCTAGACTTTTATCTGCAGTATTCATCATGCCTATAATATATAAATTATTCGGTACAGCAAAATTTTTTCCATTATACGATAAAATTATTTCTTCATCTCGATAATTTGCTTCAATAAGCATCAATAATTCACCGAAAATCTTACTGATATTACCGCGATTAATTTCATCAATAATAAAGAAATAATCATTTTCTCTATCACTTTGAGCTATTTGACAAAAATTATAAAAAATACCTGTTTTCAATACAAAACCATTTTCACTTGGTCGATAACCCATTACAAAATCTTCATAAGCATAACTTTGATGAAATTGTACCATACGTATATATTTATCGTCTTTTTTTCCTAATAATGAATATACTAATCTTTTAGCCATAAAAGTTTTACCAACACCTGGTGCACCAGCTAAAATAATGTTTTTCTTTCGTTTTAATACATTCAATAAATTATTATAAAAATCTTCTTCAATAAATACTTCTTGTAAAAAATTTTCTTTAGTATATATTTTTACTTCATTATTTTCTTCATAATCTTCCTCATTTTCAATATCTATATCATATCTATTTGCCCAATAAGGATATGTTAAAAATTTATCATAATCTTGTTCTATATCATTAAAAGTAAAATCCAATAAAGCACCATAAACCCAATCATCATCTTTGCGTTCAACTTTATTTATTGTACCTCTATATTGTAAAAAAAACCATTTTTTAGGTTTTTCCCATGGTTTATCCCATTTTACTGATACTCGCCTTCCATCTTGTTTATTCTCTATTATCATTCCTTTTGCTTTTAATTTCATTACAGCTACAGATTTATTATTTACATCAAATGGTAAATCTCTTTTTTGTGTATATGCAGATTTTATAACAATTTTATCGCCTACCTGCATACTCTTTACTTTATCTAAATATTTATTTTCATATCCATTCTCCCAATATCCATTTTTCACAAATTCATCAAAATAATCCACCCCTTCCATATTAGCTCCAACATACCAACATTTATCAACCTTAATCATTTCCTGCTTCTTTTCCTCATTAAAATTTTCTATAAAATAAGCTATATCCATAGTTAGTAGATTTAAATTTTCATCTTGATAACAATCTTTATTTAATCTATTTTTTGATAAATTAATTAATTCTTCATCTTCTTTTATTACAGACTTTATTTCATCATATAAGTTTATAGCTTCTTTAATATCCCTTTTTTTACTTTTTTGCTATATTTTAATTTTTCGGCACACAATTTAAATATAGAATACCTATATATATAATATTTATCAGGATATCTAAGAAACAAATATAAACTTATTATATTGAATGTCTGATAATGCGATTTATTTTTATTATGTTCATCTCTTAAAAATAAATTATCTGCTTTCGTTTTAAAATGATTCATTCTTTTATTTAAAGAAATATTTTCATCATATAAATATTCAAACATTGATTTTACTGTATCTTTATCCTTTTTTACAAACTCTAACAATACACTCTTTGGATAAAAATTATTACTACAAATTAAATTATTAGCTACTTTAGCAAAAGGCGTTTGAACATAATCTACTAAAGCTTTATTTAACATATTATAAAAGTCTACAGCTTCAATATCCCAGTTTTTTTGAAATTCTTCTACTATATACCATTTATAAATCTCATCTTGATTTATTCTATCAAAATCTTCTTTATATTCTTCTATATAATATTTTAAAATCTCTCTATCCATAAAATACTATTTTTATACTCCTACTTTTTATTTCACAAACTTAAATTAATTAATAAAAAAGGTACTGCTGATATTTAAAACTCTATCAACAATACCTTTTATTTATTTTTATTTTTTATATTCTTCGGCTAACTTTTTAAATAAAGGCAAAGATTTTTCAATTGTTTCTGTCTTTATGCAATAAGAAGCTCTGAAATGCCCTGGGCAACCAAAGTCGCTACCTGGAACTAATAGTAAATCATATTTTTGAGCGCGTTTACAGAAAGCATAATCATCTGGTTCTAAAGATTGAGGGAAAAGATAAAATGCTCCCTGTGGTTTTACGCATTTAAAACCAGCTTCGATAAGTCCATTGTAGAGTAATTTACCATTTTTTTCATAAGTGGACATATCGGACTCTTTACCTGCACAACGAGCAATTACTAATTGGAATAAAGATGGAGCATTTACGTGAGTCAATACTCTAGCAGCTCCAGCAATAGCGCCATAAACTTTGCCAAAGTCAGCTACTTCATCTGGGACTACGATATAGCCGATACGTTCACCAGGAAGTGAGAAAGATTTACTATAAGAATAGCAAACAATCGTATTATCATAGTATTTTGGCAAATATGGTACATCTACACCATAAGCAATTTCACGATAAGGTTCATCAGAAATCAAGAAAATTGGGTGATTATATTCTTTTGATTTTGCAGTCAAAACTTCTGCCAATTTTTTGATAGTTTCTTCACTATATACAACACCGCTAGGATTATTAGGTGAATTTACAATAATTGCTTTTGTTTTTGCAGTTATCATTTCTTCAAACTTATCAAATTGAATTTGAAAATCATCTATTTTGGCAGGAACTACTTTTAAACTAGCTCCTGTGGATTCTACAAAGCATTTATATTCAGGAAAATATGGAGCAAATGTGATGAATTCATCGCCTGCTTCACTTAAAGCTTTAAAAGTAATTGTAATCGCACCAGCAGCACCGCCAGTAATAAATAAATTTTTACCAGCGAAATTAGTACCAAAACGGCGATTGATATCTTTAGCTAAAACTTCTCTAACTTCTGGATTACCTGGAGCTACAGTATAACCATGTACAGCACATGGATCCATTTCATTTAAAATATCAATGATAGCCTGTTTTACAAATTCAGGAGCAGGAACATTTGGATTACCTATACTAAAATCATAGATATTTTCTTCTCCTACTTCTAACGCACGTTTGCGACCATATTCAAAAATAGTACGAATAGTAGATTTTTTTGTACCTAATTCATACATTTTTTCTGAAACCATTAAATCACCTTCCAAAAATTATTCATCTTCAGCTTCATCAAAGTATCGCATACTTGTTTTTTTCCATTCCTTCACAGAATAAAGCATAGTATATTGCGGAAGATTATTTTCTTTGGCCAATTTTTCTGCAATGACTTCACACTCTCGACGTGTATGAGCATGTATCATTGTATAAATATTATATGGCCAATCTGGAGTAGTATTTCTATCATAACAATGAGAAATAGATGGACATTGAGCTAATTTTTGTGCTATCTCATCTAATTTATCCACTGGCACTACCCATGCACAAAGAGCATTTGCACGAAATCCTGCTTCTACATGACGAAGTACAGCACCCATTTTACGAATTTTACCCTCTTCTTTATAAATTCGCAAACGATTTAATAATTCCTGCTCAGATATATTAAGTTTTTTTGCAAATTCTTTATAAGGTTCTTTTACAAGTGGAAATTCATCTTGCATAATTCTAATAATTTGTTTATCTAATAAATCCATTATTCTGCCTTTCTTCAACAAAATCAAGTATTACAGCGTTTTTTCTATATATTTTTGCTTTATACAAAAAAATTTTTATGAATTCAAATACAGTAAAAAATTTTTCTAAGTCATTAAATATATTTGTAACTTTGTTATTCTATCTATAAGCATAAATATACTAAAAATAAATCATTTTAATTTAAATTGTACATTTATCTTATATTTTTTATTAGATACTAAATTCATCAATTTTTCTACGCCTTCTTGAGCTTTGATTTCATCTAATATCTGTTTTCTCTTTTCCTCACTATGTGTAAGTAGCGTAAACCATAAATTATACTCGCCTTCACGTTCGTAATTATGTGTAGCCCCTGGATAGCGATTTATAAATTCAGCTACTTGTTGCATATATCCTTCTTTTACTTTTAAAGCCACAAGCGTTCCTTTATACTCTAATTTTCCCGAATCAAAAAATGGCCCTATACGGCGAATATAACCATGTTCTTTTAAATAACGTAAACGCTCTATTACATTATCTTCTGTCGTATTTAAAATCTTAGCCAATTCCAAAAATGGACGCTCACTGATTGGCAAGTTTCTTTGAATAATATTTAATAATGATTTATCAAAATTTGTAAGCATAATAATAATCCTCGTTTATCAAAATATCTGGTTTTTATTGTAACAAACTATAGATTATACAGTCAAGTAAATATGAATATCATTCATTTTTAAAATCTAAATTAAACAAAAAGTGCCTCTAACATATGTTAAAGGCACTTAATTATTAATCAACTAACATTTCATAAATTACATTTAAAAGCTCTGCTCTTCCCTGTTTTTTCGGTGAAGAATAAGGTAAAATATCTATTTCTTTCACACCTAAGGATTTGCGAATTTGAGCTATTTGTTTATTCACTGCTCCACGGCTTATTTTATCAGCTTTAGTTGCAATAATAAGCACAGGAATATTATTTTTTATGAGCCAATCAAACATTTCTTTATCTGATTTCATAGGCTCATGACGAATATCTATAAGCTGGCAAACGAATTGAAGATGCTCTGAATGTAAAAAGTATTCTTCAATAAATTTTGCCCATTGCTTGCGATTAGTTTGAGCTGTTTTTGCATAGCCATACCCTGGTAAATCAACTAAATGAAATAATTTATCCTCACCAGTTTCATTAAATCTAGCAGTTAATTCATAAAAATTGATTGTCTGCGTTTTCCCTGGCTGACCGCTGACACGTGCTAAATTATGCACACGTGTCAAAGAATTAATTAAAGAAGATTTACCCACATTAGAACGACCGATAAAAGCTATTTCTTTTAAGCGTTCTTCTGGATATTGCGCTTTTTTTACAGCTGACGCAATATATTTAGCTCGGATAATATTTATTTTATCTTGAGCTTTTATTTTATTTGCATTATTGTCTTGTATATCTGTCTGTGTCATTTAATCCACCAACGCTACTTTTAAAACTTCATCTATAGTCTCTACAGGAATAAATTTCATCTTAGCTTTTACTTCTGGTGCAATTTCGTCTAAATCTCTTTCATTAGCTTTTGGCATGATTACAGTATAGATACCTTCACGATAAGCCGCCAAAGATTTTTCCTTCAATCCACCAATAGGTAATACTTTGCCACGAAGAGTGATTTCTCCTGTCATAGCCACATCAGCTCTTACTTTCTTACCTGTAAGTGCTGATACTATAGCTGTAGTCATAGTGATACCAGCAGATGGGCCATCTTTTGGTACTGCACCTTCTGGGAAATGTACATGAATGTCATTTTCTTCATAGAACTTTTCATCTATTTTTAATTTCTCAGAACGAGCGCGAATACATGTGAGTGCTGCTCTACCAGACTCTTTCATTACATCACCGAGTTGACCTGTGAGTAATAAATTTCCTTTTCCTTTTAAAACAGCTACTTCAACCGGCAAGATAACGCCACCGACTTCAGTCCATGCAAGACCAGTGCAAAGACCTACTTGGTTTTCTTTTTCAGCTTTAGTTTCTGTATATTTTGCTTTACCTAAGAAATCAGTTATATTCTTCTTAGTGATGCGTACAGATTTTTTCTTTTCTGTAACTATTTTATAAGCAGCTTTGCGACAAACTTTAGATAATTGACGTTCTAATTCACGTACACCAGCTTCACGAGTATAATCTTCGATAATTTTACTAATTACTTCATCAGACATATTCACTTGAGATTTTTTAAGACCATTTGCTTTTTTTACTTTATCAAGTAAATATTCTTTTGCTATATGCATTTTTTCTACTTCAGTATAGCTTGGAAGCATGATGATTTCCATACGGTCGCGAAGAGGACGAGGAATATTACCTAAATCATTTGCTGTAATTATCCACATTACTTTAGATAAATCAAATGCAAGCCCGATATAGTGGTCAGAGAATGTGCTATTTTGTTCTGGGTCTAATACTTCTAAAAGAGCAGACACAGGGTCGCCACGATAATCTGACGCCATTTTATCCACTTCATCTAATAAGAATAATGGGTCTTTACTACCTGCATTTTTTATACCTTCAATGATACGACCAGGCATAGCACCTACATAAGTACGACGATGACCTCTGATTTCAGCTTCATCACGTACACCACCTAAAGAAGCTCTGACAAATTTACGTTTCAAAGCTTGAGCTATAGATGTTGCAATGGAAGTTTTACCAACACCAGGAGGGCCTACTAAACATACGATAGGCGCTTTTATATCTGGTGATAAAGCTTTTATAGATAAATATTCAATAATACGTTCTTTTACTTTTGTAAGTCCATAATGATGTTTATCTAAAGTTTTTTGTGCTTCTTTTACATCTATAGTTTCTTGATTTTCTATATCCCATGGTAAATCAAGTACCCATTCAATATAATTTTGAATTACTCCCATTTCTGGAGAAGCTGGATTTGTACGTTCTAAACGTTTTAATTCTTTTTCCAATGCTTCTGTTACATACTCTGGATAAGTATGTTCTTTCATTTTTTGGCGATATTCTTCAATAGCTTCTGCTATTTCATCATCTTCGCCCAATTCTTTATTGATAGCTTTTATCTGTTCACGCAAATAATATTCTTTTTGAATTTTATTCATTTGCTTATTCACATCAAAAACTATTTTATTTTCAAGCTCCATAATTTCTACTTCTTGTAATAATAATTTATATAGAGCTTCTAATCTGCTTTTTAAATCAACGATACCCAAAATTTCTTGTTTATCTTGATATTTGCAATTTAAATGATTAGTAACTACATTGCATAAAATTCCGCCATCATCCATAGCTACATTAACTGCAATCATGACTTCAGGTGGTATTTTATGACTGAGTTTTACCCAATCTTCAAATTTAGAAATACATGCTCTTATAAGTGCCTGAATTTCTTTAGTATCTGTTTTATCTTCTTCAATTTCTTCGACATCTACTTCAATGAATAGACCATCATCGCGAAAATCTAAAATACGAGCGCGATACAATCCTTCTATCTGAGCACGCATAATCCCATTATTGAGTTTAGTTACATGCTGTACTTGACATACTGTACCAATCTCATATACATCTTCACGTTTTGGGTCTTCTACTTCGACATCTTTTTGCGCACTAAGCATAATCTGTCTGCCATGTGCCAAACATTCTTCTAGAGCCGCAACAGATTTATCACGACCTATATCAATATGTGCTCCATTATTTGGAAATAACACCATTCCTCTTAATGGTAAAAAGCTCAATGTACTTTTTTTCCCCACGAAAGAAATCCTCCTATGAGTATAAAATATTTATTATAAAAAAGAGTTGCTGCGGTTTTATTTAGCCTGGCAACAACTCTTTATTAATGGCATATTAATATCCTGTTACTTTGCTAAAAATAAGTTATTTTTTTACAGCTTTTTTATCAGCATAAGTGATTACAGGAGTTTTTTTCTTTTCAATAATCTCTTTAGTTATTTCACAAGAAACAGCACCCATTTTGGAAGGTATCTCAAACATTACATCACGCATAATACGTTCAATAATTGAGCGAAGTCCCCTAGCACCTGTCTTACGCTCCAAAGCTTCTTTGGCTATCAAATGTAAAGCTTCTTCATCGAAATGAAGTTTTACACCGTCCATTTCCAAAAGTTTGCCATATTGTTTTACTAAAGCATTCTTTGGTTTTACCAAAATATCCACTAGTGCATCTTCTGTCAAAGACTCTAAAGTAACTACTACAGGAACACGCCCTATAAATTCTGGAATTAAACCACATTTTAATAAATCTTCAGGTAAAACATTTTTCAAAATTTCACCTGTAGTTTGTTTGCGTTTACTTTTTATATCTGCACCAAAACCAAGACTTTTTTTGCCTAAACGTGCATCTATTATTTTTTCAATACCATCAAAAGCACCACCACAAATAAATAATATATTTGTAGTATCGATTTGTAACATACCTTCTTGATGAGGATGCTTTCTTCCACCTTGTGGTGGAACGCTAGCAATTGTACCTTCTAGGATTTTTAAAAGTGCCTGTTGCACTCCCTCACCAGAAACATCTCTTGTTATTGAAGGGTTCTCGGATTTACGAGCAATTTTATCAATTTCATCTATATAGATAATACCTTTTTGAGCTTGTTCAATATCATTATCAGCAACTTGAATTAGTTTTAGTAGAATATTTTCTACGTCTTCACCAACATAGCCTGCTTCTGTAAGTGATGTTGCATCGGCTATAGCAAAAGGAACATTCAATATTTTAGCCAAGGTCTGTGCAAGTAAAGTCTTTCCACTACCAGTTGGTCCTAACATCAAAATATTAGATTTTTGTAATTCAACATTATCATCCTGCTTTGTAACTCTGTTTATACGTTTATAATGGTTATATACAGCTACAGAAAGAGATTTTTTTGCCTCATCTTGCCCTATTACATATTGATTTAATACATCATATATTTCTCTAGGTTTTGGCAACTCTCTAAGTTCAACAGGCTCATTATCATTAACTTCTTCTTCTACAATCTCATCGCAAAGCTTAACACATTCATCGCAGATATAGACTCCTGGTCCAGCCACGAGTTTTCGTACTTGTTCCTGAGTTTTTCCACAGAATGAACATTTCATTTTGCCTTTATTACCCTCACCGAAATTCAACAACATTCACCTCTTATCTACAGCTAATCATGATTGACTATTTATCACTTTTTTCTTCTTGTGGACGAATAATAACTTCATCTATTAAACCATATTTCTTAGCTTCTAACGCTGACATAAAATTATCACGTTCTGTATCTTCTGTAAGTTTTTTTACAGACTGACCAGTATGACGACTTAAGATTTCATTTAAAGTTTCACGAATACGCAAAATTTCACGAGCCTGAATTTGAATATCTGTTGATTGTCCCTGAGCTCCGCCAAGTGGTTGATGTATCATAATGCGAGAATATGGAAGTGCATATCTTTTGCCTTTTGCACCAGCAGCTAAAAGCACAGAGCCCATGCTAGCAGCTTGTCCAATACATATAGTTGATACATCTGGCTTAATATATTGCATAGTATCATAAATAGCTAGCCCGGCAGTAACAACACCGCCGGGACTATTAATATAAAGGTGAATATCTTTATCCGGGTCTTCAGATTCTAAGAATAGAAGTTGGGCTATTACCACGTTAGCTACATTATCATCAATAGGACCACCTAAAAAAATTATACGGTCTTTTAAAAGACGAGAATAAATATCATAGGCACGTTCTCCACGTCCTGACTGTTCAACTACCATAGGTACATAGTTCATATCATTCACCCCGGTCAAAAATATTACATTTAATTTTTTAATTAAGCTTCTACAGCACTGTCAATGATGAAGTTAGCAGCTTTTTTGTGAAGTACAGTAGCTACTAAGTTACCAATGCTGTGGTTCTTTTTAATGATTTTGCTTACTTCTTGTGGAGTTGTACCATAAGTTGCAGCAAGTAAAGCAATTTCAGCGTTGATATCAGCGTTTTCAACTTTGATATCTTCAGCTTTTGCAACAGCATCTAACATGAGGTCAGTTTTTACTGCGATTGCAGCACTTTCTTTGTACTGTTCACGAAGTTTTGCCATATCCATGTTAGCATATTTTAAGTAAGCATCAAGGTTCATACCTTGGTTTTCAAGATTTACGGAAAGTTCCTGAATCATGTTGCTTACACGGTTTTCAACCATAACTTCTGGAATATCTACAGTGATATTGTCAGTAGCCTGTTTTAAGATTTCGTTACGGCGTTTAGTATCTGCTTCACGCTGTGCATTTTTTTCAATGTTTTCACGAAGTTTTGCTTTCATATCTTCGATGGATTCATAAGAAGTAGATGCTTTTACGAATTCATCAGTGAGTTCAGGCATTTCTTTATGTTTAATGCTGTTAATTTTGCAATGGAATACAGCAGCTTTACCAGCTAAATCTTTAGCATGATATTCTTCTGGGAATGTTACGTTAACGTCTTTTTCTTCGCCAACTTTAAGACCAACGAGTTGATCTTCAAAAGTATCGATGAAAGAATGAGAACCGATTTGAAGTGGGTAATCTTTACCTTTGCCGCCAGCAAATGCTACACCGTCAACTTCACCTTTGAAATCTAAAGTGATGAAATCATCGTTTGCAACAGTTGCGCCTTCTTCAGCGTCAACCATTTTTGCATGGTGATTTAAGATATTTTTTACTTGTTCTTCAACTTGTTCGTCTTTTACTTCAACAGCGTCTTTAGCAACTTTTAATCCTTTGTATTCGCCAAGAGTAACTTCTGGAACAGGAGTAATAGTAGCTTTGAATACTACGTCTTTACCTTCTTCTAAAGTTACGATGTCAACCTGTGGACGGTCTACTGGATCTAAGTTTTCTTGTTTTAAAGCTTCATCAAAAGCTTTCTGTGCAACACGATCAAAAGCTTCATCTAAGATAGCTTCTTTACCGATGTTCATTTCAAGAATACGGCGAGGAGCTTTACCTTTTCTGAAACCAGGAATGTTTACACGATTTGCAAGGGATTTACAAGCAGCTTTAATACCTTTATCAAGTTCTTCAGCTGGTACTTCAATTGTAAGTACTACCTTATGATTTTCAATCTTTTCTGTAGTAACGTTCATTGTAAAAAAAAACCTCCTGTTTAACTAGTAAACCAAAATTCTTATTGTATATGTTACTGTCATTCACCTTAATAGTCACAGTACACCTACTATACTAAATGAATGATATCACAATACTTTCATAAAAACAAGTCTAAGTACAAAAATACCCCAGTCTTATTGACTGGGGACCAATTTCTTATGGAGCGGAAAACGAGGCTCGAACTCGCGACCCTCACCTTGGCAAGGTGATGCTCTACCACTGAGCTACTTCCGCACTTGTCTTAACAACATAAGCTATTATAAATGATAAAAAACAAAAAGTCAACACTTTTCATACTTTTAATTTATAAATTCAAACCAAATAATGCTTATAATGGATAATAATATCGTTAATGGAAAACCTATCTTTAAATATTGATTAGAAGTTACTTTTATCCCCTGCTTTTTGGCAATTTCAATAACAATCAAATTCGCAATAGAGCCAAAAACTGTCAAATTGCCTGCAATTGTGGATAATAAAGCTAAAGCTTGCCATAAAATTTGTTCATCTACAGGAATGTAATATCTTAAAAGTAATACTGCTGGTACATTACTTACTATATTAGAAAGCACTATTGCCATCACTGAAAACAGCGGTATTTCTTTCATATATTCTGGTGGTAAAAAACTATTTATTAAATCAAGTAAACCACTTTTTTCTACGCCAGCAATGATGATAAATAAGCCAATGAACATAATTAATAAGTTAAAATCTATATCTTCATAAACACGTTCTGGTTTTATACGAGCATTAAGCAATAAAAATGCTGCCCCAAAACTTGCTGTCAATGATAAATCAAAACCAACTAAATAAAAAATAATGACAAGTGCTAATACAATTATTGTTTTACTCAATAAATATTTATGAATGATACTATTGTTATCGCTCTTATATTCAAAGCTCACCGACAAATCATTTTTATATTTAAATGATATTGCTAAATAAAGCATGATTAAACCTAAAAAAGATATCGGAGCTGCTGATAAAAAATATTCTCCAGCAGGAACTTGAGATAAACTACCTATTAATACATTTTGGGGATTACCAATAAATGTACAAGCACTACCAATATTTGAAGCCATTGCTACTGCGAGCAAATAAGGAATAGGATTTACCTTTACTTTCAAACATATCATGATAACTACAGGTGTGAATAATAAACAAACTATATCATTAATTACAATAGAAGATAAAATTCCTGACATAAAAATTACTGCTAATAATAAAGTTTTTCCTGTATGAATATGAGTGAATACTACTTTGCCTATATATGTAAAAAATCCTGCTAATTTTAAATTGCTGACAACTACCATCAATGAAAATAATACCACAATAGTTTTAGCATCAATTGCTTGAACGGCTTCTTCAAGGGACAAAATACCAAAAGCTGTCATTAACGACGCACCAATAATAGACATACCTGCTCTATCTACCCTAAATACTGGGCTTTTTCCTAAGGTAAATACAATCAAAGTAGCTAATAATATAAGTCCTGCCACTAATTCTTGAGCATCATGCATATTGCTCAATCCACCTATGGTGAATATTACTAATACCATGACCAAAATAAATCCTACAATAAATTCTTGCATAAATGGTTTCATTTTATCACCTACTTAAATTAATAATTAACAATTTATTTTAACAAAAATAATAAGCTGTATATTATTTATTTATCATTATAACAAAAAAACCCAGTATTGCTACTGGGATATTTATTAAATGGAGCGGAAAACGAGGCTCGAACTCGCGACCCTCACCTTGGCAAGGTGATGCTCTACCACTGAGCTACTTCCGCATGATATGGAGCGGGAAACGAGGCTCGAACTCGCGACCCTCACCTTGGCAAGGTGATGCTCTACCACTGAGCTACTCCCGCATTGTCTTGTTGCTTTAGTAAGTGTATCAGCAACGTTGATTATTATATATTAACTTATATTAGATTGTCAACACTTTTTTTGAAAAATTTTTGTAAGTTTTTTATAATCTTTGTAAAAATTATTGGTAAAATGGCATTTATCAGTTATAAGTGGTATAATATAGTATATTTTTAGATAAGGAAGTGTTGATATTTGGATATTCCCGAGATGGATTTATTTATTGGATTAATTTTTATATTAATTTTAATAAATGCTTTATTTATTCTCACTGAAGTGGCTATTGCTGATTCTCATAAAAATCAATTAGAAAAAATGCTTGATGAAGGTAAAAAAAAAGCTTCTGAAGCCTTAAAAATAATTGATAAACCTACTACTTATTTAATTGCTGTGCAAATAGGTAATGTTTCTTGCAATATTTTAATAGGTTTATTGACTGGCATTTCACTTGCACCATTTTTCATTCATGCTTTACAAGCGATTTTTCCTGATTGCGATAATTATATAGAGCCTATTTCTCTAATCATCAGTACTTTTATCATCATATTATTATGTTCTATTTTAAGTACAACCCTACCTCGCAATATAGCCCTTACAAAACCTGAGTATTATTTACTAACTCTACTTACACCATTAAAAATATGGAAAAAACTTTTGTCTCCATTTATTAGTCTATTTACTTCTATAGCTAATACTTTATTATTGATTTTTGGCATCAATCCTCAAAATAATGATAGTGTTACTGAAGATGAAGTAAAAGACTTAATCGAAAAAGGTACGGAAGATGGTACTTTTGAAAAAGCTGAACAAGATATTGTTGACCGTATTTTCCATATGAGTGACCAAACAGCTTATTCTTTAATGACACCACGTACACAAATGATGTGGATTGACCTTGAAGATAGCTTAGAGGTAAATTTAAAATTTATTCAAGAACATAATCAAAATGTTTTTCTTGTAGGTAAAGATAATCTTGATGAATTTGTAGGAATTGTTTATGCTAAAGATATTTTAAATGAATTATTAGCTAACAAACCGCTTGATTTAGAAAAACTCATGCATAAGCCAATGTTTGTGCCTCGTGCCATGGAAAGCTTTCGTGTTCTTGAGAAATTCCGTGAAAGTGAAATAAATGAAGCTGTAGTACTTGACGAATACGGCGGTGTTGTAGGTTTTATCACTATCTTTGACATCATCAATGAAGTCTTAGGTGATATAACTGGTAAACCTGTTGCTAATTCTCCTCAAATCATTCAACGAGATGAACATTCTTGGTATATTGATGGACTTTTTGATATTGACGATTTCAAAGAAAAATTCGATATCGAAGTATTACCAAATGAAGACAGTGGACATTTCCAAACTATGGGTGGCTTTATTACTTCCTATTTTGGTTACATTCCTAAAGTCGGTGAAAAAATCATCTGGCATAAATTCCGTTTTGAAATCATCAGTATGGATAAAGCCCGCATTGACCGCATCTTAGTTACACAGATAAATAAAAAATAATAAAAAGGCGTTAACCTAAAATTTAGAGTTAACGCCTTTTTTATTTATGATAGTTTTATATTATGCTTTTTTACTTCTCCAGAGCCATAAAATACCATGTCCTGGTAATTTTAATCCTGATGCTTTGAAGTCTTTCTGTTTTGTCAATAATTCTTTATATAAGCCATCTTGTTCGTCAATCCATGCCATTTCTTCATATTCACTGAAATTATAAATACCAATGAATTTTTCATTTTCTGTTTCACGAACTAAAGCCACTGTGGATTTATTCCATGTATTTAAAGTATAGATATTGGCATCAGTGGAGAATACATCATATTGTAAACGTATTTTTTCCATTTTGCTAATACCTTGATATACTTTCGCCTGAATAGCATTATCTATTTTACGACGACCAGCTTTACGCCAGTTAAATGCTCCACGATGAATATAACGAGAATCAGCTTGTTTATATTTATCGTTTTTATATTCCCAATCATTATATTGAGCTATTTCATCACCGCTATAAATAACAGGTATGCCAGATAAGCTCAATAAGAAGCCATGTAACATTAAGTCTAAATCAATAGCTGACTGAATACCATCTTTATCTTTTTGTTTATCATAATATTCTATACCACATAAAGAAGCTGTAGTACCGCAAAGACGAGCATCACCTAATGATTCATCATCATTATATAATTCACCACAACTGAAAGAATTTGGATATTTTCCAGTGAAGAAGTCATTTAAATATTTTTTATGTGCAACTTCTTCTATTCCCTGATATCTCAAGAAACCATAATCTAAGCCCCAACCGATATCATCATGACAATGTAAATAATTCTGGAAAATATATTGTTTTGGTAAAGAAGCTAAAATATCAAGTTGATGTTTTAATAAGCTTACATCTCTAGTAGCTACTGTATGCCATGTTGTTGCCATAGTAGTTACATTATAGAGCATATGACATTCTGGTTTTTCAATTGTACCAAAGTATGGAACTACCTTTTCAGGTGCCATTACTACTTCACCCAATAATAATACAGATGGGCAAACAATTTCTGTAATCATACGCATCATACGTACTAAAGTATGAACCTGCGGTAAATTACGGCAATTTGTACCTAATTGTTTCCAAATATATGGCACAGCATCTAAACGAATGATATCTACGCCTTGATTTGCTAAATATAACATATTATATACCATTTCATTGAAAACTATAGGATTGCGATAATCTAAATCCCATTGATATGGATAGAAAGTAGTCATTACAAATTTATGAATATCTTCTAAATAAGTGAAATTGCCTGGTGCTGTTGTAGGGAATACCTGTGGGCATTTTTCTTCAAATAATCTTGGCATATCATAATTATCAAAGAAGAAATATCTATCTTGATATTCTTGTTCACCAGCTCTTGCTTTTTTTGCCCATTCATGTTGATTAGAAGTATGGTTCATTACAAAGTCTAAGCAAATACTTATTTTATTGCGATGACATTTTTTAGCTAATTTACGCAAATCTTCCATAGTTCCTAATTCTTCTTGAACATTGCGGAAATCTGCTACAGCATAACCGCCATCACCTTCATCTTTTGGAGATGTCAACAAAGGCATTAAATGGATATAATTTACATTGCTTTCTTGTAAATAAGGTATTCTTTTTTCAAAGCCTTTTAAAGTGCCAGAGAAATTATTTACATACATCATCATGCCGATGAAGTCATTGCCTTTATACCAATTAGTATTTTTTTCACGTGCAATATCTAATTCCTTTAAATAAGCTTCCCTTTGCTCATAGAAGTCTTTTAAGTTTTTAATTAAATCATCAAAATAATTTAAAGGATTTGGTTGTTGCTGATACAATTCACAATAAAGCCATTTTAATTCATCATAATGTTTATGTAATCTAGCTTCAAACATATCTTCTTTTTTCACTACTGATACTTTTACAGCTTTTTTTACATCTTTATTTACAGCATTCTTTTTATTTTTCTTGCTCTTCATATATAAATCCCTCCATTGACATTTAAAAGAAAAATATCATATTTATTATTTAGATATTTATAATTTTTATTCCTGCTAAAAAAAGAAGATATCCACAATAATTTATTATCTATTGTAGATATCTTCATTCTTTTAAACTTATTCAAAAGCAGGAACTACTGCACCTTTATATTTTTCTTCAATGAATTTTTTAACTGCTTCAGATTTTAAAGCTTTCATTAATTTTTGGATAGCAGGTTTTTCCTGATCTCCTTCTCTAACAGCTACAATATTTACATATGGAGATGTACTATCTTCGATAATTAAAGCATCGCTAGCTGGTACAAAGCCTGCTTGCATTGCATAGTTTGTATTAATTACCGCAGCATCTACATCATCTAAAACACGTGGAAGCTGAGCTGCTTCAACTTCTTGGAATTGAATATTTTTGGGATTAGCTACAACATCTTGTACAGTTGCTTTGATATCGTTATTATCTTTTAAAGTAATAATACCAGCTTTTGCCATTAAAATTAAAGCACGACCACCATTTGTAGGGTCATTAGGAATAGCTACTAAAGCGCCATCTTTTAATTCATCAAGAGCTTTTACTTTTTTAGAATAAATTCCCATAGGTTCGATATGAACACCGCCAGCACTTACAAGTTTTACACTATGTTCTGCTACGAATTCATCTAAATAAGGTTGATGTTGGAAAAAGTTTGCATCTAATTCACCATCATTTAAAGCTAAGTTTGGCTGTACATAATCATTGAATTCAATAATCTGTAAGTCAACACCTTCTTTTGCTAACTCTGGTTTAATCTGTTCTAAGATTTCTGCATGAGGAACAGCTGTCGCCCCTACTTTTAGCACAGTTTTTTCACTAGATGCAGTATCTGTACTAGAACCACAACCAGCTAAAGCCACTACTGCAAAAAGTGCAGTAGCAATTACTGCTAGCAATTTTTTCATCAAAATTCCTCCTTAATACATAAATAAAATTATTTTTTATTCAAATTTTTAGCTAACATATTACCTAAAAATTGAATTACTTGAACTAATACTATAAGTACAATAACTGTAGCCAACATTACTTCTGGATTAAAGCGCTGATAACCATAGCGAATAGCCAAATCACCTAAGCCACCGCCACCTACAGCACCAGCCATAGCAGATTCACCAATTAACACAATAATAACTGTTGTCAACTGTGCCACAATACTTGGCATAGCTTCTGGAAGCAATACACGTCTAATAATCTGATAAGGAGTCGCTCCCATAGATAAAGCAGCCTCTATCAAGCCATAAGGCACCTCACGAAGTGAAGTTTCCACTAGGCGAGCAATAAGAGGTATAGAAGCTATAATAAGCGGTACAATAGCCGCTGTAGTACCTATAGAAGAGCCTACTATCAATCTTGTAAAAGGAATAATTGCCACCATTAAAATAATAAATGGAATAGAGCGTACACAGTTTACAATCGCTGATAATGTTTTATTAGCTATACCTAATTCTAAAACTTGATTTTTACCAGTAGCCAATAATAATACACCAAGAGGAATACCTATAGCAGAAGCAACAATCATAGATACAGCTACCATATATACAGTTTCACCTAATGCCTTAGGCAGTAGCATGAGTGCGTCGCTGAACATATCCTATCACCTCCACTTTTAAATCTTGTTCCATTAGAGATTTTATCGCATCTTTAATCTGATCTTCTTTTCCATCTAAGCCGATTATCATTCTACCAAATTGTACCATTTGAATTTGAGATAAATCTCCAAATAAAATACTTATATCTAATTCAGGGAATTTACGAATAAGACCTGCAATCACTGGATTATCTGCAGACTCGCCAATAAAAGTCAAGCGAAGTAACATAGTTGCATCTTTTATATATTCTTTATGCACTTTGCCATTGCGATAAGCAGCTGGAAGTTCATTACTGCTAAGTACGCTCATAAATTCCTTAGTAATAGGTTCTTTAGGATTAGTAAAGATTTCTAATACTGTACCATTTTCTGCAATTACCCCATGGTCTAATACAGCAACTTTATCGCAAAGGTCTTTGATAACTTGCATTTCATGAGTAATTACTACTACTGTTAATTGTAATTTCTTATTTATATCTCTGATTAATTCTAAAATAGCTTTTGTTGTCTGAGGGTCAAGAGCTGATGTCGCTTCATCACATAATAAAACTTTTGTATCATTAGCTAAAGCTCTAGCTATACCTACACGCTGCTTTTGACCACCTGATAATTGAGATGGATATTGATGAGCTTTATTTTCAAGACCAACCAATTTTAATAATGGTTCTACTTTAGTCTTGATTTCCTCTTTAGATTTTCCTGCTAATTTTAAAGGAAAAGCAATATTATCGTATACTGTAGAAGTAGACAATAAATTAAAATGTTGGAAAATCATGCCGATATCTTTTCTCGCTTCACGAAGCTGAGATTCTGTCATTGTTGTCAAATCTTTACCATTGACAATGACACTACCAGAAGTCGGTCTTTCTAGCATATTTATACAACGAACTAATGTAGATTTACCAGCACCACTTAGACCGATAATCCCATAAATTTCTCCACGCTTAATTTCTAAATTAATATCTTTTAACGCATGAACTGAACCATTTGGGGTATCGTAAGTCTTTACAATATTTTTTAACTTTATCATATCAATTATACACTCCAAATAATACCTTAATCTTATTAACAATGACACTATCATAAAAATTAAACCTTGTCAAACTATTATGCTATTTCTTGACATAAATTATAATAAACCGTAAAATTAAATAAGTACTTATAAATCAATAATTATATAATCAAGGGAGACTGCTATGGGAATTTTTTCAAGATTTTTACCAAAACGTAAACCGGTTGAAATAAAAAACAATGTTCCTAAGGAAAAAGAAGAAATCCGTAAAACATTTGGTGTTTATTGTCACAGCCATCATAATACATCTGGAAGTAAACTTTGTCCAAAATGTACAGCTTTACTCACTACTGTAATGACGAAAATCAGTAGATGTCCATATGGTATTACTAAACCAATTTGCGAACGTTGTGACCGTCCTTGTTTTGGCACTAAACAAACAAAAGAATTTCGCTCTATCATGCAAAGCACTCAGAAAAAAATGTTTTTACGCCATCCAATGTTAGCGTTTAAACATAAAATGAAAAGCTGGGGCGTAGATTACGCAAAACATGAACAAGAGAAAAAACAAGCTGCAAAAGCTAAAGCTCGTTCCAAAAAATAATATTTTCTAAATTAATAAAAAGCTGACCTAGTAATGGTCAGCTTTTTATTCTACCAATTTATCTTATTGTTTTTTAAACATAGATTTTGGTTGTTTACAAATTGGGCAAACAAAATCTTCTGGTTCTTTAGTTAAATCACCTTCATAAATATATCCGCAAATTTGGCAAGCCCATGTTTCTTTATCTGTTATTTTTTCTGGAGCCTGATAAGTAGGGGCATTTTTAGGAGCTTTACCTTTGATTACTTCATGATAATATTTATAAGTCATTGGATTATAATCAGAAGTTACTTTTGCATCTTGTACACGCGCTAAAATCACATAATGAGTTTCCATTTCTGTCATTGTAATAACTTCTGCTGTTATATGCGCACAGCTATTTTCATTTACTACAGGAAGTCCGTCCATATATTCCCAAGCAAAAATATCGCCATCAAATTTATCTGTATCTCTACCAGAAGAAAAACCTAATTTAGCAATTACATTTTGTGTTGTTTTTTCAGATAAAATGGATACAGAAAATCTACCTGTGCGTTTTATACAATCATAAGTATAGTTGTTTTTATTCATACTAATAGCAATCACTGGATTATCGCTAGTGATTTGAATAACTGTATTTACAATACAACCTGTTGGTCTTTCTCCATCTAATGTGCCAATAGCATACATTCCGTAACTTAATTTCCATAATGCTGACATTTCCATAATTTCTTCTCCTTAACTCAATTCTAATAAATAATTATTATCAATTAATATATTATTTAGATTTTAATACAATAATCCTCCAAAAGCAATACTTATTTACAATAAATAAAAAAAATAATAGAATATATCTATTATTTTCATATTTCAGGAGGTTCTTATGTCTTGCCAATTAAAAGGTACACTATTTATAGTTACAGGTACTATACTTTGGGGTGCTTCTGGTGTATTATCTCAACATTTATTTGTTGATAAAATTATCTCTGCCGAGTGGCTTGTTACTGTTCGTCTAATTTTATCTGGTATTATTTTATTATGTATTGATGCCATCTTAAATAAAGGTGATATTTTTTCTATTTGGCGCACTAAAGATAAATTTCCATTAATTTGTTTTGGTATCTTTGGTATGCTAGGTGTTCAATATACATATTTTGGTACGATCATTCACAGTAATGCTGCTACAGCTACTATACTACAATATTTAATGCCTATTGTAATCGTATTTTACTTATTATTCACCACTCATCGCTTACCTTCTTTTAAAGAATTATTTTCTATCTTTCTTGCCATGGTCGGAACTTTCTTTTTAGTTACTAAAGGAAATTTTTCCACTCTAGCTATATCTTTAGAAGCTCTTATCTGGGGACTTGTTTGTGCTTGCTTTGCTGCCTTTTATACATTACAACCTCGAACTATTATCAAAAAATGGCGTTCCACACTAATCATTGGCTGGGGTATGCTAATCGGTGGTATCTTGATGTCCTTTTATCAAAAACCATGGGAATTCAATGGCATATGGGATTTAGATACAGCTCTTACTTTATCTGCTATCATTATTTTTGGTACAGCAATAGCATTTTGTGCTTATCTTGAAAGTACAAAATATCTTTCTCCTACAAAAATTAGCGTTTTTGCTTCTTTAGAACCATTTTCTTCTATTATTTTATCAATTATCTTCTTAAATATTTCCTTTGGTTTATTTGAATTAATTGGTGCTATCATCATTATTTTAGCTGTAACTATATTATCAAAATAAAAAAGCGAGAACTTTTCGTTCTCGCTTTTATTTATCTTATTATTTTGTAGTGATATCTTTACCAAACCATTTTTCGGAAATTTTAGCGATTGTACCATCAGCTTTCATTTCATTCATTACTTTTTGAACTTCATCACGAAGAGCTTGATTGTCTTTTGCAAATGCAATACCAAAATCAGTAGGTTCACCTACAACAATATCAGTTTCTTTGAAGGAATCAGCATGTTTTTGCATATAATAAGTACCGATGAGTTCATCAGTTACTACTGCATCAATTCTACCATTTTCTAAATCCATGAAAGCATCAATGTAATCACCATATTTTTTTACTTCAGCAAATTGTGCAGCATAGTCTTGATTATTATCTAAGAAATCTTCTGCTGTACTACCGCTTTGAGTACCGATTACTTTACCTTTTAACTGGTCAAGAGATTTTATATCAGAATTAACTGGAACGAAGATAACTTGGCGATTTTTCATGTAAGGATCACTAAATAACATATTTTCTTTACGTTTTTCAGTAATATCTAAACCATTCCAAAGAATATCTACACGACCACTTTTAAGTTCAGCTTCTTTACTAGACCAATCAATTGCTTTAAATTCTACTGGACGATTAAGTCTTTTTGTTGCTTCTTTTGCTAAATCTACGTCAAAACCAACAATTTCATTATTTTCATCTTTAAAGCCCATTGGTGGATAACTATCATCTAAACCAATAACGATAGGTTTATCACTGCCACCAGTAGCAGAAGATGTTTCTTTTTCCTCACTTCCACAGCCAGCTACTAACATTGCGCCTAAAAGCATAGACATACATAGCAATAATACCTTTTTCATAAATATTTCCTCCTAATACGAATATATATTATCTATAATTGCATTGTAATACTTTAATTAGCTAAAGCATTAACTTGTTATATTGTAACAAAAATAAATTAAAAAAGCTATAGTTTTTTAGAAAAAATTTTAAAGAATTTTTGTTTTTTCAAAAACCATATGCTACAATAGAAAAACAATTTAAGAAAATTTAATTAAAGGACGTGTTTATATGAGTAATGAATATATTATTCTTTTAGTACTTTTAGCCTTAAGTTATATTGGACATAATATGTCTGTTTTTTATGCTGTTGGTGTAATTTTAATTTTAAAGGTTTTCCAGCTAGATGCTCTAATGCAATTCGTAGAAACAAATGGCTTAAATTACGGCATCATATTACTTACAATTGCCATTTTGATACCTCTAGCTACTGGTAAGATAACAGTTCAAATAATGATACATAGTTTTACCTCTCCTGTTGGTATATTAGCCCTATTAGCCGGTGTATTTGCCGCTGTTGCTGGTGGCTCCGGTGTCTCCTTATTAAAGGACTCTCCAGATATTGTATCATCTCTTATCATTGGTACAATGATTGGTGTATTTTTCTTTAAAGGAGTTGCTGTTGGACCTTTAATTGCTGCTGGCATGACTTATATGGTTTTAAGTTTATTAAAAGTTTTTCATTAATATTGCAATATATAAAGATAAAGGCGATACATTTATTTGTATCGCCTTTATTATTATTAAAAAACCATATAGATTAATATTCTACCTATCCAAGCTGCTAAAAGCCCACCAAATGTATTTAATCCTACATTTAATACTACAGAAATGAAATCTCCCGTACGCCATAATATTAGAGTTTCATTTGTAAATGATGAAAAAGTAGTAAGTCCACCTAAAAATCCTACTGTCAAAAATAAAGAAAGATATGGTGATGTTCCCTGTATTTTTTCTGTTAATAATGTAGCTATCATGCCAATTAAGAAACAACCTATTAAATTTACAGCTAAGGTACCATAAGGAAAATATCCTAATTTATTTATATATGTAGTGATTAAATATCGCATAGCACCACCCAAAGCACAACCTAACATAACAACTAATAAATTACTCATAAAAATCTCCTCACTATTTTATTATCTTTTTATAAAATAAAAAACTCCTGTTATATATATTTAAAATAAAAATATAATATAACAGGAGTCATTACTGTATCTATACAGATTTATCGGTGAACTCCATCACCATCTATTTATTTATAAAATAAAAAAACTCCTTGAAAACAAGGAGATTAATTACTAATGGTGGGCGGTAACAGGATCGAACTGCTGACATCTTGCTTGTAAGGCAAGCGCTCTCCCAGCTGAGCTAACCGCCCGAGAGATTGGTGACGCGTATGGGATTCGAACCCATGAAGCCGCCGTGAAAGGGCGGTGTCTTAACCACTTGACCAACGCGCCATTGTAATGGTGGCTCACCCGAGATTCGAACTCGGGACACCCTGATTAAAAGTCAGGTGCTCTGCCAACTGAGCTAGTGAACCGATATATGGCAGGGGTAGCTGGATTCGAACCAACGCATGTGGGAGTCAAAGTCCCATGCCTTACCGCTTGGCGATACCCCTATCATAACTGGCAACTTCCTATCCTCCCAGCACGTCTCCATGCAAGTACTTTCGGCCTC